>WNFW01018336.1_pt1 | contig 10357 bp, 9 predicted proteins | sample 5400131 | NCBI WGS metagenome assembly WNFW01 (sample SAMN13153362, study PRJNA577476) | soil metagenome | isolation source: 20 cm soil or saprolite under grassland replicate 1 | place: USA:California | collected 2016-06-15
ACATCGTCCCGCTACGACGGGCCCGGCCTGCGCGTGGTTCTCTTCGTCTCGGGCTGCCTCTTGCGCTGCACCTACTGCCACAACCCGGACACCTGGCACCTCAAGGATGGCACCTACGTTTCTGTCGATCAGGTGCTTCGCCGCCTCGGTGACTTCGCGCCTTCCATCCTTGACCTTGGCGGAGGGCTGACCATATCGGGCGGCGAGCCGATGGTGCAGCTCGCATTCACCCGGCGGATATTCGCCGGCGCAAAGAAAATGGGCCTGCACACGGCCATCCAGACGTCCGGATTTCTGGGTGATCGCGCGGACGAGGAATTTCTGTCCAATATCGATCTCGTTCTCCTCGATATAAAGAGTTCGGATCCTGAAACCTACAGGCGAGTGACCGGCCGCGACATCGCGCCGACGCTTCGCTTCGCCGAGCGCCTGGCTGCGCTGTCCAAGCCGGTCTGGGTTCGATTCACCCTCGTTCCGGGAGAGAGCGACGACCCCGCGAATGTCGACGGCATCGCTCGATTCGTTGCTCCCATGAAGAACGTCGAATGGGTAGAGGTTCAGCCTTTCCACCAGATGGGTTCGTTCAAGTGGAAGGCAATGGGTCTCGAATACACGCTCGCACACACACAGCCGCCCAGCCGGGATCTGGTGAAGCGGGTGATTGGACAGTTCCAGGCCGCGGGGTGCCAGGCGCGCTGACAGTTCAATTATCAGGTCGATCCGGGGGAGTTCAGACACATGTTGGATCTTGCTCGCGACATCATCGGAAGCCAGCCGATCCTGACGGCGTTTCTGGCGATCGGAGTGGGTTACCTGGTCGGCCAGATCAGCGTCGCCGGATTTTCGCTCGGGGTCGGCGCGGTCCTGTTCGTCGGTCTTGCGATAGGGGCATTCGCGCCGAAGGCCCAGATCATCGGACCAATCGGCCTGACCGGCCTGATCATGTTTCTGTATGGCATCGGCATTCTTTATGGCCGCCAATTCTTCGAGGGGATGGTCGGCGTCGGGCAGAAATACAATCTGTTGGCTCTTGTTGCATGCCTGGCCGGTTTGGCTGTTGCGCTCGGGCTGGGGCACATCTTCGGCATCAAGATTGGACACACCCTTGGCCTGTATGCCGGGTCGATGACGAGCACCGCGTCACTTCAGGCTGCGCTTGATGTCATGAAGAACAAGGATCCGTCGATTGGCTATTCCATCGCATACCCCTTCGGGGTTATCGGACCGATCCTCTGCATCTACTTCATGACGCGCATCGTGAAGCCTAAATTTCCCGCGAAGGCCCAGCGCTTCCATATGGCCGAGATTTCGGTCGGCCAGATGTTTGCAGGAAGGAAGCTTGACGAACTGACAACCAGCGCGCTCGCCGACGTCCAGGTCACGATGGTTCGAAAGGACGGACGCAACTTCGTTCCGACATCCGATACGGTTTTGTCCGCAGGGGACGCCGTTCTGGTCGTCGCGGAAAGCGAAGAGGCGATAGCCAAGGCGGCGGCGCAACTAGGGAGCCTGGAGCCCGGCCGATTGGCAAGCGATCGTGCTGATCTGGACTACATCCGGGTTTTTGTAGGAAAGGCCAGCGTGGTCGGTGTGCCTCTTGCCAGTCTTCCGATGCCCGCCGGTTACCCGACGCATCTGCTCCACGTCCGGCGATACGATGCCGACCTGGTGCCGGCGCCCGATCTGATGCTGGAATTCGGCGACCGGGTCGGTGTGCTGATGCCTCCCGACCGAAAGGAAGAGATCCGGCGTCACTTCGGCGACACGGTGAAGGCGGCCGCCGAATTCAGCTACGTTTCGCTCGGGATTGGGATGGTCCTCGGTGTTTTGCTCGGGCTTATTCCGATTCCAATCCCAGGCATCGGTATCGTGACGCTCGGCATCGGAGGCGGGCCGCTGATCGTTGCGCTCATTCTCGGCAGGCTCCGTCGCACCGGGCCCATGCTTTGGACCATGCCCCTGCCGGCCAACATCGTTCTTCGAAACTTCGGCCTCGCGATGTTCCTCGCGACCGTTGGGGTGAACGCCGGACAGCCCTTTGTCCGGACCGTGGCCGAATCGGGCTTCACGATGCTGTTCATCGGCGTAGCCGTGCTCCTGACAACGGTATTCATCGTCCTGCTGGTCGGCCACTACGTTCTGAAGATTCCATATGACGACCTGGTCGGCGTGGCATCCGGGGCAACCGGAAATCCCGCCATCTTGGTCTACTCGACCAAGATGGCGCCGACCGAACGCCCGGACATCGGCTACGCCATGATCTTCCCGTCGATGACGCTTGTGAAGGTAATCGCGGCACAGATCGTCGGACTGCTGGCCACAGGCGGCGCGGGCGGATAGTGGCGCCATTGGTTGCGAGCGAGGACAAAGGGATGTCTGACCGGGTGCCCGCGCCGCAGCCGCCCATCTTCAATCTGCAGGCCTACAGCCCTGCCGAGATCAAAGAGGCCGTCGAAAAGGTCGGCGTAAAGAAGGCCAATTTGCCGTTTCTGGCTTCCTTTATGCTGGCGATCATTGGAGGCGGCAGCGTCGGCTTCGGCGCCCTCTATTACACAATTGTTGCCAGTGACGCAGAGCTCAGCTTCGCCACCGTGCGCGTCGTCGGCGGGTTGGTATTCTCGCTCGGATTGGCGCTCGTCCTGGTGGGAGGCGCCGAATTGTTTACGGGCAACAACCTGATTGTGATGGCCTGGGCGAGCGGAAAGGTTTCTACGGGGACCATGCTGCGCAACTGGACCATTGTTTATTTAGGCAATCTGCTCGGATCACTTGGGCTCATTGTCCTGGTCTTTTTTTCACATCATCTCGACATGAATGACGGCCGCATTGGGCTTTCCATATTGAATACGGCTGCCGGAAAGATTCGTCCCGATATGGTGACACTGTTCTTCAAGGGCATTCTTTGCAACGTGCTCGTTTGCGCCGGGGTATGGCTTGCCTATGCAGGTCGGTCAGTCACCGACAAGATCGTTGCAGTCATATTGCCGGTTTCCGCTTTCATAGCGGCCGGGTTCGAGCACTGCGTTGCCAACATGTATTTCCTGCCACTGGCGTGGCTGCTGATCCAGACGGGCCATGTACCAGCGAATTTCGACGCTTCGCCTATTACCATGTCCGGGATCATCCATAATCTCGTACCGGTAACGCTCGGCAATATCGTGGGCGGTGCTGGTTTTGTCGGCGCCGTCTACTGGGCAATCTATAGAGCGGCGTTCGGCGCGTCATATCCGGACGGGAAGTAACTAGGCTCGAGATTAGTAACCAGCACAGGACGATCGCCATGCCGCTGCAAACTGCTAATTGGGAGCCCAACAAGGAAATGCCCGTAGGCAAGGGAGCCACGGTCCAGCAGTTCTTCACCGTCCTCGGGAAGGATCGATTCGAAATCAACGTTGCACCCTGGGGTGAAGGGCAGCTGAAGGTGAACGGGCAGGAGATAGCGAGAACGGCCGAGGCCAAGGATCGGCGCCACGCCTTTACCACTTTGAAGCAGGCTGCCGAAAGATACGCGCGCGGCGAACCTCTTGAGACGCCAAAGAACGGCAGGGCAAGGCTGATTCCGACCGTCAAAGCCAAGCTGCTGGAGGGCAAAAAGGGGCTCGTCGTTGGCATCGCGAACGAGCAATCGATAGCTTGGGGTTGCGCCGCAGCATTCCGCGCCTTTGGCGCCGACCTAGCTGTCACCTACCTCAACGACAAGGCCAAGAAACACGTCGATCCGCTGGCGCGCGCGCTCGAGTCCTCAATCGTGATGCCACTGGATGTCCGTGTGCCTGGGCAAATGGAGGCCGTTTTCGAACGGATCACCAAGGAATGGGGCAAACTGGACTTCGTGGTGCATTCCATCGCGTTCGCGCCGCAGCAGGCGCTGCATGGGCGGGTTGTCGACGTGCCGCTGGATGGATTTCTGACGACCATGCAGGTTTCATGCTGGACGTTCCTTCGGATGGCTCAGTTAGCTGAACCATTGATGAAGAAAGGCGGAACCCTCTTTACCATGACGTATTACGGCAGCCGCACCGTTGTGAAGAACTACAACATCATGGGCGTTGCCAAGGCTGCCCTGGAAAGCGCCGTCAGGTACGTGTCCGCCGAGCTTGGACCGAAGGGCATTCGCGTGCACGCCATTTCTCCCGGCCCGCTTGCCACCCGGGCCGCGTCCGGTATTCCTGAATTCGACAAGCTGCTCGAAAAAGCGAAGGCCAAGGCCCCGGCGCGCAGCCTTGTGAGCATCGAGGACGTTGGCGCCGCAACGGCCTTCCTGGCACACGACGTAGCACGGCTTATCACCGGCGACACGATTTACATCGATGGTGGGTATCACGTCGTTGACTAAGCCAATCAACGATGTGGGGCCGTCTTTCGTGCAGATCCAAGCTGTGCAGTTGCCTCTTCTGCAGTCTCGTAGATATGCGGTGCCATCGCGCGCTGCTTCAGTGCGTCGCCCAACTTGGCGCGCAGGAAGCTGCTGGTAGTATAGCGGGTGACGCCGGAGTAGAAGCGGTCGACGAGGCCCCGCACCATGGACGAGTATTCGTCAATGATGTCGGGGAAGATTTCGAAATTGTCGTAGTTCACGATAGCGTAGACCTTGTGAGCCAGTGGGACCAATTTATTTTCTACCGCGCGGCGAACCTGTTCGACGTCCTCGTGGCCGCGAATGCTGTGACCTTCGAAATTGACAAAGAACAGGTTTTCGTTCGGGTGGTAGGTGAGCCGCTGCTCGATCGGCATGCGCAGCAATCGGTCGCGCAGACCGATGAACCCAGGCGCGAAGATGCGCTTATCCATGACCGCGGGATTGCGTATGATCGGCCGAAACTCCATCCGGGCCAGAATGTCGCGTTCGATATCGATCCCGGGGGCCACTTCGACAAGCTCAAGGCCATCTGGAGTCAATTTGAATACGCAACGCTCGGTCACGTAGAGCACTGGCTGCCCACGCTGAAGCGAATAAGGACCGGAGAATGTTCGGTGCTCAACTTCGCGGACGAATTTCGCAGACGCGCCTTCGTTGAGGATCCGCAGGTTTCCGTTCTCGATCGCCACGGCGAGTCGGCCAGCCGTGAATGTGCCGACAAACACCAGCTTCTTGGCGGTCCAAATTTGCTGACGTTCAGATTGCCCTCGGCATCGGCCTGGGCGAGACCGAGAAAAGCTGCATCGAGGCCGCCGCCGTCGTAGAAGTCGAATTGATATGGCTGATCGACTACACTTTGCGCATTGACCGCAGCCCCAAAATTGAGACCGCCAGCAGGTACACCGCCGATGACACCGGGTTCGGCGGTCAACGTCAGCAGATCCGCGATCTTCTCTTCGTTCGTGACGTTCGCGATACCCTCCGGCATGCCGATACCGAGATTAACGATACTATTGACGTTCAGCTCAAGCGCCGCACGGCGTGCGATGACCTTTCGCTCGCTCATTTCCATTGACGGGATCGAATCAACTCGGGCACGAATTTCGCTGCTGAACGCCGGGTCATACTGAACGGAAAAGGTCTGCCAATGGTTCTCCGGCCTGGCAACAACCACACAGTCGACCATTATTCCCGGAATCTTGACTTGCCTCGGATTGAGGGAGCCACGATCGGCTATCCGCTCCACCTGGGCAATGACCAGACCGTCTGAATTGCGGGCCGCCATTGCAATGGCGAGAGCTTCCAGCGTCAAAGCCTCCTTTTCCATCGTGATGTTTCCATCAGGATCGGCAGTAGTGCCGCGGACAATCCCGACGTCGATCGGAAATGTACGGTAAAGAAGGAAGTCCTCTCCGTCGATGCTCATCAGGCGGACGAGATCTTCCTTGGTACATTCGTTTATCTTTCCGCCGCCGTGGCGAGGATCGACAAACGTGCCAAGCCCGACGCGTGTGAGATGTCCCGGGCGCTTCGCGGCAATGTCGCGGAAAAGGTGCGAAATCACGCCCTGCGGGAGATTGTAAGCTTCAATCTTGTTGGCAATTGCCAGCTTCTGGAGCTTCGGTACCAGCCCCCAGTGCCCGCCAATCACCCGCCGCACCAAACCCTCGTGGCCGAAATGGTTTAGCCCGCGTTCATTACCGTCACCCTGGCCACCGGCGTAGACCAGCGTCAGATTGCAGGGTCTGTTGCCGGTTGGAACCGCATGCTCGCTCTTCGCGAGAAAGAGCGATTCGATCTCGATGGCGATTTCTTCGGCGAAACCAATGCCAACAAAGCCGCCGGTGGCAACGGTGTCGCCGTCTCGTATGAGGCTCGCCGCCTCCTCTGCGCTGACGATCTTTCCGCTATCCAGCGCCTTTACGGGCGTAAGCGTCAGCTGTCGTGCACCGTCTGACATGAGGCCTCCACAGTTCCGATCGAACGATTCTCGCTTCAGTAAATTCCGGTCAGGTAATACACTGCGATGACTACGAACACCGCGACGGTCTTGGTGAGCGTGATCACGAACACGTCCTTGTAGGCCTGCTTGTGGGTGAGGCCCGTCACAGCAAGCAGCGTGATGACAGCGCCGTTATGCGGCAATGTGTCCATGCCGCCGCTCGCCATCGCTGCCACGCGATGGAGTACCTCGAGCGGAATATGCGCCGCCTGTGCAGCTGCAATGAAGGTATCGGACATTGCGGCAAGCGCTATGCTCATGCCGCCGGAGGCGGAGCCCGTGATACCTGCGAGCACTGTTACGGTCACGGCTTCATTGACCAGGGGATTGGGAATCGCGCTCAGCGCGGCGGACACTGTCTTGAAACCCGGCAAGAGGGCAATGACGCCACCAAATCCGTATTCGGATGCGGTGTTCAGCGATGCCATCAGCGCGCCGGCGACGGCTGCCTTGCTGCCGTCCGCGAATTTGCGTTACGATCGGGTGGCCGCCGAGCGTGATCTCGTGTTTCGCTCCGTAAGAGCGCGGTATCAGGAACGTCAGGATGAAGTTTGAAGCACCTACCACTATCAAAGGCAGAATGGCGATCCAGGGATTCGGCAGCGCCTCTTCTTCAAACGGCTCCGGTTCGTTCAGAAGATCCGCCCCATAGCCCTCACCACGCGCCTGCGCGGCGCGGCGACGGTTTTCGATGTAGGCGAGGCCGACGCCCAAAACGAAAACACTGCCGATGATACCAAGCACCGGGGCGGCCCATGTCGTGGTGTTGAAGAAGGTCGTTGGAATGATGTTTTGAATCTGTGGCGTCCCCGGCAACGCATCCATCGTGAAGCTGAATGCGCCAAGGGCGATCGTGCAGGGAATGAGACGTTTCGGAATATCGCCCTGGCGAAACATCTCGGCCGCAAAGGGATAGACCGCGAACACCACGACGAACAGTGACACGCCGCCATAGGTCAGGATCGCGCAGACGACAACGATGGACAGGACAGCCCGTTCCCTGCCCAGCACGCCAATGACGGCCGACACGATCGATTTCGAGAAGCCGGAAAGCTCGATGACTTTGCCGAACACCGCGCCGAGCATGAAGACCGGAAAGTAGCTTTTTACGAAGCCAACCATCTTCTCCATGAAGACGCTGGAAAACATTGGAGGCACCAGCGACGGGTCCGTAAACAGTACGGCGCCAAGCGCGGCGACCGGCGCGAACAGGATTACGCTGTAGCCGCGGTAGGCCACCAGCATTAGAAAAACCAAAGCACCCAACACGATCAAGAAGTTCATGGCGAAGCCCCCCTGCACGCCCCGTTCGAGCTGGACCTTCTCAGGCCGTCGATGTGAGCATGGTCATCCGTTCCCGTTCGAGTTCGCTGATGACTTTGGCATGGTGCGCGACTGCTTCCCTCAACAAGTCGCGAATTGAGATAACCCCAATTGCGACGCCATCTTCGATCACCGGCAGGTGACGAATGTGGTGTTCGTGCATCAGCTTCAAACAGTGGGCGAAGGTATTGGCAATGTCGGCCTTGACGACGTTGCGAACCATAATGTCCGTGACCGGCGTAGCTTCTGGAGATTTGCCAGCGAGCACGAGACGCCGCACGCAATCGCGTTCGGTGAGAACTCCGACGACGGCCTTGTTCTCCATGACCACGAGAAGGCCGATGTTCTTGTCGGCCATCAGTTGCATCGCCGAAAGCGCGTTGTCCCTGGGACCGACGGTCCACAGGGCCTTGGGCTTGGCGGCAAGGATCTGTTTCAGTGGCCGATAGGCAAGAATTTCTTCCGGACGTCTGAGTGGATGATCCATGATGCGTCACCTGCGCGGTCGTACGGACTGACTTGGGTACTACCAGCAATCTGGCTTGACGGAGGCGTTACCCGCCGCCGCCCAAGCTGCGAAGCCGAGCGCCTGGAATCGGTGTGTCCTGCGCGTTTAAATTGTGAAGCCGAAGCCGGGTTGTGTTGATCTATGTCAAGCCTGTGGCTGTCAGTAACCGTGCAGTGCAACAGGGCCAGGCCGATCGAGCGGCAAAAACACGCTGCGAGGGTTCGCGACTGGAAGTAAAATTGACCTATTAGCGATACCGTTCGTGGGAGGTGCAAATGGGTAATCCGTCCTCGCCAAGCGGTCCCTCCGCCTATCTTGAAAGCCTGATGCGCGCCGGGCAGGAGGCAACCAAGCAATTCGATGACGCGCTCACCGCGGCAATGGGCGTCGTCAGCAAACCCGCGAAGGGTGAAGAGAAGTCGCCGGCTGCGATCACAGCCAACTTCCAGCAGCTGTATTGGTCGCCGATTATGGATTTCTGGCGAGGATTCATCAATGGCAAACCAGCGGCAAATGGGGAGTCGCCTGCACGAACGCCGCGGGGCGACCGACGCTTCAAGGACGAGGCATGGAGCCAATCGCCCTACTACGACCTGCTCAAGCAATCCTATTTGTCGAACTCGAAACAATTGACGGATTTCGTCGATCAGGCTCAGGTCGACGACAGAACCAAACTGCAGCTTCGCTTCTATGCACGACAGTTCATCGACGCGATGAGCCCGTCGAATTTCCCAGCGACAAATCCGGAGGTTATTCAGACCGCCATTCGGACGCGTTCCGCAAGCCTGGCGGCCGGGATGCAGAACCTGATCGAGGACATCCAGAAAGGGCGCATCACGCGGGTGGATGAAACCGCTTTCGAGATCGGCCGCAATCTGGCGGTTACCCCTGGGACGGTCGTATTCGAGAACGAACTGATCCAGCTTATCCAGTACACGCCGCAGACGGCCGAGGTCGAGAAAACGCCGCTCTTGATCGTCCCGCCCTGCATCAACAAATACTATCTTCTCGATCTCGGCGCGGGAAACTCGTTCGTTGAGTATGCCGTCGCCCAGGGCCACCAGGTCTTCCTGATTTCATGGCGCAGCGCCGTTGCCGAGACGCAGCATCTGACCTGGGACGACTACCTGAACCTCGGACCGTTGAAAGCCATCGACGTCGTTCGCGACACTGCCGATGTCGACCGGATCCACGCGTTGGGGTTCTGCGTCGGCGGCACCATCCTGGGCTGCGCCGCCGGCGTCCTCGCCGCCCGCGGAGAAGATAAGCTTGCGACCATGACGCTCCTCACCACGATGATCGATTTCGCCGATACCGGTGAAATCGGTCTGCTCATCGACGGCGCCTCTGTGGCGTTGCGCGAGGCGACGATCGGACGAGGGGGTATTCTACCCGGCAAGGAATTGGCCTTCACCTTCGGGACCTTGCGGGCCAACGATCTGATCTGGCGCTATGTCGTCGACAAATACATGAAAGGCGCCAACGCGGACGCGTTCGACTTGCTTTACTGGGATTCCGACAGCGTCAGCCTGCCGGGCCCGATGTACTGCTGGTACACCCGCAACACCTATGTCGAGAACAGGATTAAGGTGCCTGGCGCGACCACGCAATGTGGCGTGCGCGTCGATCTCTCGAATGCCAAAATCCCGCTCTATCTGCTGGCGTCGCGCGAGGACCACATTGTGCCGTGGCAGAGCGCTTATCGCTCGAAGGGCCTCATCGGAAAGGACCCGCGCTTCGTGCTCGCTGCCAGCGGTCACGTCGCCGGTGTGATCAATCCGCCGGCCCGCAACAAGCGCAGCTATTGGACCCATGACGATCTGAACGGCGACGCGGCGGATTGGCTGGAAAAGAGCGAGGAGAGACCGGGAAGCTGGTGGCCTGATTGGGATACCTGGATGAAACGTCACTCGAGCGGTACCGTTGCCGCCCCAACGCTGCCGGGCAACGCCAGATATCAGGTTATCGAACAGGCGCCCGGACGGTATGTGAAGCAAAAATCGAACTAATCATTTCCGGTCAGATTTGAACAAGGGCAGCTCGCAATCGACCTCACGAAGGCAAACTCTCGTTCAGCGCGGTGATTTCGGGTACGAGGAAGCTCGACCCTGAGCGAGGGATCTCTGCTGCGTGGCCGGCCTGTAACGAATTTAGTGCTCGAACG
>WNFW01003968.1_pt1 | contig 10355 bp, 9 predicted proteins | sample 5400131 | NCBI WGS metagenome assembly WNFW01 (sample SAMN13153362, study PRJNA577476) | soil metagenome | isolation source: 20 cm soil or saprolite under grassland replicate 1 | place: USA:California | collected 2016-06-15
GAACGCGACCGCTGCCTCGGCGTACGCGTCACCGATCGCGACGTGTAGCGCGGCGAGCTCCGCTGCGCCCACCGCTTCGCCAGATGCGGCGGCGAGGATCCGTTTCCGCAGGGCCTCGTCGTAGTCACGGTGCCCCGTCGAGATCACCTTGATGTCGTCGCCGTTGACGTCGACGGCGGCGATGTCGATCCCGTCCACGGACGTGCCGGACATCATTCCGATCGCGATCACATGCTGATTCTGCCGTGCTGTCCGGTTTCAGTGAGCCGGCGCGTAATCATCATGTGGCCGAGACCAACGTGGTGCTGGGATCCCGTGCCAGCATCGCGACCGTGACGCCAGAGGAGCTCTGCGCGACGTACGCGGAGCGGGTGTGTCGGTTCGCGGCCGTCGTTGCCGGCCGGGACGGAGATCCGGAGGAGATCGCGCAGGAAGCCCTGCTGAAGGCGATCACGAAGCTCGACCGCTTCGATCCGCGGCGTGGCTCGATGGAAGGCTGGCTCTGGCGCATCGTCGCCAACACCGCAAAGGACGCGACGCGGAAGGCTCGGCTTCGCGCACTGTTGACCGATCGGCTTAGGCACCGCCAGCCGGCGGTCGTGGATCTCGAGGCAGTTGCGGTCGAGCGCCTCTCGGCGGGCGAGCTCCTTGGGTCAATCGCGCGCCTCTCCCCGCGTGACCGGCAGCTGCTCGGACTCCGTTTTGTCGCGGACCTTGATACGGCCTCAGTCGGACAGATCGTCGGCTTGAGCGCCGAGTCCGCCCGCCGCGCGATCGGTCGCGCTCTTGACCGCCTGCGCGTTCTCGTCAGTGGAGGTGTGAGATGACCGAGTCTTCGAGCGACATCTTGGCGCGTCGCATCGCGACGCTGGAGATCCCCGTCGACCCGAGTCGCGTGACCCAGCGCGTCCTCGCCGCTCGTCGCAAGCCGCAAGGTGGGTCACTTCCCTGGCGGGTCGTTGCCGCGGTTCCGCTTGCGCTTCTTCTGATCAGTGCCGCGGCCAGTTACTACGCGCCGGTGTTCGCCCAGGTGCTGGCGGATGCTCCGATCGCCGGCTCGATCAGCGGGCTCATGCTCCGCCAGTTCGGCCTCGCGGGAATGCCGCATCGCGTGAGCCTCTTTGGCGACAGAGTCACATCCGCTGGATACACCGCGGAGCTCGTGGGTGGATACGCCGACGCCGGCCGGACGATCCTCTTCGTGCGCGTCGACCCACCCGCACGCATCCTGGCGCCGTTCGGAGATATCAGCTTGTCCGATCAATTCGGTCATACCTATCGGATGGTCGGTGGGACCTCGAACATCACCAGCGGGGAGAATGCGCTTCTCTTTCAGCCGATCGAAGGACTGGCAGCGAGGGTTGGCGCTCGCCTGCACGTAACGTTCACGGCCATCGAGGAGGGACTCCCTCCGGGGTCGAAGACGATCGCTGGGCGGTGGGATCTGACCGCGACCCTCGCCGTCGACGAAGGCCGCGACCTACCCACGCCCGATCCAATACAGCTCGGTACGGCACGGCTCGAGTTCACGCGAGTTCGCGCCTTGCCGGTTGGCGTGCTGGCCGAGTTCAAGATCGAGCCGGTCGACATCGATTCGTTCGATCGCCGGATCCCCGACGGCCTCAAAGGACGCCCCGCGTTCAGGATGACTCTCGTGGATGAAGGTGGCCACGAGTCACAAGTCCTTCAGGGAGGGTCCTCCGGCAACGGAACCGACCGGTCGCACGTGACGATCGTCGGCAGCTCGCTCTGGGAAGCGGTCGGCCCCGGAAACTACGTCCTGTCGGTGGAATGGGAGGGCGTCGGCAGCGGCACCCGCATCATCACGGTGCCCTGAGGTCAGGGTTTGGCCAGCGCCCCGTAGACCGCGACGCGGAGGCGGTAGAGCTCCTCGTCGTTTGCCCGACCGAAGTACACACGGTTCGTGAGCAGGACGATCGTGAGGTCCTTCGCCGGGTCGACCCAGACGCTCGTGCCGGTGAACCCGGTGTGTCCGAAGGCGTCCTCGCTGAAGAAGGGCAGTCCCTCCGGCGGGCGCAGGACGAGACCAATGCCACGGCGGATGCCACCACCGCGGTACTGCTCGGTGCGCGCGAGATCACGGAGCTCGTTCCCGATCACCGCGCCGTCGCGGTACACGCGGATGAGCGAGGCGACGTCCGCGGCAGTCCCGAACAGGCCGGCGTGTCCGGACACGCCGCCCATCGCGAACGCGTTCTCGTCGTGGACCTCGCCGCGCAGGCGCTTACGCCGCCACTCGGTGTCTTCTTCGGTCGCAGCGCACTCTGCGGTCGGCCGCGGCCCGAACTCGCACGTTCGCGCCTCGACGATGTCCAGCACGCGCTCGCGCATGACATCGCGGAAGGGCTCGCCCGCGACGCCCGCGAGGCCGGCGGTGAGCATGATGTAGCCGAGGTCGCTGTAGCGGAACTCGCCGATGTCCTGCGCGAGCGGCTCGCGCGCCGCGAGCCACACGAGCTCCTCCGGCGAGGTCGCCTCCTCCCAGAAAGACTTCCACCAGGCGAGTCCTGCGGTGTGCGTGAGGACCTGCCGAAGCGTGACGCGGTCCTTGCTCCCGCCGCGGAAGTCGGGGACGAGCTCGCGGAACGGCATGTCGAGCTCCAGCTGACCCTCGCGTACGAATGACAGGACGAGCGCGGTCGTCGCGAGCTTCGTGAGCGACGCGAGATCGAACAGCGATGCGGCTGTGCATTGCGCGTCCGGTCCCGCGCTCGGATCCGGACAGAGCGTGCCCGCCGCATATGTGTCGATCGTGCCGCGCCGCTCGACGCGAACCACCGCCGCGGTGCAGAGCGAGCCGATGGCCTCGTCGAGGATCCGTTTCGCCGGTGCGGCGAGGTCGGTCACGCGAAGTCGCGCATGCCCGCGCCGATGCTGAATATTCCGGGCACGACCGCAGGGAGCGAACCTGCGGGCTTGCGCTCTCCGAAGAGGACCTCCGCGACCGCCGTGAGGCTCGGCTCCCGCGAGTCATATGCGCAGAGGTAGGCCGCGATGTCGGGCACGCTCATGATGTCGTAGGGACCGCGAAGAGCCACGACCGCGACCGGCTTCTCCTTGGCCAGGGCGTTCACCAGATCGACCTGCTCCGGATACGCGAATAGGTTGGTCGTGCCGACGACCACGACGTCGGCGGCGCGGGCTGCGCTCACGGCTCGATCGATCTCCGACGCGCTCGGATGCAGCGGCAACGACTGGGCGACCGCGTCGGGACGCTTCGCGGCGATGACGCTCCCGAGCGTCGGCTGTCCTTCGAAGAAGCTGATGTCCGCGTTCGTCGGCGATACCGCGAGGATCCGCCCGCGCAGCGGCAGCACGCCGGCGCGGTTGCGAAGGAGGGTTGTGGCGCCGCGCGCGAGGTCGAGCGCGGTCCGCGCGTTTGCGGCGAGATCGGGCGCTGACTGATCGCGACGCCCCTCGAGGATGCCGAAGCGCCGCTTCGCGTCGACGACGCGTCGCACCGATTCGTCGAGTCGCGCGCTGGAAACCGAACCCGAGCGAACGGCCTCCGTGATCAGGCGGTGTCCCTCGAGCTGGGCCGTCTCGTCGAATCGGAACAGCAGATAATCCGCGCCCGCCTGGATCGCGCGCAGCCCGGCCGCGGCCTCGCCGACGTCCCTGAGCGCACCCATCTCGAGGTCGTCGGTCACGACGAGCCCCTGGAAACCGAGGGTGTTCCGAATGAGATCGGTCATGACCGTCCTCGACAGCGTGACCGGGAGCTCTGGCGTGGGATCGAGGGCCGGGACGACGATGTGCGCGCTCATGATCGCGGGGACGCCGGCCGCGATCGCGGCGCGGAACGGCGGAAGCTCGATTCGGTCGAGCGTCGCCCGGTCCGCCTCGATCTTGGGAAGACCCGTATGAGAGTCCGTCGTCGTCGAGCCGTGTCCGGGGAAATGCTTCGCGCAGCAAAAGAATCCTGCCGCGGCATACGTCTGGACCGCGGCGGTCACGAGCGAGGAAACGCGTGCGGGGTCGCTGGAGAACGAGCGGTTACTGATGATCGGATTGGTCGGCTCGTCGTTGACGTCCGCCACCGGCGAGAAGTTCCAGTTCACGCCGAGAGCGCGGAGCTCGGCGGCGCTGATCGTCGCGGCGGTGCGGACGCTGCGCTCAGGGTCCGCCGTCGCAGCGAGCGCCATCTGTCCCGGGAGGATCGTCGCGCCCTTGTTGATGCGGATGACCGGGCCACCCTCCTGATCAATCTCGAAGAAGAGCGGTAACGACTTCGCCTCGCGTGCGATCTGATCGAGGTCCGCCACGAGCTTCGCGAGCCCGGCCGCGTCGGTGAAGTTCTCGGAGTACAGGATCACGCCGCCGATGCCGCGGTCGCGGATCATCGCCTCGAGCGAGCTCGGGATCTTTGTGCCGTGGAACGCGACGCTCATGAGCTGCCCGACCTTGCGTTCGAGCGACATCGATCCGACGACGTCGCCGCTCGGGCTCGGCGTCGTCGTCGGTGCGCATGCGGCGAGCGCGGTCGCCGCGGCCGCGCGCAAGAAGTCGCGGCGTCTCACGGGAGCTGGACGGGCAGACGTCCTTCCGCCTGCCGCTTACCGGCGAGCACCGCGGCGAGAGCCTCGAGCGACGCAGGTACGTCGCCATACGAGAGGAGCGCGGGGACGTTCGGCACGAGCGCCGCGTCGTACGGGCTGCGGACCGCGCACAGCACCCCGCCGCCCGCGAGTGCTTCCTTCACGCGCGCCGCCTGCTCCGGCTGGAACCAGGCGTTCGTGGAGCAGACCACGACCGGTCCCGAGCCGCGCGGCGGGTGGCCATTGCTGGAGAACGTGACCCGGTCTCCGAGGTGCCGGCGCAGCGCGGCCTCGAACGTCGACGCCGGCGTCGAGAGCTCCTCGACCGGCGAGGCCTGGGTCGGCTCGAAATAGAGAACTCGCAGGACGCCCTCGAGCCGCGGGCGCGGCGGACCGATCTGGGTGATCGACGCCTCCGCGATCTGGAGCGCGAGGTCGCGGCGCGGCTCGTCGTCGAAGTCGGCATCGATCGCCGTCCTGCCGAAACGCTCGCGGAACCAGGTCGCGCGACGGAGCGCCTCGCGCGTGCGCTCCGGCCGCACGCGGTCGGCGATCCATTGCGCCGCGGCGAGCTGTCGCTCCAAGCCGCTCGTCACCATCATCGCGTCGACGCCCGCCTCGAGTCCTGTGACGACGACGTCCTCGATGGAGATGTCGGCGATGCCGCTCATGTCGAGCGAGTCCGTCATCGAGAGCCCGTCGAAGCGAAGGTCGCGCCGCAGAAGATCGGTGAGGATCGGGCGCGAGATCGTCGCGGGGGCCTGCGTGTCGAGCGCTGTGTAGCGGATGTGCGCGCTCATCGTGGTCGTCGCTCCCGCCGCGAACGCGCTCCGGAACGGAAGGAGCTCGCGGCGATCGAGGGTCGCGCGGTCGACGGTCACATCCGGCCGTGTGAAGTGCGAATCGAGCGACGTATCGCCGTGTCCCGGGAAATGCTTAGGAGTCGAGGCGACGCCGGCGCCCTCGGACCCGCGCACCCACGCCGCCGTGAACTGCGCGACGCGCTCCGCGTCGTCACCAAACGACCGCGTGCCGATCACCGGGTTTCGCGGTTCGACGTTCACGTCGCAGACGGGTGCATGGTTCACGGTGATGCCATCCGCGAGCAGGCCTTCGGCCACGGCGCGTGCGGCCCGCTCCGCGTTGCGTGGATCGCCCGTCGCGCCGATGGCCATGGCGCTCGGAAAGACGGCGCGATAGCCGACCCGCACGACGGACCCGCCCTCCTGGTCGACCGCGATCGGCACCGGCGGCAGATCGCCGCGCTCCGCTGCCTCTTGAGCCTCGCGCACCATCGCGCGGACCTGGTCCTTGGAGCGGATGTTCCCGCGGAACGCGAACAGAAGAAGGCCGCCGATCTTTCCCGCGCGGATCGCGTCCAGGATCGGACCCGGGACCTGCTCGCCGTCGAAGCCGGCCCAGACCAGCGCGCCGGTACCGAGCTCGGTCACGACCTCCGCCGCCGGCGATACCGCGCGAGCGTGATCTGCCCGAGCGGACGGCCGCGCGGTATGCGTGTCGATTTTTCGAGGGTGATGCGCCGGATCTGGTCAGCGTTCGGCACGATCGGCGCGATGCGCCTCACGCTGCGTGGACCGGCGATGTACCCGCCGAGCGCGTCGAGAACGTCGTTCACTCGCTCCTCTATGTCTAGCATCGCGAGCGGACGCGAGCCCAGGAAGAGCTCGAGGCGCACCTCGAGGCGATCGTTCTCGCTGTAGCCGACGCCTCGCGAGGCCTGCGACTCGAGGACGGCCGCGTGGACCCGCCGCCGCCACTCATTTCGAGGGGGCGCGTAGGGTGGGAGAGTCGCGCTAAAAGTGAACCGGCGCTTCGCCACACAGCGAGACTAGCGCTCTATCATTTTCTTCTCCGAGGAGTGACCTGACCCGTGCCAACGCTTAGCGCCACCGCCCGCGCGCGGCTCCCAGACAGCGCCTTCGCCTATGTCGATTCGCAGGGCCGCCGCCGGCTGCCGATCAACGACGTTTCGCACGTGCGCAATGCGCTCGCGCGATTCGATCAGGTCGACTTCGAGGACGACGCCGCCCGGGAACGCGCCCGCGAGAGGCTCCTTCGGGCGGCCAAGAAACACGGGATCGTCCCGCTCGGCTTCTTCGACGGTCAGCTTCGGAAGGCCCGCGGCGCCAACGTGCGATCGCTCCCGCGGGGCACCGTGACCTTCCTTCTCACCGACATCGAGGGCTCCACGCGCCTTCTCGAGCGGTTCGGGGACGGATATGCGGGCCTGCTCCGCGACGTTCGAACGATCATCCGCACGAGCGTGCGATCGGCGAGCGGTCATGAGGTGGACGCGCGTGCCGACGAGTTCTTCGCCGTCTTCCGCCGCCCGGTGCACGCGCTCGACGCCGCCCTCGCGATCCAGCGCGCGCTCCGCGCGAAGAGCTGGCCGGAGAACGCGGAGGTGCTGGTGCGCATCGGCATGCACACGGGGCGTCCGACGCTCACCGACACGGGCTACGTCGGCATCGCCGTCCACATCGCTGCACGCGTGTGCTGGGCGAGCCACGGAGGCCAGATCCTCCTGTCATCCGCGGCGCGCGATTCGTTCACCGAGCGCCTAGCCGAAGGCATCGCCTTCCGAAGCCTCGGCCGCTTCTCGCTCCACGGCGTCGCCGAACCGGAAGCGCTCTGGCAGGTCAACGTCGCCGACCTGCGCGCGAAATTCCCCCGGCCGCGCACGATCGGAGCCGTCCGGAGCGCACGGGTGACCCTCAAGACGCTGCCGACGGTCTGATGGCGAGCAGGTTTCGCACCGAGGAAGTCCTCGACATGGTGTGGATGGAAGACGGCGGCGGAGAAATTCGGAAGGGCGTCCTGGCGTACGCGCTGTTCACGGATTCAGAGCGCCAAAGCCCGCCATTTCCAGTCGAGGCGTGGCCGGTCGGCACGCGATTCGACTCCTCTCGGCTGACCGATGAGGACGACAAGAGCTACGCCGCCATCTACTGGACGATCCTTCCCGGCTCGTGGCCCGAGCCAGATCGCTGGCGCGCGACGATCGAGAGCACTCTGAAGGCTCTGAGCAATGGCGACGCCGTGGTCGCCTGGTGCGCATTGGAGCCAGGGTGGGCCCTTCCGCCCACGCTCTTTGATCCGGATCAAATGCCGGAGGACATCTACGCGGCGATGATCCCTGGCCGCTTCGTATGTACCGCGCAACTCGGGAAGTTGTATGAGCCTCTTTCACGCGAACAGCTAACCGAGTTCATGGTTGAGACAAACCGGCGCTACGCCGCCGCGGGAGGTCGGCTGACCTAATAGCGGGCTGCCGGCTGCGGTGCCTCTGCTACGCGCGCTGCACGGTCACGTCGATGGAGTCGTACCCCGTGGCGCCATCTGGGTATGGCGAGCGCGCGATAGGCGTTTCCGTGTTCGCGGTGCCGTCGGTGGCGCGCACGATGAGCTTCGCGGGACCGGCGCTGTTCGGCGTCCAGTCGTAGCTCCAGCGCCGCCACGAGAGCGGCCCCATCGGTACCTCGAGCGTCGCCTGACCCCATGACTTCCCACCGTCGCTCGAAACTTCGACCTTTGAGATCCCCCGCGCACCCGCGTATGCGATACCGCCGACCGGCACGGTGCCGCCGGCCCACCGCACGCTCCGCCCAGGCAAATCGATCCGCGCGTTCGTGTTGACGTTCGCGCTGTCGGACCAACCCTGCTGCTGCCAGTAACCGATGAAGTCGTAGTTCACGACTTCGATCGTGCGTATCCACTTCACGTTCTTCATGCCGTAGATGTTCGGGACGAGCATCCGTGCCGGATAGCCGTGATCCTGCGGCAGGGTCTTTCCATTCATCAGGTACGCGACGAGGGTTCGGTCCTCCATCGCTTTCGCGATCGGGATCGAGTCGGTATAGCCATCGACCGACGTGAAGACGACGTCATACGCGCCCGTCTGGACTTGCGCGCGGTCGAGGAGATCGCGCAAAGGCACCCCGGTCCAGAGCGCAGTCGAGATGAGATCTCCGCCGACGTAATTGGAGATGCACTCGAGCGTGTGGATCTGTTCGACGGCCTCGAGATCCAGCAGCTGGTCGTATGTGAGCGAGAACGGCGATTGGACCAGGCCCTTGATGTCGATCCGCCACTCGTCGATGAGCACGCGCGGCTTCACGAGCGTCGTATCGACGGTGTAGTGATCCTCGTTGGCCGTGATTCGAGGGGTGATGCCCGGAAGAGCGTCGACCGTGGGATCGGCCGGGGGTATGTCGGCGCGCGTCCGCAGGCGGCGGGCGGCCGTCGTGATGTTGCCGAGGCCACCCGAGCCGACCGCGGCGATCCGCGACAGCGGAAGCGACACGATCGCGATGGCCCCGGCAACCGCGGCCGTTCCGAGAAGCGCGCGCCGGCGCCCGGGCGACGCCGGTCCGGTGCTCGCCGGCCGCTCCAGGGCGCTCGGCAGGATGAACGCGAGCGCCGCAAGGAAGACCGCCGCTCCGACGGCCGCGTCGATGAGGCTCGTGACCGGCTCGATCCGCTGGGGCGAGAAGAGCCGCGCAAACACGAACCCCGCTACCCACGGGAGGAGGCCAACGCCCACCACGAGAGCCGTGCGTCGCTTCGGCGACGCCGCGAGAAGACCGGTCGCCGCGCCGTCGATGAGGAAGAGCGCGACGAGTCCGACGACGAGGAGGATCTTCGCCCACTGATGCAGCGCTTCGATGAGCGGGATCGAGATCCAGCCGGGGAGCACATCGATGAAGGCCTGGCCGAGGCTGTCCACGACGAACGGCATCCCGGCCATGCTGAGAAGGAACGCGACGTCGAGGGCGAAGAACATCGCCAGCGCTCCGACGAGCATCCCAGTACGTGCGCGCCGGTCGAACCGGCCCATGTATGGCACGATACGCCGCGTTGTCTTCGTCGCCCCTTCCCCTTTCGCCTGAAGATCTGTACGAATTCCGTTTCCTCACGGATGCCCAGATCTCGCCCGATGGTGCCCGCGTCGCGTACTCCGTAAAGACCGCGAACGCCAAGCGTGATGGATACCTCGGCGCGATCTGGCTGGTTTCGTCGGACGGCGCAAGGCGAGCCGTGCAGATCACCGCGGGTAGCACGCAGGATTCGTCGCCACGGTGGTCGCCTGACGGCACCGAGCTCGCTTTCACCTCGGATCGCGGTGAGGTGCCGAAGGGCCGGAAGCGGCCACCGCGAAACGTCTTTCTCCTCGACCTGGCCGGGGGCGAGGCGCGCCAGCTCACCTCTTTCGGCGACGATTGCTCCGACCTCGTGTGGTCGCCTGACGGGCACTCAATCGCGTTCGTCGTTCGCGATCCCAAAGAGTCGACGGACGAGGACGACGGCATTCGCGTCTACGACCGCGCGCGGTACCGGTCGGACGAGGGTGGGCTCAGCGACGGCCGTCACAAGCACATCTGGATGGTCGGCGTGGACGGTTCGGCACCGCGCAGGCTGACCGACGGGGATTGGGACGACGGTCAGCCGGAGTTCTCGCCGGATGGCCGCGAGATCGCGTTTGTCTCCAACCGGACTGAGCGCCGCGACCTGAACACCGTCGCCGATATCCACGTCGTCACGCTTTCAGGTGACACGCTCCGGATCACCGACGGCGAGGGCAGCTACGGAAATCCGTCGTGGTCATCTGACGGCGCCGTGATCACGGCGTACGGGACGGACTGCGCGATCGGCTCCTCCGCCCGCAACATCCATATCTGGGCTTTCCCGAAGAAGGGCGGGCCGGGCCGGGACCTTCTCGATGGCTGGGACCGGTCAGTCGGATCGTCGGTGATAAGCGACATGCGCGCGCACGCG
>WNFW01004789.1_pt1 | contig 10355 bp, 9 predicted proteins | sample 5400131 | NCBI WGS metagenome assembly WNFW01 (sample SAMN13153362, study PRJNA577476) | soil metagenome | isolation source: 20 cm soil or saprolite under grassland replicate 1 | place: USA:California | collected 2016-06-15
CGTTCGCCCGACGCTGCTTCACCCAGCCGTCGAGCTTCTTCAGCTGCACGAGGCCGATCGCCGCGGCGATCTCGGTCATGCGGTAGTTGTAGCCGAGGAGGGCATGCTGATACTTCGCCACCTGCCCGTGGTCCCGGAGGAGACGCGCTTTGTCCGCGATCGCGTCGTCGTCCGTGACGATCATACCGCCCTCCCCGGTCGTCATATTCTTGGTCGCGTAGAACGAGAAGCAGGCGGTGTGGCCGAGGTTGCCCGCCTTCTTGCCGTGGTATTCCGCGCCGTGGGCTTGGGCTGCGTCCTCGATCACCGGGAGGCCCTGACTCCGGGCGGCATCGAGGATCGCGTCCATCTCCGCGGTTTGGCCGTATAGATGGACGGGCATGATCGCGGCGGTCTTGCGCGTGATCGCCGCCCCGACCTTCGCGGGATCCAGGTTGTAGGAATCTCGCACCACGTCGACGAAGACCGGCTTCGCCCCGCATTGGAGGACCGTCGACGCGGTCGCGAAGAACGTGAGCGGTGGAATGAGGACCTCGCTCCCCTCACCGATGCCATGCGCCGCCAGCGCAATGTGAAGGGCTTCGGTCCCATTCGCAACGGCGATCCCTTGCTTGCGTCCGACGTCCTTGGCGAACGCTGCCTCGAAGGCCTTGACCTTCGGGCCCTGCGCCAGCATGCCTGAAGCAAGGACCTCCTTGACCGCCGCGACCTCTTCGTCTCCGAGGATCGGCCGGGCGATCGGGATCATCGCCGCGCGAACGGCATCCGGGTAATGAACGTTCCCCGGTCACTTCCGGGAGCGGGAATGAGGCTTGCGTTTCGAAGACAATTCCGGAAAAGATTTCCCATCGTGGGCGCAGCGGAATTTCGCATCAAGGGGGCGACCGCACTCGCATACCCAGCCGATGACCTTCGCCGGAACTCCCGCGACGAGCGCATGAGGGGGGACATCTTTGGTGACGACGGCCCCTGCCGCAACCATGGCGTTCCTCCCGATGGTGAGTCCGCAGAGGACTGTAGCGTTCGCACCGACGGAGGCGCCGTCCTCGACCTTCGTTGCCACAACCTGCCAGCCGGGGCTCACCGCGCGCGGGTAGAGGTCGTTGGTGAAGCAAACATGAGGTCCGACGAAGACGCGACTTCCAATGGTAACCCCCCGATAGAGGGTTGCAGCCCGTCATGCCCCTCTGTCTTTGAAACTTTGTGAGGCGAGTTCGATGCGGACTCAACTCCTGGAATCGGGTGTGAGAATCACCAGATAGTCTTGAAATAGGCTCCGAGACGGGTGGGTCCCGCGAGACGAGCCAGCGATGAGCTTGACGAGTGGACACGAGTTGGTGTCCCTGCCACCGCTAGAACTAACGGACGGATTGGGGGTTCTGGTCACGGTCCTCTTAGCATTCGTACTCGTCCTCCTCGTGACACCGCCACTCATTCGAAAAATGGTCGCGGGTGGCATGGTGGGCAAGGATGTGAACAAACGTTCGAAGCCAGAGGTCGCCGAGCTCGGTGGGATCGCAGCTCTTTTCGCCTTCTCGGTGAGCTTGTCTCTGGTTGTAGGGCTGCAAAAGATCATCGGAAATGTGGCGGAGCCGCCCTTCCTTGCCGCAATCAGCGTTTTCTTCATGGCTGGGATGGTAGGGCTCATTGACGACATCTCCAACATGAGGCAGAGACTCAAGGTGATCGTTCTCGGGTTTGCGGCACTCCCCCTCATGTTAGTCCATCTCGGACCAGAGGAGATTGTGCTCCCCTTCGGCTTTGTTCTCAACTTTGCCGGGTCCTTGTACCTGCTGTACTGGATCGTCCTCGTCCCCGCGGGGGTGACTGGACTCGCGAACGCCGTTAACATGTCAGCGGGATACAACGGCCTGGAAAGCGGGCAAGTGGCGATTGCTGCTTCATCCCTTCTCCTGATTGGATACCTGCGGGGAGTGCCCTCGCATTCGATGCTCGTCCTCGCAGCGATCGTTGGTTGCTCCGCGGGTCTATTCTACTTCAACCGGTATCCCGCGAGAGTTTTCCTCGGAGATATCGGCACAATGGGCCTAGGCGCCGCCATAGCATCGGCCGTCATCCTGGGCCATCTTGAATTCTATGGAATCGTGGCCATCACACCCGCTTTCTACGAAGCCGCAGCGACTGCCTACTATGGCCTCAAGAAAAAGAACGGGGAGAGGCGCAGGGCGTGTCACGACCCTGTCATATTGCCCGATGGGCGCCTGCAACCGGCGCGAGGGGCGGAACGCTACACGTTGGCGAATCTCATACTGTCGCGCCGTCCAATCACGGAGCGCGGTCTGGTTCGCAGGCTGCTGGCTTTGTATACCATCAGTGGCGCGGCGGCGATCCTCTTGAGCGTGATCTGATGGCCGCGTCACTCGCCATGAAAGGGTTTCGCGGTACGATTCAGCGAGCTGCCATTCTCCCAGTCCGTTACGGGGCAACGACATCCAAGATTCACCGATGTCTCAATGGGATGATCTCCCTATGCGAACGCTTTGATTTCGAACCAACGATCGCGACAACGGTCAGCGTCCTTGACCGGCATCGCGAGCTCGTGTCATCCCTAGGCGATGTCGACGTTGCCGTTCATGGTTTTCACCACGTCGCCTATTCTAGATTGACCCGGGAGCAACAAGCCAATGACCTCGAATTGGCCATTCGTACACTGAACCGACTCGGCCTTTCCGCGCGGGGATTCCGAGCTCCTTACCTGAGTGTCAGTCGGGATACTCCCCGGCTTCTACGAAGTCGCGGATTCTTGTTCGACTCGAGCTCGATCGAAGTCTCATTGCCTGAGAGGCACTCGCTTTCGCCCAATCTACGCGACCTGATTCGGACTCGGTATGGATCTCAAATTCAGAGCCCAACGTACCAATTGCGCGAAGAAGGGCCAATCGAATTTCCAGTCTCCCTTCCCGACGACGAGCTCTTGGTCGAAGGACTTCGAATTCGAAATTCGAAAGTTCTGTTTCGAATTCTCGAGTCCATGCTGTTGGACGCAAAGTCGCGATCATCCCTTTTGGTCCTCCAAATTCACCCAGAGCGATACCAGATTTTTTCCGACGCGCTCGAGCTTGTTCTGCGAAAGTCCCAGGACGAAGGAGCTTGCCGGCTCTCTTTGGGCGAGGCCGCTGAGTGGATTATTCACGGTGGATCGGCCCCGCAAGGCTGGCCGCATGGTGCATCGTACGCTCTAGCGGTCACCGGAGATCTTGACGCTGCTTCCCTGAGCGACTTCGCGCCGCGTATCGGTGGGATTGAAGCATGGAAGTCGTGAAGGAACTCGAGGATAACGAGTGGAGGGAATTTGTCGCAAAGATTCCCGCGGGGAATATTTTTCAGAGTCCGGACCTAGCGGAGGTCTACCGTCGGTCCAAGGGGTTCGAGCCCGCACTGGTCGCGGTCAAGTCTGGTGGGGAGATTGAAGCCTTGATGGCCTCGGTCTTCGTGTCCTACGGATCGATTACGTTTTCACCAATTACCACCCGGAATATCGTGACCGGGGGGCCCATAGGTGCTCACGAGGCAATTCCAATTCTACTTTCGGCGCACGACGAGGCGTCCGCTTCGCGGGCACTGCTCACACAAGTCCGGAATCTGGAGCCACCGAAACAAAGCCAATCCTATGTTCTCGCGGGCTACCGCTGGGAGGATCACCTCAACTTCCTCCTGGACTTGGAATTGGGCGAAGATGAGCTGTTCAAAACGATGTCGAAAGCAAGGAGGAAGGGAATCCAATTTGCGGAGAGATCGAAGCTCGAGGCTCATTCCCTGGATCGCAGGAATCTAAGCGCCGCATATGCCCTCTTGACCGGAACATATGATCGGGCCAAGACGCCCCTGGCGGATCGCAGCTTGTTCGAGGCTGCGGTTGAGGTCTTGGGACCACGAGGTCACCTGATCGGTCTTGTCGCCCAGCGCGATGGAGAGCCCTGCGCGGTTCGTTTCGTACTCGCTTGGGGGAGAACTCTTCATGATTGGTACGCGGGCTCCTCGAGCGAGGGACGCGAAGTCCATGCAGATGAGTGGCTCGTCTGGGAGCTTCTCCGCCGAGGCATACAAAAGGGATTCTCCACGTTCGATTTCGGCGGGGCAGGTCCTCCTGGCGAGGCGTATGGTCCCCGGGAATTCAAGCGAAGATTCGGGGGCCGCGAAATCAACCCCGGCCGTTTCGAGAAGATCTATCGGCCAATAACATCTCGTTTGGCAAAAACGGCATACGCCCTTTGGAGGCGCTGGCACTGACGTACGACGAATATGTCAGGGAGGTCCTTGTCATCCATCCGTGGAAGGAGTTCGATCTTCCTCGCCGGGGACGAGTCCTTGAAATCGGGAGCGGACTTGGCTGGGGCCTCTCCGCCCTCCGATCGCTCGGTTTGGATGCCACTGGCATCGATCTCAAACCGAAAGGGAAAGGAATCCTTCAGGCAGACGCGGCCCTCCTTCCCTTTCGACACGATTCTTTTGACGGAGCCCTTTGCCTCCGAACCCTCTCGCATGTCCGAGATGACAGGGCGGTTCTAACCGAGATTGCACGGGCGCTCCGGCCGGGAGGGTTCTTGCTCTTGGCGGTTGGAAACAGGCAGTCGTATACACTACTTCGTCTGAGACAAAAGCTCCCCAGCGTTACGCCGAATCCCGAAGATCGCTACTATCATCTCTACGGTCGCAACGAAATTCGATCAGCGCTTGAAGCTGCAGGATTCCGGATTGCGAACTTTCGGTCGTGCCATTACATCCCTCGGGGGTTAGACGGCGCCGCTCTATGGAGGCATCGAACTCCTAAGAGGCTTGCCCAAGAGGACGCGGCGATTGGGAGAAATCCGCTCCTGGGACTTGTCGGGCCGCTGCAGCTAGTCCACGGGGTGAAACGGTGAACGACGTGCTCCGCCACCAGACAGAGGTGCTTGATGGCTCGGCGGATTTTGCGGAATTGGACCGATTCGTTTCGGCGACGCCCAATGCCTCCCCCTTTCAGACCGGTTTCATAGCCAAGGCATATTCACGTTGCCCAGACGCGGAGCCCGTTGTGCTTGCCGTTCGAGATCGAAAGGATCAGCTCGTGGCGAGCATGATAGGTGTCGTGTTCTCCCACGGCAAGAGGCCTGGTTCGGTCGCCGACAGATGGTCCCGGCACTGCACCGTCCGAGGAACGCCACCGTCGCTCCCCAACGACTCTTCGGAGACCGCGGTGAGACAGCTTCAGACGACTCTTGAAGAGACTTTGCGCCCAAACAGCACCTACATCCGCTACTACCCAGACCGCGACGGTCCGTTTCTCGACGTTCTCCGTGAAGGTGGGTATGTCCGAGAAGACTGGGTCAACTTCGTAGTCGATCTTGCAGGATCGGAGGATCAAATTCTCCAGCGAATGTCCAAGCAACGTCGGAAAGGTGTCCAAACCGGGTTGCAGAGCGGCCTTTCAATTACCGAAGTAGGATCGCGAGCGGACCTCGGAGACCTGTACACGATTCTGAAACAGGCGCACACTCGACTCAAAATCCCCTTCCAGAGTCGCGAACTGTTCGAGTCGATTTACGCCGACCTAGTTCCAAAGAAACGATCCATAATGTTGTTGGCGAAGCATTCTGAAGAGACGCTCGCCGGTCGCATAATCTTGGTGTCCAACGACATCGCATATGACTGGTATGCAGGGTCTCAACCTCGCGCTCGGCCTCTTCACGCGGATGAGATTCTGGCGTGGGCCTCGATGGTCACCGCCAAGAAGCTTGGCGTGGCCACATTCGACTTCGGTGGCGCCGGAAATCCGCACATTCCCTACGGGCCGAGGGAATTCAAGCGACGATTTGGGGGGGTAGAGACGAACCTCGGACGATTCACGAAAATCCTCCACCCGTCGAAGTTCCGGGTAGTCAATGCGGTTGCTGGAGTTCTGAGGCGAGTCAAATGAGGTACTTGTTCGTGGTGGCACACCCGGCCCACGTGCATCTCTTCAAGAACGTCATTCGTTCGTTGCAGGACGAGGGGAACCGCGTGCTAGTTGGGGCCATTCCTCGGGAAGTGACGATTCACCTCCTCCAAACGTACCAAATTCCGCACTTCGTCCTGGGGAAGTTGCGCTCGACTTTGGTTACTAAGGCACTTGACCTACTCCCTAAGGATCTTCTCCTGCTCCTTCGATCGAGAGATTTCAATCCGGAGGTCGTGATTAGCACCGGCTCACCGTACGGGGCTCACGTCTCAGCAGTCCTTAGCCGTCCGCACCTGGTTTTCGGGGATACGGAGACGGCGGCCCTTACTGCACGAATTACCCTGCCGTTCTCCGATTGCGTTTGCACCCCGGAAGCCTTTCATGTTGACTTGGGGTTCAAGCATGTTCGGTACAACGGTTACAAGGAACTCGCGTATCTTCACCCGAAGTATTTCCAACCGGACCCTTCCGTGCTCGACGAGGTCGGACTGTCGAGATCAGAGCATTTCGTCATCGTCCGCGTAGCCTCCCGCGATGCCAGCCATTCCGTCGGTCTCCATGGTGTAGGTTTTGGAGTAGGGCAGTCGAAATCATTCTTCGAGGGCCTCTCGAGCCGCGTTCGAGTCGTTGTTACCTCGGATGGTCAAGTTCCCTCAGATCTCCAGCAGTATATTGTCTCTGTTCGACCAGAACGGATGCACGACCTGCTGGCCTTCGCCGCCATGTACATCGGCGAAGGGGCGACAATGGCAGCCGAGGCTGGAGTGTTGGGGGTCCCCTGGATTTTTCTTTCGTCGTCGGGCCGAGGCTTCCTTGACGAACAACAAGGCCGCTATGGGCTTGGGCGTTGGACGAATTCCTTGTCTGTCGCCTCGGATCAAGCCGCCGAATGGCTAAGCCGGAAGGATTTGAAAGAGGTTTGGCGCAACAAACGCCGCGTGATGCTGGAAGAGAAAGAGGACGTGACGAGGTTCATCCTGGACTTTATTCGCGGATGGCCCCGGAGTTTCTTCGCAGCAAAGAGAACTAGACCGTCGAATGTCGACACGTCGAAAGCGACAGGCTAGGAGAATCATGCACGCCCCTCCTCCGATCGGAAGCACCCTCGGTGTTGCATATGTCGTACCAATGGGCGGGGGGATTCACAGTTTCGTTTTTCGAGAAGTCCGTGAACTTCAAAAGCTCGGCGTCCAGGTCCATCTCTTTCCGACAAAAGTTGGTGAGGGGCCCTACCAGGCTCGCCCCGATTGGAGAGTCCATGCCTTCGACCCTCTCCAGGCACTCGGCTGCCACTTTAGATTGCTTTGCCGTCGCCCGGCGCGATACGTCTCGGCGTTTTTCGAGGCGTTCAGATACGGTGCACTTGTGGACTTCGTTCTGGCCGGTTTCATCTCAGACCAAGTTGAACTCCTCGGTCTCGATCTGATACACGCCCATTTCGGTGACCACAAGTTCTTCGTGGCGCACTTGTGCGGTCACCTGACTCTTCGGCCCGTGACGGTGACAATACACGCATACGAGCTCTACAACAATCCTAACCCGAAGTTCTTCAAGCATGCCCTGAAGGACACCTCTGCGGTGGTCACAGTGGCCCGCTACAACGAAGGCGTGCTGGCGAACGAATACGAGGTTCCAGCGGGCAAGATTCACGTGATCCCGTTGTTCGCAGATGTCCCCGACCGGCAAAGTCCGCTGAAAGACAAGAACGGAAGAGTCGTAGTTCTATGCGTGGCTCGCTTCGTAGAGAAGAAGGGACACACCACTCTGATCAGGGCAATTGCCCGACTGCCCCGAAAGTATGAGGCCTGGATTGTGGGTCGCGGACCCCTCGATGTCAAATCGATTGCAGTAGCCGCGGGAGTTGCGGACAGGGTGCGGGTCTTGGGGTCCCTTTCGGACGAGGATCTCCAGGCCGTGTACGAAGGGGCGACAATCTTTTGCCTGCCGTCGGAGACAACTTCGGAGGGCGACCGCGAGGGCATTCCAGTCGCATTGATGGAAGCAATGGCGCATGGGCTGCCTGTGGTTGCTTCTCGAAATGCCGGTGTTCCGGAACTTGTCGAAGAGATTCTTGTGACGGAGGGCGATAGTGCCGCGGTCACCGATGCCTTGCGCGAATTCGGTGAGGACCCTTCACGGAGGCTTTCGTCCGGGCGCCGAAATGCCGAAATTGTCTCGTCTCGATTCTCACCTCGAAACGTTTTACTCCTAAAGTCTCTGTTCGAAACGATTGCCCGAAGTCCGGGTCGAGCGCGAACCGCCACGAACGAGGTAGTCTTGAATGCTTAGCCTTGAACCAAAGACGAGATGCAGGTTGATCGGATGAAGCTCCCACCGAAGGTCACCTATAGTCTCCTTGCCAGCCTCGTGCTCGTGTCAATTGTCTTCCGATATCCGCTGGATTTTGGTCACGAGACAGGGTCGGATACAACCTTCATTCACAGCTTGTCCGACTCGATCATGCAGTCCGGCTTCGCGGTATGGATTCTCCATCCGACCTCCTATTTCGGTTTGTACGCGTTGTCCTATCCAAGCGGAATGCCTTTCATGCTCGCCTCACTCTCCTCCACCGGCGGGATTTCTTTGGAGGGGGGGATGCTCATTAGCGGGGTTATGTTCGGCATCGTTGGGGTCCTCGGCAGCTTTACCGCCGCCCGCGCGGCAAAGGATGACGATCGTTTTGCGCTAATCGTTGCACTGCTTTTCTCCATCTCTCCGTTCTTTTTGAAACAAACAACTTGGATCGGTTCATCGCGCGGGGTCGTTACCGCCCTGGTGCCGTCTTTATTTCTTGTCCTTCTGATTTACATGAGACGATCCAACCCCAGGCATATTGCGCTCGCTTTGATCCTAATTGTGACGATGATGGCCTACCATCGGATGGGCGAGTTGACTCTCTTTGTTCTCATCGCATTTGTTTTCGCTATCCCTTTCCATCGGGTGACACAGAGGCTCAGGTTCGCGCTTGCCAAATACGAGAATACATTCCGGTTCGCCTCGACGGGAGCGGGATTCGCCGCGTTTCTCGGTCTGTTCTATGTTCAATTCCTCTTTCCCGGCGTCGCGGGCCCGAATGTAGTTGACCAGTACGGCACCGGTGCGTTCCTGAGCGGCTCATCCTTCCCGGTGCTTCTCCTCAACATGGCCATTGGGCTCGGAGGAAAAGTCGGACTCCTGTTTCCTTTGGCGGTCGTGGGAGTACTCAGGTATGTCTGGAAACGACCCAAGGAGGATCGGGACAAGTTTCTACTCGTTGCTGCATTCATCGTCGTCCCGCTCCTGTCCCTTCGGGACTATATTGCGGAATTCTTAGTCTTTACATTCGTGATCCTGATTGTTCTCGCGCTTCTCCCTCGTCGAGACTCTTTGACCAAACGGCGAGTTGCTGCCGCGGCACTAGTTTTCGTCCTCCTGCTTGGGGCCGTCGGCTTCTCCTGGTACATGAAGGATTACTGGCGCGAACGATACTATTCGGATAGTGCGATCCCAGACGATCTCTACAGCACAGGTGTCTATCTGAGGTGGAGAGCGGACGCGAACATCATCTCGAATGAGGGGATGTCCGCCGGTCGAGCCGCGGCCATCAGCGGTCGTCCGGTGTTGCCCATCGGAGGCGCTTCAATCCATTGGACGGGACCCCAACAGCTCACATTCGGTTTCGTAGATCCAAATAGCGTCGGCGTCCGAGCCCTTCCGCTCACGTCAATTTCATTCCAGACCGACGAGATTTTCCTTCCGGTTGGAGTCCCAAATGCTAAGGACGACTACGAACTCGTGTTCTACAACGACTATGGGACTCGTACAACTGAGTTGACTCTTCTGCACTACGACGTACGTTATCTTCTTCTGACCAACTCGCGTCCCACCGAGTTCCAATCTTACATATGGCGTGACGCTCCGTTCCTACGAGGCGCGCTAGAGAATACTTACCAGCTCTATGACTCGGGGGCGAACTCGGTCTGGTTCCTGGGGTGAGCCGGTGCGAGAACTCAATCGCAACTGCGGCATCTCGGAGTGGTTTCCCTTCCGTTCTCGCGCGGCGTCTCAACTTCGAGTCCTGATTAAAAGTCGGCTGACGCTCTTTGTTCCTTGTCAATGGTCGTCGATGTTGTCTGTCACCACAAGCCGACGTCCAGGAGTCTACCAGCGGCCATGACAGTCAACCCCCGGGTTGTGGTCGTGACCCCTCACATGCCGCCAATCATTGGTGGCATTGCAACTTTTTCGCGAGAGCTAGTGACGAATCTGCGACTGCGAGGAATCCAATGCTGGGCGTTTGCGAGGCAAGGAGCTTCGACTGGGGACTGGGAGGTGATTCCAGGTCGTTCGATGGCCTTTGTCTGGAAGGTCTTGCTTCACCTGATTCGCATTCGGCCGGATGTCGTCCATGCCCACAGCCATTGGTACACCCTCTTGC
>WNFW01006216.1_pt1 | contig 10353 bp, 9 predicted proteins | sample 5400131 | NCBI WGS metagenome assembly WNFW01 (sample SAMN13153362, study PRJNA577476) | soil metagenome | isolation source: 20 cm soil or saprolite under grassland replicate 1 | place: USA:California | collected 2016-06-15
ACGTAGAACACATCAATTGCCTTCTGCCCTTCGGTATCGATCAAGGCAACCTCGATGTTGCAAGCGAGGCGCGCCATTGTCGAAGCCAGCAGATACAACAATCCTTTTTTGTCTTGGGTCACGATCTCCAACAGAGTGCACTGTTCTGACGAGGTATCGTCGAATTTGATTGCCGTTTTCACATTGACCTTTGGAATTTTCGGTGTGGAGGCAGCCTCCGGTGTGCGCAGAGGCGATTCCAGAGAAGTTGTGCCCTGCAGGACATCGATAAGATTGCGCCGAAATCGATCAATTTCACCCGGGTTTAGCTCGAAAGTGCGGCAGGAATCGCTGAAGTGAAAGGAGTCAAGGACTATGCCGGCGGTATTCGAAAAGGCCTGCCCTTTGACGATGTTCATTCCCCAGCTACTTAAGACGCCGGCGATCGTGGCGAACAAACCCGGCCGGTCCGCCGTCAAAAGCGTAAGACTAAGCGCATCGGGTACTGACATCACCTCTATTTGCACCGGCTCTATGCTCAGGCGTTGACATAAACCAAAATGATTCGCAATCTCCGCTGCTGAATGCACGCCCAAATATCGCCTGGGGAAACCCTCGAGAAAACGCTCGATCTTGCCCGACTCGTCGCACCCGGTTAGTGCACGCAGTTGCTCCAAAAGAGATTCGTCGGCAGGGGCATGCAGCCGGTTGGAATCGAGCGAACGCGTCAGCAGATTCGACGTCGCAAGATAAAGCTGCAAAAGCATCTCGGCCCTCCATGGAGTGAGGGCTTCGGGATTCACAGCGTGAATATCAGCATAGGTAAGGAGGCAAAGGCACTGGAGGCGCTCGCGAGTCTCGACCACTGCCGCAAAGGAACGGACCGTTACAGGGTCGAATACATCCCGGCGCTGCATCGTGGCCGACATTTCCAAGTGTTGCTCGATGAGGAAGCGCACTTCGGCTTCATCCTCCGGTGAGAGCTGCAATCGCTGTGCCGCTGTCTTCAGAGCGTTTAAGCTGCCGGAAACGTGATTCTCCACTGGCATTCCCTTACCCACGTCGTGGAGTAGAAGGGACAAAACAAGTAAGTCGCGTCTTTCCACCGTCTTCCACAGAGTGGAGAATGGCAGGTCGCGCGGGTCGCTGGCTTCAGCGAGCGCCTGCAAGTGCTCAATGGCGCGCAAAGAGTGCTCGTCAACCGTATATCTATGGTAGAAGTCGCGAATGACCAGTGAGTCGATCAATCCAAACTCGGGCAGCACTTCCGTAAGTAACCCCAATCGTTGCATCGGTCGCAACGCCACGCCCGGATAATCGGCGCCCAAGATCTGTTGCAACTGCTTCCAGGAGATTTCCAGATTCTTGGCGGGCAGTTCTGGATGAAAGAGAAAGTAGGCCATGGTGCGTTCCGCGTGCCGACACACCTGCAATCCTGTGTGAGCGGCTTCCGTCAAAAGCGCCAGCACCGCAGTTCGATCGGAGAACGCTGTTGAGTCGAGGATCTCAAACTGCCCGTTTCGGATGGCGTATGGTTTACCGGGGCTAACTTCGATCTTTGGAGGACGCGCCGCGAGGAGTAACTTCTGCCACAAGGTATGCGCCGTGATCGATTGCAAACTCAAGGACCGTTGGAGTTGGTGATGCAGCGTTCGCGCATGTCGGTAGTACATTCGCATCCACTCGGCCGCGTTGGGCTTGAGACCGTCCTTCGTTCCTAGAGACCGCTCGGCCGCAAGAGTCTGGAGCTCGTAGGTCAAGGTATTGTCGTTCCTTCCATTTTCATAGTGGAGGAAACATCGCACCTGGCTCATAAAATCCACCGCGGTCAAGGCCAGATCCCGCTCGACCATATCGGCGCCTCGGATTTCACTCGTTGTCCCGGCAACTTGACGCATCCAATTGCTCGCGTGAAAATCCCGAAGACCCCCCGGCGAGTCCTTTACGTTAGGCTCGAGATGAAAGATCGTATTCCCATACTTAGCCAGCCGTAGCTTGGTAAGTCTCGTCAATTCTTCACGTAAGCATGAACGATAAATCTTCTCCGCGCGCGGGAGGACCATCTGTTCAAGTATTTGGTAAACCGTTGAGTCACCCGCCAGGAAACGCCGATCCATCATCGCAAGGTGGAATTCCACGTTCTCTCGTTCCACGCGCTTGCTTTCATCCAACGTGCGTGCGGCCGAGCTGACACGAAATCCTCGATCCCAGAGAGTTCTCGTTAATTCTGCAAGAACAGCCTCAAGCCTCAGTTCCGCTCGACCATTCTCAAACAGGAAGAGAATGTCGACGTCTCTGTCTCTCTAACTCGCATTGCGCATGGGACTGGGAAGACACTTCCGACGCGTCCTCAAGGTTTCCCACCTCAGTCGGCTTTGGATCAAGTCTGGCTCTCGCTGCAGTTATCACGTTGTCTAAAGCACGCTTTCCCCGTGTTCGTCATTGCGAATTCGGATCGCGTCACCGACGGTCGACAAAAAGATCTTGCCATCCCCGATTTTGCCGGTCTTCGCAGCTTTTAGAATCGCTTCCACTGCCGAGTCGACGCGCTGGTCAGGAAGGACCATCTCGATCTTGACCTTTGGCAGTAAATCTAAAGTGTATTCCTGTCCACGGTAAACCACTGGGTGCCCTTTCTGCCTGCCATGACCACGCACTTCTGTTACCGTCATGCCCTCGACGCCGATTTCGAGAAGGGCGTCTTTTACTGAATCAAACTGCGACGGCTGGATGATCGCTTCGATTTTCTTCATTAACTCTCCCTCAGTGAAGTGCTTCGAGGTTACCGCAGTAGTCAGACTTCCTGGCGCATCGTGCACGACGGGGCGTACGTTCGCCAACCGCAGATTTTGGATTCAATAGATTGAAAGTTTGCGGTCCACTCAGATTTTGAATCCGGCGAATTCGTATTTTCCGTTGGCGTTCCGAAAAAGCAGCGCATAGAGTCTGCCGTCAAGCGACGGCCCCCGTCGTTGCTTCGCAGGGAAATGTTGATCAAGAGTGGAGAAAAAAACAATGAGAGGGCCAAAATGGTGTTTGGCTTTACTGGCAACTGGAATCATGGTGCTTCCTGGCCTCGGACAAACGACTTCTTCCTCGAATACGCAAAGCTCTCCTTCGCCGGCCGCGGTAACGTCCCCAGCACAGCCAAGTGCTGCGTCGAGCACTGAGTCGACCACGAGTTCCGGGTCGGCCGCCGGGTCACCGACCCCAGCGCCTGCCGATCCGCAACCTCTGCCTATGCCCTCCATGTCGGGGCCGTTACAAACTGCCGTGCCGCACGAGGTTCAGGCGGGCCCGTTTGGAAAACTCGCGGTCACAGGCATTCTTAGCGGCGTGGGTCTGGTGCAGGGAAATCGGATTCCCGGCGATAAAGCGACACAGTGGGATCTTAGTAATGGTCAGATCTTTCTCCAGAAAACAACCGGCTGGTGGCAATTCTACCTCCAAGGAGGCGCCTACAACTTACCGGCTTTGGGTACGCCGTTCCTTTCGACCGTCGACACGGTGAAGAACGTCTACGGCCCTCTTCCGCAAGGTTATCTTAAGCTGGTTAAGGGTAACTACTCGGTTGAAGTAGGCGCGCTGCCTACTCTGATTGGAGCGGAGTATACATTCAGCTTTGAAAACATCAACATCGAACGCGGCCTCTTATGGAATCAGGAGAACGCCGTCAATCGAGGTGTGCAACTCAATGGTACCTTCAAGAAGCTCAGTGCATCGTTGAGCTGGAATGATGGTTTCTATTCCAAGCGCTACACTTGGCTTTGGGGCTCGCTAACTTACGCGTTCAATGCCGCGAATTCGCTGTCGTTTGTGGCCGGAGGGAACGCTGGGCAGTACGCAAAGAACACTCTCGCGACACCTCTATTTCTAAACAACAGCCGGATTTACAACGTGATCTACACGTATAGCCACGAGAGTTGGATGGTCCAACCATACTTTCAGTACACCAACGTGCCGACTAACGCGAAGATTGGAATACCCCAGGGCGCAGCCACGCGAGGGGGCGCGCTCTTGCTCACCTACAATTTCAAGCACGGCATATCGATGGCGGCCCGGCCGGAATATATATCGACCACTGGGAGCGTCTCGAACGGAGCCATCAACTTGCTCTATGGCCCGGGCAGCGGCGCTTTCGCCTTAACTATGACTCCGACTTACCGCAAGGACGCCTTCTTCCTTCGTGGAGAATTCTCGATCGTTCACGCTACTAGCTCAACGCCGGGCAGCGTTTTCGGCCCCGCCGGTCTGAATGTTAACCAACCGCGCGGCCTCGTTGAGGCGGGCTTCATGTTTTGAGGACGAGTCCAGCTTTTAGTCAGAAGGTAGAAGGGAAGTGCAAGAAACCCACGAATCCCAAAGGGAGGAATACAATGGCAGCCAGTCAGACACAGGTCGTTGGTGTTGCTGTACCAAGTTATGCAAAAACCGCCGAAGGGAGCAGCTTGATGGGTGCAAATCGCACACAAGGGCTAGGCATCACGGCGTTTCTGGTAGGGTTCACAGCATTATCAGGTGGTCTCTACTCCGGGAAAACTCTGCTGTACCTCGTGGCGGTGGCATCGATGGCGGTTTCTATTTGGGCCTTCCGTAAGATTAAGCCCTTGGACAATCCAGAAAATTGAGGAGCTAAGAAACAAATGATGATACTCGTCGGAATTCTCGTAACGCTTTCGGGGTTTGTGATCAGCGTGCTCAGCTTGGCTTTGAATTCCAATATCGCACGGCTGGCAGTAGTCCTTTTCGGGCTATCCGTCAGTCTGTTCGGCATCATCGGTGTTCTCAATCGGGCCTATCTTAAGAATGCAATCTGGAAAAAGGGGTGAGACGAGGATGAAAATCGCGCGCAAGAGTCTACTCACGTTGTGTTTTGCGGCCCTCTGTTGTTTGGCGCCGCTTAGTTTTGCGCAAACTCCCGCCGCGACGCCCACGGCGGCGCCAAAGGCAATCACAGATGCCGATCTCGCTGGTGCTCCTGTACCAAGTGCGGACGCCAGGTCCAAAGGCGACCCGGACGGCGCGCTCACCGGCACAGCAAGCGACATCGCTGTGACCGACGCGAAGAAAGGCGCGACCATCGGTGACCTGGCAAATCAGGTAGGTCAGAATAAAATTGCCATCAACTTCGTTTGGACCCTCGTCACGGGATTCCTTGTGATGTTCATGCAGGCCGGGTTTGCGATTGTCGAAACCGGCCTTTGTCGTGCCAAAAACGCCAATCACACCATGATGATGAACTTCATGGTCTACGGGGTCGGCATGCTGGCCTATTGGCTCATCGGCTTTGCGATCCAGATGGGCGGGGTCGGTGCGGTTGCCAACCTCGGTGGCACTCCTCCTTTGAGCGCGGAGCATGTCATTACAGTGTTCGGCAAGTCCTTCGGGATCTTTGGGCAGAACGGCCTTTTCTTAGTGCACAGGGGAACTTATGACGTGGCGGTGATGGTGCTGTTCCTCTTCCAGATGGTTTTCATGGATACCGCCCTCACCATCGTGACCGGTGCGGCTGCCGAGCGCTGGAAGTACGCGGCGTTCGTCATTTCCTCTTTCCTGATGGGTGCGATCACCTATCCCCTTTTCGCGAACTGGGCGTGGGGCGGTGGTTGGCTCTCCAGCCTGGGCACCAATTTCAACTTAGGCAAGGGCTACTCTGATTTCGCCGGATCAGGAGTGGTTCACGCTGTCGGAGGCGTCACAGCGCTCGCCTTAGCGATGATGATCGGACCACGCATTGGTAAATATGAGCGCTCCGGAAAATCGAATGCCATTCTCGCGCATGACATCGTGATTGTCCTTACCGGCTGCTTCATACTGGCCTTCGGTTGGTTTGGGTTCAACCCTGGCTCGACGCTGGGTGCTTCCGGCAACGGCGGCCTACGCATCGGGTCGATTGCTGTGAACACGATGCTCGCTGGTATGGCGGGATCGTTCGGCGCAATGCTGTATATGTGGCTGCGGTACAATAAGCCGGATGCGTCGATGACTGGCAATGGCTTGCTCGCCGGGCTTGTGGCCATCACTGCGCCTTCCGGATTCGTAAATCCGGTTGGGTCAGTGATCATCGGTCTTATCGCCGGCGTCCTTGTGTGCATCTCTGTGGAATTCGTAGACCGGGTGATGCACGTCGACGATCCAGTAGGCGCCATTTCCGTGCACGGCACGAACGGCCTATGGGGTGTGCTTTCTGTCGGTTTGTTCGCGGACGGAAAGAGCAATTATGGTGGTTCGTGGAATGGTGTAAACGGTGCGGTGACGGGCTTATTCTACGGCGATAACGGAGGCCAACTCGTCGCGCAGTTGATCGGTATTGTGACCTTGGTAGGGTTCGTCTTCACGCTTAGCTTCGTGTTTAACCTTTTGATCGACTGGGCGGTAGGTCAGCGCGTAGCAGCCAAGTCCGAACTCGAAGGTTTGGATCTGCCTGAGATGGGCGCCTTGGGCTATCCCGAATTCGAGCTGAAGGCGGAAATGTAGCCGGAGGAGCTAACGCGAATGGCTACCACAACAACACTTCAACCCAGGCCGGGAACCCTCGTTCCCGGCCAACGCCCTAACCCCTTACCAGCGATTCCCTGGCGCGACCCTCATTCGGTCCCTCCGGAAAAGCTGGCGGAGTTCATCACTGCGCTCCAACAGGCCTGCGTAGATAACCCAGATAACGCGGACTTGCATACCTGTCTTGGGATGGCCCACGCCATGAACTATGATGTTTACCGATCAATGGACGCGCTTGAGGGAGCTCGTCGAATCGAGCCCGAAAACTTTCTTGCGCAGTTCAAATACGCCGAATTGTATTATCGCATTCGTGCGCTAGATCGAGCCGATGCGGAAACCGCGCGCGCTCTCGAGCTAGCTGGAACCAGTTGGGAATTGTCGATTGCACGGCGACAGCTCTCGGAAATTCGCCGCCTGCGTCGGGAAGGGACGCAGAAGCCCACGTGGTCGAAATCGCTGAAACTTCCTGCCATCGGATTTCTGGTCCTCCTAATGGCGATCTCCTGGTTCTTTATGGCCTGGAAATGAAATATAAGTGGCAGTACTTTTTAGCCGCGGTCTTCTTCGCCTCTTACTTGCTGGTTTCTAGAGGGGTACCGCTCTTGCCCGTGTTAGCTGGATGTGTGATGGCCGCCTTCATTACTTGGTGGAGGCTTGCGCGGCAAAACGCACGGGGCCGCTAAATACACAGATGCACGATCAAATTCCTCTTCCGCTCGCCATGCTCATCATATTTGGCTCGGCCAAGCTCCTGGCCGAGCTATTCGAGCGTTTGGGCCAGCCCGGAATCGTTGGCGAGATCCTTGCCGGCGCGCTGGTCGGTCCCAGCGTGCTCGGGTGGATTCATCCCAACGAAATGTTGAAAGCATTGTCGGACCTTGGAGTTATGTTCCTCCTCTTTGGTGTTGGTCTTGAAGTTAAGGCTTCCGAGTTGTTGAAGGTTGGCGGCAAGGCTACCTTAGTGGCAACTCTCGGCGTGATCGTGCCATTTTTTGCCGGCTGGGGGATTCTGTCGTTATGGGGAGCGCCGCAGATCGAGGCGGTCTTCGTAGGGGCGGCCATGGTAGCCACCAGCGTCGGAATCACAGCTTCGGTGCTTTCCGCCCGTGGACTCCTTCATGAAGTTGCCAGCAAGATTATCCTCGCTGCGGCGGTGATTGACGACGTTCTTGGGCTGATCGTGCTAGCCATTGTCAGCAGTGCCGCCCGTGGGCGGGTCAATTTTTGGGAGATCGCACTCATCGCGGGGCTGGCCACCGCGTTCACCATCGTAATGGCGGTCTGGGGCACAACTGCAGCAAAGCGCCTACTCCCCATTTTTGGATCCCGTGCGCGCGCGGATGATGCGGAATTTCATATCGCCATGGTTTTTCTGTTCGCGCTGGCACTACTGGCTCAGTACACCGGAGTCGCAGCCATTGTCGGAGCGTTTCTGGCCGGCCTGGCCCTTTCGGATAGTGCCGACGCCCGCGTTCGAACTCTGACCCGCGGCGTCAGCGAACTGCTCGTGCCCTTTTTCCTTGCAGGCATCGGCCTGCACCTTAATTTTGCAGTCTTCCGCTCAACATCAACAGTGATTCTGGCGTTGGTGATTCTGGGCACAGCTATCGTCACCAAGCTGATTGGCTGCGGTGCCGGCGCTCTTTCACTCGGTTGGAACAATGTTCTGAAGATAGGTCTTGGAATGGTGCCACGAGGAGAAGTGGGGATGGTAGTGGCGCAGATCGGTCTCGGCATGTCGGTAATCAGCACGCAGATCTACAGTGTGGTCGTTTTCATGGCGGTTGCGACTACTTTGGTCACGCCCTTGCTCCTGAAAATTGCCTTCCGACCCTCTGTTTTGACGCCAGTTGAAGCTTGGCCTGCGGTCGAGAAGTCACAAGGCCTAATTTAGCGCGCAGCAACGCTCGCAAGGCACTATTCCTTTTTTCGATTGATTCGCGCGATTTTTTCAGTCTGGCGCTTTTCAAATCGGTGCGATACTCTACGTGGCCTGATGTGCTTGCGTTTTTGCTCGAATTCCGTTCCTGATTTCGATTTTAAGGAGATTCATGGCTAACGAATTGCGTGATTTTCTTGAACTCTCTTACGACGAACTAGAAGAATTGAATCTGGAGTCTAAGGAACAGCGGAAAAATCGCGTGGCCATCCACAAGACACAGGAAGCGCGCCTGAAGTATCTCACCGACGAAAAGCGCATCAAGGCCGTCACTGTCCTCTTCAGCGACCTTGAGGGCCGCCTGCACATGCTCGACTACGACAAAAAGTTCCTCATCAAGAGCTGGGACAACCTCACTTTTGACGGCTCTTCTATTCGCGGCTTTACGGCGCAGCGCGAGAGCGACCTGCGTCTCGGTATTTGCTGGGACGCATTTTACTGGGCGCCCGCGGATATCTTTGGTACTGGGAAGATTCTGGTTTTTGGCGATGTGGTCGACAAAGACGGCACGCCCTACGGAGCCGACATTCGCGGCCTTTTGAAGGGGTTCGCGGGCGACTTGTACAAGAAAAAAGGCCACACGCTGAATGCCGCGAACGAGATTGAAGGGTTCTTGTTTCAGGGCTCGGACGCCGAGCGTCGTTATCATGAGACAAACACGTTTAGCTACGTGAACACCGGAGGCTACTACCATTCCCTCCCTGGTGATCCGCTGCGTGCGTTCATCGATACGACCGCGGAAGTGCAGCGGGCGATGGGCTTCCAGAATGAAAAGGATCACCCGGAAGTCGCGCCGTCGCAGTTTGAAATCAACTATGGCTATGGTGAGGTCGTCGCTGCTGCCGATCAGATCCAGCTCTACAAACTGATCTGTCGCCAGGTGGCCACCAAGATGGGGCTCACCGCCTGCTTCCTGCCCAAGCCGGTCGTCGGCGTCAACGGGAACGGCATGCACACAAACGTTTCCATCAGCGAAAATGGCAACAACTTGTTCTGGGATCCCAAAGGCGAAGACAAGCTCAGCAAATTTGGGTGGGCTTTCCTCGACCGCATCCTCACTCACGGGAACGACATCTGCCTTCTGCTCAATGCCAGCGTGAACGCCTATCGCCGTCTAGACCCGCACTTTGAGGCGCCCAACCAGATCAAGGCTTCGGCTGTCGATCGCGGTTCGATGATTCGCATCCCCATCGGAAACGAAAAGAGCATGCGCGTGGAAGTTCGCTCCGTGGCGCCGGACGCCAATCCTTACCTTGTCATGTATTCGATTTTCAAGGCTGGAGTCGACGGAGAAACCGCAAAGATCAAGGACTTGCGCCAGGCGGAGCGTTATTTACCGGACAACATTTATACGGCGCTCGACTACTTTCGCAATGCTGAATGGACCACGACCCTTCTCGGAGCGGACGTGAAGGGACGCTATGCCAATCTCAAACAGGCTTCGGCGGACCGCTGTCCGCGTCAGCTGGGTACTTTCGTCAAAGCGCCCGAGGTGCAGTACCACCACGAAGTTTACAACCAGTTCCTTTGGAATCTGTTCTAGGCCGTGCAGCTGATGGCAGGACCGCATCGGGATTGAGCGTAGCCAATGGTTGACGTCGGAGACCAACTTTCCCGGGTGGAGGTGGCAAGGCCAAAGACTAGCGAGAGAACTAGTGGCACGAATAAGACCCGCGCCCCGATCGCGGGATTTTTCTTCGGGAACCGTCTCGTCGTTGATATGCGAACAGGTCTTCTTGTTGGCTTGCTACGCCTCATAGGGTTTATTTCTCGGAGCGCATCAGAGTGATCTGCGAATAGCATATGCAACAAAGGAGATTTGACAACGGCACTCTGGATGATTCGGAAGAGCTACATCCAAAGGGCCCGAATGTTCGCCAACGGACGAGAGGGGATTCGAACAGCCAGGAACAAGAACCGGATATCTTTGAACATCC
>WNFW01007439.1_pt1 | contig 10349 bp, 5 predicted proteins | sample 5400131 | NCBI WGS metagenome assembly WNFW01 (sample SAMN13153362, study PRJNA577476) | soil metagenome | isolation source: 20 cm soil or saprolite under grassland replicate 1 | place: USA:California | collected 2016-06-15
CAGGCCGGTGTAGATGACTTCCATGCCGGCGTCGCGCAGCGCGCGCGCAATGACCTTCGCGCCGCGGTCGTGGCCATCCAACCCCGGTTTGGCAATCAATACTCGTATTTTCTTCTCGGGCATGAGTTAGGTGATGGCGACTTCTTCATAGGTGCCGAAGACGTCGCGCATGGCGTCGCAGATTTCGCCAAGGGTGGCGTATGACTTCACTGCGTCGAAGATGAACGGCATGAGATTTTCTTTTCCTTTGGCGGCGTTGCGGAGAGAGGTGAGCCTGCGGTCCACTTCAGCTTGAGAACGCTCGGCGCGCAGCTTGCTGAGCCGCGCGGCTTGGCGATGCGCTACGGTTTCGTCAATCTGCAGGATTTCGAGCGGCTTTTCTTCCGACACAAAACCGTTCACACCGACAATGATTTTCTCTTTCTTGTCCACAGCCATCTGGTAACGATACGAAGCTTCGGCAATTTCGCGTTGCGGATAGCCGCGCTCGATGGCGGCAACCATCCCGCCCATGGCGTCAATTCTTTCGATGTAATCCCATGCGCCGCGCTCGACTTCGTTGGTGAGCGTCTCCACGAAGTACGAGCCGCCGAGTGGATCGACGGTATTTGTGACGCCGGTTTCGTGCGCGATGATTTGCTGCGTGCGCAGAGCAATGGTGGCGGCGAACTCCGTTGGCAGAGCCCAGGCCTCATCGAGAGAATTCGTGTGCAGCGATTGTGTACCGCCCATGACCGCAGCGAGCGCCTGAATCGCCGTGCGCACGACGTTGTTGTACGGTTGCTGCGCAGTAAGAGAACAGCCGGCGGTTTGTGTATGGAAGCGAAGGGCCCAGGAGCGCGGGTTCTTGGATTTGTAGCGCTCGACTATGGCCTTGTGCCAGATGCGGCGCGCGGCGCGGTACTTGGCAATCTCTTCGAAGAAGTCGTTGTGCGCGTTAAAGAAAAACGAAAGTTGCGGCACGAATTGATCGACATCCAGCCCGCGGCGCATGCCCCATTCGACATACTCGAGTCCATCGCGCAGCGTAAATGCCAATTCCTGAATGGCCGTCGAGCCGGCCTCGCGGATGTGATACCCGCTAATAGAAATGGTATTGAACTTGGGTGTGTTCTTGACGCCAAACTCAAAAGTGTCAATGACCAGCCGCATCGAAGGCTCGGGCGGGTAGATGTATTCCTTCTGTGCGATGTATTCCTTGAGGATGTCGTTTTGCAGGGTGCCGGAAATCTTCTTCCAATCCGCGCCTTGTTTTTCGGCGACTGCGAGATACATGGCCCAGATGACCGCCGCCGGGGAATTGATAGTCATGGAAGTGGTGACGTTGGCGAGCGGAATCTGATCGAAGAGGACTTCCATGTCGGCGAGGGAACTAATGGCCACGCCGCATTTGCCGACTTCGCCTTCGGATAACGGATGGTTCGAGTCATAGCCCATCAGCGTCGGCAAATCAAAAGCTGTCGAGAGTCCTGTCTGGCCTTGGGAGAGGAGATAGCGGAAGCGGGCGTTGGTGTCTTCCGCGGTGCCGAAGCCGGCAAACTGGCGCATGGTCCAAAGGCGCGCGCGGTACATCGTGGGGTGGATTCCGCGCGTATATGGGGGAACGCCTGGCAAGCCCAAATCGCTTTGCGGATCCCAGTTCGGCAAGTCCGCATCGGTGTAGAGCCGCCGAATCGGATGCCCGGATGTGGTCGTGAAATCGGAAGGTCGTTCGGAGCTTTTTTCCAAAGTAGGTTGAAGAGTGTCCTTCTCCCAGGCAAGTTCTTTGGCCGAAGGCCGGCGACGTGGTGAAGAGGTTTCAGCCGGAGTCAGGGTCTCGGTCGATCCTTTGGGCTTATCGCTCATTCTCGGGTCTCTCCGTGGACGTGCGCGCAGGCGTGTGTGGCATTTCCAGTACTAATGCTATGCGAAAGGGAGAGGAGGGGCAAGGCTGCTTTGGTTCCGAATAGGCGCGATCGACTGAGCTAGTCATCCGAGGTTTCGTAGTTCCTCAACGAGGCTGCAGGGCAGACGAGTGCGTGTTGAAGGTCGTACCGCCTCCCAGCCTGGTGAGCCCTCCCCCATTTTTGTAAGTGTTGATTCCATGGGGTCTACCAAATGTGTAAGTTCTTTAGAATGAGAACTTCCAGAGCGGTCTCGCAAGTGTTCATTCTAAATGGCTTATGCCTTGTGGATACAGCTTCACTGACAATTCGCTTGCGATGCACTTCGAGTATTACTTTCATTCTCGGCGGGTGACACACGCACCCACCCCCACCCCGGGTACTGTCGGACGGTTATCAAAACAAACGGCTTGCAAATTGGGCAGTTGGTAAGTGACTGAATTTAAAGAGAGAACAAAACGCTGCCCAGGAATGAGGTGGGGCCGAAAAAAAGCCGACAGCTGGGCTGTCAGCGTTGAGATTTTGCGATACTGTCCAGTTAATATACTAGCAGATAGACAGGAATTATCAAGGACAACTTCGCAGCTTGATGTCAAGCGACCGATACAAAAGCCAGTTCAAAAGGAGGAGGGTCCTGTTTGTACCCTCCGCCCTCTTGCGTCCATTACACGCGAGAATTCAGGTCACCTAGCGCGGTCACTTCTGACCGGAGTCGGAGTTGGGGAAGAGTTTATCCACGCCAACGACTTGGCCATGGAGCGTGCCGGGAATGAGGGTTTCCCGCTCAACTTCGCCGGTTCTGGCGTCGGCGATGGTGACGTGATTGACTTCCAGAGTTTTGCCAACAGCGCGCTCGTAGTTGGCCCTGGCCTCAACGAGATCGGCAAGATGGAGCGCTGGTTATCGGCCTGCAAGGAGCGGTTGCGAATGGGAATGGTGATGCTCATCTGAACGGCATAGTCCGGGTTGTTATTGTGAAACACGGAGCTCACGGCGTCGCTGAAGCCGGCGTGATTCGTGCCGATGGTAGGCGCCGAAAAAGTCGGTGTAAAGATCGGGGTGCCATTGACGGAGATAGGGTTCCCACTTGCATCCACAATGGGCACTCCACTGCTAATTAGGGTGCTTTGGCCCTGTATAAGGGAGTTTCCAGCTAGTCCCACGGTTCCATATTGACCGCTGAGCGTTGCTGTCGGCAGCAGGGCGTTGTGGGTGGCCTTCACATCGATGGCGGCGTTCCTCAAGTTGTATTCCTGCTCGAGGAGATCCGGCCGCTTTGCATATGCTTCCTTCAGAGCTTCCTCGAAGCTGGCGGCTTCTGTTTGTTCCGGTGCGTTCGGCTTGTCCGTTGGAATGATTTCGATGTTGAGAATCCTGGGATCGAGGGGATTCCGGGTAATGGCGTTTTTCAACGTCTGCTCGTCCTGCAGCTGGACGGTTTGCGCAACGATGAGATTTTGCCTGTCGGTAGCCAACTGGGCTTCGGCGCGGGTTACGTCGAGAGGGGCCATAGTGCCGATCTCGAGCTGCTTTTTGTTGTCGTTGAAAAGCTTTTCCGAGACGGCCACTGCTTGCTGCTGCACCTTCACGTTTTCCCGCGCGTACACGAGTTCCCAGTAGGCGGTGATTGTATTTGTGGTAGTGGTGATGGCCTGCTGCGTAAAGGCGAGGTCGGCGATCTTTCGATTATTTTTTGCGATGAGGATGTTGCGGCGATTTACCGTGAGGCCGAAGCCGCTGAGTAAGTTCTGGCTAAAGGAAGCGAAGAGGGACGATTGTACATAAGGATTAAAAAAATTGGCCGTAGGGTTGCTGGAAGATCGCGTGTTGTCGAAGGTGACGGTCATGCTTGTTCCGGTTGGAAAATACTGCGCGTACTGCGTATTGTACTGGTTCGTGTGAATGACAATGGAGGCGGCAGTAAGAGAGCCTAGTCCCGTTCCAGAAATGAACGGATTGTTGATGGGTGCCTTGCGGTCATCGAAGGAAACGGAAGAGGTCAGCAAGGGATCATAGGAGTTGATGACAAACGCGAAAGGGTTAAGGCTGGCGGAAGAGCCTGCAATCGCCGCGCCTGGCGTTCCATAGCCCGAAGAGCCCGAAGATGCCTTGAGAATGCCGACATCCGCGATCCAGGGATAATAACGCTGCACAGCGATGTCGACGCTGTTTTCGAGAGCCAGTTCCACGGCGTCCTGGAGAGAGAGTTCCAGTTTGCCTTCATGGATGAGCTGCTCGATGCGCGGAGAGTTAGTAACGGCAGAGGGCTCGACCTTGATTGCGCGGTAAGGCGCAAAGAGGTTCGGAAGCGGCCTTGGAGCGCGCGTGAAGTTGTGCTTGGCCGTACCTAGGGAAATGGGGGTGGCCGTGGCGTTTGTTTTGGATTGAGGGGCGGGCGCAGGCGGCGGCTTTTGCGGGGTGTCCTGCGCATAAGCTGGGGAGATGGGGCCTCCCACGAGCGTCACGGCGAGAATTACAGCCAACAGCGGTCGAGCCAACAGCACTGATCCCGATACAGCCGGGGTCCTGCGTAACGAAGTCATAGCGCTCCTTACCCTCATGATTTCTCCCTCAAGGGACTTCAGTTTGTACTTAGAAGGTCTCAACTCTGTAAAACGTTCACGGCATGGAATTTGTTTCATGAAGTTCGGTTATTTAGGGGTGCCGACGGACGGAATAACATTTCAACCACTTCGCCTCGGAACCCGGGAAAAAAGTTGTCCGGAACTGTTGGATGCATCAACAAATGGCTGCGTCGCGCTGGTCGGGCGAAAAGCAGTCTAACAGGGGCGAGTTTTCTTGACAATGAAAGGGAGCACGGCTAGTCTCACCGCTAGCCTGCTGAGAATTCGACGTTTAGGAGCGGCCGACGGTTCGCTGATGCCATGTTGAAGCGCGAGGAAATACTTAAGATGTTCGAGACGGCCGGCGCCATCCGGCATGGGCATTTTGAACTCTCGAGTGGACGGCACAGCGGAACGTACGTGCAGTGCGCGCTGGTGTTGCAGTACCCGCGGTTCGCGGAAAAACTCGGGCAAGCCCTGGCGGAGCTGTTTTCGGATGTTCGAGTGGACGCCGTTGTTTCGCCAGCAATCGGCGGGCTCATCATCGGACAGGAAGTTGCGCGAGCGTTGCCAGAGCCGAAAAGCGCGGTTGGAGGAGGCGTTCCGGCGTTGTTTGCGGAGCGAGACGCGAGCGGGATGATGACGCTGCGCCGCGGATTCGAGGTCAAGCCGGAGCAACACGTCCTCGTGGTCGAGGATGTGTGGACCACGGGCGGCTCGACGATGGAAACCATCCACGTTGTGGAAGAAGCTGGCGGCCGCGTGATGGCTGCGGGCGCGCTGATCGACCGCAGCGGAGGAACGATTGAGTTCGATGTCGAGACGCAGTCGCTCCTGCAAATGCCCATCACCAATTACGAGCCGGAAGATTGCCCGCTCTGCCGCCAAGGCGGCATTGCCGTGAAGCCGGGCAGCCGCTTTGCGCGTACGGCTCCGTGATTCGAAAGTCTGCTCGCCCTCCATGCGTCATTTCAAGCTCACCATCGCTTACGACGGGACGGATTTCCACGGCTGGCAGATGCAAGGGAACAAGCCGACCCTTCAAGGTGAAATCGTCAATGTGCTGCAGCGTCTGACCCAGGAGAAGATTTTTTTGCAGGGCGCAGGGCGAACGGATGCGGGTGTCCATGCGCTGGGGCAGGTGGCCAGTTTCAAGACACAGTCGGGATTGTCGGCACAGGAATTTCAACACGCGCTCAACGCGCTGCTCCCACAGGCGATTCGCATCGTCGGCGCGGAAGAGGTGGGGCCGGATTTCCACGCGCGGTGGTCGGCGCGGCGCAAGACCTACCGTTATCGCTTGTACCGCGGAAAAGTCGTGCCTCCGATGCTTTGGCGGTACGTCTTGCATTATCCATTCCCGCTGGATGAAGACGCCATGCGAGATGCGACGGCGCGATTTGTGGGGATGCATGATTTTACTGCGTTTGCGGCGTCGGCAGACTCGGAGGACGAAGAACGCGAACGCACGACGGAGCGTGAGATTTATTCTGCGGAGTTGGCGCGGACGGCGGACGGCGAGGAACTGGTGTTCACGGTGAGTGGCCGCTCGTTTCTTCGTTACATGGTGCGCAAGATGGTTGGCACGCTGCTCGACGTGGGGCGAGGGCGGCTCAAGCCGGAAGATATCGATCGTCTTTACGAGAGCAAGGATCGCTCCAAGGCCGGCCCTACCGTTCCGCCTCAAGGGTTGGTGATGGTCGAAGTGCAACACGCGGAAGCCTGGCGGGTTGGCAGGCCGTAGGTATTTTTCTTGATTACGGGAAACAATTTTCGGGGGTTTTTCGTCTTCCCCGGGGAGCCCTAAAATGGAACTGAGAATTGAAGGTTTGTCCAAGACCTATCCGAATGGTGTGCGAGCGCTGGATAACGTCTCGCTAACAATTCCCTGCGGAATGTATGGCCTACTGGGCCCCAACGGGGCAGGGAAGTCGACATTGATGCGCACGCTGGCCACGCTGCAGGAGCCGGACAGCGGCACGGCATCGCTTGGCGATATCGATGTGCTACGTCAAAAAGAGGAAGTACGCCGGAGGCTCGGTTATCTGCCGCAGGACTTCGGAGTCTACCCGCGCATCTCGGCGCAGGACATGCTGGACCATATTGCGCTGCTCAAGGGCATCACGAATGGAAGAGAGCGAAAGGAGATCGTGGCTGCGATGTTGCGGCGCTGCAACCTGTACGATTCGCGCAAGAAAGCGTTGACGGGGTTTTCCGGCGGGATGCGCCAACGCTTTGGCATTGCGCAAGCGCTGTTGGGCAGCCCCCAGCTTCTCATCGTGGATGAACCAACTGCGGGGCTGGACCCCGGGGAGCGCAACCGCTTTTACAATTTGCTCGCGGAAATCGGCGAACAGGTCATCGTCATCCTTTCGACGCACATCGTTGAGGACGTGATGGATCTGTGCACGAACATGGCGATCATCCACGAAGGGAAAGTGCTGTTTCAGGGGCGTCCCGAAGAAGCGATTTCGGAATTGAAGGGGCGTGTTTGGCAGCGCTCCATTGCAAAGGCCGAACTACCCGCATTCGAAGAGCGGTACAAGATCATTTCCAGCCGGCTGGTGGGTGGAAGGCCATTCATCCATGTTCTCAGCGGGCAGCCGCTGAACGGGGGTTTTCAGGCGAGCGTGCCGGACCTCGAAGACGTGTTCTTCATCAAGATCCGCGGTTGGAATTGAGACGCGACCATGCTCAAGCACATCCTGGCCTTCGAAATTCGCTATTGGCTGCGTTCATGGATGTTGTGGATTTTCCTACTGATCGTCGGCGCATTGGTTTTCGGCGCTGCGAGCACCGATAACATCACGCTTGGTGAAGCGCTTTCCAATACTTTTCGAAATTCGCCGTACAACGTCCAGAACTATTATTCGTTTATTGGTCTTTTCACGATGATCATGGCGGCGGCCTTTGTCAATTCCGCCGCAGCCCGGGATTTTACGTTCAATACCTACCAGATTGTGTTTTCGACGCCGTTGAAGCGATGGGACTTTTTGATGGGGCGCTTTCTCGGCGCAGCATTCGTTTCCATGATCCCGATGCTGGGAGTGTCGCTCGGGTTCCTCCTTGCGAAATACATGCCGTGGGTTGAGCCGGAGCGTTGGGGGTCGGTCGTCTGGAGATCGCACGTGCATGGGATTCTGCTGTTTGCGCTGCCAAACGCGTTCATCATTGCGGCGATTTTGTTTGCAGTGGCCGTTTTGGGGCGAAACGAGATTGTTTCATTTGTGGCTTCGCTGGTGCTACTGGCGGGTTACGGCGTCTCGGATTACCTATTGCAAAATGTGGAGCGCCAAAAGCTTGGAGCCCTCCTGGACCCGTTTGGAATCCGCACGTTTGCGTACGTCACGCGGTATTGGACCGTGGCGGAAAAGAACTCGCTGGCAGCGGGATATGGCGGTTATCTGCTCTGGAACCGGCTTCTCTGGTTGGCGGTTGCCATCGCCATCTTTGCATTTGCTTATGTGAGATTCAGCTTTGCCGAGCGCAGGAAGAAAGTGAGGGCGATGTCCCAGGATGGTGCGGAGACGCGAGGCACTGCCGTCGCGCTGCCGTCGATTTCCTTTCATGAGGCACCGTGGAAGAAGTACCTCGCCTCCCTGCGTATTCATTTCTTCGGCGTGGTCAAGAGCACCGTGTTTATCGTCGTTCTCCTGGCGGCGCTGCTGAACTGCATCCCAGCAGTGGCCTTGAACGCGTCCGAAGGCTACGGGAACAGCAGCTTCCCTGTCACCATATGGATATTGCAGATTATCGCCGGGACGCTCTACATGTTCATCGTCGCGATCATCACGTATTACGCCGGGATCCTGGTGTGGAAAGATCGTGACGTTCGCATGGACGAAATCACCGATTCCTTGCCAGCGCCCGAGTGGGTTTCCTATGCTTCGCGGTTGACGGCCCTCGTCGGCGTTGTGCTGCTGATTCAGCTCGTCGTGTTGGTGAGCGGGATTATTGTGCAAGCCGCGAACCACTTTTACCGCTTCCAATTCGGTCTGTACCTGAAAGAACTCCTGATCCGTGATCTTTCGCTGTTCGTCATGTTGGCCGTTCTCGCGTTTTTGTTTCACGTGCTTTCCCCAAACAAGTACGTCGGGTACTTCGTTTATGTGGTGTTCCTGCTGGCGAACCTGTTTGCCTGGACTCCGCTAAACGTCGCTAGCAATCTGCCAAAGTTCGCGAATCGACCCAGGGTCATCTACTCGGACTTTTACGCGGACGCGCCTTTCCGGATGGCGTGGAGCTGGTTTTCGCTCTATTGGCTTTTGTGCTGCGCACTCCTCTACGTGCTTACGGTCCTTTTTTGGCCGCGAGGGAAGTCGAACCAGTGGAAAGATCGGGTTGGCATTGCGCGGTTACGTTTTGCGGGAGTGTGGCCGGCACTGGCAGTGGTTGGTTGCGTCGCATTTGCGGGGGTCGGCGCGTGGGCTTATTACAACACAAAGATCGTGAACAAGGTCCAAGGGCCGAAAGACATGCTGCGCATCCAGGCAGAGTATGAAAAGGCTTACAAACAGTTCGACAAGAAGGAAATGCCCCGGCTCCGAGACGTGAAGTACAACATCGAAATCTATCCTGAACAGAGGCAGATGGTTCTGAATGCGGATGCGGTCGTTCAGAATCCCTACTCGCATCCGCTGGATGAAATCCATTTCACGCTAAACCGGCTCTACGATTCGGAAATTCGTATTCCCGGTGCCACCCTCGCGAAGGACGACCAGCGGCTGAACTACCAGGTTTACCGGTTTTCGCCGCCGCTGCCCGCGGGAGAAAGCCGAACGGTTCATGCCACGGTCAAAACGCATACGCGGGGCTTTGAAAACGAAGTGAGCGATACGACGGTGGTCCAGAACGGCACCTTCTTCAATAATACCGTCGCACCGCTGATTGGGTACTCGGCGCAAAATGAAATTGCCGATCCGAACGACCGGAAGAAATACGCCCTGGGCGAGCAGGAACTGATGCCCCCGTTGGAACGAAATTGCGCCGCGGATTGCATGGAGACGTACCTTGGTGCCCGGGCCGACTGGATCAATGTTGAAACCATCATCAGCACGTCCGCTGGCCAGATTGCTGTCGCGCCCGGCTCACTGATTCGCGAATGGCGGGACGGGGATCGCCGATACTTTCAATACAAGCTGGATCATCCCTCGCTTGCGTTCTATTCGTTCATTTCCGCAGACTACGAGGTGGCGCGCGAGCAGTGGAACGGCATCCGCCTCGAGGTCTACTACCTGAAGGAACATCCGTGGAATGTGCCACGGATGATGAACTCGATGAAGAAGTCGCTCGATTACTTCACTCACAATTTTGGGCCTTACTACCACAAGGAAGCGCGCATTATCGAATTTCCACGCGTGGCCACGTTCGCGCAGGCCTTTCCCGGCACGATGCCTTATTCAGAAGCCATCGGGTTCATTGCCAACTTGAATCACGCGGACGACATTGACATGGTGTTTTACGTCGTGGCCCATGAAATGGCGCATCAATGGTGGGCCCATCAAGTGATTGGCGCGAACATGCAGGGCGCGACACTGCTCTCAGAAACTATGGCGCAGTATTCGGCGCTGATGGTCATGGAACACGAATACGGCCGCGACCTGATGCGCAAGTTCTTGCGTTACGAAATGGACCGCTATCTATCGAGCCGCGGGAAGGAGCGTCAGAAAGAGCGCCCGTTGCTCACCGTGGAAGCGGAGCAGGGCTATGTACACTACCGCAAAGGAAGCCTCGTTCTCTACTATCTGAAGGAGATGATCGGGGAAGAGGCGGTCAACCGGGCATTAAATAAGCTCGTTCAGCAATACGCCTATGCGCAGGCGCCATATCCAACTTCCTATGCTCTCGTGGACGCGCTCCGCGAGCAAACGCCTGCCGAACTGCAGTATTTGATCAAGGATCT
>WNFW01011961.1_pt1 | contig 10348 bp, 7 predicted proteins | sample 5400131 | NCBI WGS metagenome assembly WNFW01 (sample SAMN13153362, study PRJNA577476) | soil metagenome | isolation source: 20 cm soil or saprolite under grassland replicate 1 | place: USA:California | collected 2016-06-15
TCGAATTCGTTCGCGTAGTGCGAGGATGAGATCGCCGACCGGCCGGCATACACATCGATGTCCGCGTCACCCGACGCCTCGGCAAGAACGCTTCCGTATTCGGCATTGATATGGCTGATAACCCCACGCTGGTCGCTATGCAGGCGAAGCGTGACGCCCGATGGAAAGACGTAGGTCCGTTGATTGGAAGAATCGCTTGATCGCGGCATAATCAGCAGAACGGCTGAATCGCCCGGTAGAGCGCAGACGGATCGAAGGGAAACGGCGCCTCGACAACGAACACGCGCTTCGATTCCAGAGCCTTCGCGAGTGTCCTTGATTCCGCCTCGCGCGCCTCTTCGATGAGACGGTTGCGCCGGCCCGGGTAAGCGTACCTAAAGCGCTGGTAAAGGCCGAAGAACGCGCGCCGTTCGTATGCCGCGCAGTCCGCCAGCCGGGATGCTACTTCGGGAACATCTGCCTCACGAACAGCTATCCGATCCTCGCCGCTGGTAACGAGCAGGAACAGACATTCGAGGGGCGCCGAAGGCGTCGCCTGCCATTGGCTGCCGCCGTCAGTGTTCGTACCGAGGAGCTGCGAAGGCGTCACCGACACACGGCCTGCTAGTTCGGCTAGGCCTTTCGCCTCGGTGGTCAAGGGGGCGCGACTAAGAGCTTCAACCCGCAATACGGACGTGGCCAGCCCCGCTGCGCGCGCCCGTAGAAGCTCCATGCCCTTAAGGCGGTCCTGAAGCCCCGGAATCAGGTCGATCATCCAGTTGCGCACGGTTATCGGCGTGGGAAAATGGCGGATGGTCGACCCGTCGCCGTCCACGATCGTCCACTTGTCCGAGACAAACGCGGCCCCAGCTTGCAAGAAGCCAAGCATCGCCTCGGTCTTCCCGCTTTCGGCCCAACCGGCGAGAAGAATGCCCTTGCCTTCGTAGGCGACGGCCGCGGAATGCAGCGCCAGGCGGTCCTTCGGCAAGAGCGATATCTGGAGCGCTGGGCGGACGTAATCGATCATGAGCTTCCGCATCCCGCTCCCGCCGGACCAGCCGATGAGGCAGCCGGAGCCGACGGAGGCGAATGGCATGCTAATGGCCGTCCCGCCCCTGCGCAGAATGAACTCGGAATCGCTAAATTCACATTCTTGACTGTCGCCCGCATCCCCGAGACGGTAATGGCTTCCGCGAGCGGGGGTGGTCTGGAGACGTGAAATCGAGACATCGGGCTCGGACGCCAAGGGTCCTGGGCGCCAGGGATCGAGCTGGCGGGCAACGAGGCGGGCAAGCGAGGGAGTGGGGTCGATCAGACGGAGGCTAAGCACTCCGTGGATATCGTAATCGACGTTCATGTCTCCGCCCCTCCTTTCATGATACTAGACGCGCGGCCGCAATTGACGATAACGCACGGCCATTCCCCCTGCCAGGCATGCAACGTAGACTAGAAATGTCCAGTCCTAAGTTCAGTAAATGCGTTCAGTTCCACACATCACCATCGCCTGCAGCGCGATCTGGGCCAGCTCCCGGCTGCTCGGCGCCAATAGACGCGGCCGGGCGCTCGCAAAAAGCTCCGGGGGTGTTGATTCTGCCGAGAATGGCCAAACGATGAGACCAAGCGAGATCGATTACCGGCTGGTAGCACTCGGATCGCTGCTGCCGGACACCGTCGACCGAATTCAGCGCGCCGTGTTCCGATTGCGGCGGTCCAGTCCGGACCAGCACTTTCTCGGGCACACGTTACTACTGAACATCCCGCTCCTCTTCGCGGGAATATACTTCTGGAGACGCTACCGCGATGGACGGCTGCTGGCGGTAAGCGCAGCGGCGATGACGCATCTGCTGGTGGATCCGGTCATACGGTCACCGGACACGCTGTTTTGGCCGCTCCTCGGTTTCGAGTTCCCGGCAGCGAGAGGGCTTTCGCGCCGGGTCACGGTGGTCACGCAGATTGCGGCGGCCGCGGTGGTAGTGATAACAGCGCTGGCGCTGCAGCGGCGCGATCGCCTCGGCGAGTTTATCACGAGCGGGCGGCTATGAAGCGATGACAAGTTCCATCGAGGAAGAGCGCGCGGGCGCCGCCGAGGAGTTTCGGCCGCAGGTCTCGGTGGTCGTTTGCGCCTATTCGAACGAGCGCCTGCCTCAGCTGAAGGAGACGATCGCATCGCTTAAAAAGCAGACGTACGCACCGAGCGAGATCGTGCTCATCGTCGACCACAATCCGGAGCTGCAGGCCGAGCTGGAGAGGACGGCAGGCGATAGCCTGCGAATCGCTCCGAACACCGGCGATCGGGGGTTGGCGAACGCCCGCAACACCGGCATTTCGCTGGCCACGGGGGAACTTGTGGCGTTCATCGATGACGATGCGGCAGCCGACGGCAGGTGGCTTGAGGAGCTCGTCGCCTGCTACCAGGACCCCGCGGTCATTGGCGCGGGAGGCCGCATCGATCCGGTCTGGGAGGGAGGGGCGAAGCCTGCCTGGATGCCGGAGGAGTTTCTGTGGGTGATCGGCTGCTCATACCGTGGGATGGCCGAAGGTAGCATTCGCAACATGATCGGCTGCAACATGTCCTTCCGCTCATCTGTGTTCGAGGAGGTGGGCGGTTTCAATCCGGACATCGGTCGTCTGGGCAGCCAGCCTCTGGGCTGTGAGGAGACCGAGATATGCATCCGCGCGCTGGAACGCTGGCCGGGCAAGAGGATTATGTACACGCCGAGCGCACGCGTGAATCATCATGCGTCGCTGTCCAGGCAGACCGTCCGCTATTTCGCCAGGCGGTGCTATTTCGAGGGCGTCTCGAAGGTGGTCGTGCGCAGACTGTGGGGAGGCGCGGCGACGAGCGCCGAGGGCGACTACCTCTCTCGAACGCTACCGAGCGGTCTTCTGCGCGAGGGCGCCAATCTTATTCGGCTCAGGGATCCCGTCCGTTCCGCATCACGGATTGGTATGACGGCGCTCGGCGTAGGGGCTGTTGGGGCAGGCTTTGCATTCGAGCTTGTGCGAGGGAAGATCGGCCGGCGGTAAGGGCCGCGTTTCTCGGTCTACTTCACCCGTTCCGTGATGCACAACTTCTCCGTGAGACGGACGTTAGTAACGCCGGTTAGAAGACTTCGTCTTGCTAATCGATGCCGGGCGGCGTCAGTGAGCCAAAGCCGATAGATGTTGCTCGAGATTTTTATGGATTACAGATTAATGACGCCCCCTGCATGGTTTACCATTTGAGGGAATATGGCGACCACTAGAACCAGCGGGGCAAGCATTTACGCCCTGCTCCAGGTGCATCCTGCGGCACCGCTCGAGCTGATAACAGCCGTGTACTGGCGCCTCGTCGGACGGGCCGGGGTAAGCAGCCGTGGTGAAGGGGCCGCGGGCAGCCGCGTGCGCCAACTGGAACGCGCCTATCAAGTGGTTTCAGACCCCGAGAAGCGTGCCGCATACGACAGCGCGATGAACATACCGGCGAATGCGCCGCTTCCCAGTCTTGGGGGCGATGTCTCCTCAAGGAGCGCAAATGAGGAACAGGATGCGGTAGCGTCGATCGACTATTACGAGATATTGCGAGTAGACGCGGCCGCCGAGCATTCGGTGATCGAAGCGGCCTACCCAGTCATGCGCGAGCTGTACCAGGCGGTTATTCAAGCCGGGGACGGGACACCTCGACTGATTGAGCTGCTCGATCAGGCCTTCGCGACCCTTCGAAATCCAGTGAGCCGGCGCGACTATGACGCGGAGCGCGCGAAAGCGCAAGTCACGGCCGCCCCCCCGGCGCGAGCGGCAGCGCTCCAGAGCGCCGTTGCCGAGGCGAAGCAGCCCGCCCGCGTCGATCGGGACTCGCTGCTGTTCAACGTGTCCATGGTTGCTTCGGCGCTCAGCGTGCTTTGCCTCGTGCTCGGCATCGCGACCTCCTCGCTTGATCTAACCGACTACGGGATCGCCAGGAGTTTCCCGATCTCATTTTACGTGGGGTTGGTCCTCCTTCCGCTCGCCTCGTCATGCCTGTGGTTCACGAACCGGAAGGTAGACGCCATCGTCCTCGGGCAACTGCTGTTGTTGATGATCGCGATCTGGCTCTCACCGTACCTCCTAGAGTCGACGGCACGATTTCGCTCTTCTTACAAGAACTTCAGCGCCGTCGATTGGCTTGCGGATGGCGATGGCTTTGCGCCTGACCTAGTGGTCTATCACAACTGGCCGGGCTTTCCGGTAGTGATGACGGGTGTGCTCAAGATAACCGGCCTATCCCCAACACAGCTTATGGGGTTGTTCCCGTTCGTGATCCAGATAGCGTACCTATTCCCGCTCACGTACCTTCTACGGGTTTTCCGGCCGGCCGGAAACGGCTGGTGGGCAGGCGTCTGGTTCTTCTACCTGTTCAACTGGACGGGGCAGGATTATTTCGCACCGCAGGCACTTGCATTCTTTCTATTCCTCTGCCTGCTCGCGCTGTTCGCGCACATGGTTGCCCATCGCGACGGCTACTTCGGCGTCCCTCTGATGGCGCTGACGCTTGCGATTTACGGCGCTCTGGTCGTGACCCACGTGCTCACTTCGGGCATCGTTTTGGCTATCATGCTCGCGCTCACGGCGAGCGGGCAGATGAGACAGCGAAGCCTGCTCATCGCGGCGGCAGTAATTTTCTTCGCCTGGCAGATCTACGGGGCGGCTTCATTCTTCGACTTCTCTCATCAGAGAATCGAGGACAACATCCTCGACATTCAGGACTTCTTCAACCTGAACATCGGCTCACGCCTAGCAGGCGCTCCTGACCACGTAGTCGTCGGCCGCATGCGCATGCTGATGACGCTAATCGCCGCCGGGGTGGCGGGGATCTGCTTCCTCATGCGGCTGACGGAGCGGCAAGACAGGCGGAGTCTCGAACTGATGGGGCGCGGGACAGATACGACGTTGCAGACGATTGGGGCCATGCGGCAGAGGAGCCTCATGTACTTGTGGCAGCCGGCGCCGTTTGCCGTCGTTTGCTTTATCGCCCTCGCGATCGTCGCGCCTCTCTATGTCTACGGCGGCGAGATGCTGATTCGCGCGCTGCTGTTCAGCCTGCCGGCGTTCTCGCTCCTGGTAGCAGGCGCGTTCAAGTGGCGGACCCCGGTCATCGCGGTTGTCGCACTGATGGCCCTCGTAGCGCCGCTACACGTGGTGTCCCGTTACGGCAACGAGCTGTACGACTACGTCTCACCGCAGGAAGTCGAAGGGTTCAACTACGTGGCGTCGATAGGTCCGGCCAATATTTACGGCGGCTATCCTGCCGGTACCTTCCAGAATACTATTCAACTCGACTGGCGCTACGGTATACAGCCCGGCAAGAACAAGCCACCCGACGCCGACGGCTATCTGCGGCCGGACACCAACCGCTGGCGGCACGACGACTGGCCGATTTATGTTGCCACCAGTCGCGGAGACGCTGCTGCCGCACGCCTCTTCTACAACCAGCCCGGGTTCATCGACAAGCTAAAGACGGAAATCTCGCGGAGGTGCAATTTCCGGCTCGTCTTCGACAACGGCGACTTCACGTTGTGGCGCTGGCACCCTACCTGCGCCCCCACCGCGTCCGCACAGGAGACCCCCTGATGGCGCCGGCCGACGCCCGCTTGCCCATCTCGGTGGTGGTACCAGCGAGGAACGCCGCCGAATTTATCGATGCTTGCCTCGCCGCCGTTCAGAGGAACAATCCCGCGGAGATAATCGTCGTCGATGGCCGCTCGGAGGACGAGACGGTTGAGATCGCCGGACATTATGCCGATTCTGTACTGTCGGACGAAGGCGGCGGCGTGGCGTACGCCCGCCAGATGGGCGCTGAGGCGGCGAGGCAACCCTACGTGGCCTTCGTCGATGTCGACATCGAACTGACGGACACGGCGCTCAGGGATCTCCTCGACGAACTGAAAGACCGCAAGCTCGAGGCTATTCAGGCGCAGCTGCGGAGCGTTGGCGGGCAAGACTACTGGAGCCGGGCGCTCGTTTCACACCACCGGGGCGGCCGCAGCAAACACTGGTTCGGCCTCGTCGCGAGTATCTTCTTGCGCGAGGCGTTTCTTCATTACGGCATGGACAGCGCCTTCTCGTCCGGCGAAGACATCGAGCTGCGATACCGGCTCGAAAAGTCGGGGGCGCGGATCGGGCTATCGGAGGAAGTGGTCGTGCCCCACCGCTTCGGCAGCGGCTTTAATTTCGCGCTCGGTCAGTGGATGTCCTACGGGTCCGATCTTGCCTACTATGCGCTTTACGGCGCGTGTAATTATGCAGGAATCGTCCATGGCCTTCTCGACAAGAAGGTCCAACGCTTGAAGTCGGTGAAACAATTTGAGCCTTATCGAGACCATAGCTGAATCTCCGGTCAGTGCAGGAATTACGGTCTTGACGGTTGTTACCGCCGTCTCGCATGAGCTTGCGGTCGCATCGCGGCGGCCCCGGGCGCTGGAGTTTGCGAAGCGGATCTGGGGGCCGTACCTGGTCCTACTCCTCCTGTTCATCGTGGTTGTCGTGGCCCGCCTGGCGAACATCTTCTGACCTAGCGTTGAAGTAGACGCCAAAGTTTACGGATTTGGAAAGCGTGAGCGTTTGCTCCGCGTTGACCGCGCGTTATGTCTTGCGCCTAATGGAACGGACGCAGCGGTGACGGCTCACGGGCGCACTCCCCCCGGGCGCAGTCCTGCCGAGGGCTAGGCGCAACGGCACCGCTTGCAGGAAGGCTCGAGCGCCCACCAAGCGCGAGTAAGCGTCGTGATCCCGGCGAAGAACGAAGAAAAGAGCCTCCCGACCTGTTGCTGAGGCTGCCCCCGGCAAAGGTAACGCACTGCGCGAAGGATTCGTTCACTGTACTGGGGATATCGTCGTTGCGCTCGATGCCGACGGCAGTATGAACCCGGACGAGATTCCAGCGATCGTGGCGTTTCTGGAGTCCGGCTTGGATTATGTTAGGAGTTCTCGCAAATATTGGCGGCGGGTTACAGTGGATTTGATAAGCTTTCGCGCATTGCGGAACCGGATGTTCCGACGTTTAACTAACTTTTATGCACAGGACAGATTATACGGACTTGTGTTATGGTTACTTTGGCTTTCGGCGGGGGTCGACTTGCGCTGGAGCGGGTTCGAAATCGAAACGGAGATCAGCATCAAGGCGCATCACGCCGGTCTCCCGACGGCGGAGATTCCGAGGGGTGAAATACTGCGAACGATCCTGCAGGCGGCGGCCAACGACAGCGTCCCCACTTACTCTCACCTGGGTGCGGTGGCAATCATCGGCCTCGGCCTCGGCCTGCTCCTCGCCCTCGGAGCGATCGAGTAGCCGCAAGACGCCACCGGTGTCGCGGGCCTGGGCGCCATTCTAACCGCAGTTACTGCGGCTGATCCGGCTGCCGCGGCCGTGTTGTCTCCCGTAACCATGAACCCCATCGATGATGCCTACGTGGCCGGCGAGTTGCCAAACGACAATTTCGGCTCCGACATTTTGCTCGATGCCGATGCCTCGCCGGTCCGTGAGTCATACCTGAAGTTCGACCTGCGCCCGCTCGCCTCTCAGGGTGTCTCGCAGGCGACGCTAAGGATGTACGTGACGAACGGTTCCGGAGGCGCTTTTGAGCTGAGAGATGTTTCTGACAGCAGCTGGACGGAAGCCTCGATCACGTTCAACAACAAGCCGGCGAAAGGAAACCTAATCGCCGGCTTCACCCCCGGAACGACAACCGGCCGGTGGCAAGGCCGGCTCCTTCATGTCTGCGGCGCTTCAGACGTTGAGTACGGACGCCTTGGAGTTCAACTCATCGGAGGCGGCGGCCAACCGGGTGGAGCTCGTGATTCAGCCGCTTGGGGACACTCCCGGGCCGTCCGCGACACCAACGTCGCCGCCCGTGACTCCGACCGGCGTAGCGACGCCGACGCCATCAGCGGCGCCCACTTCAGCGGCCACCGCGGCGCTGGGCACGACCACACTGAACGCAATCGAAGATGCCTACGTTGCCGGCGACCTGCCCGCTGACAATTTCGGCTCTGACCCGTCGCTTTCCGTCGACGCGTCGCCGGTACGCGAATCGTACCTGAAGTTCGATCTGCGCCCCTTCGCCGGTCAGGGCGTCTCCAAGGGAACGCTCCGGATGTTCGTGACCAATGGCTCCGGCGGAGTCGTTAATTTGAAGGCCGTGTCCGACAATACCTGGGCTGAAGCAGCGATCACGTTCGCCAATGAGCCAGCCAAGGGCGCGACAATGGCCACCTTCACACCCGGAACGACGCTCAACGTCTGGGTCCAAGTGGATTTAACCTCAGCAATCGCAGGCAAGACCGGTTCCTTGATGTCTATGGCCCTTGATAGCGCAAGCTCAGACGGCTTTGCGTTCAACTCCTCGGAGGCGTCCAGCGGTCGCGCAGAGCTCGTCATTCAGACCGGCAGTCAGACGGTGGGACCGAGCGCCTCACCGACACGAACGCCCACCGCCGTCACAGCAACGCCGACGCGGTCGCCAGCAGCCACAGCAACGCGGACGGCGACGCCAACACCGACTCCGGCGCAAACACCAACGCCTACCCCGACGCCCGCCGCGACGGGAACTCCGTTCTCGTTTGGCGTGGCCGGCGACTTGGGCGCGAACAGTAACACATCAGCGGTGTTCAACGCCGCGCACAGCGCCGGACTGAACTTCTTCCTACCGATAGGCGACTTCAGCTACAACGAGGTCACTCCCGAATCCTCCTGGTGTAACTTCGTCAAGCAGCGCATGGGCAGTTCGTTCCCGGTCGAACTGGTCTCCGGAAACCATGAGGATGACGGCCCGGACGGCCAGATCGCTAAATTCGCAGCCTGTCTTCCGGACCAGATCGGCGGAGTCTCCGGCAATTACAGCAAGGAGTACTACTTCGACTATCCGTCTAGTAGGCCGCTCGCCAGACTCATCAACATCTCGCCCAATCTCTCGTTTCCGGGTCAGGGTACCTACTCGTACACCGCAGGCAGCTCACACTACAACTGGACGGCCAACGCGATAGATCAGGCACGGGCGCGCGGCATTAAGTGGGTGATCGTTAGCATGCACGAATACTGCATTACGCTCGTCAGCGCGTCTTGCTCGATCGGCCCGGACATCATGAACCTGCTTATTAACAAGAAGGTGGATCTCGTTTTCCAGGCACACGATCACGCCTTCAACCGCAGTAAGCAGCTCGCCCTGCGGACCGGCTGTTCGCGTGTCAACGCCGGATCGTATGACAGCGATTGCGTGGTGGATACCGGGTCGGATGGAACGTACGGTAAGGGCGCCGGGACCGTCATCATGACGCTGGGTGTCGGCGGCAAGGGGATCAACAGTGTTGACACACACGATGCCGAAGCAGGTTACTTCACCCGCTGGATGGGCAGCAACGCCAACCCGACTTACGGCTTCGTGAAGATCAGCGTTACGTCGACGAGTCTGAGCGGCCGGTTCGTCCGGGGCGCCGGCGGCACCTTCACGGATAGCTTCGCCATTCAGTAGCCCGAAGACCCGGCGACCCGCCTCATATAAGCCACTGCCATCCTCGGAATGAGGCGTCGTGAGGGGCGCCGGCGGTCGCTTCCCCCTTCCCCGCGGGAGCCTGTCCGAACGTGTTCCACGCCCCCGACCGACCATACATACAGAACTCTTATGTCTCTCCTTCAATGTCGGCAGTGTCGCTGGGATACGTTAAGGATGCTCATATGTGGGGAACGTCTATTGGCGCGCGCATGCAGGCGCGTGCGTGAATGCTGGCATAGGGGACGGAGCTGAGCATCAGCAAGCAGCAGAAATTGCGGCGCTTCAGCGCCGAGACGCCGAACGGGGGACGGAGGTCTCTTCTGTGGACCACCCTGGCCCTCGTGTTCAGCCTGGCCGTACTGACGCTAGGGGTCACCGGCTTTCGCGGCGGACCGACGCCTGCCCTCGCTGTTACTGACACGGACGGCGACGGGTGGTCAGACAGCGCCGAAGCCACGATCGGCACGGACCCTCTCGACGCCTGCGCGGATAACTCCAGCGACAACGCTTGGCCCGCGGACATGAACAACGACACGTTCTCCGACTTCAGCGACATTACGACCCTGACAGGAAATTTCGGCCTACCCGTTGGCCCTTCGCCGAACGCGCCCGCCCGTTATGACATTGCCCCTGACCCACCCGATGGTTTCGTCGATATTACCGACATCACGCGGCTGGTTGCAGTCTTCGGACTGACCTGCACCACTATTCCCACCCCTTCAACCACTCCCACGCCTACAGCTGCGCCTACCTCCATACCAAACGTCTCGACTTTGAACCCAATCGACGACGCCTATGTGCAGCAAGACATGGCGACGACAAACTTCGGCCAGGCGACCACACTCATTGTTGACTCGCAGGTG
>WNFW01003973.1_pt1 | contig 10343 bp, 14 predicted proteins | sample 5400131 | NCBI WGS metagenome assembly WNFW01 (sample SAMN13153362, study PRJNA577476) | soil metagenome | isolation source: 20 cm soil or saprolite under grassland replicate 1 | place: USA:California | collected 2016-06-15
TCATCGGAAGCGGGCTGGGTCCGCGAACGAATGGATTGAAGATTGATTGTTACGGCGATGTAGGTGATTATGTCGCTTCGGGCATTGACGGCTGTGAGATAATGGTCCATGGTGCTGCTCAAGATCAAGCTGCTCAGATTCTCAAGTACGGTAAGCTCGTGGTTCATGGCGATGTGGGTCAGGCGTTCATGTACGCGGCAAAGGGAGGCGACGTGTACGTGCTGGGTAACGCGGCGGGACGTCCACTCATCAATGCTGTGGGTAGGCCTAGAGTTGTGATCAACGGGACGTGTCTAGACTATCTGGCAGAATCCTTCATGGCAGGTGATCCGTACAATGGAGGTGGGTTCGTGATCGTCAACGGCTTGAAGCCTTCCTTTGACGGGAGGTTCGTAGAGCAGGAATATCCCTATCCAGGAGGCAATTTGTTCTCGCTAGCTTCCGGTGGAGCCATATTCATCCGCGACCCTCATCGTAACGTGTCAAGAGATCAGCTCAACGGCGGACGATTGGTTGACTCAACCCCGAAAGATTGGGAGCTGATTCTGCCATACCTGGAAGAGAACGAGGAACTGTTCGGCATATCAATTGAGAGGAACCTATTGACTGTCGATGGAAAAATCTTGGATCCATCCCAAGTCTACCGTAAGGTCGAACCCACATCACTACAAGAACTAACCTAGTCAGTTCCGACAAGGCCCCTCTTGCTCCGAGCATAGTCTCTCCAGGGCGCCCGCACATGGAAGACCTGACCGGACCGAATTTCACTGGTACAATATTCGATCGACGACGCGAAGTTCGAGCAGAGAAACAAGATTTGGCTCAACGAACAAGTCGACGCCGAAGATATCGAAGCGATCGGCCTCGTAGGCAAGGGCGCGCGATCCGGCTTCGCACCCAGAGGCCAATTCGCCCCATGAGAAGAACGAAGCCCTCCCTAGCTACGCGGGTCATCTACACAACCGTTTTTCGAGAATCCTGAGGACGATGACAGCGTCATACGGCTGCCTAACACTGTAGTGAAAAACTTTGAAAAGCCTATTAGTTTTCCCTCAGATCCCCCCATTCCATTGTCTGACCTTACACGTACCATAGTCGCAGAATACAACCGTCAGCTCAGACTAATCGGAATTCTTTGTACTACTTTGATTACTGCTTCAATTATCGGAGGGTCTCTCTCTTTCGCATATTTGGGAACTCCCCCTGCTGATTCAGTCGAAAACACAGTTATTGCCCTCACCTTGGGAGGTGGCTCCCTGAACGCGATAGGCTACTCACGGGCTGTCGTAGTTTCCTTGTCGGTTGCCGGTATCTTGTTGACATCGCTAGTCGTTGCCCTCATCACTATCTTTGTTCAGAAGAACGCCTCACTTAGAGCGTCGAGCGCAATTTTCCAGAAAGAGCGGGACCTCATACGCGAGGAGGAGAAGAACAAGAAGAACCAACCAAAGGACCCCTCATGACGGATCACGGGGATGAGACCAGAATCTTAGAGGCTCAAAAATGCATGAACGAGTTTGGACTTGGAGATACCGTGAGTCTTCCATTTGTAATTAGCATTGTGAAGGAGACCTTGATCGAAAGAGCAAATATTTACGACGACGACCTCGTCGACGAGGCGAGCAGCAGACTATACGAGAAAATGACCTCAGACTTGGACATGTGTGCCTATCTTTTCGTTGCATCCGAGAGATACTCAAGAAAGAATTCAGTGTCTGTCAATGAGGCCACCGTTCTCCTGCTGATAGAAATGGCTATAGCAGCCGCGGCGTATATATGAACCTATTCAGAGTGTTGAATGGGCATACTGATATGAGTAAGTTCACACTTATATGTTTCTCATTGCACACTGAAGTGGTGGAGTTCATAAGGCATGATGAGTATCGTGGATGACTTCCGTAAGTACCCTAGGGTAGAGTATGAAATGACTCTACAACAGCCCACAGGTTGGGCTGAACAACTAGCTTCATTGTCAGGGGAGATAGCGATAGATCCTGTTGCCATGAAAGGGAAACACTTGACTGCGGTTGTAGCGATTCCCTCGAATGGCAAGCCCGACGAGAATCTGGCAAAATTGCGGAAATCACATGCAATAAAGAGCTATACGGTATTGCAAAGATTGGAGGAAAATTGCCTCTTCCAAGTCGAAGTAGACGCTGGTGTGTTCGCCAAGATGGCGAAGAATGCGTTTGAGCTCATCTCTTCAGTAATTGCGAGTGGAGAAAATGAAACATACAGATTTGCTACACTCGATGTATCTCATGCTGAAGAAAGAGGGCAAGCCTTGGTCGATGAGATCAAGCGGACCCGCAAGGTCACTATAAATGAGTACAAGTTCAAGAAAGTCGAACCCACTCCAAGAGTCGAAGACATGACATGGGACGATAAGGATCGCGAACTGATCAAGGAACTGGTGAAGTCCGACTATTTCAATCCGAGCAAAACTGGAAGACCCACACAAGATGACTTAGCATTAAAACTAGGAATTTCAGCAGGAAAAGTAAACCAGATGGTGCGGCAGCTTGAGTACACAAGCTTTCAGAATTTTCTCGCTCTAAAACCAGATCTTGCTGAGTTTAGGGCATTATTGAAGGATATCAGAATGAAAGAGCGAGACAAGAAGAGCAAGGCCTCGATGCCAGCGGTTGCGTGATTGGTAACCAACATCAAAGGAACATGAGAGCAGCCCCTGACGCCCAGGCTTCCGGCTATCGTCAAGCGGCAAACTGTTTTGTTCTGCTGATCCCGTCTTCGATATTGCTTTTCTCGATCTCATCGTAGAACTTGTCTGCTTCCGCTAAGATCGTTTCGAACTCTTTGACCAGTTCTTCCGACTCCGGTTCTTCGATTCCCTCGCCTGTCTCACTTCAGCTCTACAAGATTGGCCTTGTCCCATGATTCCATGTTAATTCTGTAAGTGTAGGGCTTTTTGTTTAGTGGCCCTTCTTCAGACAGAAACTCGATCTGGACTGTTAGAGAGGGCTCCCCGCTTAGTTTAATCCATGTTTGCAATTCCATCGGAGTTCTTTCTCTAAAGTTGAACGTTAGGGTTTCTGAGTTTTCGGTTTTCAAGAAATCACAAATAACCAAATAGACATCATCGTTCTGCAGCAGGTCTTTCGATTCGTCTGCATCTGTGAACACACTCTTCCCTAGCTCAATCCGTCTGGAAGCTTCCCAAACGAGATAATCCGACTCCCCTCTGTGGGTGATCTTGGCCTTACACTTGTGGATTGATGCCCGCTTTGCCGTAACCCTAAGCTGTAGTGTCTTCAGTCTTCTAGTATCGTCTAGCCCAGTTATTACGGTAGGACTGAGAAGCTTGAGCAAACCCGTTGTATCTAGAGGCGACTCAACTTTTACCTCAAGGCGGGGAGTTCTAAAAAATTTTTGTAGAGCCACCCCAACACTGGCGTTATAGCAATCAAGAGCAGAAGAAACGCTTGTGGTTCGGTTAATGCCACTAGCCAGTTCGCGACGGGAATGAAAGCCATCGGATAGCTTAGAACCAGCCCGACTACCACCACTAGCACTCCAATGATGGTTAGCAGAACGATCCTTTTCGGTATGTTCACGCCGATAGGGTTCTATCAGTATCTTAAAAGGGCCTTTATCAGCAATCGACATTTCACAGCCTCTCAAGAAACCGGAGACTTGACAGAACCTTCCAGTACCGCCGCTCCGCCTCAAGGCAGGTTTTCAGTCTCGACAACCGTGACTTGAGCGCTTCATCCAACGGGGCGTCCCTTCTACACCCATTTAGCAAGGCGGACATGATGGTCCGCTGTGCTCCCAATGTCGACTCCTAACAGGACTGGTGATTCGATTGCCTCAGCTGGTCGTAGCTTCTTCAGGGCGCAGAGCTGTTGAAACTGTTTGACGAGAACCCGGACTATTCTAAGACCCGTCTGCTGCTTAGACATCTCGACCAAACAAGATATCGAGACCATTGACTAAAGCAAGAGAGCAGACCAACAACCATGTTTACCCCGACACGCCAGCCACAAACCCCAAAGACCGCCCCTGCGGAACGATTCTGCCGAGATCAGAGAAACCCTGTCTCCCTTCCCAGGTTCCCACCAAGTCCCAGTGGATCGTAGTAGCCGAAAGAGACCTTCAAGAAATCAGAACTGGCCGCCTTGGAAGGATCCAGCTGCTAAGTGAAGAAGAGGCGCTTTACTGGCTCCAGCAACGGCGCGAAGGAGCCAAACCGAAAGGACGAGACTCCCGCAGGAAGCTCGCCATCGGAAAAAACCGGAACGAGGTGAGAGAATGACAAAGAGCAAGATACGAGAAGCTCCCCTTCCTCCACCAGACAAAGGAGTCAACGACGCGAGATCCAGAATTCCCACTCCAACAGTACGCAGGAACGTCACATGGGTCCAACCGGAACCAACCACATCGGACGTTACGCGACCTCAACAGCTGAGTCCAGACACGACCTGGGCCGAACCTAGCATCGCCAAGTCTAAGCTAGCGAAAGGGTCCCCAGGGCTCTCGACGACTCGGGACCAGACCCGGGAGTGACACGCAGGGCATGGTCCGATTCAGGTACGTTATTCGATCATGTTCTAGGTTGATTGCTAGTTCTGTTTCCATTCGTGAGGGGTTGGCGTGTAGTCGTTCGCGCCAGTCGCTCCGCTGACTCGACATCTGTAAGGTTGAGCTATCTATCGGCTATTGCTAAGACACGAGAGCGAAACTGCTGGCGTACCATTGATGAGCTGGTCAGAGAGTGAATGTCATGCCTATAGCGATTCACACATGCCTCTGCTACATTTTACACAACAAGCAACCAATTCTCTTAAACAGACTTCGGAGTTCTCGTTGAGTTCGAGACAAATCCGAGTGCTCTCTTCTGGCAAGTACAGTGTACTGTATCTGCCTTGGCATATCTCGCAACCCCGAAAGTCCTTCGGTTTCATCTTCCGAACCCCGCTCGGATGTCTTATCGGGATGTTGATGCTTACAGAAACCAACGCGGAAATTGGTCACGAGCAATGAGTGAGACTAGGGGAAACTCTTCGAAACACTTTCACTGACCTCTTACCCGTATCTATCTTAGAGCCAACCGTAAGTGAACCCACCCGGGAGTCGGCATTTGGATCGGCCAACATCAGATATCGAGAAGAAGAACGACAAGCCGAAGCCTCCCGACTTGATCGAGAGTCTCGCTAAGCATTTTCCCAAGGAGACCGGCGAGTTGATGATGGCGATCAAGGAAGTTCTTATGACTTGGACGGGTTCAAGACCTGAGCAGATCAAAGCCGAGATTCAACTTGAAAGCAGAGTCTCAATCGGATTCATGATTCTGATGGGGGTCGTTTTTGCTGTCACTGGATTTCTTGCTTGGCAGAAAGTTCTGGGAAGCGATACTGTTGCGTTCATCTTCGGAACCGCGTTTGGGTCTTTGGTCACGTTTCTCTACAAGTTCTTGATGGGAGAAGAGAAGGAGTGACGAGGGATGCCAATGCCAGCTGACGAACACAAAAGCAGAACGTGGATTGAGATTGTTGCGGGAGTATTTTTCGCACTCACGCTTCTTGCGGTCGGAGTCGATCTTGAGAGTCACGGTCAGGTGAACAGTGGTCCTCTTTCTGCGACCGCACAGGTAGGGCTGACTTACTTGCTCGGCTCGACTTGGGGATACAACTTTGGATTATCAATCAAACAGGATGAAGAAGCCAAGGGAGAGTTCGTTTTACTCGCTTCATTCTTCGGAACCCTCATTGCGAGTCTTTTGGGGTACGCAATCTACTCGATATTCTTCAGCGGGATCACAGACTTCTTCTTGCCAGTCTCAATCTTGATCTTCTCAATGGTCGCCTTCACTGCCATTATGCATACGACGGTAGTGGATCGGCGACACCTGAGAAAGTTGCTTGAAATAACCCAGAACAAAGCCTCACCAGTGATCTTAACTGGTTACGCAACTGCCTCTATCTCCGATGTCTATTGGGGGATTGGAGCATCCCTTCTCGCAGGACTGGCAGTGGCGGTTTACCCCGTGATCAAAAAGCGGTTAGTGGAATTGTTGGAATCTCGCTGACTTGCCACTCGCTGTGAACTTGAATCTTAGCGGACTCGGTGGGATAGCGTTAGCCCTGCTCGCACTGGCGTTAGCGAGTGAACACTTTGGCGATATGCTGATGTATTTGATCTGCCTTATTTCGGGAATCATTGGGTTAGCCATCGTGTTCATCACTAAAGTTGCTCTTCTCGTCCGAGAATGGGAGAAGGTCTGAGATGATTTTCGGAAGGACAAAGAAGCCGGCGATTTCCGAATGTCTATTAATGTTCATAAGCCCGCGACGCATTCTGTCTTGATCGATCTTACCCGGCGTGTGAGGGAAATTTGGGGGCAGAGGGAGCATTCGACCGAGAGCGTGCCATCCGAATTCTATTGGAACGAGAGCGGAAACAGAGGGAATGCCCTCACCAGCGTCGCAGGCTCCCAGAGAATGACTTCGACAGGTTGGTCAGACGCTACGTCGAATGTGCCGATTGTGGAATGACTCTCGGTAATAGGATGCAGAGAGTCGCAACTCTGTGTCACAAGTGCTTTGAAATGCCAATCACAAAGTGGTATCCCGTTGTCAAAAGTTTCACGGTTCACAACGCCAACTTCGCACGAATAGTGTGCCCGAGATGCCACGAGACCTTTGTGCTCCACTCTCATCTCTCATTCGGCGTGGATGATACCGGGCTTGACATCTACACAGAAGCAGAATGGGCGAAACTGAAGGAAGAGCGGGGATGGGAGGATGAAGATGTCGAATGGACTGGAGACGTTCCAACCGAGAAGTTTGACCACACGAAGTTCATCCAGTGGATGCGCGATAAAGGACAAATCGATGACAAACTACGCCAGCAGTGGCTGGAAAGTCGATTCGATTCTCAGTATGACGGCACAGAGTTCTGAACCCCCTATCCGTCAATGTATCACTTCATTGACTCCCATTTGTTCCAGTACTTGTCAAGCGTTGCCCCTAATTGTCTTGCCCGTGCCAAACTTGCACGCCTACGCTCAGGACCAGAATGTCGAACCCACAGGTCTGGAGTATTGAATCCCGTGAACTGAATCAGGCGGTCTTGCCATGTGCCCGAGAATCCAGTTTCAAACAGGCGTAGGATATCTGCCGAAGGAAAGATGAGGAAGTCCCTTGGTGGAGAACCCTCACCAAACACGTAGAACATGTCTGTATCAGAAGCATCATGTTTTACGTGCCGTTTGGACACCTTCCACCACGATCCGCCGCTCTCATAGAACCTCGAAGTCTTGACCTGAGTCTTCCTTACTTTGCCCGCCATCGTTAGGGCGATAATGTCTACTCCATAATCAGCAGCTGGGTGGTAGACATTAGCGACCCAACTCTTGGAAAGCAACTCGGCCATGACTGCGTACTCTCCCATTCGACCATACTGTTGAGGGCGACCCGTTCGTCTCGGATTTTCCGAGTCGGACAATTAGCTACCAATCCGTTTGCCGGCTACCTTCTTTGGGATTCGACTCAACCAGTTTTCACAGATCGAGCGGTAGTTTTGGTTTGGTGGCTCGCTGATTGGGGCTTTGTCATCGACATGAAAAGCGTCAGGAATATCGATGATGTGTCCCGAAGGTTCTCAAGCGCCTGCTCAGCCCTAATCCCGAACGGAAACATCTCAGCCATCTTCTCGAAGACGTCAGGACGCTCCCCTCGGTTTGGGTCCGCGCCGATCTGACGGGCAACCCTCTCGACTTTCTTAGTATATTTCTCAAGTTCCTTTTCTCTGCGACTCGCGAAATGAGCAACAAAATTCCCATCATTCTGAATCCGAGCTATCGCAAGCGACTGAATTTCGCTCAATCTCAACTTCTTCTTAATTGCTCTCGCAAGTTCTTCGAATTCAACACTCCTGATCCTGCCGTCAAGCGTTGTCGGGATAGCGAAAGTAACGATCTCTTCGTTGTCCCATTCCCTTGTCAGGTACAAGAAGAAAGCGCTTTCCAACGTCGCCCGGCAAAGAAGCGCCGTTGCTTCATACAGACCAACATCAAATGATTTCGTTGCCTGACCAAACAAATGATACGCCTCGAAAAGAGTTGGGTTGACTTTCCAAGCATCGTCCCTGAGGGACTCGTTAAGAGCATTCCAGATTTCCTGACCGGACCTCAATCTCGTTTTAGAAATATTGTCCTCTCGCAACTTTACCAGACTCCGAGATTACGTTTCGAAGGGATTGCCGGACTCTCTTATCATCAAGAATGATGCTAGAGGACGATCGCTCGGTACTTGTCCCTCAAGTTCTAAGTGAAAACACCCTTTAGCGCTGGTTTGAGACGAAGCTCGTGGGGTCCGGGCGGAGTATATGTGTTCCTGACTTTTGCTTGGACCCGTGAGCGTAACCGCTGGGCGGAAGACTGGTAATAGACAGTGCCTAGAATCTCCTCGAGCCTCTCACTGGAACTCGTGAGTGCGAGCCTCGGCTTAGAAAATGTCCTTCACGAATATCCTTACTTAAACGGAGAGCAGGTGGTCGGCCTTTGCTCAGACACGAGAACGAAACTGTTTGTCGATCTCTTCGGGAAGAAGGGAATCAGCTTGTCGAGCAATTCCTTTGTCTGCCCATTCGCGTCCGTAACGTCAAGGCACTCTTTCTGCCCGAGGATAGATCGGATTGTGGGTCCGATGTCGAATAAGAACTCGTCAAAGGTTCTTTGAGAGTTCTTGGAAAGTCTGATACACACCAAGAGGTGCGCTGGCTGTCCCGAGGATGGAACCAGAATCTCTCCTAGCCAGGCTTGTTCCATCAAATTCTGGCTTCTTTCGCTTATGTTGGGCAAGGGCCATAGGCATAGGGTCCGGGGAACCAGAGTGGACGAAATACCTTAGAGCACGGTGGTTCTTCGGGTTCAGAAATGCCTGCTTGGGTCAAACTGATGAAAGAATCGCCGACACTGGTCATGCTGGACGCGGAAGAGGTAGAGCGGCTTGAAGCGATCCTTGGGCGTCTCGGGTCAATTCGGTTTCCACGCGTTCAGCGTCTGTTAAGTCACGTAGGTGAGGACTTCATGTTTCTTGACGGACCTGATTGCAGTCATCTGCCGGGGGAGATCGCCAAACTGGACTATGAAAGAGGCAAAGTCAGGGACCCGCTCGGGAAGAAGTTGGATGAGATGAGACGGATTGCTTGGCCATCGCCTTACAGTCTCCGTTTCGTAGTCGTGAGACGCGTTCAAAGGAGTAGACCTCTCTCGTTATCTATCTTTGAGATGGTTCTTGATGGACCCGATGGTGGATTGAACGACGACGCTCAAGAAGACCTGGCAGGCGCGATCGGGTTCTTTGCTCGCGGGTTTCGATACCTATCTGAAATGAAGCCCGCGACAGGCTATCCGGAACCAGATGTCGTTCTCGATGTCGAGAAGACTAAGCAACTAGTAGGGGAGATCGAGTTCTTGCTATCAGAAAGTAACGAGAATCGCAGCAAAGTAACATCTGGCCTTGTTAGACGGCTCCACGGAATCCTACCAGTCTTACACCACGCGATAAATGAAGGACTTTACGTTTGGCTCAGCAGGGAGTGAACTAAGACGATTGAGTACCGAGAAACTCACCGACGGGACTGAACGTTAGATCTTCGAGGTTGACAACCTCCGATTTGATGTTCCCATTTGCGGTTACCAGACCCGTTACCATTCAAGAAGTGTAGAATGGAGTTACTCTTCGCGACACAATCCTTGTGTTTGGGAAGTTCTATGGAGGGAGGTTGCAGGTTTCATTCTGTGTCCCTTGATTGCAGATAGGTACGGTCATCGACCTGATGGTCCCTAGGAAACGCCTTGAAAACGGCTGAGGGGCCATGACGATGTAAAGGTCTGCGAGAGACTAGCGCTCGGTTATACGGACTGGTTGAGCGGTCTGTGCTAAGATCTGCTGAGCTAACGACGCTCTGGAAAAATTGGGTATGCGTATGAGTCTCGCGACACAGAACCCCCGGTCTATTCGAGAGAATTAACAGATCGTAATCCCCCTTGTCGTCTTGGTTCTCCTTAAATCTGGTCAACGGTAAGGCGTTGGGCTATGCATCCGTATACGACTGACATGTATGAGGGAATGCTTGCCGAGACCATTATGCTGCCCGGGCATAATGGAGAGATAATCAACGCCTACTATGCGCGACCACTGGGTCCCGGACCCTTTCCCGGGGTAGTGCTGATTCATCACATGCCAGGATGGGACGAGCTGTACCGAGAATTCACTCGAAAGTTCGCCCACCACGGCTACCTAGCGATTAGCCCGAACATCTACTTCCGCTTTGGCCACGGTAGCCCGGATGATATGTCGGCAAAGGTTCGCGGG
>WNFW01003976.1_pt1 | contig 10336 bp, 10 predicted proteins | sample 5400131 | NCBI WGS metagenome assembly WNFW01 (sample SAMN13153362, study PRJNA577476) | soil metagenome | isolation source: 20 cm soil or saprolite under grassland replicate 1 | place: USA:California | collected 2016-06-15
ACGTATTGATCGTAGACCATCAGCACGTCGTCCCCGGCGATGCGCGTGATGTCGGCCGTGACCGCGATGCCGGTGGCGCGGTACTCGCCGCGCGCGCCGGCAGAATTACCGACCGCCGTGTCCGCGACCTCCCGCTCCACGGAGACGTTGACCTGGCAGTCGGGCCGTGCCAACCGCTCGACGAGGACGCGGCCCATGCGGATCAACGTATTGAGCGAGGCGTCGGCGGTGCGTTCGAAGAACGTGGAAATCGACGGCAGGTTGGCGGTGCCGGCGCCGGGAAACACGAGATCCACGACCTCGCCGAGTTCCGCCGACGCGCGCGCCCTGTCGAGGAGGGCAACGGGATCGGGCCTGGCCGCGGTCGTCCCCGCCACGCCCATGCGGCCCCGCGCGAGCACGCGCAGGTTGAGCCCCGCCTCCTCCGAGATGCCCGCCGCCTTGAGCCGCCCCGACTCGAACGCGACGGTCGTCCGCTCTTCGCGGCGCCAGAGCGCGTCGGCACCGTCGACGGCGCCGCGAGCGGTGTCGAGCAGCCGATCGATCATACGTCCCCGCCGACGAGGGCTTCCTCGATGCGCACGTGCGGCGCCCCTTCGGTTACCGGCAGCGGGAACTGGCCGCCCTTCCCACACCCGCCGCCCATCTGATTCCAGGTGAAGTCGCCGGCAATGTGATCGATGCGGTCGAGCGTCTGAAACAGATTGCCCGCCAGCACGACGTCTTTCACCAGCTCGGCGACCTTGCCGTCGCGAATCATGTAGCCCCAGCCGGCCGTGAACGAAAAATTCTCGAGCATCGTCTGGCCGCCGAACGCACCGCATGCGTACACGCCGAGCGGGATGTCGCTGATGAGATCGTCGAACCCGACGCCGTCGTCGCCGGGGGCGATGTAGGTGTTCGTCATGCGGACGATGGGCGGATGCCGGAATGAGATCGCGCGGGCGTTGCCGGTGGGACGCTCGCCCAGCTTCGCGGCCGTTTCGCGCGAGTGCAGGCGCCCGACGAGGACCCCCTCGCGGATGAGCGGCGTGTCCTGCGTCGGCGTCCCCTCGTCGTCGTAGGGCAGCGTCCCACGCAGTCCCGGCGCGGCGCCGTTGTCGCCGACGTTCAGCACCGGTTTCCCAAAGCGCCGCCCCAGTGTCATCATGTCGCGCGCCTGGGGGTTTTCGTAGACGAAGTCGGCTTCGGACAGATGGCCGAACGCCTCGTGAATGAAGACGCCCGCCAGCTCATTGTCGAGAATCACGGGGTAGGCGCCGCCGCGCACGCGCGGCGCCGCGAGCAGATCGACCGCGCGCTGCGCGACGACGCGGAACCGATCGTCGAACCCCTGCACGCTGTCCCAGCCCTTGCGCAACCCGATGGACTCGAGGCCCTTCTCGATGGTGCCGTTGCGGCGGGCGATCGCGGTTCCGGAGACGACGACCTCGGGCCGCAGCTGGTAGAGCGACGTGCCTTCGGAGTTGACGTACCAGACCTCCGAGACTTCGTCCCGATAGCTCGCTTGCGTATCGACGATCTGATTCGATACGGCGAGCATCGCGCCGTTGTAGCGATCGAGCAGCTGCTTCTTTTCCGAGAGCGAAATCCCGCGCACGTCCCCGTCCAGCTCCAGCACGGCGTCGGCCGCCTCCGGCGGCGTGTCGGCCAGCCGGATCGGCTCGTCGAGCCGCACGGCGCGCGACAGCTCGTTGGCCCGTGCCACCATCGCCGGTAGCTCGTCGAGCGACGTGAACGAGGCGATGCCCCAGCCGCAGCCCTGGTTGAGCACGCGCACGAATCCGCCCTGGTCTTCGCTGACCGTCGCCGTCTCGAGACGGCGGCCGCGGAAGGCGACGGCGGAGCTCCAGGTGCGTTCGACGCGGATTTCGGTGTAACCGGCGCGCGACTGTTTGACGGCCGCGGCGAGACGATCTCTCAACGGCCGTCCTTCAGCTGGGCGCGGTAGTCGGGGCGAACCACGATCTCGCCGTCCACGATCACTTCCAGGTCCCAGGGGAGAATGATGAAGTTCTCGTTCTGGAGCGCGTAGAAATCGGGCTTGTACGCGCCGGTCTTGAACGACACCGCCGTCTTCACCTCGGCGGGCTTCTGCTCGCGCACGGCGGCGAGCGCGAGCTTCATGGTGTTGCCCGACTCGCACGTTTCGTCGACCAGCAGCACGCGCTTGCCGGTCACGAGGCGCGGCGGGCCGGCGATGACTGAGCCTTCCTTCGTAATGGCGATGGAGGCGAAATCGCGCTGCAGGATGCTCGCGACCACCGCGCCGGGGATCACGCCGGCCTTCGCGATGCCGATGACCACGTGGGGGTCATATTCGCGGAACACCTTCAGCGCGAGCACCCGGCAGAGCTCGCCGAAGAACGGCCAGTCGACCTGAAGCACGCCGCGGGGAGTCTTGCTTTTGGGGCGCATGCCGGCGGATGGAGCCATCGTGCGGGAAGCTACATTGCGGACGCGCGCAGCCGCAAGCTATTTTCGGCGCATGGGTTTCTGGCGGCGCTTGTTCGGCGGGGGGGGCTCGTCGGGCGACGATCTCAAACCCCAACGTCTCGATTATCTCAACGAGGCGTTAGCCCTCGAGCGTCAGGGGGACTATGACGCCGCGCTGACGTCGTACCGGTTGGCGCTGCGCGATCATCCCAACGACGCGCGCATCCTCCAAAACATGGCGATCGCGTTCACGAAGACGCGCCGCTTCGACGAGGCGATCCGGCACTACCGGCGCGCGCTCGAGCTGGATAGTTCGCTCGCCGGCGCGCATTACGGGCTCGCGTTCCTGCTGCTGCAACGCGGCGATCCCGACGGTGCGGCGCAACACCTGAAAACGTTTCTCGCGCACCCGCCCCGCGGCCCCGACGCGCAGAAATGGATCGAGCACGCGAACCAGGCGTTGCAGGAGCTGCGGGCGGGCGGCGCCGCTGCGGCGCGCATGCCCGAAGAGAGGACGGGAAGCCCCTGATTCGGCCGTTCGCATTGCTGGCGCTGGCCGCCGTGTTCGCTTGCAAGCTCAATACAGACGTGAATCAACCGGTTGCAATCGAAATCGTCCTGCCCGACAGCGGCCGGGTCGAGCTGACCGATACGTTCCGGCCCAGCGGCCGGGCGCTGAACGGCTTCGGCGATTCGGTGGCTGCGCCGCTCGTCTGGAGCTCGCTCGACACCGCCATCATCGCCGTGCTGGACAGCACCACCGGTGTCACCCTCCCCGAATCGGTCGGGGTCGGACGGTTGCAAGTGCGGACCGGACGACTGTTCTCCAATCCCCAATCGGTGAACGTCCTCGCACGACCCGATTCGATCCGGCCCGCCGGGGCGACCCGCGACACGGTGAAGCTGACGCCGGACTCGACGGAGGTCCTCGACTCGCTTTCCGCTCCGCTGCAAGTCGAGGTGTTCGCGTCCGGCGGTGTCGCGGCAGGTCGACCCGTGATGTTCGCCGCCACCACCTTTCCGGCGAGTGGTCCGGTGGTCACATTAGTGCCCAGGGATACCGTCCTGACCACCAGCAGCGTATCCACCGCGCTCGCCAGCGTGCGCCTCCGCCTACGACCAGGCCCGCGACCGGACTCGGTCGTGGTGACGGCGACGATGCAGCGGTTGCACGGCACCATCGTTCCGGGAAGCCCGACATTCGTCGTGGAGTTTGGCCCATGAACCGAGGGACGCTGACCCAGCTCTTCTTCACGACCGTGGACCGGCACGCCGGCCTGGCGGCGGCCTTCCGGTCGAAGGTCGGAGGCGCCTGGGTTTCGATTACGCACCGCGAGGCGCTCGAGCGTGTGCAGGCGATCTCCCTCGGCCTGCGCGAGTTGGGCATCAGGCCGGGCGACAAAGTCGCCATCATTTCCGAGAATCGTCCCGAATGGGCGCTGAGCGATTACGCCTGCCTGTGCGCGCGCGCGACCGATGTGCCGATCTATCCCACGCTCACCGCTAAACAAACCGAATACATCCTGCGCGATTCCGAGTCGGTCGCGGCGTTCTGCTCGACGACGGCACAGGTCGACAAGGTGCTCGGGGCGAAGAGCGCATTGCCCGGACTCAAGCACGTCGTGGCGTTCGACAGCGCTGCCGCGTCGCAGCGACCCGGGGTCACGGCGTTTGCCGCCCTCGAGGCCAAGGGCCGAGCTGCCGCGCCCAAGCACCCGCAATGGAAGCGGGAGGCGCTCACCGCGCAGCCCGACGATCTGGCAACGCTCATTTACACGTCCGGCACCACCGGGGACCCCAAAGGCGTGATGCTGTCGCATCACAACATCTGGTCCAACGTCCAGGCCGTGCTCCAGATGATTCCCATCGGCAGTGGCGACGAGTGCCTCTCGATGCTGCCGCTGTCGCACAGCTACGAGCGGATGGTGGATTACACGCTGTTTCAGGCGGGCGTGATCATCAACTTCGCCGAGTCGTTCGACACGGTCGCCACGAATCTCGGCGAAGTGAAGCCGACCGTCGTGCTGTCGGTGCCACGGCTGTACGAAAAGGTGTATGCCCGCGTGCTCGAGAACGCGCTGTCGGGCAGTGCGATCAAGCGGACGATCTTTTTCTGGGCGAAACGCACCGGCGAGCAATGGGCAACGTTGTCGCTCGCCGGACTGCCGATTCCCGGTGGGCTGGCCATCAAGAAGAAGGTCGCCGACCGCCTGGTGTTCGCGAAGCTGCAGGCGCGCACCGGCGGGCGCATCCGCTTCTTCGTCTCGGGTGCGGCACCGCTCTCGACCGACATCGCGAAGTTCTTCTACAGCGCCGCACTGCCCATCATCGAGGGGTACGGGCTCACCGAGTCATCGCCCGTGCTGACGCTCAACCCGCTCGATCGCATCAAGCTCGGCACCGTGGGCCGTGCGATCCCGGGCGTCGAGCTCAAGATCGCGCAGGACGGCGAGATCCTGGCGCGCGGCCCGAACATCATGCAAGGCTACTACAAGCTGCCCGACGCCACGAAGGAAACAATCGATGCCGACGGCTGGCTGCACACGGGCGACATCGGCGAGGTCGACTCCGATGGCTATCTCAAGATCACCGACCGCAAGAAGGAGCTGATCAAGACGGCCGGCGGGAAGTACATCGCGCCGCAGCCGATCGAGGGGATGGTCAAGCGCAACAAGTTCGTCGCCAATGCCGTGCTGTACGGCGATCGCCGCAAGTTCCCGATCGTGCTCGTGGTGCCGAACTTCGACAACCTCGAGCGCTGGGCGCGGGAGCGCAACCTGACGTACGGCACGCGCGCCGAGCTGATTCAGCTGCCGGATGTCCAGGCCAAGGTCGAGCGCGAGGTGATGAGCACGCTCCGCGAGCTCGCCAAGTTCGAGACGCCGAAGAAGGTCGTGCTGCTGGAGAACGATTTCACGATCGAGTCGGGCGAGCTGACGCCGACGCTCAAGGTGAAGCGGCGCGTCGTCGAGAAGCGTTACAAGGACGTGATCGATGCAGCGTACGCGGCCGGCGACGCGATGGCCGCGTCGATCGAGGGCTAGCGCTTCTCCCCAACCCACAGCCCCTGTTCAGCGGCGAGCTTGAGGAGCCCGATCGGAAGCTCGGGCTCTTCGTTTTCCACGACAAAGCGGCGGCCGCGCAGCAGCACGCGATGCGCTTCGACGAGCCAGGGCGAGGTGGCCAGGTCGGCGCCCACCACGACGCCGCGCGCAATGGCCGTGCGCAGCGGCACCTTCTCGTTGGCATACAGCAACGAGAGACTCGGCTGCTCCTCCATTTCCGTCGGTGCGTTGATTCCGACGAAGTGGATCCCTTCCATGAGCGCACTGAGCCGCGCCGCCTGGCGCACGGCCGAGCCCACCAGCACCACGTAGCCGCCCGGCCCCGACAGCTCGAGGAGCGCCTGGAGCTTCGCTGCATCGGCCGACGGCAGGGGGGAGGGCGGCGTGTACGCGGGGCGCGGGCCGGACGAATCTTTCGACACGCGTTCCTTGTTGCGGCGGAAGTTCACGATGCCCCGCGCGATCGGATACTCCTTGTGGCACACGGGACAGCCCACCAGCCCCGAGCGGACCATGCGGTCTTTCACTTCCCCCGTCGAGAGCACCAGCATTTCCTCGCGGTGCGGCTCGGGGCAGCGGAGCATCTCCGTCAGCTCGATGTGCACTAGGGCCTGAACTCCACCCACGTGAGTTTCCCGGCGTCGACCTTCACCTCGCGAAACACGCGCTTCCCTCCGATCTCGACCCCAAGCACGTACATCCCCGGTGGCACGTCGGAGATCGCGAAGTGCTCGTGATACACCGGATCGGAGTGATTGCGCGGGCCGTAGGTCTCGATGAACGAGAACGGCGTCTCGTTCGGCTCAGGCTTCACGAGGCCGTAGAGGCGTGCCTGGTAGACGGGCTGGCCGGCCGAATCCCACACCTGCCCCGCGATCATTCCTGTGCCGGGGAGCGGATCGATCCACAGCTCCGGGTTCGTGTTGTACGGCGGATAGCGCACATCGGGATCGACGATCAGGCGCGTCGAATCGAAGGGCGACGCGTGCACTTCGAGATGCAGGTGGTCGTTCGTGGCCCGGCCCGTGTTGCCGACGAGGGCGATGACATCCCCTGCCTTCACGCGCTGGCCGACTTGGACGAGCAGCTTGGAGTTGTGGTAGTAGACGGAATACACGAAGAGCCGTGCGTCGTGCGTCGTGAGTCGTGCGTCGTGCTTGATCGCCACTGTGAGCGCGCCTCGCTCTGCCGGTCCCGAATGCACCACGACACCAGCGCCAATCGCGTGCACCGGCGTTCCGTCCGCGTTATTGAACTCGACGCCCTGATGCGGCTGAAAGTTGCCGCCCATCGTCGAGCCGAAGCGGTAGGTCTGGTCGATGTAGGGCTGATCGGTGAGCGCGATGGGGCGGCGGAACCAGGTGTGTCGCGGCCTTTCGAGCCGGCCGCTTACTGGCACGTCGGGAACGGAAAGGCGTCGTGAAAACAGAGTCGTGTCAGGACGCACCAGCCGGTGTCGTACGTCAGGTGATCGGGACGATACGAACGAATTGCTGGCGAGTGACCTCCACGTCCTGCCCCCATCCCGGGACACTTGGCGTCCATGCACCTCGGAGATCCAGATTCCAACGTCGGGAGGAGCGGAGATTCCGAGGACGTATTGATTCTCGATCTTCCCCCACACCGAATCCTTCGCCGTCGTCCCCCCGATCGAATCGGTAATCACGCGCCACGTCTGCCCGTCGTCCCATGTCAGCTTGATCCCGTCAGCGGTCCCGATATAGGTCGTGTCCCCGCGCGTGATGATTCCGTTCGGCGTGACGTACTGCCATTCCGGGCCGAGCTGCCCGAACTCCCAGTTCTTCCACGTCTTGCCGCCGTCGGTCGAGAGGCCCCAGCCGTTGCCCACCGTCCCGTACCAGATCTCGCCGCGCGGTCCGAAGCCGAACGCATGCACGAAATCCCACGAGATCGCATGCGCGGCGGTGTCGCTCGAGGAGCGAATCCGCTCCCAGCTCCCCGCACCCTTTCGCAAAACGACGATGCCCTGACCATACGTGCCCACCCAGATGGAGCTATCCGGCGCGCGGGCGAGCGCCAGAACATGGACACCCCATCCCGAGCTATCAGGCAGTTGCGGAACCGTCTGCAGGAAGGCCACGAGCAGCAGCATCATCCCCTCGGCGTGTAGACGCTTGGCAACAGACGAATTTCTGTGACGGCCACGTGGTCGGGTTGCGTCACGGCGTATAGGACCGCGGCCGCGATGTCCTCGGTACGCATCATGTCTTTGCGCTTGGTGAACCCCGGCTTGGAATCGGGGTCCACGGCATCCCAGATGTCGGTGTCGACGGGGCCGGGCGAGATGAGCGTGGTGCGCACGCCGCTCTTGGCGGTCTCCTGCCGGATCACTTCGTGCATGCCGCGCAGGCCGAACTTGCTGGCGGCGTACGCCGTCGAGCCCGAGAAGCCGATGTAGTCCGAGATCGAGCCGATCGTGACGAGATGCCCGCTGCCACGCTGTACCATCTTCGGCACCAGGGCGTGGGCGACCAGAAACGCCGACGTGAGATTCGTCGTGAGGGTCGTCGTGAAATCGTCGTACGTCGTCTCGGCGAGGGACTTGATGAAAAACATGCCGGCGTTGTTGACGATGATATCGGGGAGCCCGACGACGGTGATGACGCGCGCGATCGCACGCTCGGCGTCCTTCTGATCCGTGAGATCGCAGCGTATGTCGTTGCGCCGGTCCGCCGATCGGTCCACCAGGCTGCGCGCCAGGCGCACCACGTGCATGCCACCGGCGTACAACGCGTCAGCCACCGCGAGACCGATGCCGCGCGACGCGCCCGTCACGAGCGCGATCTTCAAGGCAGCCCGGCGCCTCCGTGCACGAGCCGCAGGAATTCATCGCGCGTCTTGGCGTCGTCGCGGAACGCGCCCCGCAGCGAGGACGTCACCGTCTTCGAGTTCTGCTTCTCGACCCCCCGCATCATCATGCAGAGGTGATAGGCCTCGATCACCACACCGACGCCCAGCGGCTTCAGCACCCGGCACAGCGCTTCGGCAACCTGATCGGTGAGCCGTTCCTGCACCTGGAGCCGGCGCGCGAAGACCTCGACGACCCGCGGGATCTTGGACAGTCCGACGATCTTGCCGTTGGGGAGGTAGGCGACGTGCGCTTTTCCGAAAAACGGCAGCATGTGGTGCTCGCACATCGAGTAGATCTCGATGTCGCGCACGCAGATCATGCTCTCGTGCTTTTCCTCGAACAGCGCGTCCCCAATCACATCCTCGACGACCAGGCCGTACCCGCGCGTGAGCCATTTCAGCGACGCCTCGACCCGGGCGGGCGTCTGCCGCAGCCCCTCCCGCCGGGGATCTTCGCCCAACTGCTCGAGGATCTCGTGCACGAGCGTCTGAAACGGAATGCGCACCGCGGTGGGCTCGCTGTGCGATTCGTGGAAGCTGTGCAGACTCGCGGACTTCATCTTGTCTCGTGCCATGGTAAGTTTGGACCCCCGTGCGATTCCTAAAGCTACTCGCGTCAGCGACACAGGCGGGAGGCTCCGCCCTCGCGGCACTGTGGACCTTCCCCGGCATGCTGCTGTCCGCGTTCCTCGTCGCCTGGGGCGCGGAAGCGGCGCAGTTCCTCATCTCTCAGGGGCTCGCGCTCGCGATCCTGGCGTGGCTGCAGACGCTGCCCGAGTTCGCCGTCGAAGCGGTGATCGCGTGGGAAGCGGGACGGAATCCCGAGCGCGCCCATCTCGCCATCGCCAACCTCACGGGAGCGATCCGGCTGCTGCTCGGTTTGGGGTGGCCGATGATCTACTTCGTATTCGCCGCGGCCGGCCGGCACCCCGGCCGCAAGACCTTGCCGCCCATCACCCTCGAGCCGGAGCATGCGGTCGAAGTCATGGGGCTCGTGCCGCCGCTGCTCTACTTCCTGGTGGTACTGTGGCGCCAGCGCATCGGCGCGGTCGACGCCGTGGTCCTCGTCGCGTTGTATCTCGGGTACCTGTGGATCCTGATGCGGAATCCGCCGCGCGAAGCGGAATCGCTCGCCGACGCGCCGGCCGTATCGCGCTGGGCCTATCGCCAGCGCGGCTGGCGGCAGAAGGCCGCCATCGCGGGCCTGTTCGCCGTGGGGGGCGCGATGCTGTACGTCACGGCGCATCCCTTTCTCAATTCGATGATCGCCCTCGCCGCGACGCTCGGCATCAGCCAGTTCTTCCTCGTGCAGTGGGTCGCGCCGTTTCTCTCGGAGTTTCCCGAGTTCGTGTCCACGTTCAGCTGGGCGCGCCGCGTGACGCGCGCGCCGATGGCGTTGATGAACATCGTCTCGAGCAACATCAACCAGTGGACCATCCTCGCCGCGATGATTCCCATCGTGTACGGCTTTTCCCATCTGCACCATTACGGTGCATGGGCCGATTTCACCTTCGATATCGCCCAGCGCAACGAGCTCGCGCTGACGCTGCTGCAAACGATGTTGGGGGTCCTGTTGCTCGCGAACATGGAGTTCGACTGGCTGGACGCGACGGCGCTGCTGGTGCTGTGGGCGGTGCAGTTCACCCTGCCGCAGCTGCGCGCCGAGATCATGGTCGCGTACGGCGTCTGGGCCGTGGTGCTGGTCATCGGATTCGTGGTAAAGGGACAGCCGCTGCGGGCTCCGGCGTACTTCTGGCAGACGGTCCGCAAAAAACGGTCGGCCGGGACCACATAACATGGGCCGGCCGACCGATTACGACAGGAACGGAGAGGGTTATTGAAGCCCGAAAGTAATGATGGGTCCCTCACCACGAATTCTGTCTTCCCCAGCGTGGGGGCATGACATGGGCCGCGGTATGCGGGTCCGCAATCGAGCTTGTTGGCTCAATAGTTTGATCTCCCCG
>WNFW01006425.1_pt1 | contig 10336 bp, 14 predicted proteins | sample 5400131 | NCBI WGS metagenome assembly WNFW01 (sample SAMN13153362, study PRJNA577476) | soil metagenome | isolation source: 20 cm soil or saprolite under grassland replicate 1 | place: USA:California | collected 2016-06-15
GTCCTGGCCGATGTGTCGCCTTGGGGGAAGGAAGGCACGACGACGAGCGCCGACCGGCGGGTCCTGCGCCTCGATCCAGCGGCCGCGCCGCAGGGCGAGGCACGGCAAGGATGGCGGATCCTCTCCGACCTTGGCGCGCGCCTTGCCGAGCGCCTCAACCCCGGCGAGATCCGCATCCGCTACCAGAGCGCATCCGAAATCATGGACGAGATTGCGCAGATCATTCCGCTTTACGCCAACGCCACGTACCAACAAATGGACTCCGGGGCTCGGCAAGCCATCGACGGCCTAGCCCCGACCAAGGCAGAGAGGCAGGCGGTCCTGGCCGAGGCGCCCGAGAATGGCGGGGGCTTTCGGCTTACGGCAACGCGCAGCCTCTACATGAGCTACGAGGGCGCGGCCATTCATTCTCCGGACGCCGATAAGCTCCATCGCGAGGAACATGTCGCCCTTAATACCGCCGAAGCCGCTTCGCTCGCCATCGCCGAAGGAGACCTGGTTGCCATCCGCAATGATCGAGGCGAACTGCGGGTAAAAGCTCATCTCACGAACGCGGTTGCGCCCGGGACGGCGCATGTCCCGCTCTACTACGACGGAGGCGCGGTCGGCGCGCTGTTCGACCCGGACGCCCCCGTGGCTGCGGTAGATATCGTGCGAATGTAGCACTTCGGACTTCGCGTTTGTCCCTACACCATGCCTTTGCCGATGGCGTAACATAGGGGCGTGAAAGAGAATGGAGACCGCATCGTCCTCCTCACTAGCGCCCGCGACGAGCTTGAGGCGGGCATCTGGCGCGACGTGCTTGAACGCGACGGCATAGCGGTCTGCATCAAGAGCGGCGATCCTATGGCGTCGTTCGGAATGCCGCCCGCACCCGGTAGTATGCGCCTGTTTGTGCAGGCAGGCGACGAGAAGCGGGCCCGCTGGCTGCTCGGCGAAGCCGTCCGCTCAGCCTAGTCCGGCCATGAAGCTGCCGCTGTTCCCGTTGAACACCGTTCTTTTTCCAGGCGCGATACTGCCCCTGCACATTTTCGAGGAGCGCTACAAGCTGATGATCGCGCGCTGCATCGAGGAGCGCCGTCCTTTCGGCATCCTGCTGATCCGCAAGGGGTACGAGGTAGGAGACACCGCGGAGCCGTTCGACGTCGGGACGACGGCACACATCGCCCGGGTAGATGAGCTGGAAGAAGGGAAGATGAACCTCGTTTGCCTTGGTGGGAAGCGCTTCCGTACCGTCCGCGTGGTGAGCGAGGAGCCTTACCTCACCGGGGAGGTCGAGTTCTTGTCGTCCACCTCGGCCGATGATTTGAAGGCGAAGGAGCTATCGGACGACGCCGGTTCGCTCTTCGCCGAATACGTCCGCCTCTATCTCGCGATGTCAAACCAGTGGGCGCGAAGCGTCGAGATGCCCGGCGAGCCAGATGGCCTGGCGGACTTCATTGGCGCACGGCTGGGCGTAGCCCCGCAGGTGAAGCAACGCCTGCTCGAGGAGCTGTCCGCCCGCACTCGGCTGGCCCTCGAGGTGCAGATCCTCGGCGAGGCGATCCGCGAGATGACGCCGCGCGTTGAAGAAGCGCGGATCATGCGCTGGCACGGCTTCGCCGTAATGAACTGAACGCTACGCCTGCACCTGCACTTTTATCGATTTCGTCCCCTTGTCTGCTGCCGTCGCGAACGCCTGAGTCGCCTCATCGAGCGGGAAGCGATGCGTGATCACCATCCTCGCCCGCTCGGGGTCCGATTGCAGGATCCCGATCGCCACGTCGAAGTCCGATCGCAAACCGGGTCGGCAGTAGGTGATTCCACCGACGACTGTCACCTCCTTCAGGATTAGCGCCAGCCCGCCCAGTTGAACGGCACCCGGAAAGAGGCCGAGCACAGAGATACGCCCGCCCGGTCGGACGGCGCCTAACGCCTGGGCGAGCGTCGGGGCGCTGCCACCAATCGTCTCGATCGCGACGTCGATCCCTTGCTTCTCGAGGCCGGCCACGTCGCTGTCTCGTATAACACGAGACGCTCCGGCGGCTAGAGCCGCCTCACCTTGATGGTCATGTCGATAGGTGGCGACGACCTCGCCGGCGCCCGCCGCCTTCGCGGCGATGATCGAGAAGAGGCCAATGGTTCCGCTGCCAATCCTCGGGCAGTGGGTAGAGGGTGCATGCGGGGACGGAGACGTGCTCCGCCAACCCGCCCGGCGCGAACGTCCCGAGTAGCATGTGCTTGGGACAGAGGTGATAGCGACCGCTGCGGCAGAAAGCGCACTCCTGACAGCGCCGGATAGGTTCGATGACCACACCTTGCCCTGGCTCGAACCCGCCCACTCCCTCGCCCAGCTCGACGACCTCACCGGCGAACTCGTGGCCGGGAGAGACGTTTGGGTTCGCCGGGAAGACGCCGTGGTAGAAGTGCAGGTCGGAGCCGCAGATGCCGCAGGCGCGCACCCGCACGAGTACTTCACCTGCGTCCGGCGAAGGCACCTCGGTATCGCGCACCTCGATCTTCTCTTTGCCGACGATGAATGCTGCCCGCATTTCGGGCCGTATTCTAGCACCGCCCGCAGCTGCTCCTTCCTCGGCTCCTTGCTCCTTGCTACTATGTCCGCATGCGCGCGCTGAACCAGCCCGTCAGTTGGTGGGGATGGCACTGGGAACCGCCGGTGCCGATGTCGATCGTCGAGCTCATTAAGGCGGGAAACCTGGACGCGCGCCTGACCGCGATGCTCTGGATCGCGATGGAGCGCGGCGCGTCGCTGATAGTGGCCGCGGACCCACCGTCATCGGGCAAGACGACTACGTTGACGGCCCTGCTGTCGTTCACACCGCCGGAAACCGCCGTGTACTTTACGCGCGGGATGGGCGAAATGTTCGCGCTCCCGCCGCGCTCGGACTCCTACCCGACCTACATCCTGATCAACGAGATGAGCGATCACATCCCCGTCTATACGTGGGACGCGAACGCCCGACGCGCGTTCGAACTGCTCGCGGCCGGGTACTCGCTCGCAACTACGATGCATGATGTGAGCGTGGATGGCGTCATCCGCCAGCTGCGCGAGGAGCTGTCCATCCCCACTGCTCAGATCGCGAAGCTGACGTTCATCATTCCCATGTATTTGGGAACCCTGAGCAGCCCGCCGGCGGGAGCGAGGACAAGCTCCATGCGTCGCATTCAAGAGGTCGCGATGCTGGACCTCGATGGCGAAGACCTATCGGTGAACCGGATCGCCGCGTGGGACCTGAGCAGCAATTCCTTCGACGTATTGCCGAAACCGGAGCATCGCGAAGCGTTTGCCACGTGGGCCGGAATGTCGGATGAGGAGCTGACCGCGGAACTCGAAAGGCGGGAGACGTTCCTCGAGAACTTGATCAGTACCGGTGTAACCACGATCCCGGAGGTCAACGCTGCGATCGAAAGCTTCTACGAAGGGGCGATCAGGCCTCGCCCGCCAGTTTAGCGGCCGCGTCATGCCAGTCGCTGAAGTCCTGAAAAACGAGGTTCGCGCCGCTATCCCTTAGCTGGTCGGTCGTATACGGTCCCGTGGCCACTCCGACGGCGACGAGCCGGTTCGCGAGCGCCGACGAGACGTCGTGCGGTGTATCGCCGACGATGAGGACATCCGTCGGCGCCACATCGCCCGCGAACCGCCGGATACCCTCGCGCACCATCTCCGCTCGGTCGAGGCTTTCGTCGCCAAAGGCGCCGTCCCGAAAATACTGGCGAATGCCGTAGTGCTCCAGCTTCATCCAGGCCGCCTGGCTGAAGTTGCCCGTCGCAAGTCCCAGGCGGACGCCGTCGCGCTTCTGGAGGGCTTCGAGCAAATGGGGGAAGCCGGGCTCCAGATGACCGTTGCGCTCCTCTAACGTCTGCTCTAGGTGATAGTGATAGCTGCGCAGGAACCCCTGCAGATGCGCTTCAAGGCCGCCGCGGATGCCATGCTGCCGCAGTGCTTCCGAAAGGATGAATAGGTCGGTCCGGCCGCTGAATTCCACACTGGCGAACCCGTCACTTATTCCGAACATCTCCTGGAAGGCGAGGTTCATACCCAGGCCGCCGGCGCCGCCGGTGTATAGCAGCGTGTTGTCTATATCGAACAGGATGAGGCGCATCAGTCGAACGGCAGTGCGCTCACGGTTCCGTTTTGACGGCTAGCGCTCTGCCGGCATGCCGGACTTGATCCAGGCGTCCGTACCGCCCTCGAGGTTATAGAGGCGTGTGAGGCCGGCAGCAGCCGCCATCTCACAGGCAAGAGCGCTCCGCTGGCCAACAGCGCAGACGAAGATCAAGTCCTTGTCTGGGGGCAGCTCCTCGCGGCGGGCGTAGACGCTATTCACCGGTATCAGCTTGGCGCCGGGAACATGCCCGGCGGTGTATTCATGCGGCTCACGAACGTCTACCACCTCAGCGCCATCCTTCATCATCTCATCGGCCTCTTTCACGTCTATTCGCGTGAAAGGCTCGCGTGGGTCTTTTGTCGCCATTTGCCCTCTCCTTCTGCCTTCATTGTAGCCTTGCGGTTTCACGATTGACAGTCGCGCGGCTGTCTGTATGATGCACGCAAGGAGGGAACCATGGCGGACGAAGCCCAGATCGCCGAACTCAGCCAAAAGATGATCAGCGAGCGAGAGAAGCTGCTTGCGGCGCTCGAGTCTGTAAGCGAGGACGACGCGTCGCAGCCGCCGAAAGAGGGAGAATGGAACGCCAAGCAGCAGATGGCCCATCTATGCGAGATGGAAACGGCCTATCGCGCCTGGGTGGCCCGCGCCCTGGAAGAAGACGGCGCGAATGTTGAGGGAGTACGGGGGGAGCCCGTGGCCATTCCGCTCGAGGAAGCTAATAGCCACACTGTCGCTGAACACGTAGCCGAGATGCGCGGGCAGCGGGAGAAGACGATGGCGCTCATCGCCTCGATGACGCCGTCGGACTTCGACCGTCGCGCCAGCAACTCGCTCTTCGGTTCGCTTACCGTGATGCAGTGGCTCCGCTCGTACTACCGCCACGACAGAATGCACGTCGACCAGATAACAGGCTTGGAGCCGAGCTACAAGCCACAGTTCGCGAGCGGAAGCGAGCCGGACCAGCGGCGCGCGCAGCCCATCAAGTAGAGGTGCCCAACCCGCGCGTCTTTGTCACGCGCCACCTTCCGGGTGACGCTCTCGACCTGCTCGCTGAACAAACGGATGTCACCGTTTGGCCGCACGAATTACCGCCGCCGCGCGATGAACTTGAGCGTGAAGCGGGGCGCAGTGACGGCGTTCTCACGCTGCTGACCGATCGCATAGATGACGATATCCTGAAGAAGTCCCGGCGCCTCCTCGTCGTCAGCAACTTGGCGACAGGCTTCGACAACATTGATCTCGAGGCGGCCAGCCGGCACAACGTTCTCGTGACGCGTACTCTAGGCGTGCTGAGCGCGACAACGGCGGAGTTCACCATCGCCCTCATTTTCGCCGCTGCCCGGCGTATAGTTGAGGGCGACCGAGTGGTGCGCTCCGGAGAATGGAAGACCTGGGGCCCGGAAGTCCTGCTCGGGCGAGACTTGAGCGGCGCAACTCTAGGGATCATCGGGATGGGCGGCATCGGCCGGGAGGTCACGCACCGTGCTCTTGCGCTCGGAATGCGAGTCGTCTACTTCAGCCGCCGCAGTAAGCCGGCACTGGAGCGACGTTATCGGATGGAATTCCTCGGGCTGGACGCGCTTTGCCGGGAATCGGACTTCATTTCGCTGCACGCGCCTCTGACGACTGAGACGCGTCACGTGGTCAATAGCAGGACTCTCGCGATCATGAAACCCACCTCAATTCTCGTGAACACTGCGCGCGGCGCGCTCGTCGATCAAGGTGCGCTGTACCAGGCGATCTCGGAAGGAAGAATTGGAGGCGCAGCGCTCGACGTGTCGGACCCCGAGCCCATTGCGCCGAACGATCCGCTGTTCTCATTGCCGAACGTTATCGTTACGCCTCATATCGCGAGCGCCAGTGTCGCAACCCGCTCGCGCATGGCGAGGCTGGCGGTCCAGAACCTGCTGGAGGCGCTGGCCGGGAGGCTCCCGAAGCACGCCGTAAACCGCGAGATCGCACGTGCGTGGCGAGAGCGCGTACGAAAGAGGGGAGTCGCCATTCGCAGCAAAATGATGGAGCGGCCAGCGTGATTGACACCCTAAGAGACGCATGCTATCGTCGCGCTAGCCACTCCCGACCGCCTCCGCCCGAAGCGGGGGCCTATTTCTTCTACGAGTAAGCCATGCCGCGTGATGCAGGTAATCTTTGGCTAGCTAAGGCCCTCTGGGACTTGGGCGCCGTCCAGTTCGGCGATTACACGATAGGCAGAACAACCCAACATTCGCCCGTCTATGTGAACCTTCGTCTGCTTATCAGCAATCCGCGCGCCTTGATGCGTGCGGCACGAGTAATGCACGAAGAGATCCAGATGAGACTAGCGATGCTCCACAAGGGCGTGCACGAATTCGACCGGGTCTGCGGGATCCCCTTCGGCGGGCTGCATCTCGCCACCGCTTTTGCCCTCCGCAGCCGTATCCCGATGGTGTACGTGCATCCGGCCAAGGAACGTAACGGCAACCGCCTATGGGTGGAGGGCCGCTACGAGCGCGGAGAGACCGCCCTGCTCATTGACGACCTCGTAACCAGCGGTGGAGGAATTGTCGAAACTGGGGCTTTCTTAAAAGCCAACGCTGGCCTTGGCGTCCGGGATGTTCTCGTGCTTTTGGACCGCCAGGAGGGAGCAAGGGAGCAGCTCAAAGCCCACGGTTACAACCTGATATCGATTCTCGGCCTTGAGACGATGCTCAACTACTTGATGGCGAGCGGTCTCATCGAAGAAGACAACTACAACCGGAGCATTGAGTACATCCGTAGCAGGCGCGCCGAGCGTGGTGGCTGACTCTTTCGCAAGGCCGCCCATCTTCGGCCGCACGCGATCAAGTCCGGCACCGAACGGATCGCTGTGGAGTAGCTTGTCGGATTATCTCCCCAACGTTTGATACGCTTTGAACGTCCTAACTCGCAGCGACATGTTTATCACCCAAAAGGCGGCTCTGGCGAACGCCAAAGCGCGAGCGACGTCGATCATTGCGCTGGCGGCGCTTGCGGCTACTATTCTGAGCGGCTGCGGAGGCGGCGGCGGCGGTGGCGAAGCACAAGCCGCCGCTTCCTGCGACAGCATCCGGCAGATCCAGAGCTATCGCTACACGATCAACCTGAAGCTTCAAACGCCGGCATTCAAGACGACGAATTCGACCGCGACCCCGGCACCTCCTCTTGGCGTCTTTGCTGACCCCCTCGAAGCGCTCTTCTCTGATCTGAAGCTGGAAGGCGCCTATCGCGCTCCGGATAGGACGCAGGCGGTCCTGAGGTTCAAAGGGGAGCTCCTCGAGCTCCGCGAAGTCGGCGGCAAGAGCTGGATAGCTGTCGGTAACTCCTGGCGCGAGCAGGAACCCGGGAAAGAGGAAACAGCGCTCACCCCCGGCGTGGTGTGCAAGGATATCGTGGACGAAATAACCCCTTCGTTGGCGGATACTGATTCTGAGAGGGAGACCATCAACGGCGTCGACTCCGACCATTACAAGCTGAACGAAGCGGATCTGAAGCGGCTACCTGAACTGCTGGGCACAAACGGCGAGGCCGGTCTTCCCGAGGATTACCAAATCGACGTGTGGCTGGCCCGCGAGGGCCGTTTCCCTGTGCGACTTCAGCTCGGCGCTGAGGATAAGGATGAGCAGGGCAATCCGATCAGCCTGAGCTTGTTCATGGAGTTCCGAGACTTGAACGACCCAGGAATACAGATCGAACCACCGGTTTTACCGTCAGCGGGAAGCTGACCCGAGCCTTAAAGAAGCCTTCGGATCGCTTTGCGGCCGGGGCGAGGGTCGTAACTGGACTTGAACTGGTCGAGCTGGAACCTCTCGATCAGGTACTTGCCTGCAAAGAGCACCGCGGGAACCTTCTTCTGCTTAATGAGGCGACGCAGGCTCTGCGGGTGAATATTAAGAAGGCGCGCGGCCTCCACGAGGTCTAAATAGTTGTCAAAAGGCTCTACTGCCATGCAGAACTCCAGCGTATTTGCTAAGACACGTTCGCTATTGTAGCACACATGTCAACCCTCCCTTGCTTACCTCGGGATAGAACGCTTGGTGTGCTAATCTACAGGCGCACATGAAAGAATTGCAGAGTCTCTCGGATTGGGACGAAGCGAATGCCGGCAAACGGGAGGGCGAGCGGCGAGGCGCGTTCATTACTACATCGGGTCGGCCGGTGCGGCGCGTGTATGAGCCGGCCGACGTTGCCGATCTCGAGTACGAGCGTCACCTGGCTGGCCCCGGCCAGTATCCATACACTCGCGGCGTTCACGCGACCGGCTACCGGGGCCGGCTATGGACCACCCGCATGTTCGCCGGATTCGGAAGCGCCGAAGAGACAAACGCGCGCTTTCGTTATCTCCTCTCGCAAGGAAACTCCGGCCTGTCGATAGCGTTCGACCTGCCGACTCTCTACGGGTACGACACCGACGCACCCGAAGCTTATGGAGAGTTCGGTAAGTGCGGTGTTGCGGTTTCCTCGCTCGCAGATATGGAGACCCTGCTCGATGGTCTGCCTCTCGGCGCGATCACCACATCCATGACGATCAACTCGCCTGCGGCCATCATCTGGGCGATGTACATCGCAGCGGCGGAGAAGCGCGGGGTCCCCCGCCGGGATCTGGCGGGCACGCTTCAGAACGACATCCTCAAAGAGTTCATCGCCCAGAAGGAGTACATCTTTCCGCCCGAACCGTCCATGCGGCTGGTCGTCGACACGATCGAGTTCGGTACCCGCGAAATGCCCCGCTGGAACACTATCAGCATTTCGGGATACCACATCCGTGAGGCCGGTTCGACAGCCGTCCAGGAGCTCGCGTTCACGCTGGCGGACGGGTTCGAATACGTGCGCTGGTGCCAAGACCGGGGGCTGGACGTCGATGAGTTTGCGACGCGACTTTCCTTCTTCTTCAACTGCCACAACGACTTTTTCGAGGAAGTCGCCAAGTTCCGCGCCGCCCGCCGCATCTGGGCGCGCGAGATGAAGGAGCGTTTCGGGGCAAAGAACGAACGCTCCCAATGGATGCGTTTCCATGCGCAGACGGCGGGCGTTTCCCTAACCGCGCAGCAGCCGGAGGTGAACCTCATTCGGACATCGATCCAGGCGCTTGCCGCGATCATGGGCGGCACTCAGTCCCTGCACACAAACTCAATGGACGAGGCGTTGGCGCTGCCCAGCGAGAAGGCCGCGCGGCTGGCCTTGCGGACACAGCAGGTGATCGCGCACGAGTCCGGCGTCGCCAATACGGTCGACCCGATGGGCGGAAGTTATTTTCTGGAAGCGCTGACTAAAGAAACGGAGGAGGAGGCCTACTCTTACTTCCACAAGATCGAGGACATAGGCGGCGTTGTCTCCGCAATCGAGAGCGGTTTTCTGCAACGAGAAATCGCCGACGCGGCGTTCGAATATCAGCGCGAGATCGATACGAAAGAGCGCGTGATTGTCGGCGTTAACGACTACGTGATGGACGAGCCGATCGAGGTGCCGATCCTCGAAATGGACCCGGAAGGTGAAGCTCGGCAGGTCGCGAGTCTGGACCAACTCCGTCGTGAGCGAGACGGTCGTGAGGCGGCGCGGTGCCTGCAGCTCCTCGAGTCCGCATGCCGCGACGGGGCGAACGTCATGCCGTTCTTGCTGGACGCTGTCAGGGCCTACTGCACGCTCGGCGAGCTGTGTGATGTCATGCGCGAGGTGTTCGGAGTCTACCAGGAAGATTCACTCGTGTAATCAGCCGCGTGCAAAACGGGCGCTTGCTCAGACGTTCTATTGTTTGGTGTTTAATTTAGTCCTATAATTAACCGAAACTGCCTCGCCGCCCTGCGAATTGAGGCGTACTTAACCAAACCGCATCTGGAGGAGGAGCCCCTTGACTTCGATGCTCTACGCAGGCGTCCCATTCGCTGCCAGTCCGTTCAGACCGCTGAAAGCGCGACGAAATGAGCAAGGAGGTGGGACGCGATGGTAGAGCAGACGACCGACCTCCGCGTCGAAATGACCGCCCCCCAGATGGTGACGTGCGCCCATCACTGGCAGATCGAGACGCCGAACGGCGAGACCAGCGATGCCTGCTGTAAGCTCTGCGGCGCCACACGAAGTTTCGCAAACTACAGCCACAGGCGGCCGATGACGCGCACCGTTCGCACCCCCTCTTCTGAGCCGACCGCCCGCTTTTAGATCCGACCACACACGAGCGATAGCCGGTTGGCGAATGTCAGTCGCCGAAGTAATCGAAAACGCCCGAAGCGAGG
>WNFW01003977.1_pt1 | contig 10333 bp, 12 predicted proteins | sample 5400131 | NCBI WGS metagenome assembly WNFW01 (sample SAMN13153362, study PRJNA577476) | soil metagenome | isolation source: 20 cm soil or saprolite under grassland replicate 1 | place: USA:California | collected 2016-06-15
ACCAGAAAACAAAAACCAGCGCCAGGAGTGTGCTTGTATTCATATATTCTCTCCTGTACCCGCGATTCTTCCACAGAGAAAAATTTGATCCTCCGGAACTTGGAAGGGTCTCGGGTTTCAAGTATCGTCTGATCCAGATCATCAGGTATGCATGACGGTGTCTGTCCAATATTAGACAGTTCCGAAATAATTATAATCAAGCCTGCGGGTGTGCCCGATCGTAATTGGTGATCGTTGATTTGGTGGTGGTGATACGCGTCCAGTATGGCGGTGGAAAATGATGAGATCTTCGGCGGTCATTCCCGGCCGAAGATGGCTTTCAAGACGACGAGCCAGGCAGCCCAGGTCTCCAGCTTCGTGAAGCGCGGCAGTGAACCGAAGAGCTTCGGATTCTTGATCACTTCGATGATAGTTGGTTTGCGCTTCACTATTTGCCGACTCCGATCAGTAACAGCGGTAACAAGCGTTCAGAACAAGGACTTAGGCGCCATTTCCAGTCGGTCACAAGTTGAATGTGTTACCGCAACGAAAAGCAGCTAAGAAATGAAAAACACAGGGTTGTTACCGCTGTTACCGCTGAACAACCTAGTTCGGCGCGGTTTGTAATGAAGTGTGCTTGCCTTTGTCGCGTCGGTGGTCGTGATCATATTCGCCATAAATAAAAAAAGCCTGTGAACGAACCACAAAGAACCGAAAGGCCCTTTGAAAATTCGCTCACAGGCTTTTCGCTGCCGCGCTTTCGCGCGGATGTCACAAGCCCTTGCCCGTCAGGCTGTTCACCAGCCCGCGTTTGTAGGCATCGGGCTGGGCCAAGGCCTTTGGGTTTTGTCGAGCCTTTTGGTTTGTCTTTAGCACCCCGTCACTGCAACGAAAATCTTGGCCGAGATTATCAGCAGCGATGTGGCTCTATTGGTCACATTCAACCAGGCCATTGCTTATTTGCGCTTCACCGCCGCTGTCGGCAATCAAGCCAGCGAGAATCTCAGCCCGGATGTCCCGCTCGTCTTCCGTAAGTGCACCCGCGCCCGGCGGTTGTGCACCACCGCCAGATCATGTCTGAAAGCGTTCTGGTGCCTGGGAGGCCCGATTTGCCGCGTAAGCAGCCTTTGGCGCATGGAAGGAAATTATTCCTTTGCTCACCAACCGGGCGTCCCGAAATATTTGTCAAAGCCATTCAATTTCATTTCACAGGATCGCTACTTCAAAATTGCCGCAGTGCCGAAGGCCTCCCGCGCGACGAAGGGTTGGGCGTCCTCAGCTTCCTCGCTTGCAATGAAGTGATATGTCGTCGCTCCTAGCAAAGCGCCCACGATGGGAGCAACCCAGAAGAGCCAGAGTTGGCCGATAGCCCAATCACCGACAAACAACGCGACACCTGTGCTTCGCGCCGGATTGACCGAAGTATTGGTCACTGGAATGCTGATGAGATGAATCAGCGTCAGCGCGAGGCCAATCGCGATGGGAGCAAAGCCAGCGGGTGCACGCTTGTCAGTTGCGCCGAGTATGATCAAGAGAAAAAACATAGTCATGACCACTTCGCTGACGAGGGCCGCCAGAAGAGAATAGCCGCCAGGCGAATGTGCTCCGTAGCCGTTCGACGCAAATCCCTTGGAAACGTCAAAGCCTGGAGCGCCACTGGCGATGACGTAGAGCACGGCGCCAGCAACGATAGCGCCGAGGACCTGCGCCGCAATGTAGGGAAAGAGCTTGTTAGAAGGGAAACGACCACCAGCCCAAAGGCCGACCGAGACCGCCGGGTTGAGGTGGCAGCCAGAGATATGGCCGATGGCATATGCCATGGTCAACACCGTCAGACCGAACGCGAGCGCAACGCCATGCAGACCAATGCCGACGTTCGGAAATGCCGCAGCCAGAACTGCGCTCCCGCACCCGCCAAGAACAAGCCAAAACGTCCCGAGAAACTCCGCGCTGTACTGTTTCATTTCTTCCTCCTATCGACCGCGTAACAATCCCGTTACGAATTGTCGATCAATTTTTAGGAAACTATTTTTGTTTGGTATCGACTGTTTTTGAGTTTGCCGTGCCGCATCCTGATTACCGGACCCGGTCTAAAACTAAAAACGGAGCATTACTCAAAAGACAAAGAAACCAAGCGCTTCATAAGAACCTCCTTTTCATGGGAAGTCTTATATCGCGATCGGGAGTTGAGGTTCTGTCTAATATTGAACCATTATAAAAATAATATCGCGCGCTGGCCGACGCCCCGAGACACTCGTATCGTCGGCAAATCCCAATTGACGGGTTAGCCCCCACCCGGATGGTCATCTGCGCATTCCAGCATGACATACAGCGTGAGCAGTACCGACTTGTTCCGGCGCGCTGCAACCTACGTCGACAAAATCCTCAAAGGTGCGAAGCCCGCTGATCTTCCTGTCGAGCAACCAAAGAAGTTTGAGTTCGTGATCAATCTTACGACCGCCAAGCAACTGGGTGTGACCATCCCGCCGAACGTGCTGGCGCGGGCGGACAAGGTGATCAAGTGATCGAAGAAAACGAAGCGGCGATGCTAGGATTGAACTGAATTCTTCTCAATTAAATCGCTGCTAACGTCCAAAGTTCTTTAATGGCTGCCGATCATTTCCAACACATCGCGCCTGAATTCCGGTAGTTCATCCCGCAAGGAAGAGAACCCCATTACAGCACAAATAGATAGACCGGTTTTGATGCTGAAAGCCTCAGTCCGATCAGGGTAATGCGAGTACATGCGGGAAAATCTGATCAAGCTAACGATTTGCGCCGTCCGAGGCGATAAACGTCGGCTAAAAACCTCGTAGCCGTCGATATCTACTTTCAACCTCTCCAGAATCTGATGCCTGACGCTCTCCCCGGCTCTGTGGTGATGCTTTCCTCACGCCGCTTCTGAATCGCGGCAAGCCCGTGCTTGAAGGCGTTCTGATTTGCCGGTGGTCCTGATTTTCCGCGTATGCCTGCCATGAGCATAGCATAGCGAATGGAACGGGATTTTTCTTGTGAATTGGCGCAGCTCTTCGTGCTGTCAGTGAATACGCCCTCCCTCGATCAAGAGCTTACGGCGGCATCGGTCATCGCAAGGGTACTCACCATCAGTTCTTCGAGCGTGTAACTATCCGGAGAATGCCCTCTTAATGGCTCTGCCGAGACTCTGTAAATCTTCGCCTATGCCCCGAGTCGTTGCGCATCCTCCTAGGGCTAAGACGACCAAAAGCGACGTCCAGAGAAGCAAGGTCTTCCTTTTCATTTTACCTCCAAAACCGTGACCAACGGGGTTCCACCCAAGATTTCGATTTTATCATTTGTTGATGTTCCGCTCTAGTTTGCTCCTGACTTGACTCTTAAAATCAGCGGATCCGGAGTTTGAGTCCCGGCGGCCCACAAATCCACAGCTCTGGCCCATGTGCGTTGCGGCCCGCTTGGGAGTTATGGTGGAGGGCAGCGTCAGGAAGTCGGGCAGGGCAAGGTTGTATGCTTGACAAGGGATTGCCTGGCGTCATGGAATCAACCAGTGATTTTCCGTTTTCGTTGATTCGTTGTCTCAGTCTTGGATGGATTCGAATTGTTGTGGGTTATCTACTGGCAAAGTAGTGGCAAAGTCAAAAAATTCTCTTGTGTTCTCTAGCGGTTAGACGTGCTACGAGAATCTCTAATCCTCGTGTCGGGCCGATTCGATTTCGCTGAGTATTGATGCGCGCTGGGTGTGGGAGCGTGGGGTGAGTTCCTCACGGTGACCCTTCGCGCACACTTTTTTCAACATTGAGGTTACGGCCAATCCACTCGACACTGCCCGTTCGCTTCACTAGGACACAGTCGCAGGTCAGGCCAATTCCTATGTCTTCTGGCGAATCGCCTAGTTCGGGGCCGCGTTTATTGCTTACCTCGATAAGTCGTTTTGAAAAGACTAAAGCTAGGTCCGTGGTTACGTCCGCCACCGGTAGTTTGTTCGTGAGAAACGGCTTCAAAACGGCGTCCTCCCGGAGGTCATTAAATCGATGATCGTGTCCTTTTTTGAGTTCATGATCGAGTTTGCTCCAACCCAATGAGTCATACAGCCCGTAAGGCTGCACATCAAAAGAACGAACTTCTACAACCGGTTTCGACTGTTTCATATATCGCAGCTGGATTAATTTCACCTGCATCCGATCATTTTTATCGGAGAAGAAAAACAAGAGCTGTGTGAAGGAGTGATTTGCTTCAGGAAACAGAGTCGGCGGCCAAGCATCGTACGGCCTCGCTTTCAAGTAGGCGATAAAATTGTCGAACAGTCTCTGCTTGACTCCATTCCAAAAAAACACTGAATCCTCAAACTGACTTTTCGCAAAGTAATCGTTAACGATTGTTACCGCGTCGTATCCATTCCCATAGCCATCCCTGGCCTCGATGTATGGCACACCACTTACAGCGAAGACGATGTTCGGCCCAATTTGAGCTAACTTTGTAGAATCGTCTCGATAGTCATTGGGACCGTGCGTGAGTCGTTTATCAGCACAAAGCAAGGTCCCGTCCCGCGTCGTGACGAAAACGATAAGGGTGCCTTTTCCAACTGACGGGAGCGTTGGTGCAGCCATTAACCTTGGTACAGCTAATAAGAATAGACCGACCAAGGCTAGAATTCGACAGTACTTAATAATCAGGGCTCCGTCGTAGCGGCAAGTAATTGACTACTGAATGTATTGATATAGAAGGGAAAAATCTATTATTCAACATTCTCCATCTTGGCTCTGACGGCTCTAGAGACATTCTAGAGCGATTGACGAGTTGGAGAGATGAGAAAGACGAGGGTAACTAATTGAAAAAAATGCCTGGGCGCGATTCGAGCGCACGGCCGAAGGATTAGGAATCCTGGTCTCATTTCTGTCGTTTCGTTCAGAGCCCCGTGCAGAAGATCCACAATCCTCGTGTCGTTGGATTCGATTGCGCCATTGTATCTACTTGGCTATATGCTGGGAGGAGCAATCGAGCACAGAAGACTGGAAAGACGTCAGTAAAGTTTGGTGATGCAAAATCCCTGGGCTGCTCTGACAAAGCCCGGTGGGAACGAAGAGGCACACGAAGTACTTGGTGAGAAGAGGGGTAACTATGAAGTCGCTCAAGCTCAGAGTGCGGAAGACGATGTTCGTGTTTATAGCGGCAACGGGCGTTTTCGTCCTGCTGTTTGCGCAATGGCGGACCCACTCGCAAGCGCTCATGTCGGCAGGTGCAGAGAATTTGACCACTCCACTGGTGGGTCTGACCACCGCGCAACGGGCAGATTTCAACGCCGGACTGGCCGAGTTCCAGGCCGTGGAGACCATCGCAGAGGGCTTGGGGCCGGTGTTCAACGGAAAGAGTTGCGCCGAATGTCATGCTGTACCGAGCGTGGGGGGGTCGGAGCCCAATCTGGGCGTGGCGCGTGAGACGCGCATCGGCAGGCTGTTCAACGGGGTCTTCGACCCGCTGGACGGCTCGGCGAATCTTTACGATACGGCCAATCCGGCCACTGTACTAGAGTTGAAAGAGGTTCTCCGAGTCGCGGCAAGTGCGCTGGGATTGACTGTTCGGTCTTGGGAGGTACGAGCCGCGGACGATATCGACAGGGTATTCGCTGCGCTCAACAAGCAGCGCCCGGATGGACTCTAGTAGCAGGTGCGGGCCCACAAATACGTGCTAACCAAAAACGGATTGTAGGCTTTGCGTTAAAGAGCCGGTTACCGTCGATGTACCAGAGCAGAGAAGCTGTAGATGCCGGCGGGCTCATGTCCTACGGGGCGGACCAAGCGGAGAGCTACCGGCGCGCCGCCACCTACGTGGACAAAATTCTGAAAGGTGCAAAGCCCGCCGATCTACCGGTAGAGCAGCCGACGAAGTTCGAGCTGGTAATTAATCTCAAAACGGCGAAAGCACTCAACCTCACGATTCCGCAGTCGGTGCTTTACCAGGCGGACAAGGTGATCAAGTGAAACCCAGGCACAGCGCACGAGGCGCCATGTAAATAGAACATAAATAGAAGGAGAAAAATCCATGAAAAAAGGAACTTTCACATTATTCATCTTGGCCACACTTCTTCTTGCTCCGGTCTATTTGGCCCACGCGCAGAAACAAGCGACGACTCCACGGATTGGTGTTTTACTACTCGGTGCGCCTCCCAACGCCAACCTCGATGCATTCATTCAGGGGCTTCGGGAACTCGGCAACATTGAGGGGAAGAACATTCTTATTGAGTACCGCTTTGCGGAGGGAAAGGCAGATCGTCTTCCTGAGCTCGCAATGGAACTGGTCCGACTGAAGGTCGACGCGATCTTTACCGCGGGTACGCCAGCTATTTTCGCTCTTAAGCAAGCGACTAAAACAATCCCCATCGTTTTCTTCAGCGCTAGCGATCCGATTGGAACCGGTGTTTTCGCTAGTCTCGCCCACCCGGGCGGTAACATCACTGGCATTTCCGCCCTAGCCTCGGACCTATGGCCCAAGCGGCTAGAGCTGCTTAAGGAAATCTTTCCCAAGCTCTCAAGGGTGGCCATGGTTTGGAATAAGGGCAATGCCGGCATGAACCTCGAAGCGAAAGCGACCCAAGAGGTGGCAGGACCCTTGGGCGTAACGTTGCAAGATCGAGGAGTGATAGACGCTAATGAGCTCGATGTGGTTTTTGCAGTGATGACTAAAGATCGACCAGACGGGTTCCTCGCGTTAATGGATCCAGTCCTCAATTCTTACCGCAAGCGTATTCGAGATTTTTTAGCAGAAAATCGGTTGCCGGCGATGTTCGAAAATAAAGATTGGGTCGAAGCTGGCGGTCTTATATCGTATGGGGCCAGCTATTCTGACGCGCACCGGCGCGCCGCCACTTTAATGGACAAGATCCTCAAAGGGGCCAAACCGGCTGACATACCCGTCGAGCAACCCACGAGGTTTGAGCTGTTCATTAATTTAAAGACAGCCAAACAGATCGGCGTAACGATTCCGCAGACGGTGCTGTACCGGGCGGATAGGTAATCAGATGACAGTTGCCAGTGGTCAGCTATCAGTCGTCAGCAAAAATGCTGGAGCGAAAACGATGAGCAGAAAAATCTTTGTCTGGCTACTGGCAACTGCCTTGCTGACAACTGCCACACCCGCCAAGGCGCAGCAGCCGAAGAAGGTCGCGCGGATAGGATTCCTAAGTTCTCTCTCTCCTACAGTTGTGTCGGACCGCGTGGAGGCGTTCCGGCAGGGTCTGCGCGAGCTTGGCTACGTGGAAGGGAAAAATATTATTATTGACTGGCGATATGCGCAGGGCAAAACAGAGCGGCTTCCCGACCTTGCGGCTGAACTGGTGCGTCTCAACGTAGATGTCATCGTCACGGGTGGTCCGGCAGTAAACCGCTTCGCCAAAGAAGCAACTCATACGATCCCCATTATCCTGGCGTTTGATAATGACCCTGTTGGAAACGGGTTCGCGGCCAGCCTTGCGCGACCGGGCGGCAATATTACGGGATTGTCAACCCATTACCCAGAGATCAGCGGAAAACAACTGGAGCTACTGAAGGACATCATTCCGAGACTCTCGCGCGTGGCAGTCCTGGGAAATTCAACTGTTCCAGGCAATGCGCAAGCGTTAAGAGAGACGGAACGGGCCAAGGGAGTTTTCGGCGTCAAGCTTCAATATATAGAAATAGAGAATCCCGAGGAGATCGAGAGTGCGTTCCGAGCGGCAAGGAAGGGGCATGCTGACGCAGTCCTCGTGCTAGGGAGCCAGGTCGTTACTTCTCATGCAAAACAGTTCGCGGAACTGGCGGCAAAAAGCCAGCTCCCGGCGATATACTGGAGCCCCGAATTTGTCGAGGCCGGGGGTCTTATGACCTACAGCGTGAGCATTACCGATTTGTTCCGCCGCGCCGCCACATACGTTGACAAGATCTTGAAGGGAGCAAAACCCGCCGAGCTTCCTGTGGAACAGCCGACAAAATTCGAGTTAATCATCAACTTGAAAGCGGCCAAACAGATCGGCCTTACGATTCCACCGAATGTGCTGCTACGGGCGGACAAGGTGATCAAGTAGGAGACACAACGGCAACCTTGGACAAGGCGTTAGATCAAACCTGTTTATGTAGCCTTGGACAATAAAATCGTCAGCTCTAAGTATGGCGTCGTTAGCAGTCCCGTTGAAGCCTGTATAATATGAACTGCTGTAGGTTGGGTAAAAGATAAAAAAGTAACCGGAGGGACCGAACATGGCAGAGCAAAAAGTCATTACGCGTGAAGAGGCTACGGCCCAAATCCTCGCAGCTAAGAAGCAAAGGGGGTTAACTTTTGAGGAGATCGCCAAAGCGGTCGGGCGACATAAAGTCTGGGTCACAGCGGCCCTAATGGGACAAGCCACTATGTCTAAAGAGGAGGCTGAAAGGGCGGTAAGTATTTTGGGGTTAGGTGAGGGGGAGGCTTCGGCGGTTGCTGCGACGCTACAGGAGCCTCCTATGAAAGGATCGTTGGACAACACCGTCCCAGTAGATCCTCTTATTTACCGATTCCATGAGATTACCCAGGTCTATGGAACTACGATAAAGGCTATCATCCACGAGATGTTTGGCGACGGCATCATGAGCGCCATAGACTTTGAGATCGACATTCAAAAAAAGGAGGACCCCAAAGGTGACCGGGTAGTTGTGACTTACAGCGGCAAGTTTCTGCCTTACAGAAAGTGGTAACGAGCTACTTAGTTTCAATAGCTTCTGCGCTGATAAAGACGACTAAGCAAATCGGTGTGACCGCTCCGTAGTCCAGTTCTGTTCCGGGCGGATAGGGTGATCAAGTGATAGAAAATCAATGGGCGATGTAGAATTGAATTGGTTTCTCCCTCTAACAAATTCTCTAAGACTTGCCTGATGCGTCGATCAACCCAATGCTGAGAGGTCTTCTGCTCAAGAGGTCGCCGCTTGATATAGGGGGAAGAAGATGTCCAATGCCTTACGCTTTCACGAAAATTGGACTTGACCGACCAGAGGTGTTCCATGGCCAGGATTCTCGGAAGCGCGCTCTGTATCTGTTTTTTGTACGTCTCGGTCCATGCGGCAGATAAGATCAGGATCGGATTTCCGGACCTCGCTGCCCCATTTATCCCCCTCGCCATAGGAGATAAGAGAGGCTTCTTTCAGGAGGAGGGGCTCCAAGGGGAGTTCATCAGGATAAACCCGGCGATAGCTTTTCAGGCGCTGGTCGGGGGCGAGATCGACTACTATACGGTACTTGGCCCTGGAGTCGCCGCGGGGATTCGAGGTGTCCCGGTGAAACTCGTGGCTGCTTACGTTCCGGTAGCTCCCACTGCGCTGATCGCCCGACCAGAGATAAAGTCTGTCCCCGAATTGAAAGGCAAAACGATCGGCGTCAACGCCTACGGCGGCGCTCTTGAAGGGATGGCGAGGCTGATACTGAGGCATTTCAACATCGACCCCGACAAGGAGATCAAGTTCCTTGCAACCGGGCCACTGGACTCTCGCTTTGGCGCTATGAAACAAGGACTGACTCACGCCACCTTGGGCTCGCCGCCAATCGATTTTCTTGGCAAGAAGTTGGGCTTTGTTGTCCTTACGCGAGCCCACGAGCTTTTCAGTTTTCCCGTGAGCGGTTTGGTAGCAAGCGCAAAGAAAATCAAAGAGAGGCCGGATGAGACCAAGCGGGCCATCAAAGCAGGCATCAAGGCCAATCGCTATATTCGTCAAAACCGTGACGGCACGCTGCCGGTCATGACGGAGTGGCTAAAGATCGATAAAGAGATGGCGGCGGCTACCTATGAATCCTCGGTGAAGACCTTTAGTGAGGATTTAAATCTCCCTGACAGCGGGCTTCGGCTTCTGATCGACGAGGCGAAGCGGGTAGCCAAGGTGAACCGCGAAGTTTCTCTAGGCGAAGTTGCGGATCTAAGTCTTCTTCGAGAAGCTCAGAAAGAGCTCGGAACAAAATAAAGTTCGATGTCAGTTCCAACATTAGCTAATAGCGCGGGCGGATGATCAAGTCGAGTCGGATCGAAGTAATTTTTGCTCATTTGAGCGTATTTTCTCCTTTTGCTCTTTTTCGTGAATCCGTAGAAAAATATCATCACAGCTTGCCCCGCCTTCAAAGCAAACGGGTGGTCCATTCTGCGCCCATGGCACTTGAAATCTCGGGTCCGCTCTCAGTTCTTTGAGCCGCGCTTCTTGTTGCTCGCGGCCCGGGCTTCGTTCCCATTCTTTGTTCGAGCCGATCTAGCCGAAGCTCAAGTCTGGCCATAGCTTACCCCCTGATATTTCTCCCTAAGTCTTTGAATCTCCTCGCTCGTGAAAATCGGAAGTATGTTGCGCTTTTTTGCTTTACTTGTCGATTACTGGATTCCAATATCTCCGGATGT
>WNFW01004917.1_pt1 | contig 10333 bp, 8 predicted proteins | sample 5400131 | NCBI WGS metagenome assembly WNFW01 (sample SAMN13153362, study PRJNA577476) | soil metagenome | isolation source: 20 cm soil or saprolite under grassland replicate 1 | place: USA:California | collected 2016-06-15
TTCTAGAGATCGTCAATATCGTGCTTCACTTCCTTGGATACGGTCAGACCCATTCAATATTGGCGATTATTAGCGGCGGCATTATTTCCATTATTATCGTGATCTACCTGCTTGTAGATCGCAATGTCCGTAGAGCTTTCCGCGTCGGTTTTTAACGCGTTCTACAAGATAGATCTAGAAAAGGGGGGCCGCGATAGAGACTATCGCGGCTTCTATCATATGCAAGTAAGTCTTAAATGAAAGAGGGCCAAATAGAATAGTATGCAAATAAGAATAAGCAGATGCTGGAGCCATGCTTGACTCCAGCATCCTTTACTGGTACAAAACTGGCATTTACACAATCAGGCTGTCTGGAAATTCACTGTTGACTGCGTTGGATATGAGGGGGTACCCAGGAAGATCAAGGTATAGGAAGTGCTGCCTGCCGGCATAATAAAGTTCACATCTCCTGTGCCACCTGATGAACCTGCCGCAAAGGAAGTTGGAAAGTTTGTAGCGGCTGAGGGTGCGCTCGTTGTATCACCTGATTTCAAACGGAAGTAGTCACCCCAGTAGGCGCTAAAACCTTGAGATGAAGGATTATCGACCTTCAACGATACTGTCACATATTGCATACCTTTAGCTGCTTGCTGACCCTTATAATCCAGGGAGACAATAGCTGAGGTGACTGTCCAGGTCAATCCCGCATAGTGTGTGATTACATTATTGAGATGAGTGGTCTTCGTCTGGTATTGAGCTACATTGGCCTTGCCATTTAAGGCAATCATTTCCTGAGCCTCAGTATCACTGCCCAGTTGTAGCGTAAGCTGGCTAATCTGGACACTGCTTGTCACAGGGAAATCTATCCAGTTCGTGCGTGTCACACCTGCAGCTGGACCGGTGAAATGTTGTTCATTAAAGGGAGCAACGCTGGTTTTATCTGGCAATAACAAGCGAGCAACCTCACTATATGCATAGCCTGTACCAGATGTACTCGAATTATTTTCTTTCAGATTCAGCCGAACGACACCTGTTGTGCCTGCATTGAGGTCGTCCATAAATGCCTTTGACTGTTGGACGTTTACGATGGTGATATTCGCTCCCCCGTAAGACACTGTCTGATTGATCTGTGCAGCAGTGATTGGAGGTTGCGATGTAATTGAGCTGCTATCATTACTGTTACTACTACTGCTGTAATTCAGACTTTTGGAGAAACTACTAAAGGAAGTTTTACTGGCATAATATAAAGAGGGTACCCCCAAACAGAGGAACAGTACGACAAGTAGCACGAGGCATCCACAACAGCTACTGCGCTGGCGTTGTGGTCTATAACCAGCATATCTACGCCCACCAAAGCCTCGCAAAAGGAAAAGAAGACCAAGAGCGCCAAATGCTTCGGCGATGGGGCTTTGATTTTGTGGCTGCTGTTGTTGCGCATACTGTGGTACCTGTTGCTGGGGAGATTGAGCATAGGATGGTACCTGCTGGGCATAAGGCTGCATCTGTTGCGGTTGTTGCGCATAGGGAGGCGTCTGTTGTGCATACGGGTAACTTTGTGATGGAGGCTGCGCTCCATACTGGCTGGGTGGTGACTGCGCTTCAAGCACTGTTCCACAGTTGGTGCAAAAACGTTGATCAGCGGTGATCGAGATGCCGCATGTAGGACAGTGACGCTCAGACATTTGTGACATGGCCATACTCCTTAGTGCAAATGAATACGTAAAAGGGGGAGGTTCTGAATAAAGCCTCACATCTCCCTGAAATAGTTGTATTTATTGCTCCAATTGTAACAACGAACGGCGAGCGCGTCTATAATCCAAATCACCTAAAATTCATGAGATAGTCCACTATTTTTTGTTTTTGGGGTTCACATTTGGAGATACAAATTTGGGTAAAACAAGGCAGGTTATATTCCCGGTTGAGGATAACAAGCTGATGATGTAGAGGGTAGCAAGGATGTGAAACCTATTGTAGTAAAGGACATGTCCTCGTTCATGACACCATCAAAGTGTAAGCCTGCAGTGTGGAGCGTATTACAATTACCAGGGGTTGGCAAAATAGTGAGATCCAACTCGGGAAATGTGCCCGCCTGGCGTTGGACTAGTAAACTATACGGAGTGGTGCCAGAAGGCGGTACGTACCAGGAGACTGTCACAGTCATAGTGCAATTTTTGGGCACGATTACCCAGCCCCCAAACATGGCACGTCCAGGTTCATCACTTTTAAGACTAGTGGGTGGGCCTATGGTATCAAGAGGATGCCAGCGCGCACCATCAGCATCAGGGATGGAAGGAGCTTGCGCTCCTGGTTGGAATTGACCCATCGGACAAAGTAATTCACCTTGTGGATAGACTCCAGCAGGTTGACATTGTTGATAGAGACCGCCACAGAGAGGTGTGCCTGTATCAAAGCCATCCCCCCAAAGAAAGTGACTATGCGGCGGAACATAGATACGCACATAGTCGTGATATGTATCATAACCATAAACAGGCCCGATCTGATTATATACGAGGCGAAGTTGCAGCATATGGGTCGCGCCACCTTTGGCATCAATTGAGACAGTATCGTGCATACTAGTTTTAACATACTGAGAAGCTTTACTGGCGCTTAGATTAGCCTGCACCACATATAATCCGTCATGAGTAGTTGAACGATCAAGTTGTGCTGCATAATCATACTTCGTGAGTAATGCTTCAACCTGCGGGTTGCTGAAATACATCTGGACATCTCTGGTTTTCAGATCATGCAACATCTCCTGGGCAACGGCCAGTATTTCATCTGGTGGCGCATGGCGTAATTTATCCAGCAGTAGATGAGCCAACAGGCCGGTAAAGCGTTTGCGGTCGGAGGTCGAAGTAATCCCTGGCTGAATGACAATCTGTTTGTATATGCCAGCGTTATCCTGTTGATAATAATGGAGACGATCCTCCAGATTTTGCGCAGTGATTGTGTCTTTGTATGCTGGGACATAAATCGGCCCAATAATCTGTAAAATATGCTCGACTAAGAACGGGGTGAAAAGGATGACACCATCTACATGGTGACCAACTTCAAGTTTATATTGATGTATGGCAATCTGAGCCGAGGTAGGAAAGTCAGCAGAGTCATTCGAGTCACGCAAGCCCCAGTTTGCGAAAGGCCACCATGAACGATATTGCGGTGGAGCAATTTGCCCCAGGGTTTTGCTCGAATCAACATACTCCACGAGCGAGATATCCCTGAGGCTGAATGGAGCAATACGACCTCCTTGTATGTGTAGCTCGCCATATTGGCCGGTGAAACCACCAGTAGGTCGCAGTTCTGATTGATCCATCGTTTGCACAAGAAAGGTGCGTGGCTCATTCACACCAAGAAGCCAATTAGCCACTCCTGAGAGTTGGAGCACCTGCACAAGATCGGCTTGAATCAGTGGAAGCGCTTGTAGCAGTTGTTGCAATTGATTGCGCTGCTGCCCACTGACTGGTAAGCTATCGAGTGAAACGAAGTGGGATTGTGCTTGGATATCGTCGAGGCTCGGCAAAATTCTTTTGATGGTTGCACTTACAAGATCAAGCATTTGCTGTGTGACCAATGGTTTGGTGCTATCTGTCAACAGAGGACCACTCAAAGTCGGTGCGAGTGAAAGAGCAGTTGTAGTAAGTTGTTGCCCAATAACTGATATGTCCAGGCCAATCTGGCTTACGGCGCGTGCCGAGCGAACCTGTGTGAGATACTGTGGGAAGTACGTTGTTAAGGACTGAATGAGACTTGTATGGTCAAGTTTATAGTCAACCTGTTGAAAATCAATAGAGGCGGCAACAAATTCTTGACGAGACCTGCTCAATTTTCTGTTGTCTAAAAAACCAGTGGGGTGAGCTTTGACACCCGTGAAAATAGCCTTGACATTGATCAGGTGCTGTACCCCACTCTGAGCTTGACTACGTATAGCATTGTAGGTAGTATAGCCACTAATGCCATAGCCAATAGCGACAATGAGAGGGACGAGTATGCCCAGCAGCAAGATAGCGAGTAGGATACGTGAAATCACACGATTGTGAGTTAAGCGTGGCTTATGAGGTGGTGATTCTAATGATCCTGGATCGTTAGAAATGCCAGCAGAATCTGAACTATTATCGTGTGAGGTGATTGTCATATCTGTTACTCCAACGAAAGCAGAGGGAATCCAAAGAAATCTACGCTATGGCACATTGCTTGCTTACTATCAATAGATGTAAGCTTTTCCCCCCATAATTGCTTCCTTAATTAGTATTATAACGCGCAAACAAGCATCAATGTTACTTGTTTGCATGTTAGAGCAAAGACGATCTATGATTACCACACTATTTCTTTTTCACGAAAGTAGTCTACAGAGTAGAAGGAGACAGCATTGCTATGAATTAAGTTTGGATGGTGGATCCAGGCAGCAACGTTACGTTAAAGGATTACGATCCAGGTTTCTCAATCTCTTAGAGTTTGCGTGTGGGTCTGCCTCGAGTGCGTACAGGAGGTGGATAATATGTTGGGGTCACAGCCATAATGTCGCCAATGCGCACCTGGACTTGCAAGTAGCTATTGCCTGGACGATGATAATGCGCGAAGAGCATGAGTATATGATGCGCAAATACATCCGGATCATCAGTATGGGAGGCGAGGATCATTTGACCCCCAATAGTATCTTCAGCAGAAGTAACTGCTACCTCTTCACCATCTTCAGCGATTACAAGTTTACGCGTTTCCTGGCGCACAAGACGGCTTGGCCAGAGCATAAGGGCAATAATACGGCCCTTGAGCCGCTGTTCTCGCAGTCGCTCACTGAGATAGTTCGCAAGTTTGCGAATGGCTGCACAGGTTTCATCGGCGTCGGCGGCATGATGCAGACGCACACGTGCATTCTGGCTAAGTGGTGGAGCATCAGGAACGACAAGGCTGAAGTCCTGACCGCTTGCTACATGGTAAAGCCAGCCACCAAGCCGTCCTAGTCGACGATTTAAGCCTTCTTCAGTCAAGGTAGCAACCTGCGCAAAGGTAGTGACTCCAAAATCCTTCAGGTGCGCAACAAGTTCTGCAACAGCCACTGAATCTATATTTTCACTTTTGCCTTCAATTTCAGGAGGGCGAGAGCTATGGCCATTCTGTTCACTTAATTCAGGTAAAGTGCCAGGAATTCCTGTGCCCGCCGCGCGCATCTGAAGCAACATTGAAAGTGGCAGTGTTTGCACGAATGAAGCCTCTCGACCTTGAGGAATGTAAAGCACTCCCCGCCGACCATCTTTGCGACTCATCAAAGCAGCCAGTTCAGCGATTGCCTTACCGTTAGCAATGCCGATAAGCGCCGTCAGATGCATTTCTGCTATCTCGGCACATAGTCTCTCAGCAAGAGTAACCGGGGAATCAAAAGACAATTCGCAACCACGCAAATCGATGAATGCATCAGCAACAGGCACCGTTTCAATAATGCGCGAATAGACCCGATATCGTTCGCGAAGCTTTAGCAACACGGGTTGATACTGATCATAAGAAGCGGGAAGGAACCTTGCTCGTGGAGCAAGGCGGTAAGCTCGGCGCAAGGGCATACCAGGACTGACTCCCAGACGTAGAGCAGCAAGTGAAACATCTATGACACGTCCAGGTTCGTTTGGACGACCCGTTCCGGTACCTACTACAAATGCCTGACTACGAAGTGTAGGGTCAAGCATCTCCTCTAAGGTGCAATAAAAGTGGCGTATGTGCACATGCATAATGCCTTGTCGGAGTCGTGCCCGTTCGGCTGCGCGAGCTGCGTCTTGCATTTCTTTGTTGAGTCCGGCAGTTTGTCGTTCAGTGAGTATGTTGGTTGTCTGTGGAGTATTGGTTGCCGGGATATTCAAATTGTAATGTTGCATAGTAGCCTTCTGGCCTATCTTTGATAAGTGTATTATACCATGAAGTAAACCAGCCCTAGAAAGCCAGGGGGGCTTACGGCGCATCTGCTAAGATGCGCCTCCTGGTTGGTATCTATTTTCCTATGTGTGAGAATTGCTGTCAAGTGTCACAGTAATTGATTACAATTGAGAACGCCTTCGCGTATACTTATTTTAAGATGCAGAAAACTTTTCCGATTATAGATAAGAGATTTGTATGCTGTCATAATATACCCTCCTAATAGAGTTTGCCTTCAAGCAAGAGAGGAAACAATCAGATGAATGAACGGGATAGGTTTGATAAGTTTACAGAGCGAGCGAGGAGGGTTCTCAGTCTTGCACAGGAAGAAGCACAACGCTTTCAACATAATTATATTGGGACAGAACATTTGCTTTTAGGTCTCGTACGTGAGGGAGAGGGTGTTGCCGCCAAAGTCCTACTTCAGTTGGGTGTAGAGCTGAACAAAATTCGGGGCACTGTTGAATTTATTATTGGGCGAGGTGATCGTATCGTGCTGGGCCAAATTGGGCTTACACCTCGTGCAAAGAAGGTGATCGAACTAGCTGTGGATGAAGCTCGGAGGCTGAATCATCATTATATTGGGACAGAGCACATATTATTAGGATTACTACGTGAGGGTGAGGGTATTGCTGCGGGTGTGTTAGAAAGCCTGGGAGTCAGACTTGAGCAGGCACGAAGGGAAACATTGGCGGTGCTTGGTGTCAATAGTTCGGAGATGCAGACGACCTCTCCACCATCGCCAGAGGAGTCAGCATCGCTTGTAGCAGAGAGTGAGCCGAAGCTGATATGCCCTTACTGTGGCGCATACCTGGCAGAGGGTGAGTCATCGCTGATATGTTCCCATTGTGGCACACACTGTCCAGGCTACTTCCACTACTGCTTCAACTGTGGGGAGAGGTTGGTGTATGAGTAGTATCTATCACCAACCGAGGAAGTAGAGTAGATCACTAAGCACAAAGCGGGAACGAATGAAGTGACCATTTTTGACAGCGAAATCGTATTCTTCCCAGTTGATGGATGGTTCCAGGTCTTGAGGAATGAGAGGTGCCCCCGCGCTAGAAAGAATTTGTTGTACAACCGCAGGTGGACACACAAGTGACCCGAGCTTTTCACGATGTATGCTGTGCCAGGATTGGCAGAATTGTTCGAAAAACGCGCGATTGTCATACCATTGACCCAGTTTTTTGCTGTAATCGTTCCAACATTCCTCAGCCATCGCTCCAGTGGGGTCAACACTTTGAAATAGCTGATAAATATGCATCTGCATCTGCATCTGCTCATGCTCAGGGTAGCAGGTATCGAAATGAACAGCTTGAGGATCGAAAGTTTCCAGGAAATTCTGGTAGAGCCGCGCGGCAGTAAGTGTGGCTACGCCAACCTGAGCGCCGTGTAGAGCAAGCCCACGGTGATAGTGTTGAGCGATCATATCCAGTACGTGCGAAGTCACATGTTCGGTACCTGAGATAGGGGCAGACATGTTGACGACTGATTGGGCAATACCGGCAAGCAAGAGTGCGCGTGCCAGGATTGCTTCCCCTTTATAGGTTCGCTGGCCAATACCAGGGGCCGCCTCCAATAATATAGTGTCCAGGTTATTGAGCAGCGCAAGTGGAACTTCGCTATAAAAATCGACAAGGCCAAGCGCGCTGGCAAGATACCAATCGCCATAGGCGACGAAGCGAGCGCAACAATCTCCCAGACCAGCTAAAGTCATGGCTTGTGGCGCAGAGGCAAGCACGCGCAAGTCCGAAATGATCGCCGTTGGATAGCGCGATGGAAAGGTCCGCTTCACACCATCTTTGAGTAGAACTGCCATATTTGCAGCATAGGCAGTGACTGAATTTGCGGTAGGAATGCAGATATAGACTATGGGGGATTGTTCTGGATGTTGTTGATCATAAAGATAAGCAGCATGTTTGGCAATATCGGTAACAGTCCCTGAACCAAGTGCAATAAGCGCTGTACCAGGTTCAAGTCCCCAGAGAATTCCCTCAACATCCTCAAACTCGGCGTGTACCAACCCATACTCATCATGTTCCAAATGACAAGTCGTTTCATCATACCCGGCTACATAGAGCAAATCACGTACAAAACGCTTTAGATCTATGTCTTCGCGCAGCATAGGCGTTTCGTCCACTACTAATAATAGTTTCGAGCCTGGAGTAACGCCGGCTCTTTGCAAAACAAACGGCAAGTCAAGCAAAACACCGGGACCGATGAGAATTTCATCGATATCAATAGAACGTAAGTGCCCTTGAGGATCATCTTGTGCTGCTAGCCAACGTTTCACAGCCTGTATATTCGCAGGATCAACAGCAAAGGTGGTATTTGTCATCGTTTTGACCCTTTCGGAATGCTTCTTGCACGAAGTATACAGGGCCGAGTACTACACGTCAACGAACAGTTTCATCAAGCAAGTTACGCTATGAAGCATAGTGCTGTAGAGGCTGTAGTTATCTTAACCACAAGCACGATGTCTTAACAGAAATGCAACCATATTGATGCTTTGTTCCCAACATCGTTTGTGTAACATTATCCTTACTATCCATCAGGTAAATATACTATTTTATAGGAGTCGACTTATGAGCAACGAAGGCGCTGCTCCTTTGATATATGGACTGACAGACAGTCCTTCTACCAATGATACAATACATGATATCGTGTCAACTGTCGAACAGATCATTGCTACGGGTATTGAACAAATCGCACTTGTAACAATTCAACTGCTATATGAAAAAGAAAAGAAGCTGCATACTCATCGATTCATGCCAGCCGATAAAACTACTCAATACTTATTGAATGAACTGCGTGCTCTTGTGCGTAAAACTGATAGTGTCTTTCAGTTGGGCCACAACCTTTACTTTTTGTTACATGGCGCTAATAAACAGGGTGGCCAAATCGTCCAGGATCGCCTGTGGGAAGCATTACTCTGGCGCGTACATAACCTTTCAGAACGTGATATGGTGCGGCCACAAAGCATTGCTATAGGGCATAGTTCTTTCCCGATGCGAAATAAAACTATACGTGATTTTATTGTAGCCTCCGATAAAGCAACTTTCTGTTTCGAGACACAACGTGAGAAAGCAGCTCTCAAGCATGACGAAGTGCCGCAAGGCCAGCACAACAGAGATGAGCTTGACCTGGAACTTCCAGTTCTAGCGCGCAAACTTGGAATTCCATATCTTACACTCTTGCCGAGGAATTTACCTCAGAGTCTGCAACACCTTGTTAACCCCAAACTGGCGCATGAGTTGCGTTGTTACCCTTTGGGACGCGAACGCGATATGCTCACTGTTGCGATGCTGAATCCAGTAGATCATTCTGCACTCGACCGTCTCAAACAGGAGACAGGTTTACACATTTTTCCAGTGTTAACTCATCCTCAAGCTTTACAAGTTGCACTGGAACAGTTAGTTTGATAGAGTTCATCTCGCATTGATATAATTAGGCAAGGTTCAGTTATAAAGAAGAGTTCTTGACGGTTTGAACGGTCACATGTTGAACTCTGCCTTAGAGAAAGAAAGGTTTTCACTCTCCATGAAAATATTAGTAACGGGTGGAGCTGGTTTTATCGGGTCGCATATAGTTGATCAATGTATAGCCAGGGGTCACGAAGTCGCTGTTCTAGATAATTTATGGGAAGAAGGGGGAGGGAAAGAGCAAAACCTCAATCCCAAAGCGGGTTTCTACCTTGCAGATGTTACAGACGATGCAGCACTGCGGTCGATCTTTGATGAAGTCCGTCCAGAAATCGTTAGCCATCAAGCAGCGCAGCATAGTGTAGCTATCTCGACGAAAAATCCACAATTTGATGCCAGGGTGAATGTGCTGGGCCTGCTCAATGTTTTAACACATTGTACTCGTGTCGGAACTCGCAAGATCGTTTTTGCTTCATCTGGTGCCACATATGGCACTCCGGCAAGGCTGCCAATCGATGAAGAGCTTCCACAAACCCCTGAGTCACCTTATGGTATTACCAAGATGGTAGCAGAATACTATTTACGTTACTGGCAAGCAGCAAATGGATTGAGCTATACAGCATTGCGTTATGGGAATGTATATGGCCCTCGCCAGGACCCCAACGGTGAAGCGGGCGTGATAGCAATCTTCGCCAAACGCTTTCTCAATCATGAGTCTGTGCGCATCGACTGGGATGGCGAACAGAAGAAGGACTATGTTTTTGTAGAAGATGTAGCACGCGCTAATGTACTTGCAATAGAGCATGGTGAGAACGATATTTTCTGTATAGGTACGGGTAAAGCAGCTTCAGTAAACGAGCTGTATAACACGTTAGCCACGATTACAGGCTATAAACCAGAGATCGTACGAGCGCCCAAACGCCCAGGCGACATCTATCTGTCTTACTTTAATTGTGCGAAGGCAGAGCGGCAATTGGGATGGAAACCACAGGTAATGCTAGAAGAGGGGATAGAGAAGACAGTGGAGTTTTTCA
>WNFW01003984.1_pt1 | contig 10324 bp, 4 predicted proteins | sample 5400131 | NCBI WGS metagenome assembly WNFW01 (sample SAMN13153362, study PRJNA577476) | soil metagenome | isolation source: 20 cm soil or saprolite under grassland replicate 1 | place: USA:California | collected 2016-06-15
GCACCGAAGAAGGCATCTGTTTCAAGTCGCGCTCTTTCGACTCGCCATAAATGCGCACGAGTCGGTCCGGCTCGGAAAACGGGAGGCCGCGCAGGAAAAGGTCCTGAATCAAACTAAAAATGGCGGTGTTCGCGCCAATCCCGAGCGCGAGTGTGAGCACAGCCACGAAAGTGAACGCGGGTGATTTGCGGAGTTGGCGCAACGCGAAGCGCAGATCGTTCATACATTTACTCCGTGCGTAAGGCGATGATGGGATCGACGCGGGAAGCGCGCCGCGCCGGAATCCAGGAAGCGAGAAGGGTCGCTCCAAAAAGCAGCAGCCCGACTCCGAAATAAATTCTCGGGTCGATCCCCTTCACTTCGAAAAGCACGCTTTGGAGCGCGCGCGAGAGCACAAAGGCAGCGAGCAAACCGATTGCCGAGCCGATCAAAAGCAGATGCATCCCGTGCGAAAGTACGAGCACGCGAATCTGAGCTGGCCGAGCGCCAAGGGCGAGACGGATCCCGATTTCGCGGACGCGCTTGAGCGTTGTGTAAGCGAGCAGGCCGTAAAGACCGATGGTCGCGAGCAGAAGCGCGAGGCCGGCAAAGATCGAGAAAAGAAAACTGAGCAGACGTTGTGTGCCCCAGGTTTCGTGGACCCGGTCGATCATTGGCCGCGCGTCGTACACGGGCTGCGATGGATCGATCGAACTGACCGTGTCCCGAATCGATTTGGCAAGTGACGCTGCGCTCATACTTGAGCGAACGAACAGACCGAGGCTGGTCCGCTGCGCCTGAGCCATTGAACAATAAATCACCGGCAGCGGCGCCATCTCGTCGATGGCGTGAAAGCGCATCCGCGCCACGACGCCGACGATTTCCGACATGACGTAGCCTTCTTCGTCATTTCCAGCGTCAACCGAGAGACGTTTGCCGATTGGATCTTCACCCGGAAAAAATTGTTCCGCCATTGCCTGGTCGATGATGATGACACGCGGCGAATCTTTTGTGTCGCGCTCGTTGAAAGTGCGACCACGCAGAAGTGGCGCCTTAAACGTCGCGAAATAATCGCCGGTGATCACTTCGAGATCGGCCGACGGCATGTTACTCGGCGATGATGGCGGCGCGCCTTCCCGATAGAACCCGGTTTGCCAGCCGCCCATCAAAGGTGAATTAGAACCGATGCCGGCATTTTGAACGCCCGGAAGCGCACTGACTTTGTCTAACAGTGCTTTGGTAAATGTCCCGATTTTCTCGCGACCCGAATACGTTTTCCACGGCAACTCGAGTCGGGCACTGAACAGACCGCGCGGTTCGTAGCCAAGTTGGAGCGCCTGCATCCGCGAAAAACTTTTTAGAACGAGTCCGGCCGCAACAAGCAAGGTAAGCGTGAGCGCGATCTCGCTGATCACGAGCCAATCGCGCGCGCGTTTGGCCGACGGCGGATCGCCGCTTCCAGCTGAGCCTGATTTCAAGGCGAGTTGAACATCCGCATGCGACGCCTGCCATGCCGGCCACAATCCGAAAAGGATCGTGGTCAGCGATGCGATCAAAAATGTGAAACCCAGGACCGGCAGGTCGAAGGAAATTTGTTGGAAGCGCGAAATGTCGCCGGGACTCAGAGCAATCAATGCGTCGCGAACCCAAACGGCCATGCAAAATCCGAGGGCTCCCCCGATCAACGCGATCACGAAACTTTCGATCAGGAGTTGACGAATGATCTGCCAGCGAGTTGCGCCAACCGCTGCATGAATGGCAAGGTCTCGCGCCCGCGCGGCACCTCGCGCAGCAAACAAATTGGCGAGGTTCGCGCAGGCGATCAGCAAAACCAATCCAACCGCACCCAGGAGCAGTCCAAGATTGGTTCTGTATTTGCCGACTAAATTTTCCAGGAGCGGCGTGACTACCGCATAGACTTTCGTGTTCGTGTCGGGATACGTTTTCTCCAAACGGGCCGCGATCCCTTTCATCTCGGTGCGCGCCTGCTCGACCGTTACGCCCGCTTTGAGCCGGCCCCAGACAAACATCATCGGATGATGCGAACGATCCATCCATGCCGGATTATTGCTCCGGCGTCCGAGCGAAAACCATGCGTCGGTGTCTTGCGGCGAAGTCATTTGCGGCGGCATGACTCCGACGATGGTGTAACTCTGATCGTGCAGATTGATCGAGCGACCAATCGCACCGGGATCGCGGTTGAATGCGCGTTGCCAGAGTCGATCGCTGAGCAACACGACCGGTGGTCCGCCGACTTTGTCTTCCTCCTCACTAAACGTCCGGCCGATTTCCGTCGGCAGGCCGATGACGTCGAAGAAATTCCGCGTTACCGAAGCGCACGACACTCGTTCAGCTTCGCGACCAGGGATGCCGCTAAGGTTTCGCGATTCCTTGTGGGTGCAGGCGAGATGTTCGAAAACCTTGTTGTCATTTTGCCAATCGAAATAATCAGGCAGCGCAACAGAGTAATCCTGGCCGGGTCCGGACGATTCATTCAAGACCATGATCCGGTCCGCGTCTGGATAAGGCAGCGGCCGAAGCAGAACGGCGTTGACGATGCTGAAGATGGCCGTGTTCGCGCCGATGCCGAGAGCGAGTGTAATAATAGCAACTGCGGAGAACGCCGGATTCTTGATCACCTGCCGAAACGCGAAGCGTAGATGACTCATAGTTTTGTTATTCCGTGCGCAAGGCGATGATTGGATCGACCCGGGTTGCGCGTCGTGCGGGAACGCAACAGGCAACCAAGGCAACCGCTAAAAGTGAGAAGACCGCGGTCGCGACTGCGCCGGGATCGAGGGTGGCAACATTATAGAGAAGCGAGACCAATGCGCGGCCGAGGACGATTGCCCCGATCAGTCCAACTCCGACGCCGACAGCCATCAACGACATGCCGTGTCCGAGGACGAGACGGAAAATGCTGGTGCGTTCGGCGCCGAGCGCCATTCGGATTCCGAGTTCGCGCGTGCGTTGTGTCACGGTCAGTGCCATCACGCCGTACAACCCCACGCTTGCCAACACCAGCGCGAGCCCTGCGAACGTCGCGAGTAACGCCATCGTCAATCGACGCGTGGCAAGACTTGCCGCAATTGCGGCCTCCATCGTCGTGATCTGACCGATTGGCTGATCTGGATCGAGCGCTTGGACTTCGCGTTTCACCGCCGCGACCAGCGGACCGATGTCGCTCAGGTTGGTGCGGACATGCAAATTGTTGGAACTTTGCGGGTCCTGGGAAGCCAACAAATATTCCTCCACCATTTGGAGTTTTTCCGAATTGTCTTCGCCCGGCGCTTCATTTCGCGTTCTTGGGACAACGCCGATAATCGTCATCGGCGGAGCCGATTCATCCGTTGTCTGGTTATCGTCGATGTGCTGACCGATTGGATCTTTCCCCGCGAAATATTTTCGGGCGAACGAGTCATCGATGATGATTGAGCGGGAATGTCCTTTCTCGCCCGGCTGATCCTCCGGGCCGAAACCACGGCCGAGCAAAATCGGCATACCCATCACTCGAAAGTAATCCGGCGAAACCGGACTTACTTCCGCGGCTGGTTTTTGTCCAAACGGCGCCGGTGGCGTGCCGGTGACATGGAAGCCGCTGTCCCACTCGCTGTCGTCGAACGGGCTGTTGGCACTAATCGCCACCGCTTCGACGCCCGGAATGGTTTGCACGCGAGCAAGCAATTGCGCCCAGAATGCGTCCTTTTGTTCGTCTTTTTTGTATTTTGCTTCTGGCAGCGAAATGTCGAAATTCACCACGCCGTGCGGATCAAAACCGAGCGGCGCGTTCTGCGCGTGCCAAAAACTCTTCAGCATTAATCCCGCCCCGGCGAGCAGAACGATCGCCAGGGCAACCTGCGTAATCACCAGTCCGGAACGCATCCGCTGCCGACCAGCGCCGTCGCTCGATCCGCGACTGCCAACTTCATGCAGGGCGAGAGAAATGGATTCGGTGTTGGAAATCCGCCAGGCCGGCCAAACTCCAACGAGAACTCCCGCGAGAAGCGCGACAAAGGTGGTGAATGCGAGCACGTTGACGTCGATCTTGGTTTCGTGAAATCGCGGCACCGTCGGCGGAGTGAGCGCAAGAATCGCATCGAGACTCCAGACCGTGAACAAAACACCGGCGACCGCGCCGATTATTGCAATCAATGTGCTCTCGGCCAGAAGTTGGCGTGCGATCGCCCAACGGCTGGCTCCAAGAGCGGCCCGCACTGCAATCTCGCGGGCGCGGGCAAGTGCGCGCGCGAATTGCAAATTGGCAACATTCGCGCAAGCGACCAGCAGCACGCATGCGACCGCCGCGAGCAACAAGTTCAAATTAGCCCGATAATCTCCGACCGTCGTGTCGAACAAAGGCCGCATCGTCACGCGGCGGCCGGTATTCGTTTTGGGATATTTTTTCTCGAGATCAATAGCGATCGCGTTGAGATCGCTGTTCGCCTGTTCCATGCTGACTCCGGCTTTCAGCCGGCCGAGTCCCCAAAAGCCCTGATGATTATCACGGCTCAGCATGCCAGGATGGTTTGCGATTTCGCTGAGCGGCAACAACACATCTGGATTTCGGCCGAGTTGAAGCTCAGCCGGAAATACGCCGACTATCTCACGTTCCAGTCCGTCAATTAGTGCCCGTTGCCCGAGCATGGAGGGTGAACCGGCAAAATGACGCCGCCACAAGCTTTCGCTAATCAACGCAACGTTAGGCGCGCCGGCCACATCTTCGGCCGGCACGAGGTCACGGCCGATTTTTGGCTTGAGCCCGACGACCGACAAAAGTCCGGCACTCGCGCGAAGCCCACGAACTTGTTCAGGAGCGCCGCGACCTGGGCCAACTGAAAAATTGTTAGTTTCGCGCCTAACGAGTGCGAGGTCGGTAAAACTGCGCTGGGCCACATGCCAATCCAGCCAGTTCATGTAACCAACAGCGCCGCGCTCGAAGAGCTTCGACCGCTCACGCAACACGATGAGTTTGTCGGAATCAGGATACGATAGCGGCCGCAGCAACACCGCGTTCACGACACTGAAAATTGCGGTGTTGGCGCCGATCCCGAGCGCAAGCGCGAAGATCGCAATTAGAGTGAAGCTCGGATTTTTAACGAGCTGGCGGAATGCGAAGCGCACGTCCTCTAACATAAAAATCTCTTTCGCTCGGCGTCACTCATAACGAAGGGCGACCATCGGATCGACGCGCGTAGCACGACGCGCCGGAACGAAACAGGAAGCGGCCGCGACCGCGGTCAGCAGCGCGGCCACCGCAAAATAAATTGTTGGATCGAGGGCGTTGACTTTGAAGAGAATATTCTTGAGCGCGGCAGCAGCGACGACTCCGAGGAGCAACGCGATGCCGCCGGCGCCGAGAACAAGGCCAATCGCGAGTTGCCACGCGCCTTGAGTCATCACCATGCGGAAAATTCGCGCTGCGTCCGCGCCTAACGCCATGCGGATTCCAAACTCCTGCGTTCGTTGGTTCACCGAAAAACTCATCACGCCATAAAGTCCAACGGCGGAAAGAATGAAGGCGACGATTCCGAAAATCGCGAACAACGTCGCGATGATGTGATTGCCGGAGAGAATCTCCTTATGGAATCGGGCCGGAGTTCCGGCAAAATAAGTCGGAAGGTTTGAATCGAGCTCGGCAACCGCTCTGCTCAAAGCCGGGCCAAGAATGTCAGCCCGTTGACCTCCCCGTGGACGAACAAGGATCGTGCAAAATTGAGGAGCCGGAGATGCGCCCAGCAACGGCATGTAGAATCCCACGCTCTCGGTTTGCTGATCGAACGGACCTTGCATCAAGGTATCCAGCACCACGCCAACAATGGTTCGCCACGGCTGCGGCACTCCGGGATTGAAGATTCGCACCTGATGACCAAGCGCGCTTTGATTGCCCCAATATTTTCGGGCAAAGCTTGCGTTCACAATTGCGATCGGTTGCTTTGAATCGACGTCGTCGACTGTGAAATCCCGACCTTCGAGAATTTTCAAACCAAGCGTCGAGAAATAATTGTCCGAGACCGATTCGAAATTTCCGCGCGGCCGATCCCGATCCGTGAGATAATTTTGGCCGTCCACTTCATACTGACCCTGGGCGTCAAAGGTCATCCGAAAGCGACTGCTCATCGCGGCGGAGTCGAACTGCGGATTCGCCCGCAACGAACGCACCGCTCGCTTGAAGAACTCGCGGCGGGCGTCCTCGTTGGGATAGGCGCCTTCCATCAAACCCATCCGCGCGGCGTAAACGGCGTTGTCGTCGTAGCCGTAGTCGAGCTTCATCTGATTTCGGATCGATTTAATTTCCAAGGTTGCCGCGATCAAAAGCCCAGCGGTCAGCGCGATTTGCGCCACCACCAGCACGCGCGTAATCACATTGACCAGACGACTGCTGTTGCCACGCCCGCCTTCTTTCATCATCTCGGCCGCGTTGCCTCTGGCGCTCAGAAACGCCGGGATGAAACCGGAGGCGATTGTGGCCAGCAGAGTGATTACGATCGTGAAAACGAGCACGGGTCCATCGATTGTGAACCTCCAATAATAGGGTGCCGGAAAAGGCAAGGTGTTGATGGCGCGAACGAAGAAATCCAGTGACCAATAAGCGATGATCACACCTGCGATTGCCCCGAACACAGCAACGACCAAACTTTCGGTCAACATTTGGCGCACGATTCTCCACCGTGTCGCGCCGAGCGCTCCGCGAATCGCCAACTCTTTGGCACGCAACGCGGCCCGCCCGAACTGCATGTTCATCACGTTCACGCACGCAATCAGCAAGACGAGAATGACCGCAGCGAGCATTCCCCAGACTTGCTGGCGAAATTGCACACCCGTGAATGCGTTCAGCAGTGGCTGCACACTTGCTGACGTGAAATTTTGGTTCGTCTTCGGATTGTCCTCTGCCAAATGGCGGGCAAGGGCGATGAACTCCGCGTTCGCTTGATCGAGAGTCACACCCGGCGTCAAGCGGCCCATCACCGCGGGCGCGTTATTGCTCGCTCCAAGGCGCAAGTCGCCGCGCGGCTGTGGCGGATATTCATTATAAAGCGGTGTCCAGAGTTCCTCCGCCTGTGGAAACTTAAAATTTGGCGGCATGACTCCGATAATGGTGGCGGCCTTACCGTTTATTCGAACGCTTTGCCCGACGATGTTCGGATCGGCATTGAAATCGCGTCGCCAGATTTCGTCGCCGAGGATTGTGACCTTTTCCGCGCCCGGTTTGTTGTCCTCGATCGTGAAATCGCGGCCAAGGACCGGCGAAACACCAATGATTTTAAAGAAATCTTCCGTAACGTAACCGCCGGTGTAGCGTTGCGGTCTGTCTTTGTAAGTAACGTTGATTGTCGATCCGGCGAGATAACCGGCCATCATTGAAAATGATTTCTGCGACGCTTTCAGATCTTCATAGTCCTGAGCGGTCGGAATATTGCCGATACCAAAATTGTTGTTTTGATCGCTGGCCTTAGGATCGATCAGACCGACGCTCATTAACTGTTCCGGGTGCGGGAAAGAAAACCCCCGCAACACGATCGCGTTGACGATGGTGAATTGGGTCGTGGCACCGCCAATGCCGAGACCGAGAACAAGCACGGCCAGAACACAAAACGCTTTGTCTTTGAACAATACTCGCAGCCCGACGCGCACGTCCTGACCAAACGAATCTAGTATCATAATGACTTACCTCTTGTTTCCATCGACCACCCAACCGTCGCGCAGTTGAATGATCCGGTTCCCGTATCCGGCATTTTTTTCCGAATGCGTGACTTGAATGATGGTCGTGCCCTCGGCGTTCAGTTTTTGAAATAACTCCATGATTTCTTCACCCTGACTGGAGTGAAGATTTCCGGTCGGCTCGTCCGCCAGAATCAGTTTCGGGTTGGCAATGATCGCCCGTGCGACGCCGACTAGTTGTTGCTGGCCGCCAGAAAGCTGGCGCGGATACAAATCCTTTTTCGCCACCATCTGAAATCGATCGAGCGCGTCCGCCACGATCGCCGACCGCTCGCCCTTACCGACCTTTCGATAGGACAATGGAATCTCGAGGTTTTCGTAGACCGTCAGATCGTCGAGCAAATGATATTGCTGAAAAACAAACCCGATCTGCTCGTTGCGAAGCGCGGCCCGCTCTTTCGCTTTCAAATGATGAACCGCGGTCTCGTTGAAAAAATATTCGCCGCTCCAACCGTGGTCGTGCATTCCGAGGATGTGAAGCAGCGTCGATTTGCCGGCGCCGGAGGGTCCCATTACCGAAACGAACTCGCCCTCCGCAACTTCAATGTCGATGTCACGCAGTACGTAAAAAAATCTGCCCTTCGCCAACGGATAGGAACGCTCGAGATTGTGAAGCTTGATCATATTCATCCCTCGCAACGCAGCGCTTCCACCGGATCGAGTTTCATCGCGAAACGGGCCGGTAAATAACACGCGATCAAGCCGGCGATCCCGACGACGAGCGTGATCCCGCCGAAGGTTGTGGCATCGAATGCGTTCAGTCCAAAAAGCAGGCTGACCAAAAGTCGGGTTGCGGCCCAGGCGCTGGCGAGTCCCAGCGCGGCGCCCCACAACGTCAGCTTCATTCCGTCGCCGACGATCAAAGCGAAAAGATGTTTCGGTTGCGCGCCGAGAGCGATCCGCAAACCGATTTCGCTGGTTCGCTGCCGAACCGAATAAGCCATCACCCCGTAAAGACCCAGCGCGGCCAACACGAGTCCGAGGATCGACAATGTTCCCATCAGCACCGCGCCGAATCGCTCGGTCACGAGAACGCCGCTCAACGTCGTGTTCATCGTTGCGACATTGGAAATTGGCTGGTCCGGATCGACCGCGCGGACAACGCTGCGCACGGCTGCGATCAAGCTGGTCGGATCGCCGTTCGCCCGAATCGCCAGGTTGAGCGGGAAATTATTTTCGACCTGTGCGTACGGAACGTACCAAACCGGACGATTGATCCGGTAATTGAAAAGATCTTCTTTCACGTCCTTCACCACGCCGACGACGGTGAGCCACGGAAAAGGCTGGCCGGCCCGAACGCGGCGAACTCGTTTGTCGATGGCGTCTTCATTCGGCCACGCCTGGCGCGCGAATTCCTGACTCACTACAACAACGGGCAAACTTCCGGCCCGATCATTTTGATCGATCAGCCGGCCTTTGATCAGCGTGACGCCCATTGTCTCGAGATAACCGGGAGAGACAACTCGGTGCGACGTGATCGGAACTTCGTTTGGATTAGCAGGCGGGCGGCCTTCGACATTAAAAACCGCATCGTAAGCGATCTCGCGCTCCAACGGGACATTGGTTGTTGTGCCGGCCGAAACAACACCGGGCAAATTGCGCACTCGTTCCAAAATTTGCTCATCGAACGCAATCCGCGCCGGATATTGCGAATACTTCGACTCCGGCAACACCATTTTCATCGCCAGCACGTTGTCGGGCTTGAAACCAAGATCGACATGTTGAAGGCGTTGGAAACTTTGCAGAAGCAATCCACCGCAAACGAGCAGAGTCAGCGCGATCGCAATTTCGGTGACAATAATTCCGTTGAACCATTTTCGTCCCGTCCCCAGCCCGCCGCGTTGATCGCCCAACTTGAGCCGCGGAATCAGCTCCTGAACGCAGGCGGCCTTGAATCCAGGAAGTAATCCAAAGATCACTCCGGTCAGAAACGCGGTCGCGAAAGCAAAGACCAGGACGCGTCGATCGAGCTCGAAATTATAAAAGAACGCCGCGAAGGAAACTCCGCGAATCGGATTGAGCGCGGCCAGAACCGGAAGCAGCCAGTTGGCCAGCAGCACTCCTACGACGCCGCCGACCAGCGCCAGCACGAGATTCTCGATCAGAAGTTGGCGAAGAAGTTGCCAGCGGCCGGCGCCGAGCGCGCATCGAACGGCGAACTCGCGTTCCCGCGCAATTCCGCGGGCCAGTTGCAGATTCGCGATGTTCGCGCAGCAAATCAGCAGAAGAAATCCCACGCCTCCCATCAGCGCGAACAACGATTTGCGCACATGACCTTCCAAGTCGCCAAGCAATTCCTGACGAAGCGATACAACTTTCACGCTCCAGCCGCGCCGGAACTCCGGATACTCCTGTTCCAATTGCCGATCGATCGCCTTGAGCTCGGCATCGGCCTGGGCCACCGTCACGTCCGGTTTGAGTCGCGCAACGATCTCGTGATTCGTCGTCGCGCGCTCGGTCAATGGTGCACTGTCGATGTTTGTTTGAAGTGGTAGCCAGATTTGCGCTGCGGCCGGAAGATCAAAGCCCGGCGGCATCACACCGATGATCGTGTGAGCGCGGCCATCCAGCGTGAGGGTTTGACCGATTGCACTCGCGCTACCGCCAAAGTGTTTTTGCCAAAGCC
>WNFW01004404.1_pt1 | contig 10324 bp, 6 predicted proteins | sample 5400131 | NCBI WGS metagenome assembly WNFW01 (sample SAMN13153362, study PRJNA577476) | soil metagenome | isolation source: 20 cm soil or saprolite under grassland replicate 1 | place: USA:California | collected 2016-06-15
TGTCCTTGCGCTGATGCATCTTCGCCAGATCAGCGTGCGCGCCGTCAATCACGATACCGTGCTTGGCGGCTTCCTTTTGGACGAACATGTAATGGTCACTCGAAGTCAGGAGCGCTTTGCTCGGGATGCAGCCCACGTTCAGGCAAGTGCCACCCAGCTCCTTGTCTTTTTCAACAATGGCAGTTTTTAAGCCGAGTTGGCCGGAGCGGATCGCAGCGATGTAACCGCCAGGTCCCGAGCCAATGATAACAACTTCAAATTTTTCCATATATCATTCTGTCATTCCGGATAAGGTGGAGCAATCGTCCAAACTAAAGCGGCGAAACACCGCCGCACTCCAAAAATGTGGCCGTCGTTGCAAAGGCAATAGGCGCTTGCGTCTTGGAGTGCGGCAGCGCTCTGCCGCTTTTGACTCAAAAATCCAGCGGAAGCTTCTTAGGGTCCTCGATGCAGTCCTTCACTTTGATTAAGAAGGTAACGGCTTCTTTTCCGTCGATGCGGCAACTGGTCGCGGCATGATTTTATGCATGCCCAGGATTCCGCTTTGTGGCGGATTCAGAATCGGCGTGGCAAACAGCGATCCGTACACTCCACCGTTTGTGATGGTGAACGTGCCGCCCTGCAGGTCTTCGATTCTTAGTTTCCCGTCGCGCGCTCTACCGGCGTAATCGGCAATGTCGCGCTCCAGGTTTGCGAAATTCTTTTTGTCCGCATTGCGCACGACCGGCACCACGAGTCCCCGCTCCGTGCCGACCGCTACGCCGATATCATAGAAATTGTTTTGGATGAAATCCTCATCCTCGATGTGACCATTGACCACCGGCACGGTTTTAAGAGCTTCCACGCAGGCCTTAACAAAGAACGACATCAGACCCAGTTTGACTCCGTTCTTTTTCGTAAACTCATCTTGCTTGTTCCGGCGCAGTTCCTGGATGGCGCTCATGTCACATTCGTTGAATGTTGTCAGGATCGCCGCGGTGTGCTGCGCCATCACGAGTTGCTGCGCGATCTTGCGCCGCAGCGGCGACATCTTTTTGCGAGTGAACCGCCCATCGCCGGATGGTTCAACGTCTCTACCGGACGGCGCTGCGGTACCTGCAGGCTTCGCCCTGCCGCGCGTCTGTGCCGCTGCCAACACATCACCTTTCGTTAGGCGACCTCCTTCGCCAGTCCCGCGAATTTTTTCCGGCGCAAGTTTCTCTTCTTCCACGATTCGGCGGACTGCGGGCGAAAAAGTTGTAGCCGGAGTTGGTGACTCCGGTTTGCCGCGGTCGTCCGCCTTCGCCGAGGCTACGGCGGACAAGTCGCCCGTGGCTACCCTTGCAGCCTTTTTCTCTGGCTCGGGTTTCTTTTCTTCCGGCTCTTTCTTTTTCGGTTCCCCTTCCGTCTTTTCCTGCGGCGGCCGTTTTGAATCGTCAATTATGGCGACTACCTCGCCTATCTTCACCTCCTGACCCTCGGGCACCTTCGTTTCGAGTACGCCGGCTTTTTCGGCGACGATTTCGGTGGAAACCTTGTCGGTCTCGAGAGTGAAGAGGGCTTCACCTTCATTCACGAACTCGCCGGATTTCTTGTGCCAGGCGGAAACGACACCACTGGTGATTGATTCACCAACGGCGGGAATTTTCACTTCAATGGCCATGCTAAATGAGCGTCGCGGTCGAGATGCGTTTCGTCAATAGCTATGGCTCATATGTGCCATCAGACGAATGCGACAAATGAGCCGAATACGGCGACTCAAACCGAAAACGCGTCAGCGACCAGGCGGGCTTGCTCGCGCTTATGGCGAGGCAAGGCGCCGACAGCCGGGCTGGCGCTGGCTTCGCGGCCTGCATAGGCAATTTCGGTACAAAAAATTGTGCGCAAGCGTGGTTCGATGAAAGTCCACGCACCCATGTTTTCCGATTCTTCCTGGCACCAGACGTACTTCGCATTCTTTGGAAATGACTTAAGCGTTTCGCGGAGCTTTTTTTCCGCGAGCGGATAAAGCTGCTCGATGCGGAAGATCGCTGCATCCTCGATCTTGCGTTGGGTTCGGTAATTGAGCAGGTCGTAATAGACTTTGCCGGAGCAAAAGATGATCCGCTTCACTCTGTCGGCCGGACCCACCTCGGGCGAGCCGAGGATTTCTTCGAAACGCCCATGGATGAATTCTTCGGCTGGCGAGGAAGCAAACTTTGCTCGCAACAGACTCTTAGGCGTCATGATGATCAGAGGCTTGATGAAGTCGCGTTTCATCTGGCGCCGCAGGACGTGAAAATACTGCGCGGCAGTGGAGAGGTTGCAGACCTGGATATTGTCCTCAGCGCATGCTTGGAGGAAGCGCTCAAGTCGGGCGCTGGAGTGTTCGGGACCCTGCCCCTCGTAGCCATGCGGAAGCAGCATCACGATCCCGCTCGGCCGCTGCCATTTCGATTCCGCTGAAACGATGAATTGATCGATAATCGTCTGTGCGCCATTGGAGAAGTCACCGAACTGCGCTTCCCACAAACAAAGCATCTTCGGGTAATCAAGCGAGTACCCGTAATCGAATCCGAGCACTGCAGCCTCTGAGAGCGGGCTGTTGTAAATGCAGATGCGCGCTTGTTTCTTGGCGAGATGCATGAGTGGCAGGTAAGGTTCTCCTGTCCTTGCGTCGTAAAGGACCGAGTGCCGGGTGCTAAACGTGCCGCGCGAGCAATCCTGGCCTGACAATCGAATCGGAATTCCCTCCAGAAGCAGCGATCCAAACGCAAGCGCTTCGGCATAATGCCACTCATAAGGGCCGCCCTCCTCGAAGACTTTGCGCTGATGCTCGATAACGATGCGATTAATCTTCGGCTGAATTTCGAAACCTTTGGGAACCTGGGTGAGACCATCGACAATGGTCTGAAGCGTTTTCTCGCTGATCGCAGTCGCCTCGGACTCGCTCGAGTATTCCGGTTGGAAAATCGCAGTCGATTCTCTGAACTTCGCTTTCTCGCTGGCCTTCCGTTTCTCGATGGCGTCGACTTCATCGCGCGTCATTTCGAGTCGCAGCCCAAACTCGGTTTCCAGCGAGGCCGCGTCGTCTTCGTTTAGCGTACCCGCTTCGAGCAACTCGCGCTTGTAGAGCTGAGTAACCGATGGGTGCTTTTCGATTTTTGCGTAAAGATCGGGCTGGGTAAATGAAGGCTCGTCGCCTTCGTTGTGACCGTACCGGCGATAGCAATACATATCGATCACCACGTCGCGCCCGAATCGCTGACGAAAATCGAACGCCATATCGCTAACGAACTTAACCGCCAGCGGATCGTCGCCGTTCACATGAAAAATCGGTGCCTCAATCATCTTTGCGATATCGGTGGAGTAGGTTGATGACCGCGCATCCTTGGGAAGCGTAGTGAATCCAATCTGGTTGTTCACGACGATGTGGATGGTGCCGCCGGTGCTGTAACCGGGTAGCTGCGACAAATTAAGTGTCTCAGCAACGATTCCCTGCGCGATGAAAGCCGCGTCACCGTGCACCAATAGGGGTAAAACCTTGCGCCGATGTTCGGTGTCGCCGCGAATTCGCTGGCGAGCGCGCGCTTTTCCTTCGACTACCGGATCGACGGCTTCCAGATGGCTCGGGTTCGACGAGAGCCGGATCTCGACCTCGGCACCCGAGGCAAGTCTCCGTACCGAGTGGTAACCGAGATGATATTTCACGTCGCCATCGCCAGCGACCAGCTCCGGAACATAATTTTCGGTAAACTCAGTAAAGATGACCTTGAGCGATTTGCGCAGGAAATTTGCCAGGACGTTGAGCCGGCCGCGGTGCGCCATGCCCATGCAAATTTCCTCGACGCCTTCTTCCGGACATTTATGCAGAATAGTATCGAGAATCACCATGAGCGATTCCGAGCCTTGAAGTGAGAATCTTTTCTGACCCACGTAACGCGTATGCAGAAAAATCTCGAACGATTCCGCTTCCAACAACGCCCGCAACAGCGCCAACTGCACTGCCGCGGGAGTCGAATGCTTGTGCGGTCGCGTCTCCAGTCGCTTGCGGATCCATTCGCGCACTCGTGGATCCTGGATATGCATGAATTCCGAACCGATGGAGTCGGCATAAATTCTCTCCAGGCCTGAGACCATTTCGCGCAACGTCATGGACCGATTGTCCAGGAAGAATTTAGACGAAACACGAAGCTCCAGGTCGGACTCGTTGAATCCGAACTCGCGCAGACTCAGCAACGGATTTTGCGGCCGCGTCTCTGCCAGGGGATCGATCCGCGCAATTGTATGACCAAGAGAGCAATACGCATAAATGAGACCATCGACGCGCGTCTGTAACGCCGCTTCGCGAGCGTCGGCGGCCGCCGCGCCGTCGCGCTGCGGCAGATTTCCCAGCTCGAATCCTTCGAAGAAGGCCGACCATCCTGAGTCGACCGACTCAGGGTTTCGCTGCCAACGGCGATAATTTTCTTCGATTAGCTCCAGATTTGCGCGAGCACCAATTGAAGTGCGCATAGCTAAATTAATCTCGGACGATTACGCGGTGCGGCAAGTTGACAGTGCGGAAGGCGCTTCGTTACTTGCTCCGCATGGTTCCGATAGAGATCGTAAAACAGACGGGGAGCGATCTAAGGATGAAGACGAATCCACTTCGAAAGGTGTTTATTGGGCTACTGATTCTGGCGCAAGCCGAAGCTTGTTTTGCCCAAGTCGATCCCAGCCAGGCAGATCCGGCTTCGGAACCGGCCGTTCTGGCTGTGGCGAAGGTCTTGCCGGCAGTGGTGAATATTAATACTGAGCGAGTAGTGAGGCGATCTGTACGCGATCCAATCGACGATTTTTACGCGCAATTCTTCGGTCATAATCGCGTTCGACCCCGCGAAATTCGCCAGACTCTGCAAAGTCTGGGCTCCGGTTTCATTATCGATCCGCAAGGCTACATCGTTACCAACCAGCACGTCGTTGAGCGTGCCGCAGATTTGAAAATTCATGTAACGACAAACGACGGCAAAACGTACAATGCGCACTACATTACCGGCGATGACAAGACCGATCTGGCATTCATCAAGATCGATGCCGAGACCGCGTTTCCTTTCATCAGTCTTGAGAATATTTCTCCGAACTTGCTGGGCCAGACTGTAATCGTGGCAGGTAATGCCGTTGGATATGGCAGCTCGATTAGCCGCGGAGTTCTTAGCGCGGTCAAGCGCGACATTACTGTGGACAATACTGAGTATAAAGATCTGGTACAGACGGACGCGGCGATTAACCCAGGCAATAGTGGCGGACCCGTGATCGATCTGTCGGGGCGTTTGGTCGGCATCAGCTCTGCAAAAATGGCGTTCACGCCGCAAGGTGTCCCCACTCAGGGAATGGGTTTCGCCATTCCAGCGGAAGTGGTGCGTGATAGCGTGAACCAATTCAAGAAAGTCGCGCAGAAGCAGCCCCAACCAAAGAACCAGCCTGCGTCGGGCCCCGATACGTCCGTGTCGAATGCGGAAAAACTATTCGGACTGCAGCTACAGGATTTGAATCAAGAACTAAGCGATGCGCTCGGCTACCTCCGCGGACGCGGAGTTTTGATTACCGCAGTCGAACCAGATAGCCCGGCGGATGAAGCGGGGATCGAGCGCGGGCTGGTGATTTATCGCACGGGCAAATCCGAAACGAACTCCGTCAAACAGATCGAAGACTTGCTTCGAGCGGTACCGAGTGGCACGAAAGTCGAATTCACTGTTGGCGCAATCCGCACCGGCCGACAAACCCGGCGACTGGCGACCTTGAGCATGACCGCTCGCTAAAAAAATCGGCAACGCAATCAAGATTCGGTTGTCTCATGGAAATGTTGCTCAATGATTAAGGTCGAGAATTTGACAAAACGCTACGCTGGCCAGCCCGCCATCCGGGATTTGAATTTCGAAGTTAACCGGGGCGAAATCATGGGATTTCTCGGACCGAACGGCGCGGGCAAAACCACCACGATGCGCATTTTGGCGAGCTTCATGCCGCCTACGTCTGGCCGCGCAACGATCGCGGGATTCGATGTTTTTGAACAATCGCTCCAGGCACGAGCGCATCTCGGCTACATGCCGGAAAACGTGCCACTTTACACTGACATGCGGGTAACAGAATACCTGCGTTATCGCGCGGCCCTCAAGGGAGTTCAACATCGCCGCGTCACCGAGCGCGTTGGCGACGTAAAAGAACTTTGTGGACTCAAGAGCGTTGAGAATAAGCTGATCGGAGCGCTCTCCAAAGGATATCGACAAAGAGTCGGACTCGCAGACGCGCTGGTCGCTGAACCGGATCTGCTAATTCTGGATGAGCCGACGATCGGACTCGATCCAAACCAAATCCGACAGGTGCGCGAGCTGATCAAGAATTTGGGCGAGCAGCATACCATTTTGCTTTCGACCCATATTCTGCCGGAGGTGGAGATGACCTGCAGCCGGGTGATTATCATTCACAAGGGACGAATCGAGGCATGTGATACGCCGGCAAATTTACTGGGAAAAATCAGACAGGCCGGCGGCGTTGTTCTTGAAGCAAAGGTGGGAAAAGACAACGGTGCTGACGAGCTAAAGAAAATTTCAGGTGTGCGAGATGTAATCACCGATGGAGAGGACGATTGGAAGCGATTTTCCCTGCGGGTGGAATCAGGCGTCGATGTGCGGGAAGAGGTCTTCCGCCTGGCCACCGAGCGCCATTGGTCCGTGCGCGAACTCACTCAGCGTCGAGCGACGCTCGAGGACGTGTTCGTGGAAATCACACATTCAGACGCCGTGTAAGTATACTGTCGAAGCGGTCCGGAGCTCAGTGCTCAATGTTTAATCTATGAGGAAATTTTACGCTCTCCTTTCGCGCGAAGTACGTGGCTATTTCCATTCCCCGATCGCCTACATCGTGCTCATCTTTTTCCTGATAGTCAGCGGGATCGATTTTTATTTCCAGGTCTCCTTTATGAACCAGCGCCAGGTGCAATACACGGTGCAGGAAGCATTCTTTAACTCAGTCTTCTTCTGGTTTGCCTTTGTTTTGATTTTCCCCCTCATCACAATGCGTCTGTTTGCCGAAGAATTTAAGCTCGGCACGATTGAGCCACTGACGACTGTTCCAGTGCGTGACTGGCAGGTAGTACTTGCGAAATTTTTCGGCGCGCTGGTCTTCTATGTAATTCTCTGGATCCCGACCCTGCTCTACTTCGGCATCTTTCTCAAGGTCGCGCATGAGCCGGCTGCGCATTCTGGCGGAGCATACTTCGGGTCTTATCTGATGCTCTTATTACTCGGAATGTTCTATCTGTCGATTGGTTGTCTCACATCCGTTTTGACCCGGAACCAGATTATTGCGGCGATCATTTCCTTTTGTGCGATTACGCTGCTGTTTTTCCTCGGCCTGGTTCAATTTATTCTGCTCGATGTGAGCTCTGAGACACGCGATTTGCTGGGCTACTTCTCTGCCATCGAACACATGGGAACGTTCTCGCGCGGCGTGATAGATACGCGGCCAATCGTGCTCTACGTGAGCATGACCATCGTGATGCTAACGCTCACTCATCAGGCGTTCCAATCCCGCAAGTGGAGGCTTTGAGCGATGCCTAACGAAACAAACCAGCGCCCAAAACCTTCCGGAAAAAAAATTCGCCGGATTCGAATCGGTTTCAATGTTGTCGCCCAAATCGTGCTCGTGTTGTTTCTGGCTGCGATGGTGAACTCGATCGCCTTCAAACACTACGCGCGTTGGGATTTTTCACGCGACCAAAAATATGCGCTCTCAGACAAAACGAAGCGTTTTCTGGACACACTCAAGGGTAAGATGCGCATCACAATTTTCTTTCCGCCAAGCACACCGATTAGCACAGACGTTCAGAATTTGCTGACGGAATACCAGTATGCCGGTAAAGGAAAGGTCGACATCGAGCACATTGACCCCGAGCGCAATCTTTCCCGGGCGAAGGAGTTGTTCGATAAATACAAAGTCGTTACCGACGAGCCTCTTTTGATCGTCGATTACGAAGGACGCAGCAAGACGGTCAAGGCGTCCGAGATGGCTGACATCGATCAGAGCGGAATGGCGTCCGGCGAAGGGCCTCGCGTAGCCGCATTCAAGGGCGAACAAGCCATGACCAGCGCAATGATCGATCTCGTGGAGGGGAAAAAGAAGACTCTCGGCTATGTCCTCGGTCACAAGGAACCACCACTCACGGAAGGTAGCGCGATCTCCGTCCTGAAGACATTCATCGAGAACGAAAACATCCAGTTCAAAGAACTGAACCTTCTCGATCTGGATGCGATTCCAGAGGACGTAAAAACCGTCATGATCATAGGGCCGCAATACGACTTTTCAGACCGCGAAATGAAAGTGCTGCGCAACTTCTGGGATAAACAGGGGCGGATTTTACTTCTCCTCGATCCAGCGGCGAAAACGCCGAAGCTAGATGCGTTTGTCAACGAGCTGGGCGTCAAGGCGAATGACGACAGACTGATGGTCTTTTTGCGGACTGGGATCCAGGAGCTGGCACTAACAAGAGACGTACAAGCGCGCTTCCTCGGTGACAGCCCGATCACAAAACGACTGGCTGACGTGCGCGCGCTGTTTTTGGGCGGCACTTCTTCGCTTACCCTTGAGCCTGACCGCGTCCGAGCTGCCAACGTCCGGCTCGAGCCCCTGGTCCAGGCGGAAAAAGGTTATTTTGCCGAGACCGATTATAACACAGACGATCAAGCAAAACTGCAGGCCGATGCGAAACGGAGTGGCGATATTGCACTAACCATAGGCGCAGCCGTAGAAAAAGGCGGCAGCGCCGATGAGCGAGTGCAGGTGAACTCGTCGCGCCTGGTAGTCGTTAGCAACGCGACATTTGTTCAAGACAATGCAATTACGCAGGACCAGCAGGGACTCGATTTCATTTCTGGCAGTGTGAACTGGTTGTTGAGCCGCGAACAGCTGATCGGTATCGCACCAAAAGTTTCAAAACCTCTCACTTTCAGTCTGGATGGAGAGGCCTTGGCTCGTCTGCGTTGGATCATCCTCGTTTTTATGCCGTTGATCCCCGCCGTGATCGGAACGGTGATTTGGTGGCAACGGCGCGTGTAATCGTAGCTGTCATGTTGAGCCCTTCGATTTCACTCAGGACAGGCTTAGCGAAACATCTCTGGCTCTTGTTTGAATGTGCCGTGCGGGAAAGTGTCCGGAGATTCTTCTCCCGCGACTGCGGGATCAGAATGACACGAGACGAATTATGAATTGGAGAACTACTTTAGTCCTCGCCGTCGTTGTGCTCGGGGGGTTCGCATACCTCAGGTTCTTTGAGATGAAGCAGCCGAGCACGGAGGAAGCGATGCGGCAGGCGCAAAACGTGGTGAATTTCGATCGAAACAAGATTGATGGTCTGATCATTCAAAATGGCGATGAAAAGATAGAAATAAGGCGCCACGACAACAAATGGCGGCTCGAAACGCCATTCAAGGACCAAGCAGATGCTGCCTTGGTCGAGAATTTGTTATCGGATTTGGAGACCTGGCAGAAAGATGGAACCATTCCGGCGAAAGACATCGACGCCGATAAGAGCAAGCTGAATGAATACGGCCTGAACAGGCCAAAGCTTAAGCTAAAATTGATCGGCTCTGACAGGCCACCTGAAATCTTGTTTGGAAAAGATGCTGCGTTGGAAGGCAGGATGTATGTCCGCTTTGAGAATTCCACGGAAACGTTTCTCGCCAAACAATCTGTCAAGAAAGACATCGAAAAAAAAGCGGAGGAATTCCGCGACAAAAAATTAACGGATCTAACGACTGCGCAAGTACGCCGCATCGCGGTAAAGACGCCTGCTGGCGAGATGGAGTTGGAGAAGAAGGGCGATCATTGGGACATCGTGAAACCACTCCGCGCACGGGCAGATGACGAGAAAGTCGGCGATCTGATCGCGCAGGTCACCACGGCACGCATTCAACAATTTGTGGCCGACGATCACGGCGACCTGCGACCTTATGGGCTGGCAGAGCCACGCGGGACGATCACGTTATTTAGCCAGGAAGGAAAGAAAGACCAAAAGGTTGAGATCGCCGACTCGATTAAAATCTTTGGCCAGGAGGACAAAGGTCAAATGTTACAAATCGGCAGTGCGCCCGAGAAGGAAAAGGACCAGGTCTATGTCCGGTTTGCTCCTCGCGGGGCTGTTTACACGTTGCCCAAAAAGATCGAAGAGATCCTGAACACCAAGCCAGCCGATTTACGCGATTATCATTTGGTTCGAATCGACACAAACGTTCTCGATCGGATTACAATCGATGTTCCAGGTAAAGCTAAGACTGTTCTTGCGCGCAAGGATGGAAATTGGATCGTCGCCAGTCGAAATAATGCGCCC
>WNFW01003986.1_pt1 | contig 10323 bp, 10 predicted proteins | sample 5400131 | NCBI WGS metagenome assembly WNFW01 (sample SAMN13153362, study PRJNA577476) | soil metagenome | isolation source: 20 cm soil or saprolite under grassland replicate 1 | place: USA:California | collected 2016-06-15
ATCGCCAACCGCGATGGCACGGCCGAGAAAAAGGTTGCCGATGGAGTTTTCCCCGCCATTTCGCCCGGCGGGACAGCCGTTGCATTTAACACTGTGGAAAAGAACGGCACGACTTATGTGCGTCACATCGCCGTGCTCGAAATCTCAACCGGCAAGACCACGGTGTTCAAGGACGTCCCGAGCGACAACAGCTATTATCCGACGTGGTCGCCAGACGGGAAGCGCATTCTCTTTACGCTGCGTCAAAATGAGGTGTGGGACCTCGGCCTGATCAACGGCGACGGAACCGACTTTCGGACTCTGAAAAAAGGCGCGCCGGGAGAAGTCACACTTTATTCACCGATTTGGGCGCGCGATGGGCAATCCGTTTTCTGCCAGGACATGACGAACATTTACCGGCTCGGTCTCGATGGCGCCGTAGTCGCGCAATGGAAGATCGACAAAATCATTCCGAATGGCGGCATGACCGGTGATGGCCGGATCGACGTGTCGCCCGATGGCAAACGCTTGCTTGTCAGCGTCGACATGAACGAAGAAGCTCAGGGCAAAGATCGGGATGGGCCGGTACCAGCGCTTTGGTCTTTTGATCTCGATTCACAACGCTCGGTCCGACTGACTTCGAAAAAACTTTTTGGCTGGGACGGCGTTTGGTTCGACAAGGACAATATCCTCTTCCTCAGCCGGGCCGCTGGCGAACAGGACGACTCAATTTATCGGATGCCGATCAACGGAAAAAATTCAAAGCGCCTGATCAAAAATGCGCGCTTCCCAAGTGTTAATCTGCCGTGATTGGAATAACAATCGCCTGGCGCATGAAAGCATTTGCGTTTTCGATTTTTTTCTGTCTCAGCCTTACCGCGCTCGCAGGTGACCCGCAGCGAAAGATCGCCTTCGAACGCGGGAACAATGTTTGGGTAGCTAATCTCGACGGGACCGCCGCGAAGAAAATCGCTGCCGGGGCGCTGCCGAATATTTCACCAGACGGCACGCGCCTGGCCTTTAACACAGTTGAGGACTCCAAGACGCGACCTGGTCCCGAACGCCACATCGCAGTCGCCGACCTCGCCAGCGGCAAGGTCAGAATTTTCAAAGATATCCCGAGCGATAATTGCTTTGGCCCTGTTTGGTCGCCGGATGGATCGAAACTCGCGTTCTCGATCATGGCTGAGAAGGAATGGAGGCTTGGTTTGGTCAACGTTGATGGCTCGGGTTTTGATTTTGTAAGAAATGCGGAGCTAAAGGGCGATGCATTCGGCGCGCCCACCTGGTCAGCCGATGGTAAATCGATTTTCTGCCACGACCTGGACAATCTTTATCAGATCGATTTCGACGGAAATGTTCTTAAAAAGTGGAAGCTATCCGAAGTGCTGACCGAGGCGGGCATGAACGGCGGTGATCGGCTCACTGTCTCGCCTGATGGGAAGACATTGCTGATGGATGTAGATCTTGGCGCGGAACATGAACGCAAAAATTGGGATGGACCGCAGCCCGCGATTTATAAATTCGATCTCGCCACGGCGAAAACCACGCGCATGACGGGGAAGAATGATTTTGTCTGGGACCCTTACTGGCTAACGAGCGACGAATTTCTCTGTCTAATTCAAAAAGGAAACGAAAATCAGCCGTCGCTTTATCGCATGTCGATAGACGGCAAGAATGCCAAGCTGCTCGCGAAGCACGCGCGCACGCCGAGCGTCAGTGCGCCCTAGGGTCTCGCCTCGACCTTAACTGAGAAGTTCTCTCGCTTTCGCAAGCGCCTCCGCAATCTTGCTCGCGTCGTTGCCGGCGCCCTGAGCATTCTCTGGGCGACCACCGCCTTTGCCGCCCACGATTGGCGCGATCTGCTGAATCAATTTGTTCGCCTGAAACTTCGACGTCATTTCTTTTGAGACGGATGCGACTAACGCGACTGATCCCTTTGCAGCGCTTGCGAGGAAAATCGGGCCCTTAAATTTTGATTTGAGCGCGTCCCCGACTGCTTGCAGCAACTTTCCGTCAGCGTTCGGCACTTCGGCCACGCAGAAGTTTTTTCCTGCGTGTGACGCCGCCAGCTCATTCGCGATTTGCACAGCCCGGCTTCGCAACTCGGCCTCGGCAGCTTTGGCACTTTGCTTTTCCCAATCGCGAACTTCGGCTTCGATCTTTTCTAGATGCGCCGCGCGTACATCGACTTGTTGGAGCATTTCAGTTGTGGTTGCGTCGCTTTCAAAAGCAGGCAGCGCCGCGATGTCAGGTTTCTTGCGCGCCAAGGCTTCAAGCTTGTCTTGCTGACGCGCAGCTTCCTGCTTCGCCCAGCTACGTGCTGCGTCACCTGCGATTGCTTCGATCCGGCGAACGCCAGCGGCGATCGCTTCTTCCTTCACGATCCGGAAGGGGCCGATTTCGCTGGTGGATCTCACATGGGTCCCGCCGCAAAGCTCCATTGAGTAACCATCGAGTGCTTTCGGTTCGCCACCGATCTGCAGAACGCGCACCGTGTCGCCGTATTTCTCGCCAAAAAACTGGATGATATCCTTTCGTTCCCTAGCTTCAGCGTACGGAATTTCAGTCCACGAAACCGGCGCATTTTCCGCGATCTTTTCGTTCACTAATCTTTCCACATCGCGCACTTGCTGCTTCGTGAGTGTCGCGCTGGAAAAATCGAACGTAAGTTTGTCGGGGCCGACGTAGCTTCCTTTTTGCGAAGCGTCGCGTGAGACAACTTCGTGCAGCGCCCAATGTAAAAGATGCGTCACGGTATGGTGCCCTTGAATCGCGCGGCGTCGATCGACATCCACTGAAACGCGCACGGCTTCGCCCGGTTCCGGCGCACGACCTTCCATGATCGCAGCCCGATGAACAAACACTTCGCCACGCTTTTGCGTATCGATCACGCGCAACTGGCCAACTTCCGTCCGGTCGTGACCTGGAACATGAAGCAACCCGCGATCTCCGACTTGTCCGCCCATCTCGGCATAACAAGGCGTTCGATCGAGGACGATGTTTACCTCTTCCACTTTTGTACCGGGCAAAACTGTTTCGACAACTGATTCGGTCTCCAGAAAATCATAGCCGAGAAATTTCGTTGGCTCGGCTTTCAGCCCCCCTTCTTCTACGCTGATTTTTTCTTTTTTCTGTCTCTTACGGCCGCGCTCACGCTGTTCCTCCATCCGCTGCTCAAACCCGGCAATATCGACTGTAAATCCGCGCTCACGCGCTAGCAGTTCAGTGAGGTCGAGTGGAAAGCCGTAAGTGTCGAAAAGTTTGAACGCAAAGTCCCCGGAGATTTTCTTCTCGACCGTTCCATCAGGTCGGCGGACGAACGCGCCTAGCTTGTCGCGGTTGTGATAACCCGCAGCGCGTGACATCTCAGATGCCTCAAATTCTGCCGGACCGCCTGTATCACCCATAAATTCTGGCAAAGATTCGATCATCTGCGCTGCTCTCTCGAACCGTTCAAGGCCAGCTTCGGTATCAAAAAGATTGAGGCCTCGGTCGAGCGTCCTGTTAAACGATTCTTCTTCATGGCAAATTGTTTCTTTAATCTTCGATTCTTTCGCCCGGATTTCAGGGAACATGTTGCTCATCGTTTTTGCAACGACATCGACTAGCTTGAAGAAGAATGTCTCGTGAAAGCCTAACGAACGCCCATAGCGAACCGCACGACGAAGAATGCGGCGTAAAACATAGCCGCGACCCTCGTTTGATGGAATGATTCCGTCGGCAATGGCGAATGACAGCGCCCGGATGTGATCGGCAATCACACGAAACGCGACATCGATTTTTTCTTGATCGGCGTCGCTTGTGGGGCGGCCGCTCCGGCTGCCCTCCGCCTCGCCCGGCAAGCGAAGCGCTTCCCCTACACTTGGCAGGGTTCCGGCGTAATTCTTGCCGCTTAGCTTTTCCAGTTCGTCGAAAATCGGCCGAAAAATGTCTGTCTCGTAATTGGAAATCGTTCCCGAGAAATCGGTGAGATTTTTTGTGTCTTGAATAATCGCCGTGACGCGCTCGAAACCCATTCCGGTGTCCACATGCCGCTGGGGCAGCGGCGTGAACGTGCCATCCGGGTTCGCGTTGAACTGGATGAAAACCAGGTTCCAAATTTCGATGCAACGCGGATCTCCCTTGTTCACGAGCGCGCCGCGCGTGTCGCCGTCCGGCGTTAGATCGATATGGATCTCCGAACACGGGCCACACGGACCGGTGTCGCCCATCATCCAAAAATTATCGGACTTCCCACCATTGAGAACGTGAACAGCCGGATCGAGATCAGCTTCGCGAAACAAGTGCGCCCAGTAATCGTAGGCTTCCTGATCGAATTCACTCGGTTCACCCGGGCCGGGCTTGTAAACAGTCGCGTAAAGCCGCTGCGCGGGAAATTTCCAGCGTTCGACGAGTAATTCCCACGCCCATTCAATCGCTTCTTTTTTGAAATAATCGCCGAAGCTCCAATTCCCGAGCATCTCGAAAAACGTGTGGTGATAAGTGTCGAGCCCGACGTCTTCCAGGTCGTTATGTTTGCCGCCGGCGCGGATGCATTTCTGCGTATCGGCCACGCGCGCCGGAGTCCATGAAGGTTTTTGCTGTCCAAGAAAGATCGGCACGAACTGGTTCATGCCGGCATTGGTAAAAAGCAGATTCGGCGCGTCGGGCAGCAGTGACGACGACGGCACAATCGTGTGGTGTTTCTCGCGAAAGAAATCGAGAAAGGATTGCCGGATCTGCGCAGAAGTCATCGTGTCAATCTTAGGTGGTTGCAGCCAAGTTTCCTGAGAGCGAGAGGATTTCCAAATGGAAATGTTTCCGCGCAAGGTCATCCTGATGCAAGGCAGACCATGAACACACGATCAAAGGCGAGCAGCTTCTCGCGCAGCTCAACTGCTGTGCGGCTGGATATCGTTCGGCACGCGATAAAAAGGCCGGACAAAAAAGTGCGTTTTAGCCGGAACGGCGCGATTCACATTGTGTGACTTCGGCGCCTCGGCAGAGACGCGCTCACAAGCTCGGGAGATTTCCAAGGAGCGCGAGACTGCTGATCAATTTTCCGCTGGCCGTTTTCCCTCGATGTCGGTCACATCAAACGCAGGGCCGAATCCCAATAATCTCGACATGTCGACTTCGCGGTCGCGGCGTTATTTTATTTTTTATCCTCGTCCAGCTTGGTCTTCACCGCAGACTCAATTTCTTCGTAGAGGGCCCGATCATTCTTTAGCGTTTCCTTCGCGGCATCGCGACCTTGGGCTAATTGCGTGCCTTTGTAATTCAGCCACGAGCCACGCTTCTCGACGATTTGTTTTTCAAGCGCAAGATCGAGAAGCGCGCCGGTCGATGAAATTCCTTCGTTGTACATGATGTCGAACTCGGCTTCGGTAAAGGGCGGAGCGACCTTGTTTTTCACAATCTTAACCCGGGTGCGATTCCCCGTGACGACGCCATCTGTCTGTTTGATCGCGCCGATGCGACGAATATCGACACGCACGCTGGCGTAAAATTTCAATGCCTTCCCACCGGGCGTCGTTTCCGGATTACCGAACATGACGCCGATCTTTTCCCGAATTTGGTTCGTGAAAATGCAACATGTTCGCGCCTTTGAAATAAGCGAAGTGAGTTTGCGTAAAGCGGCGCTCATGAGCCGCGCCTGCGCGCCGACTGTGGTATCGCCAATTTCGCCCTCCAGCTCTGCTCTGGTGACGAGCGCGGCGACCGAATCAAGCACAATTACGTCGAGAGCATTGGATCGCACCAGCGTTTCGCAAATCCGGAGTGCTTCCTCACCGGAGCTCGGCTGCGAAACAAGCAGGTCGTCAAGATCAACACCGAGCCGTTTCGCATATGCTGGATCGAGCGCATGCTCGACGTCGATGAACGCTGCAAGTCCACCGCGTTTCTGCGCCTGGGCGATAACGGTAAGGGTGAGTGTTGTCTTACCAGATGATTCCGGGCCAAACACTTCGACGACTCTGCCTCGTGGAAATCCGCCAACTCCAAGCGCGCGATCGATCAAAATGTTGCCAGTCGGAATGACGTCGATGTCAACGATCTTTTCGTCGCCAAGTCGCATGATCGCGCCGTCGCCGTAATCTTTTGCGATTTGCTGAATCGCGAGATCGAGATTCTTGTTTCGCGCCACGGTGAGTTTGTCTGCGCCGGCCTTCTCTTCAGTTTTCGTCGCCATATCGAGATAACTCTAATTACTTCTCCGCCGACGGTTCGCCAAGCGGAAAAGCTTCGCTAGGAAAGCAAAAGGCCGCGAACTTAAGGTCCGCGGCCTTCGATTTCCAGAAAACTGGATCTTAAGAAACAGCGATTTTGCGCGGTTTGACGTGTTCTGCCTTCGGCAGAGTCAAAGTCACCACGCCCTGATCGATCTTTGCGGTGATCTTGTCTGCATCGATCGATGGATCGAGCTCGAACGCGCGCCGATAATTTTCTGAGCGCGATTCCCGATGAATCAACTTGCCTTCCACGCCGGGACGAGAACGGCGTCCGACAATTGTTAGCTCGTTGTTCTCGACTGAAATCTCGAGGCCATCTTTGTTTACCCCAGGCATCTCGACTTCGAGTGTATAGCCATCTCCAGCCTCGACGACGCTGGCAGACGGCGCAATGAACTGTTCGCTCTGCGCACGCTCAGTATCGCGATTTTCACGGACCAATGTGTTCATAATTAATTTCCTTTGCTTTCGCTTTTCAGAAAATTTCCAGCGGTTCCTACACGCGCCGGAGATTTGATTACTTGACCTCAATTTGCTTCGGTTTTGCTTCCTCGGCCTTCGGTAGTGTCACGGTAACGATTCCGTCCCGGTAAGTTGCACCGATCTTGTTTGCATCCACGCGGGTCGGAAGCGTAATGCTTCGCCGGAATCTGCCGATATAACGCTCGGTGCGCTCGGCCTTTTCACCATTCGAAGTCTCGCTTTTTCGCTCGCCGCTAATTGTCAACGTTCCGTCGTGCAGAGAAATTTCTATATCTTCCTTCCGCATTCCGGGCAGTTCGACAACAGCAACGATGTTGTCCTTGTCTTGGTATAAATCGAGTGCTGGCGACCAGCCACCAAAGAGCTGTCCATGCCGCGAAAAACTCGACCAAAACGGCAATTCGAGCAACGAGTTGAGATCATCTCTCAGGTTGCTCCAACGTTCCAGCGACGGCCATGCCATCGGTTCTAGGGGTTGATAACGTATTAGACTCATAATTTATAGTTTCCTTTCTAAAGCTTTTCTTGTTCTGCACGTATCTTCCAAGCTGCCGGTATGCCATTCGAAATCGCCTGAAAATATGTCTGGTAAGTTACAGTATTCAAACGACTTACTCATGATTAATGCCTGTTGGTTTCAAGCGTAATGTGTGTTGATTTGGCGCGGCAGCTTTCACATCGAATCAGGGAAATGTGTGACATGTTTGCACAAGCCTGTGTGCGAAAAGTTTTGCCGGAACCCATGGGCACAACTATTCGTCTTTTGATGGCGAGCTCACAACGAGACGAACGATTTATGCGCGCGGCTTTGAAGGAAGCGAAGAAGGCATTCGGGCAGACCAGTCCCAATCCGGCTGTCGGTGCAGTCCTCGTCATCAAGAATCGGATTGTCGCAACGGGCCATCATCGGGGAGCAGGCCGCGACCACGCAGAGATCGAGTGCCTCCGCAAGTTCGCTGCCCACGTGCCCGCTCGCGCTACACTCTACGTCACTCTCGAACCCTGTTCGACCGTCGGACGCACGGCACCATGCACAAATGCGATTATCAAGGCCGGCGTTAAGAACATGGTAGTCGGCGCGGTGGACGTAAATCCCCGCCACTCGGGTAAGGGTATTAGGCAGTTGCGAAACGCACGCATCAAAGTACGGAATGGCGTCTTGGCCGACGACTGCGCACGCCTTAATGAAGCTTTCAACAAATGGATCGTTAGCCGGCGACCTTTCGTTATCGCAAAATGCGGACTGAGTCTGGACGGCCGGTTGACGCGCCGCCCAGAGGAGCCTCGTTGGATCACAGATTTCGCGGCACGTCGTGACGCGCACCAGCTTCGCGCTCAGGTAGACGCGATTCTTGTTGGAGCAGAAACGGTTCGCGTGGATGACCCACGATTGACCATTCGCGGTATCCACCACGCGCGACAACCCTGGCGCGTTGTGTTGACTCGCTCAGGCAATCTGCCGCGGCGCGCTCGTTTGTTCTCTGACAGGCTGACCGCGCGAACGCTGGTGTACAAGTGCAAGTCTTTGACTGCCGTCTTGCAAGATTTGGGTGAAAGAAATGTGATGAGCGTTCTGATTGAGGGCGGTGGCGAGGTGCTTGGTCAAGCGCTGGATGCGCGTCTGATTGACAAGGTGCAACTTTACTTGGCTCCGATTCTGACGGGAGGACCGGTAGTTGCATTTCCCGGCCGCGGAGCCGATGCCACTCCGAATTCGATGCGTCTTGATCACATCTCCTACCAGCGGATTGGACAAAACGTCCGCGTTATAGGTTATCCCAAAAATTACGCCGCCTGAATAAAGCGAGAAACTTCTCGTCGTACCTCTTGTTAAATTATTGGGAGGTAAAATAAATGAATTGGAAAAGACTTCTCTTGATTGCACTGGTGGCAGGTGGATTCGCTTTCGCTTCGGCGCCGCGTTCTGACGCTGGCGTGTCGGTCGGAATTGGGTTCGGGTTCCCGGTAGGCTACTATGGGTATTATCCTTACGGATACTACCGGCCGTACTACTACCGACCGTATTCGTACTATGGCTCCTATTACACAGGGCCATCATACTACTGGTACGGCGGGCATCGCTATTACCGCCACCATCGTTACCATCATTACTACCGTCATCGGTATTAATTGAGTAGGGATGAAATCCGCTGAACTGGCTCGGGAAGCGATCGCGAGCCAGTTCTTTTTGACACGAAATAGCTGCGGGGTACTAGAGGTCCTGCCTATCGATCTTTCGACGGTATTCGCTGCTTATTTGTCTGATTTGGGCGACCCTGTGGGCTTCGCTGTGGCGCGGCCGTTTGGCTGTTGGGATTGGAATTCCTTCTTTAACTGTTGAATCAAAGCCGGCAGTTGCTGCTGCCGCTCGGACTCGACTTGGTGCCGGAGCGCTTGCTCCATTCTGCGGCGTTCCTGCATATAGCGGGACTCAAACAAATCGCGTTTCTGCTGGTCTAATAGGAGGCCAGAGTCGTGCAGAGCCGCCTCGGTTTCACGTTTGATTCGCTCGCGCCTTAGACTCTCTCGCTGGCGCATAATCTGGCGCTCTTCCGGACTCATTTGCATCCAACGCTCGGCATTTCGACGGAAAACCTGCTGATCTGCTGCAGGAAGCGAAAACCATCGTTCCCGCACGCTATTTCCCGGCGGGTGCTGGACAGGCCCCCCCCTTCGCCCGTTAGACCGCTGCGGCTGCGCCTGCGCGTGTCCCAAGGCGCAGAACGAAGCGAAGATCGACAACGTCGCGATTATTTTACAAAGTTGAGTTTTCGTCCCACAGGCTGTTTTCATCTACAGCGAGCAATTCATCCAGATCGGCGACGACCTCGTAGTCTTGTGGATCGATTTTCGCCACCACATCGGGCTCCCTGTCCGGAGATTTTTGCGACACAGGATGATGCGTGGCAACTATCACTCCCATTACGACAATTGCGAGTGCCGATGCCGGGATGAGTCTCCGCAAGCTAACCCACTTTCGCGCCCGCTGGAAGCCACTTGGTTCTTGGCGAACCTGTCTGAGCACGTTTCGAGCGAAGAACGGCGAAAGCTTGGGCTCGGCCGTGCGGCCGAGGAGATCCCACAAATCCTGGTCATCTTCACGTTTCATAGTCGTCCCGTGAATTGAACTACTTGCAGTCCTGAAAGTTGCGCTCGGAAGACGTTCCGAAAATCGAGACCTAGCCTTCCGGCGCTTCGAGGAAACCTTCGAGCTGCCGGATACGGGTCGGATGCCGCATTTTGCGCAAGGCCTTTGCTTCGATTTGGCGAATACGCTCCCGAGTGACCTGGAACTGCCGGCCCACTTCCTCGAGTGTTCGGCTATATCCATCGACCAAACCAAACCGTTGTTCCAGCACCTGCCGCTCGCGCTCTGTCAGAGTCTCGAGCACGTCCTTGATTTTCTCCTTTAGCAGAACAATAGCGGTCATGTCACTCGGGTTTTCCGCGCCTTTGTCCTCGATAAAGTCACCAAAATTGGTTTCTTCGCTTTCGCCAACGGGTGATTGGAGCGAGATCGGCTGCTGTGCCATCTTGAGGACCGCGCGGACACGATCGACCGGCAATAGCACCTCTTCCGCCACCTCTTCAGGCGTAGGTTCGCGGCCATATTCCTGGACGAGCTGCTTTTGCACCCGCATCAGCT
>WNFW01003988.1_pt1 | contig 10322 bp, 10 predicted proteins | sample 5400131 | NCBI WGS metagenome assembly WNFW01 (sample SAMN13153362, study PRJNA577476) | soil metagenome | isolation source: 20 cm soil or saprolite under grassland replicate 1 | place: USA:California | collected 2016-06-15
GCTGGTGGCTGCCGACGTCGTGACTCCCGGCGCGGAGGTCGTGCGGGCCAGCGTTGCCGAGAACGCCGACCTCCTGTGGGGCCTTCGCGGCGGCGGCGGGAACTTCGGGATCGTGACCTCGTTCGAGTACGAGCTGCACGAGGTGGGGCCCGACCTCGTCGGTGGCTACCGCTTCTATCCGGGGGACCGGGCGGGCGACGTGATCCGCTTGTTCCGTGAGCTCTCCCGGGAGGCCCCGGACGGGCTGCAGTTGGGTCTCGTGCTTCGGCTGGCTCCGCCCGCGCCCTTCCTTCCCGAGGCGGTCCACGGGAGGCCGGTCGCGGCGGTTGGCGCGTGTTACGCGGGGTCGATCGAGGATGCGTGGCAGGCGCTGAAGCCGCTGGACGCGCTGGGAGCTCCGCTCGCGGATCTCCTGCGTGTGGCGCCGTACACGTCGCTGCAGACGATGCTGGACGCTGCCTGGGCGCCCGGCTTCCAGAACTACTGGCGGGCCGAGTACCTGCGGGAGCTGCCCGACGCCGCAGTGGACGTTCTCCTCGACGCGTTGCACTCCATCACCTCGCCGCTCTCGGACTTCAAGATCTGGCCCCTTGGCGGGGCCATCACCCGCGTGCCGGAGGAGGCCACGGCCTACAGCCACCGGGAGGCTCCGCTCGTTCTCAACATCAACGCCAGGTGGTCGGACACCGCGGATTCCGAACGACACATGACCTGGACGAGGTCGTTGTGGGAGGCGATGCAGCCGTTCTCGGCGGGCGGTGGCTACACGAACTGGATGGGCAACGAGGGTCCAGACCGCATCAGAGCGGCGTACGGCGAGCGCAAGTTCGAACGGCTCGTTGCCCTGAAGACGCGATACGACCCGACCAACTTCCTTCGCCTCAACCAGAACATTCCTCCGTCGATATTGCTCCGCCGCGATGGCGATGTATGTGACACCGAAGACAACCGAGCCAAATCCGCAGGGTCTCGAGCGTGAGGTGGGTCTCGAGAAACCGACGCCGGTCATCCTGCTTGAGCGCCCGGCCCGCCCGGATTTGGGCGCTTCTCCCGACCTTGCTCGTGTAGCGGGAAGGGGACGGGTATGCCCGGAGGATCGTCGGACCGCCATGGGGAACACCCGCATGGTCCGGGCTGGGGATCTCGAGGAGCTGGGACCTGCGAGATGAAGATATCCACATGGGAGCCGGTAGCCCACGACACGTCCCGGAGGTACAAGGAATCTGTTCCAGGAATATATCTGTTCCAGAAATACCGGAACATTGCTGGTGGTGGAACAAGCAGAAAATTATCAGCTCTACGTGCGCTGTGCGGTTGATTGAGCCAGAATGGTGGTGGTTGTGGGTCGCCTCGCCGTCGTCAAAAACTCATCTACACGTAACAACATACTCGGGGGCGGGCAAAACACGGGGCCGTAGCTCAGTAGGTAGAGCGCCTGCTTTGCAAGTAGATAAGCCCAAGCGCTGTGCATTTACGTGTTTCCGCAGGTCGTGCATGAGCGCTGTGGCCGGAATTATGCGCTGAGTTTCGAGAGGCCAGAATCGCCTCAGAAGCCCGATCGGGAGGCCCGGAGGGTGAAATCCTTGCTCCAGACCCCGACGGCTTGGCAAGCCTTCGGAACGTGGATCATGCGGTCAGCTCCGAGGATCCGACGGGTCGAGGCCGCGGGCAGCGCAGTAGCCAGCCCACCATTTCTCACCCTCCGGGGTCCGCTGGCCATGCTCCACGGGGATCCCCGGGTACTCGGCCCGGAAGGTCTCATACAAGGCGCTCGCTATGCCCCGCCGTTGAAACTCAGCATCGACGTCCATCTTCTTGATGAAGGCGGTGTTGTTCGTGTGAAGCCACACCGAAAGGTGTCCGACTGGCGCTTCTCCTCCGTTGAGGTGGGCAAACAGATACAGCCGCCGGCGGTCCTTGTTGACTTCTAGCGCGACCCTGCCCGAAGCAACCCCGTGATACGTGGATCCTCCGGCGGAACCGGATCCCGGATCGGAGAACAACTCGTATGTCACTTCGAGACCGGGAACATGGCAGTGTGGCCGGACGGACACCTTGCACCTTGTCAGCGACGGTTGACGCTCCTGTATCTCGGCGCTCTCCGCACCGGGGGCACGCCACTGGGTCAGGAGTCCGGCTCGGCGGCGACCCGGTCCTGCCCGAGGCGGCCAGCCAACAGCGCAGCGGCCTCCTCAACGCTCAGCACATCCAGGGTGATCGGGCGGGCGCCCTCCTGCGTGACCAGGCTGGCCAACTGGTTGCGGCTGGTGATCACGACCCGACAGGTGGAGCTGCCCGGCAGCAGGGGACGGACCTGGTTCGCTGTCGCGGGCGTTGTCCAGCACCACCAGCACCTTTCGGTCGGCCAGCAGGCTGCGATACAACGCTGCCTGGGCATCCAGGTTGACCGGGATCCGCTCCGGCGGGATCTCGAAGGCGTCCAGGAATCCGCGGGTTGGACCTGCATGCCCGGGAATGATGGGGGACGCTTGGCGAGAGGCCCCTCGCTCTGCGCCAAGGGCTGCGTTTTTCCGGCGCCGCTGGTGGGCATAACAGGCACCCGGGAGGGCGGGCGAACGTGGCGGATGCGGCAGGGGCAGGATGCAGGCTCCAGCACGGCTCGGGAACCCTTTGCGACCCGGGTGCGGCGCTGCCGGCCGCCAGGGGGCCGCTCACCGAGGAGCTGTTCGGGCAGCTTGTTGGTCCCCTCGCCCCGCTGTCGGCGATGCCCGACTCCGCCGGCGATGCCCTGTGGGACGACGACTTCCACCTTGCGCTTTACGCCTGCTACGAGTTGCACTACCGGGGATTTCGAGGCGTGGAGCCCGGGTGGGAGTGGGAGCCCTCGCTGCTCGGCTTCCGGCGCACGCTGGAGGAGCGCTTCGAGGCGGGGCTGATCGGCGCTGTGACCGTCCCGCCTCCCGTTGCCCCGCACCAGATTCCGGAGGCATTGGCGCAGCTCGTCGCGCCCCACCACGGCCCGTCGCTCTCCCGGTACCTGGCGCGGCGGGCGACGCTCGAACAGTTCCGTGAGTTCGTCGTCCACCGCTCCGCCTACCATCTCAAAGAGGCGGACCCGCATACGTGGGCTACTCCGAGACTGACGGGCAGGGCGAAGGCCGCCCTGGTGGAGATACAGGCGGACGAGTACGGGGGCGGCCGGGCAGACCGCATGCATTCGGCACTGTTCGCCCGGACGATGCAGGCGCTGGGCCTCGATGCCTCGTACGGCGCATACCTCGGCGCGATCGGGGGCACGACGCTTGCCACCGTCAACCTAATGTCGCTGTTCGGGCTCCACCGTCGGTGGCGAGGCGCTGCCGTCGGCCACCTGGCCGCGTTCGAGATGACGTCGTCGGTGCCGAACGGCCGCTACAGCGCCGGGCTGGGCCGGCTGGGATTCGGTGCGGCTGCCAGGGCGTTCTACGACGAGCACGTGCAGGCGGACTCCGTCCACGAGCTCATCGCGTCACACGACCTGGCGGGCGGGTTGGCATGCGACGAACCGGGCCTCGCGCCCGACATCGTCTTCGGCGCCGCCGCCTGTCTCGCGCTCGACGCGGCCATGGCGAGCGACCTCCTCGGATCGTGGGCGCGCGGTGCGTCGTCGCTGCGGATGCCCCTTGACGGCCGGGGTCAGTGCGTCTGCCTCTGAGCTACGTCCTGCCGCTGCGCAGCGACGACGACGCAGGCCTCGGCGAGCTCGCCGCCTACGTGCGGAGCCTGGCAGACCACGTCGAGATGATCGTCGTCGACGGCTCGGAGTCCTGGCTGTGGCACCGTGTCGATGCCGCGTTCGGCACGGGTGTGCTTCACCTGCGCGTCGACCCAACGCTGGCGTTCCTGAACGGCAAGGTGGCGGGCGTCACGACGGGGGTGCACGCGGCGAGCCACGAGTTCGTGGTCATTGCCGACGACGACGTGCGCTACGACCTGCCGGCCCTGCAACGGCTTTGCCGCCTGCTCGAGCACGCCGATCTGGTGCGGCCGCAAAACTACTTCGAGCCGCTGCCATGGCACGCGGTGTGGGACACGGCGAGGACGTTGCTCAACCGGGCGGTCGCCGACGACTACCCGGGGACACTCGGGCTGCGGCGGTCGCGCTTCATGGCGATGGGCGGCTACGACGGCAACGTGCTCTTCGAAAACCTTGAGCTGATCCGCACGGTCGAGGCTACGGGCGGGCGGGTCGACAACCTACGCGACCTTCTCGTGGCCCGACGGCCACCATCTGTGCGACGGTTTTGGTCACAGCGGGTACGCCAAGCCTACGACGACTTCGCACAGCCAGGCCGGCTGGTGTTGTTCCTCAGCCTGGTCCCGGTACTCTGCGGAGCCGTTCGACGCTGGGGATGGAAGGCACCGGCCGCAGCTTCCGGAGCATTGATCGCGCTGGCGGAAGTGGGACGTCGCCGCGACGGGGTGGCCCGTGCGTTCCCTGCTCGAGCATCGCTGATGGCACCGCTGTGGCTACTGGAGCGGGCGACCTGCTCGTGGATCGCTCTGGGCAGCCGATTGCTCGCCGGCGGCTGCGGGTACCGGGGCGCCATCATCACCACGGCTGCCCACAGCCGTCGCTTCCTCCAGCGCCGGACTACCGTCGGGGCCGGGCATGGCAACGTGACCTGCGGTCCTCCTGCCGGCCTTGTGGCTGCCGTCGCACCACAACCCACTGCCCGTGAGCCCGCACCGGCACAAGGCGACGGTCCGGCGCGGTAGGTCGATCTCGTTGCCGTCGATGTCGGTGATGCGGTACGCACCCCGCACAAGGTACGGTCCGCTGGGATACGGCGTGATGACTGCGCCGTCTCTCTGGCGGACGGGGTCGCCGGCCGACAGCCGGTCCGCAGCCCGTCGCAGCATCCCGGCCAGCCCTGCCCTGAGCCGGGTCACCTCGATCGCCCGCCTGGCATCACACTCGGTTACATGCATGGCGCATCGTCATCTGGCGATCCGGGGCCAGGGGACTCGAAGTTCCCGCACCGTGAGGCTGGCATGGCCCACGGCGATGGGGTAGTCGGTGTCGTGCCACACCTCCAGGGCGATGCTCGACGGGCCGGAGGGTCCGAAGACCCCATTGCCCCGTAGAAGTTGCCGGCCCCGGCTGATCTGAGCAAGCACAGCGGCGGCGATGGCCTCGCTGTGGAGAGGTTGTTGGCCGGGAATCTTCGTGTGGGCGAAGCGGGTACCTTTCGTCTCCTCCTCGTCCCAGTGCACCTCGAGCAGCACCTCGTACCATCCGGTCGTCAGGAAAGAGATGACGTCATCGTCGAGCGCCAGGGCAGGCGAGCCCTCCCCAGACTGGATGAGGGGAACCCGCGTCAGCTTGCGCTCCTGGACCACGAGCACGCTTGGCGTCTCAAAGCACGTGGAGGCGCTGCCGGCTGGTTGCTCGTGGCCTTCCGGCCTTTCATGGTCGCGAGCACCCTTCTTGCGAGCAGCTGACCCTGACCTGCTCACAGGCCGGCCCCGCCGGCGAGGAGCGCGATCGCCGCCAGCGCCATCAGCCCCACGGTGAGCCATCCGAGCGTTCGTGCGAGACGGCCATTGCGGTGCTCGCCCATGAGCTCGCGGTCCTTCGAGATCAGCATGACCACGACCAGAAACGGCGCAGCGGCCAGGCCGTTGATGAGGGCCGCCACGACGAGCAGCTTCACGGCGCTGATGCCGGCCAGCGTGAGGACCGTGCCTCCAGCGGTGCCGGCGACCACCAGTCCATAGAAAACCGGAGCGTCCCTAGGCGAGCGGGAGAAACCCCAGCGCTTCCCGAGAAGGCCCGACAGGCCTGCCGACCCGGAGCCCGCCAGGACGGGCACGGCAAGGAACCCGGCTGCGATGAACCCGGCGGCGAAGAGCAGGGTCGACAACCCGCCCGCCACGGGGCGCAGGGCACGGGCAGCCTCCGCTGCCGAGGCGACGTCGCGGTTGCCGTGGCGGCCCAGCGTGGCCGCGGTCGCGACGATGATCGCAAACATGACCACGTTGGAGAAGGTCATGCCGGCGAAGACGTCGGCCCGGCTCGTGCGCACCTTGTTCTTCTCCCCCGGCGTCGACCGCATGTCAAGGGCGATAGCATCCTCGCCGCCCTCGGGCTCGTCCCGGAGCTCCTCGATGCGGTGCGCCGACTGCCAGAAGAACAGGTAGGGGCTGATGGTGGTCCCGAGCACCGCGACCAGCAGCATCAGGTAGTCGGCCGAGAAGGTGATGTGGGGCACGAACGTATGCGCCGCCACGGAGCCCCATTTGACCTTCACGACGAAGAGCACTCCGAGATAGGCGAGGAGCGCCACGCAGATCACCTTGAAGACCCGGGCCATCGTCTCGAAGGACCCGCTCATCACCATGGCCGTGATGGCGCTTCCCGCCAGGAGCGCCCAGAGCCAGGGTGGGCCCGCGCGCAGCAGGTGCATCCCGTCTCCGATGGCGGCGAGGTCGGCGGCGATGTTGAGGGCATTGGCGCCGATGAGGGCCACTAGCAGCACGGCGATCACGATGCGGCCTCGCCTGGCGAAGCGCTCGGCGGCCAGCTCCCCGAGACTCTTCGCCGTGGCCAGCGCCGTGCGGTCGCAGATCTCCTGCACTGCCGCCATGAGAGGCAGCGTGATGAGCGCCGCCCACAGGAGCCCGAACCCGAATCTCGCCCCGACCTGGGCGTAGGTGGCGATCCCGGAGGGATCGTCGTCGGATGCGCCGGTGACGAGGCCAGGGCCGAGGGCCCTCAGGTACTGCCGCCACACCGGGCCGCTGCCGGCCCTCGTCGTGTCGACGCGCGGTCGAACCGACCGCGATGGTTCGCGTGGAGCTACTACGGACATGCATCCCCCCTGTTCGCCCAGCACGTTTTCCCACTTCCGCTCAGCTTCCAAACCGCTTCGGCGGTTCCGCTGTGCGATCGGGCACCAAAGACGGTCAGCCTCGCATCACTGGGTAGGGGAAATGTCTTGTTCGACGGATACCGCGACGCGGCGATAGGGTCAGGCACGCCTCGCACGTGGCTGTGCAGGCGAGCGGAGGGATCGGCTCGAGCCCCGGGTTGCGGGGACAAGGGGTACGTGGGAGGAATGACAGCAAACCTGGAGGCAGTCACGGCCCGCGCTCCGTCGGGGCGCGGTCGAGGGTGACGGCGCTTCGCCTCCTGGCGGACCCCCTGCAGAGCGTTGCTGTTTTGTTACCGGCAACGGCGGGAAGCGTGGTTTCCCGGGAGGTGATCGCAGATGCCGAAAGGCAAAGAGGGACCCAGCATCAAGAAGCCCGATACATACGAGGCTCTGCGCGACAAGGGGATGTCCAAGGAAAGGGCAGCCAAGATCTCCAACGCCCAGGCGAACAAGCAGTCCAAGGCCAAGGGGAAGAAAAAGGGCTGATCGAGGGGCGGAAAGCGCCGACGACGAAGCCCCTCCTCCATTCCCTGCGTCCAATCAACTGGAGTTGGTAGTCGTACAGTCGGAGTGTGAGCCGCATGCCAAAGGGGGAGCCTCGGGCTCGCACCGGCCGGAGCAGGGCAAGCTCCACGAGCGGGCGCGCGAGGGTCTCAGCTCCGACCATTCCGAGCTGCTCGTTTAGACATCGGCCAGACCCTTCTTGTCTACACCGCGCAACCCGACTCGCCATCGCAGCAGGCACTGAACGAGCTGGCCAGCTGGTCGGCGTTGCCGAGCGAGACGGCGCGACATCAGGTCCACCAGGAGGATGCCTGATGCAGTACGTCCGCCTGGGAAGATCGGGCTTGAAGGTCAGCAGGATCGCGCTCGGCTGCATGAGCTACGGCGACCCCTCCAGGGGGTTCAACACGTGGTCCCTGGACGAGGAGGCCTCCCAGCCTTTCTTCCGGCAGGCCGTGGAGCTCGGCATCGACTTCTGGGACACCGCCACCGTCTATCAGTTCGGCAGTCGGAGGAGTTCGTCGGCCGGGCCGTGAAGCGATACGCGCGCCGAGATCCAGCACGTCTTCCGAGACGCCGCGCACGCTGCCGCGCTCCAGCTGGACGTAGTACTCGACGCTGATGCCAGCGAGGAGGGCGACCTCTTCACGGCGAAGCCCGGACACGCGGCGCCGGCCGCCGTAGGGCGGAAAGGCCGGACTGCTCGGGCGTGATCCTCGCCCGTCTCGAGGTCAGGAACTCGCGGATTTCGTTGCCGGTGCGCACGGTGTCCACGGTAGGAGCCTTCCCCACTCGTAGGGAGGGGCTGCCAATACCCCTATCAACGGCATCTTCCTCGCCGCTGGGGCTCCCCTCAACATGGCATCCATGACCTCTCCCCTCCTCAAGGACGCTCAGCCGACCCGGGTCGGCGGCCGGACGGGCGCTCCCACGCCACGGTCGGCCTCGACGCTCGCGGCCGCCCTGCTCGGGTTCTTCGTCATCACCCTCGACGCGGTTGTCGTCAACGTCGCCCTGCCCTCGATCCGCAGCGATCGCCGCGGCGGCATCTCCGGGCTGCAGTGGGTCGTCGACGGCTACACGCTGATGTTCGCCGCGCTCCTTCTCTCCCCAGGGGCGCTGACGGATCGCATCGGGGCGCGCCGAGCCTTCGCCGCCGGCCTCGGCGTCTTCGTCGTCGCCTCGGCCGCCTGCGGCCTGGGGCCAACCATCGGGCCCCTCGTCGTCGCCCGTTTCCTGCAGGGCTCGGCAGCCGCCGCGATGATGCCGGCGTCGATGGCGCTCATCGGCCAGGCATACCCTGACCCGGTCGGGAGGGCCCGTGCCATCGCGATCTGGGCGATGGGCGGCGCGATCGCTTCTTCGGCAGGCCCGGTGCTCGGCGGCGTCCTGACCCTGGTCACGTGGCGGTTGATCTTCTTCATCAACGTGCCGGTCGGGGCGGCGGCGATGATCCTGGTCGCTCGCATCCAACAGTCGCCCCACCGCAGCGTGCCATTCGACCGGTTCGGGCAAGTAACCGCGGTACTGGCAATGGGAGCGCTCACCTACGGCGCGATCGAGTCGGGCGCCCACGGCTTCGCCGCACCGAGGGTGATCACCGCCTTCGCGGTGGCGGCCGTGGCGCTGGGCGCCTTCCTGGCCTCCCAGGCGCGCGGCGCCCACCCGATGATGCCGCTCGAGCTCTTCCGCTCCCGGAACGTGGCCGTGTCGATCGCGGTCGGCTACGCGTTTGTCGTCGGCTATTACGGGCTGCCGTTCATCATGAGCCTGTACCTCCAGCAGGTGCGGGGGCTCACGCCCCTCGGCACCGGAATGGCGTTCCTGCCGATGATGCTGATCGGTGCCATCCTCACCCCGTTCAGCGCCCGCATCGCCGAGAAGGTGGGCGCTCGGGCGCTCGTCACCGGCGGCCTCGTCCTGATGACGGCTGGTCTCGTCATCCTCGCCCTGGTTCCGTCCTCGACACCCATCTGGGCACTGGCGGGGGTGATGGTCCTCGTCGGGGTGGCGGGTCCCCTCGTCATGCCACCGGTCACGGCGATCCTGCTCAACAGCGTCCCCAATCGCCAAGCAGGCACAGCAAGCGGGGTATTCAATACGAGCCGGCAGATCGGCGGCGCCCTGGCCGTCGCCGTTTTCGGCGCACTGCTCGCCCAGCAAGGAAACTTCATGGGAGGACTGCGGACCAGCCTGCTGATCGCCGCCGGCGTCGCGCTTGCGACGGCCGCCACGAGCCTGCTATTCCGCTCGCCCAGACGTCAACTTGCAGCGGTCACTGAACCGGCGGTGGTGGACGCGGAGTCAGCGCGATGAGGAACTGGACCGCCGACGAACTCGACACCATCGGCGCGACCGCCGAACTCGGTGTCGCACCGGTGCGCCCCGACGGATCGTTGCGTCGTGCCACCCCGGTCTGGGTCGTCCGGGTCGGTGACGACCTATGTGCGGTCCTATCGGGGTGCGGTGGCAGCTGGTTCCGCCACGCGCTGCACCGTCGCGAGGGACGGATCCGTGCCGGGGAAGTCGAGCGCGACGTCACCCTCGAGGAACCGAACGACGTCGACGATCGAGCCATCGACGAGACCTATCACACCAAGTACGCCCGGTACGGGGGCGGGTATGTCGAAGCGATGGTGAGCCCGAACGCGAGGGCCGCGACGTTGCGGCTCGTCGCCCGATTAAGCACGAGGGGAGATGGCAGTGGCAGACAACAACGAACCTTCCGGTGCCGAGCGAATGTTTGGTGGCTTCGCACCTGCGCTCGTGTGCTTTACCGATGACGTCCTGTTCGGTCAGGTCTGGAAGCGCCCAGAGCTGTCGCCGAAGGAACGCAGCCTCGTCACCGTCGCGAGCCTGACCACGAGCGGGAACACCGAACAGCTCGTCTACCACCTCGGCCTCGCGAAACGCAACGGCGCGACCGAGGAGGAGCTGATC
>WNFW01005614.1_pt1 | contig 10321 bp, 10 predicted proteins | sample 5400131 | NCBI WGS metagenome assembly WNFW01 (sample SAMN13153362, study PRJNA577476) | soil metagenome | isolation source: 20 cm soil or saprolite under grassland replicate 1 | place: USA:California | collected 2016-06-15
ACGACTGTTGCGGGGCACGAAACGATCGCCGAGATCAAGACCCTGCTGGATCAAATCGAGCCCGCTTATCAGGTCATAAGCACTCGTCAACGTGAGGTAGTCGACCTTCAGCTAGCCGGCCAGCACGGGGAGGCCAATCAGCACGTCAACCTCCTTAACGATCTCCAGCGCACAGTGCAAAACCAGCGAGCATTGATGAATTCGAAAATGGAGGGCTTGATCACCGTCGCGGTACGGGCCACTGAGGAACGCCAGCGGGCGGTGTTCTGGCTGGCGATCGCCGCCACCGGCTCCACCGTGGCGTTAGGTCTGTCTGTTGCAACGCTCATCACGGGCCGTCTCACGCGGCCAGTCCGGTCCTTGGCCAGCGCTATGCGCGATGTGCAGCAAGGCAATCTCGAGGTGCAACTGCCGGTGAGTTCTGCCGATGAGGTGGGGACACTAACCGATGCGTTCAATTTTTTCGTGAAAGATACATCGACCCGCGCATACTGGAGCACGTTCTGGGACAACCGGACGCAGAGGTTGTGGCTGGCAGACGGCGCGAGATGACTGTGCTATTTGCGGATCTGTTGGGCTTCACGAGCGTATCGGAACGATTGACACCTTCGGTCATGGTGACGTTACTCAATCGCCACTTCGGCCTGCAAGCTTTAGCGGTACAGGAACACCACGGCGTAGTAGACAAATTCGTGGGCGACTCGGTCATGGCATTTTGGGTGCCACCGTTCGTCGAGCCAGGAGAACACGCAATACTGGCGTGCCGGGCCGCGCAAGCGCAATTGGTCGCGCTCGATACGCTCCGCCGTGACCTACCCGAGATCACCGGGCTTCGCCGTGACGCGCCCGATGTCCATCTGGGCATTGGCATTTGCACGGGCGAAGCTGTGGTCGGCAACATCGGTTCAGAGAACACGCGCAGCTATACTGTCATCGGCGATACTGTGAATTTGGCGGCTCGGCTCGAAGGCGCCAACCGTGTCTATGGCACTCAGATTCTTATCGCCGAAACCACGGCGCAGGCCATCGGATCGGCGTTCGAAACCCGAGAGATCGATGTTATCTTCGCCAAGGGCAAGACCGAGACCACGCGCGTGTTTGAGTTGTTAGGAGCGTCCGGGCAGATTACAGAGCAACAGTTACGCCTGAGAGAACTTTATGCACGAGCGCGACGAGCTTACCTGGCACAAGAATGGGACTTGGCCGAAGCTATCTTCGGCGAATGTCTCCAACTCCGGCCCGGTGACGGGCCGTCCCGCGTCTTTCTTCAGCGCATCCAAACGCTCCGTCGGAATCCTCCTGGTGAGAATTGGACCGGTGTATGGCAGCTAGTGGCAAAATAATACCGGCTGCGGGACCGTTCTGAACGCGGTTCCCTAGGTACGCGTTCGCGAATACGCCGAGAGCGGTTCGGCTGTTTCCAAATTCTTGATAACAGTGCTGAGGTAAACCGATTCGGGGTAAAATGCTTTGTACTTCGTGATCTCGGCTCGATTTAATACCTTGAACCCGTAACGCTCGAACATCTTCTCGCCGCGTCGACTTTCAAACGTAACGATTTGCCCGTAGACGCGTTTTTCACCGCAGCGATAGAGATAACTCAGGTACGCGCTCATGAGCGCGCGTGTGGTCGAAACTCTTCGGGCGTCCGGCAACAGGTTGATGTGAAAATGCGGAACACGGCACTTCCCGCCAGCCGTGCACAAGCGTCCAGCGAATAAAGCGACGCGACCGCTTATTGTAGCGAAGGTAGCGGGTGAGCGCCCGAAAAAAGAGCCAAACGTTTTGATAAAACGCGTAGAGTTGATTCCGCAATGGCTTGCGCGAGCCGAGCAGATAACCTCGGATTTCGCCGTCCACTTCCAGGAGAAAGCACGATTCGGGTTCGTGATCAGTGTAGTAAGTCGTGAGAAAATCGGCGAACAATTGTCGATCTTCGTAGACTGGGTCGATCGGGTCGCCCAGAAATCCGGTCTGGCAACATAAACGCCGCACTGCGGTGCGATCGGAAGCGCGATAGCTCCGGATCATAAATGATTTCTCGTTCTTCATCTTTTTCGATCTCCTGTGTAGTTGGAACAAACCTCGCGGTAAATACAAAAAAGCTGCTCAAATACGCGCGGCCAGGCATAGTCCGCCCCGGCACGCCCAGCTGCGCCGCTGCCAAGCATCTGCAGTTTCTTCAGGCTCAATGCTTGAATTGCATCGGTGAGGGCTTCCGCGGTGTTTTTCCGCGCCCACCATTCCTGCTCATGAAAAATGATGCGATCCATGTAACTGCCCCGAATTCCCACCACTGGCGTGCCGCAGGCCTGACTTTCCAAGGCAACAAGCCCAAATGTTTCCTGAATGCCCGGATGAACGAAAAGATCGGCCGCGCGATAAAAGCGCGCGAGATCGGCCGAGTCAGCGCAATACCGGATCCACGAGACCGCGCCGTCAGTACGGTTTTGTAATTGCCGGAGTTGGTTGCGTTGCGGCCCGTCGCCGATCACGACCAAGTGATATTCACCTGGCTGGCGGCGCTGCAAAAGTTCAAAAGCGTCGAACAACATTTTCGTGTTCTTCTCCTTCGCCAACCGGCCAACGTACAAAAGAAACCGTTGGTCGCTGGCAATGCCTAATGAAATACGAGTGCCCGCCGTGCCCTTCGCGCTCGGATGAAAGATCTCGACGTTCACCCCAAGCGGCACCACACGGACATTGCGTACCCCCCATTCCGAGAGGAGCTCCGCCAAGAGTTCGGAAGGGACAAGCGTAGCCTGAAATTGATTGTAGAGCTTACGCACATAATCGCGCGTCAACTTCATGGCCCGATGTGCGCCGCGTTTGCCAAGAAAGCTGATGCTGCCACGCAAGTACGCTTCCGGGAAATGCGAATGATAAAAACCAACGACCGGAATTTTCAGGGAGCGGCCGATCGCGATCGCTTTCCACCCAACTTGATACGGGTCGCTCGATTCGATGATGTCAGGCCGCTCGCGCTCTAGAATTTCTTCGACCGCACGCAGGTTCAGGAGGGCGCGATAGCGCGAGGTGCGCGAGAGCAACGGTGAGTGGATCGAATAAATGCGGGACCGTCCACTCGATTTGACTGCGGTTTTCGGCCCAGGAACGATGAGGACGTGCTCGGTTGCCAGCGAATACTTGTCGATGGACGCGATCTTCTCGTGCACATAACGTTTTACGCCACCACTTCGTGGGGAGTAAAACTGCGTCAGATCGCAAAGCTTCAATGGATTTTTGTCAATTTCGAGCGGAGCAAAGCGTCGTCGGATTATTTCTCCAGGTCACTTAAGTAACGCTCCGCATCCATGGCCGCTGCGCAGCCTGTGCCGGCCGCGGTAACCGCTTGCTTGTAGACGCGGTCTGCCACGTCGCCGGCGATAAAAACGCCGGGGTGCTTGCTCTCCACCAGGCTTTTCGCGATCAGATAACCATCCGGGTCCGTCTCGAGTTTGCCAGCGTAGGCTTTCGTGTTTGGATCGTGGCCAATCGCGACAAATACGCAGGCCACCGGCAACTCGCGCTCCTCCTTGGTTTTCACGTTTCGCAAAAGCACGGCGCGCATCTCACCTTTTTCATCTGGGATATATTTCGTTACGACAGTGTCCCAGATCGGCTCGATCTTTTTGTTCGCCAGCACGCGATCGGCCATGATCTTCGAAGCGCGCATTTTGTCCCGCCGATGGATCAAATATACTTTGGAGGCGAAGCGGGTGAGAAAAAGCGATTCCTCAGCCGCAGAATCGCCGCCACCAACTACGCAGACCGGCACATTTTTGTAAAACGCGCCATCGCATGTCGCACATGAAGTCAGCCCGTGGCCGATCAGTTTCTCTTCATTTTCGAGCCCAAGATAGCGCGCCGAAGCCCCGCTCGCGATGATGAGCGCCTCTGTCTCCAGCCAGTCGTCATCGGCCTTGATCCGGATATGTTTGTTGCTCGCATCGAAATCGGTCGCTTCAGCATAAGAGAAACGCGTCCCAAATTTTTCCGCTTGGTTGTGCATGTTGAGGATGAGCTCGGGCCCGTCAATTCCGTCAGGAAATCCCGGGTAGTTTTCCACTAAAGTCGTCGTGGACAGCTGCCCGCCCGGTTGCCGGCCTTCCAGCACGAGCGGATTTAGGTTGGCTCGAGCGGCGTAAATCGCTGCCGTCAATCCAGCGCAGCCGCTCCCGACAATGATCACTTTCTCCATGAAGAAACTTAGCACACGCCACAACTGGAACATAGACTTCCCGTCCGTGCGGCGAGCAGGCTTCCAGTCTGCTTAATCGCACCCGCCAGTCGGTGTAAATCCAGAAGTCACGGTGACCGCTGGCCGCACAACCGTGAACGCCTATGTTCCACCATGCCGGAGCTGGCCGAGGTCGAATGGTATCGGAAACAATGGAACGCAGGCCTCGGCAAAAAGATTGTCGATGTTCGGCTGCATGCGCGGAAAAGAGTTTTTCGCGGAACGAACACGCGAGAACTTCGAGAAAAATCAATCGGCGAAAAACTTCTGAGTTCGAGCGCGCGCGGGAAACGCATGCTCTTCGAATTCTCGGGGGACAATTGGCTCGGCATTCATCTCGGGATGACGGGCAAAACGCGTATTGACGCTGCGGATTTGCGCCCGAACAAACATGACCATCTCGTTCTCTATCAATCCGAACGCGCGCTTGTCTTTACTGATTCACGACAATTCGGTCGCATTCGATTCCATCACGGCCGAAAAGAACCGGATTGGTGGAACACGGCTATTCCTGAAATTGTTTCACCCGAGTTCAATCGGAAATTCCTCGACCAGTTTCTGGATCGACATCGTAAGGCGCCTATCAAAGCCGTCTTACTCTTGCAGAGCGGTTTTTCCGGAATCGGCAACTGGATGGCGGACGAAATTTTGTGGCGCGCAAGGATTTCGCCATCGAAACGGACAGAAAAATTAAGCGAGCGGGAACGGGCGGCGATTTTTCGCGCAGCAAAATTCGTTGTTACGAAATCGTTGGACACTCTCGGGAAAGATTTTTCCGATCCGCCAAAAAATTGGTTGATTCATCAAAAGTGGAAGCGCGACGGAGTTTGCCCGCGTCACCGCACGCCTTTGCGCCACGCAATGATCGGCGGTCGCACGACCGCGTGGTGTCCGCGCTGCCAGAAGTAGGGCGACCCTGCTTCTTCACTAACCCACGCCCGAATGTTGCAAAGGTGGTCGCGGCTCGCGCTCAAGCAAGTCGCGTTCTTCGTCAGAGTCCGTCGCATTACGCACTGACATGCACGACAATTTTATGAAAACCGGTCGGGCCGGAAAATGGGCTGCGATCTGGTTCCCATTCCTGCACATCGCCTTCACCGTCAGTCGCGCGCACGGCGAGTCTGTAATCGCCCGGTTGCTCCGGCATCCAGTCTGTTCTCCACAGCGACCATGCAAGATCTCCACCGGCGTAATAAATTTCGGCATCGCGCCAAGTCTTGCCATCATCCAAACTCACTTCCACGCGCGAGATGCCGCGGTCAGCCCCGTAGGCCATGCCTTTTAGTTCGACAGATGGCCGTAATTCGCGAATCGAGAATCGTGATTCGTGGTCGGGTACATCAATGCGCGACCGTGTCGGCGCGATGAAGTCCGGACCCCAGCCTTGCGTTTCGTAAAATCCTTTCGCGTTCGCGTCAGTCACTTCAATCCGGGTGAGCCATTTCACGTGTTTCTCACCGAAGTAGCCGGGCACAATGACGCGCAGCGGATAACCATGCCGATGCGGCAACGGGACGCCGTTCATTTCGTAGGCGAGCAGCGTGGTGGGCTCCATCGCTTTCTCCAGCAGGATGGTGTCGGTGTAATTATCTACGCCGTGGAGACGCACGCGCGCGGCATTCGAAAACGGGACAGCTTGGTCAAGAAGATCCCGCAACGGAAGACCTTTCCAGACAGCGTTGCTGATCAGGCCCGCATCCAACCCGTTGCTGATACACATCAATGTGGTCTCCTGCCCGACGGCCGGAAATCCCAACAGATCTTGAAATCGCCACGCGGCCCGATTTTGCACCAGGCCAGTAACTTCGAGGTGCCAAAGATCGACATTTACTCGCGGATCGACCACGTTTTTGGTCACGCAATAAAATAAATCGTTCGGCGTGATTGGTTGGACGATGCGACCTTTGTATTGTGTGCCGTCGTAACTAAAGGTCGCTGCGCGATAAAGTTTGCGGAGCACCGCTGCGCCACCTCCCGCGATGATCAAACCAAGTCCGCCGAGAACCAGTGCACGTCGCCCGATCGCCGGACTGAATTCTCGCTCTGCGCTTTCGATTCTTGGCCGAGTGAGAAATTGAAATCCGGTAACGAGGGTTCGCTCGAAAATAAAAAAGCAAAGCGCCAAACCAACGAGCGTCACTAATCGGGCGGCATCGATGGGCAATCCGCGATAACTCGTTCCGAGCACCGGCCAGAGTGCGATCGCAGCCACAAGGATTGGCAACAGGACAAAAATGCCGATCGTCGCGAGTGCCACACGCAGGCCGAGATGGCGCCGCATGACCATGCCGAAAATCGCTCCGGCAATCGCGCCGGCGAGAAGCTGGCCCGCGATTGTCGATCCAACGCCAAGTTGCTTGAGATGATTATAGCCACCGACCTTTCCCATGATGGAAAGAAATGGCCCTGGGGGGATAAACACCGAGAGGCGGTCGCCTATAATTGTGAGCGGTGTCGCCACTCCAAAAAGCCACGCCAAAAGCAACATCGCCGTCGTCATCGCAATGCCGGCAATTAGGCCAGCGAGCAACCCAGCAAGAAGCGCTTTCGTTTTGGTCATCGGGTCTCGAAATCTTACAATTCGGGAGACATGATGAAATCAAATTGTTGTAGAGGCGTTTGTGTCAAACGCCTTTCTTTCGAGTGCGACCCGCAGCAATGTCGCAATGATTCGAGCACCTGCGACAAATGTGCCGCGCAGCGTTCCGGAAACTTTCGATTGTCCGCCGGTCCGGCAACGATGATTCACGGGAACTTCGAGAATGCGCAGACCCGCTCGGGCGGCACGCATCTGCATCTCGATATTCCATCCGTAGGTTGGCTCGCGCATGCCAAGTCGGCCCAGCGCATCGCGCCGGATGGCGCGAAATGGGCACATGTCGGTGTAACGAACACCGTAAAGCACTCGCAAAATCAAGCCGGCCATTCGTCCAGAAACAACCTGCTGGAAATTCATGCTACCCGGCTCGCGCTGGCCGCGCGTGCGAGAACCGATCACGAAATCGTATTTTCCAGAAACGATTGGATCGACGAGTTGATTTATGAACTCAGGGCAATCGCTGCCGTCCCCGTCGAGAAAAACGACGATATCGCATTCCGGGCAAAGAGCGCGAATACCAGCAGCGCAGGCGCGTCCATACCCGCGCTGTGGCTCGGCGATCACGCGCGCGCCCGCGGCGCGCGCGCGTTTGGCGGTTTGATCAGTGCTGCCATTATCGACAACGATGATGTCGCGCGGAATGTTTGTGGCAGCGACCGCTCGGACTACATCTGTGATCGGTTCCTCTTCGTTGAGGGCTGGAATAATGACGCTTACCACCCCTGATCCAGCATTGGCAGCGGTCATCACAAAACGATCCAGGCGCTCGTGAAGTAAAACACAAGCGCAAAGAAATCGGCCAGCGCGAGCGTAACCGGTCCCGCGGCAATCTTGGGGTCCAGTTTTAGGTGGTGCAGGAGCGATGGCACGCCTAGCCCGAACAAACACGCGGTCACAAGCGACAGCGCAATGCTGCCGCCAATGACACCCGCGGCGCGTGCATCGCTGCGCCAAAGCCAGACGATGACGGCAACGAACCCGCCGCAAGCCAGGCCGAGAAAAAGTGCCGTCGCGAGTTCACGTCGGAAAGCGGCCGCGAACCAATGCCAGTTCAAGCGCGCCGAGCGCAGTGCCTGAATCGTCACGCTCATTGATTGCGTGCTCACGCTTTCGTTTAACCCGAGCACCATTGTGAGAAAGAATGCGATGACGAGGCTGTGGGCCAGCGTTGTTTCAAAAAAGCCGGCGAGGATCGCGCAGATCGTCCCGCCGGCGACAGTCACGAGCAACCACGGAAAACGATAACGAAAAACGCGCCACGGAGAGGCATCGCGGACTTGCGCAAGATGAAAGCCGAGCGCCTCAAAAAAATCCTCTCGCACACCGTCGCGTTCGGGCTCTTCGGTCTCGAGAACGCTTTCCATGAAAACATCCGTGTCCACAATTCCAATCACGCGACGCTCCGCATCCACCACCGGAAACGCCAGGAACTTGTAGAGCACGAAAAACTCACACGCTTCTAACACGGTCGCCTCTGCGGGCAACGCGATCACGCGCGGGACCATAATTTCACGCAACCGAGTAGCCGGCGCAGCCGTGAGCAAACGGCGCGTGGGAACAACGCCAACCAGTCGTTTCCTCTCGTCAATCGCGTAAAAATAAATGACCCGCTCGCCGACACCCTCCCGCCGGATGGCTTCGAGCGCTTTCTCGACGGTTGCATCCGCTTCGAGCAACGGAAAATCTCTGCGCGCGTAATCCAACGCTGGTGCGTTGAAATCGACCGCACCGGAAAATTTCATGGTCGTGCTTCGCGCACTTTGTGCACAATGCCTTTGTTGCGCAGGACCTCTTCCGCTTCGCTGAAGTAATCGCGCACATCGGCCTGCGCGCGAATCCAATCAAGGTAGCATCCGATCCCGGTCGCAAGATCGACCTGCGGCTCATAACCGGCTGCCCGGATGCGCGTGGTGTCGCTCGTGAGATGACGCATCTCGCCTGGGCGAAATTCGCCCTTGGCCTCCGGCGCAATGTGAATGCCGAGTGCTTCCGAAACGTGTTCGGCGATTTCGCGGATCGCCACGCCGTGTCCGCTGCCAACATTCACCGCTAATCCATCGAGCTTGTCCGTCTCGGCCGCGAGCAAATTCGCGCGTGCGATGTCTTCCACGAAGGAAAAGTCGCGCGTTTGCTCGCCGTCTTCATAAAGGACCGGCGGCAGATTGTTCAGCAAGCGCGTGCAAAAGATTGCGATCACGCCGGTGTAAGGATTGAAGATCGATTGCCTTGGTCCGTACGTACAGGAATAGCGAAGCGCGGTCGTGGGAACGCCGACCTGTTTTCCCCAAAGAAGCACCAGTCTCTCCTGATCGACTTTTGTCAGACCGTAAACGGTTTCCCCACCCACGGGAGCGTTCTCAGGGGTCGGCGCACTTTTCGTGACGTCGTTGCAAATCGGACAATGCACAGACCAATCGCCGGTACGCAGTTGCTCAATCGGCCGCACATTTGGAAAAACCAACCCGTGTTCCGGACAAATTCCTGCGCCTTCGCTGTAAACAGCCTGCGATGATGCGACAATTATTTTCCGGATTGGCACTCTTTGTTCTCGGATTATTTCCAGCATCTGCGCGGTGCCAAAAGAATTCACGTGCACGTATTTTGCGATCTCGGGCATGTACCCGCCATAAGCAGCTTGATGAAAGACGATGTCGATCTTATCGAGCGCGACGGTAATTGTCTCACAATCGCGCAGGTCGCCTTCAATGAATTCCACGTTGTCCCATATCCACGCCGGCTTTCCGCGCCGGTGCGTTTGCGGCTCCAGATTATCGAGGACTCGGACCTTCCACCCTTCGCGCACGAGCAAATCCGCGATGTGCGAACCTATCAGGCCGGCACCCCCTGTGACGAGCGCGCATTTTGTCATGCCTCTGTTGTAGAGGCGCTCGCTGCGGCGAGCAAATCTGGTTCACCTGTGACTAAGAACTCCGAAAGGATTGGTAGGCGAGCAGCCGCCGCTACGCGGGCCAGATTCTATCGCGGCCTTCGCGCGCGATGATCTCATTCAAGAACTTACGCGTCTCCGGCGCGATCTCATCGCGTGAATTTCTGCCGAGCAATTCGTTGCACAAGCGTCGCAATGCCGCGGGATCGTCAACATCATAGCACTTGGGCAACAACCCCACTTCAAGACTGGTTCCTCTTGCGCGCTCTCGGGTTTGATCGAACACGCGTTCTGTACTCCAGTCGATTCGTTCGAAGATCTCGCGATGCGGTTTTTTGAGGCCGATCAGATAGTAGCCGCCGTCGTCGGAAGGGCCGAGTACGACTCGATCACCTGGCGAATACAAAAACTGGACCGCTTGCACAAAGATCTCCGGCCGAACTGTCGGACTATCTGAATCGATCAAACAAACCGAGTTAAAACCACACTTAAATAAATCTTCGGCTGCGAACAAAAGGCGCTCGCCAAAACTTTCACCACGTTGCGGAATCAAGACGAAGTGCGGCCGCAGAATGTCCGCGTAAGCTTCTTCCGC
>WNFW01003990.1_pt1 | contig 10320 bp, 10 predicted proteins | sample 5400131 | NCBI WGS metagenome assembly WNFW01 (sample SAMN13153362, study PRJNA577476) | soil metagenome | isolation source: 20 cm soil or saprolite under grassland replicate 1 | place: USA:California | collected 2016-06-15
AATGAATGAAACTCATTCTCAAGCACAAAAAAACTTTATCACTTGCCATTCCTTTGCTCTCCCTTCCATCATCTCTTGTGGTCTTACCACGTAGTAATGGCACGAACCGACACTTGAAAGCGTTTACAGTTCCGACACATACACGTCATGCCAGTTGCCAGCGGTTTCACTGACCACGGTGTGACTAACACCACTTACCGCAATGATGCCAGCGTCTCTGGGGCGTCCCCATTTACACAGGTAGGTTTTTTGTGATATCCCTTCGGAAGCCGCTTATCTTGCACCCTCTCTTATGCAAAAAGTGATATGCTAAAGCCATATTGGATCAACATCGTCGAGTTACCCCAATCGCTTCCATGACGTGCAGATGTGGTAGCGGGAGAGCACGACGACTGATTTTCCAGAGGAGCAGCAACGTAACATTGAGACTGAGAAAGAGAGGTCCATCATGGAGGTATTTGATGCCGTTCGCACAGTCCTGGCGGTCCGCCAATATCAAGATAAGCCGGTTCCTGAACCACTTGTCCATCAAATCGTCGAAGCCGGACACTTGACTGCAAGTAGTAATAACCGGCAACCCTGGCATTTCATCGTCGTAGAGGACAAGGAGATGCTGCGCCAACTTGGCGCACTCGTCCAGACAGGTCGCTATATCGCGCAGGCCCCCCTGGCAATTGTGGTTGGCATGGAGCACAGCCCACATGCGGTCTCCGATGTGAGTCGAGCCATTCAATCCATGATCCTGACCGCCTGGTCACAAGGCGTCGGCTCAAACTGGACAGGCTTCGATAATCTCAAGCATGTTAATCCCGTACTGGGTATTCCCCAGGAGATCGAGATCCTGGCCATCCTTCCTTTTGGCTACCCGGTTGCAGCTCTCGGCAAGGGTCGGAAGAGGCGGAAGCCTTTGGGTGAAGTCGCTCACCGTGAACGCTGGAACCAACCGTTCGCCTGATCAGCTATCGGGTATCCAACTACCACGAGAATCCGGCCCACTTACCCGCTCAAGGAATGCTTTAAGCGCGTCCTCGTAGGCTTGCGGGTCAACATTCCAGGCCTGGGTGTGATCTGCACCGTTCACACGCAGGTAAGTGACGAGACCGGGGAGGGCTTGCGCAAAGGTATCACTCGATTCAACGGGAACCATGCCATCAGCGGTGCCATGAAAGAGCAGGGTGGGCGTGATTCTGTCGCGTGGCGGGCGCTCGTAATTGAGCGCCGCGAAATTGATACCCAAGCGCCACGAAGCGAACCACTCGACCACATAGGTAAACCAGTGCGGGAAGTGAAGCTTATGCATCTGCGTATCTATAGCCTTGTGCCAATCAAATATTGGTGCATCGAGAACAACAGCTCGTGTCTGTGCAACATAGGACGAGCGACGCAGGAAGGTCTCGACCATGAAGCCCCCCATGGACCAGCCATACAGCACGACATCCTGCGCACCATGAGACAACGCGTAGCGCACCCCGGCCTCGATATCCTGCCATTCCGTGTCTCCAAGGTGATAGAGGTGATCGGGACTCCTCGGCGCCCCAGCGTCGTTGCGATAGGTCAGTAGCAGCGTAGGAAAGCCCATCTGTGCCAGCGTGGGGAGGACGCGCAGCCCCTCCTCTCGTGAGGCGTGGAAACCATGTACGAGGAGAACCCAGGTCGTGCGCTGTCCTGGCACGAGCCAGGCCGGCAGTGGTCCCAACTGGCTCGGGATACGCACATCATCATATGCCAGGCCCAGCGCGCGTTCAGGATCACCGTGGTAGACGAAAATGTTCCAGGTCACGAGCAAGCCAGTAGACAGCGGCTGTGTCGTTTTGATCATCCGGCGCGTCACCGTCTGGGTATCACTGGCTACGATCTCGCCGAGGACCGCGTAGTCATTCTGCCAGGTAACGCCATAGGTGCCATGATAGGCCGTCTCTACCTTGCGCGGGAGCGTTACCGTATCCTCTGTGACCACGATGACACCCAGTGTGACCATATACCAAACCTCGGTGACGAGCAGGAGTCTCCCTGAGCCAATCCAGCCTCCTATAGCGGTGAAGAGCACGAGAATGAGGACGAGAATAATGAGCACATAAACGATGGTAAGCAAGGGATCCTCCTTCAAACCAAGCTTTCAGAATTAAGTATATCAGACATTTTCCGAAAAGACGAGCCCTTTGACCTGTTCCTGAAACGAGACCCTTGGAGAGAAAACTTCCCGTGAGAGGTGTATGACTTCCCTACCTCGTGAGCGGTGTCCTAGCTGTCATCCTGAGCGGTGTCCTGCATGTCATCCTGAGCGCAGCGAAGGATCTCGTGCGGACTTCTGGGGAATCACCAGATGAGACCCCATTGACAAAAACGCGTTTACCTGTTAAAATAACGGCGTTAACTAAAGGAGCGCCATTATGAAGAAAAGAACAACCGTCACCCAGGCCGAACGTCTGCGCCAGGCGATCCGCCACCGGCAGGACCAGGAGAAGCAAGAGCTCCGTCAAGCCATACTGACGACGGCGGCAGAGTTGTTCCTTGAGCAGGGATATGATCATTTCTCGTTGCGCAAGGTGGCTGAGCGCATTGGCTACTCTCCGACGACGATTTATCTGTACTTCCGTGATAAGGACGACCTGCTCTTTACCGTGGTGGATGAAGGGTTTAAACGATTCGGCCAACAGCTTGTAGCAGCGGCAGCCAGTACCGCGGACCCCTGGGAGCGGATCATCGCACTCGGTCGGGCCTATGTTGCCTTTGGTTTGCAGAACCCCGAGTACTATCAACTCATGTTTATGCAACGTGCTGATTTCTTGACACATCAGCCGGAGGGTGCGGATCAGCCGCGCCTCGCCACCTTTCTGGTGCTGCAGCAGGCCCTGCAACAGGCCATCGATGCAGGAGTCCTGCGGCCAGGTGATGCCGAAAACTACAGCGACGTCCTCTGGGCCCAGGTGCATGGCATGGTCTCCCTCGCGATCAGCCTGCCGGCGTTCTACGCAACACGTATACAGCGCACGATGGAGACCGCGTGGCAGATGGAATGCGAAGGCTTACGCCGGCAGTAGAGTTCTTCTGTTGCGCTCAAATTAACGGCGTTTCGTTACTTGTAGTCGTTCATTTTGTTACTTAGCAATGGAAACCCTAGTGAGAAAGAAAGGAGATCTCAATGTTCTGGCTCTTCACCACCGTCAAATTCATCCACATCTTGCTGGCCATTATCGCCTTCGGCTTCAACGCCACCTATGCAATCTGGATTACCCGTGCCCAGCGCCATCCAGAACACCTGGACTTCGCCTTGCGTGGCGTAAAAATCCTGGATGATTACTTCGCCAATCCGGCGTACCTGCTGCTGCTGGTCTCGGGGCTGACCATGGCCTTCCTGGCTGGCTACGCGCTAACCACCTTCTGGCTGCTCTCGGCGCTTGTGCTCTGGTTTGTAGCAATTGTGCTGGGATACGGGATCTATACGCCCACCCTCAGCCGTCAAATACGCGTGCTGGCCAAATCAGGACCCGAGAGCGAAGCCTATCGTACCCTTGCTACTCGTGGGACAGTAGTAGGTATCACTTTAGCAGTGCTAGTGCTGCTCATCTTGGTGTTGATGGTCTTCAAACCGACGCTCTGATCTGCCAGCATACATCATCACGACGCCGATTGAACTTTATCACCCGTTCCAGCAGAAGGGTGTTCCCTTTCCAAGAAAGTACGTCGAATTTGCTCAGGGTTTGTCACCTCCGCTAGCGCGACTGGATGGAGGATATGGAAGCCATCCTTTGGTAAAATGAACAGCCAGGCGCTAAGCACGAAGGGAGCAGTAAGCGCTGGCATGCCCAGAGGTGAGAGCAAGACGCTAATCGATGCCATGACAACTGTACTGATCAAGGCGCAGATCAGAGCATACAGCGCCGACTCCCAGGTGAGCACATAGAAAATGCCACCAACGGCGATGGCGCTTAGAACGGCATTGAAGCCATACAGACCGTGATAGACCCAGAAGCCATTCCCGCCAAAGAGGAAGAGGGCGGCTAGCAACCCTACAATTGAGCCCAGGGCAGCAAAGAGAGCTGAGATGCGAGAATTCACCAGAATGGCAATGAAGAAGATGATCCCTGTCGCTAAATTGTCCTGAAAGAAGACCTCTCCGATCCCACGGAAGAAAGCTTCAGTCAGGTTGAGGGCGGTGAGACCTGCACCCGTAAGATTCGTTGGAAGTGGTCTGAGGTCGGTCAGGACAGAAGCTCGAGGATTAGGGAGCCCAGGCTGTATCAAGACCGAAGGATGCACATAGGAGAACAGGAAGACTGCAAAGAGAAACAGCCAGGCGGTTAAAACAAACGGCGCAGTGAGCGCAGGCATATCCCGACTGCCCATGAGGTTGACGAGGGCCATCATGACCACAGCGCTCAAAATGGCCGCGAGAACAATATACACAACGAGTAGAGCGTCCCAGCGCAGAAAGAACGCGAGGCCAATGCCGACGAGAATACCGTTAAAGCCGAAGAGTCCCGCACGTACCATGCTACGATCTGCTCTGAGAAGCAGGGCAGTCAGGGTACTTGCGAGGAGGCCGATCAGTCCGGCGAGACCCAAAAGGGCAGAATTCACAAAGATGCCGACGAGGAATAATAAGCCGGTCAAGGGGTTATTTTGGAACATCACCTGTCCACACCCACGCAGGAGCGTATCCACAAAGCCAACAAGGGGATTTCTTTGGGCTAAACGTTCCCAGGGAGAGGCGAGGCGTTCCAAAGTAGCCGAAAGAGCCATGATCTTTCCCTCCTCCAGAGGTAACTTCCCCACATTTCTCTTCTCTACACCCGGGTGCAGTCGAAGACCGCATCCGGGGTACACAAAAAACGTTAAGACGAATGGCCTGTTCTTTCTTTTAACGGGTAGTTGCAACCTGGGTTTGGCGTGAAACAGAATACCTCATGGGTTCCACATCACGCTGGAATATCTCTGTCGGGAGATAGATGGTGCAGCAGGCATTCGGGATATCGACAATACCGCTGACTCTTCCCTCTACCGGAGCCGCTCCGAGAATCATGTATGCCTGCTCTGCTGTGTATCCACATGTCTGGAGATACTCGATAGCATTCATACAGGCATTCTTGTAGGCAATGTGGGCGTCCATGTAATGCTGCTTGCCTTGTTCATCAACGGAGATGCCTTCGAAGACAAGGAAGTTGGTGTAGCGTGGCTCGAGCGGGCTGGTCCTGAAAATGGGATTGGTCATCTTATACTTATTGACGCCATCCTTGATGACATCGACGTGGAGATCGATAAAACCTGCCATCTCGATGGCCCCACAGAAGGTAATCTCGCCATCTCCCTGCGAGAAGTGAAGGTCGCCCATAGACAGGTTTGCGCCCTTGACATAGACAGGGAAATAGACGCGAGAACCACGAGTCAGATTCTTGATATCACAGTTCCCTCCATGCTCACGTGGAGGTACGGTGCGAGCCCCTTCCTGAGCAGAGCGCTTATAGGACTCACCCTGTAACGAACCCATGACCGCATTGTGCTCAAGCGGTGCCAAAGCTAATGGCGGGACACGATTGGGATCGGTGGCAATCAGATCCGCCTCGCGTTTATTCCACTTGGCGAGGAGGTCCTGGGATGGAGCACAGCCGATTAAACCGGGATGTGGAATACCGACAAATCTGACGTCAGGTAGGTGGCGGGATGTTGCAAAGACCCCACTAAGATCCCAGATAGCTTTGTGGGCATTGGGGAAACGATCTGTCAGGAAGCCGCCACCATTGGTCTTGGCAAAAATCCCGGTATACCCCCATTCTGTGTTCGGCCCGGGGAATGGCCCTAAATCGAGAATATCAACAACGAGGACATCTCCTGGTTCCGCACCATCGACTGCAATCGGCCCACTGAGTACGTGAGGAATCGAGAGATCAATATCACGAACATCGTTAGCACTGTCGTCGTTCTGAATCTGACCGTCAGTCCAGTCTTTGCATTCCATGCGGAAGGTCGTTCCCGGACTCACTGAAGCGACGGCAGGAATGTCTGGATGCCAGCGATTGTGCCCAAGCACCTGTTGCTGGCTCCAGGGCTTGGAGAGGTCCACCTTAAACAGGGTCTGGTGACCCACTGCCATAGTAGTCATGATAAGTTTCCCTTCTCTTGTGCTTGAAGACGACTCGCAAGTCAAGACCTATAAAAGAGGACACTACAATTTTATAAATACTACAACAGTATACCGTTGCCACAGAGAGAAGACTTACATGTAAGATGGAAAAGGAGGGGCATGATGAGATGCATTTGGGGCCTTGAATATCCGTATCATGCACTGGTGCAGCCTTTTCCTCTACACGGAAGAGCAAATCATACAAGGAGTACCAAGCCTGAACCCTGAAAAACACATCTATTATTTACACATGTGCTTACATTATTTATATGGTTATAGTTTCATATTAATCCACAAAATTTCTTTTGTCAAGGGCAGAATCTGTAGATTTTAATCTTAGGCAAGGTTCAAATGCCCTTGACAGTTTCATAGAGCTTGATAGCTGTCCGAACCGCTTCTGACGCGGTAAGAAATTGATTTTGGGACTGTTCAAACTGTCAAGCGCGTTTGAACCGTGCCATATCCATAGTAAATTCGCTTTGCATCTATCGATCGAAAAGATTATACTTTTCTTGTCGAAAGTTTCAAAGAGGGGTATCATTCCTATGTTGGTCACCATATGGGAGGATAATTATGCCACGCTACGAATTTTGTTGCGAGAACTGTGGCCCGTTTGAGTGCTGGCGTCCATTTAATGAAGCGAGTGTACCGATGATCTGCCCAAAGTGCCAGGCAGTAGCCAGGAGAGTGTACACCGCTCCCGGCCTGGTCAAAACCCCACCAGCCCTGGCCCAGAAGATGTATAGGGCTGAAAAGAGTGCCATTGAACCCGAAGTTATCAAGCGAGAATACCCCGTGTCAGAAGAGGAGAAACCATCCCAGGTTGTTTACCAATCTCATGGACGTCCATGGCAGATTGGTCACTGACAAAGGAAGCACAGGACTCTATCGTCATCTAGATGCGTCATTTCGCGCAAGCGTGAAACCCTGATGACGTATTAACAATGAAGAGCCTGTAGGATTATAAATAGCACAAAGATTAGCTACTTTTAAGTTGATAATACCCTTGTGTCTGCTATGACGCTTGTCCCCAATCGTTTGGCCTGTCCAAACAGTGGCTGCAATCCCTAGACCGCTTGTCGGGCGGGAAGAGCAGTGAAGAGCTGCGGCTGCGCCACCGGCCACAACCCCAGAGGCAGTCCATAGAACAGCGCATTGGAGATGGTAAACACGAACGAGCCCAGCAGCTTCAAGAGATTGGGAGCCCCCACGATGGGCACCACGATGAAGATCATGACCAGCATAACAAGCATGCCGTAGACCAACCCGCTGATGATGGACACGCCGCCAGTTAGGTGCAGTCTATGTGCAAGCAGGCCAAAGATCAGGCCCCAGAACGCCGCCCATAGCAGGTGGACCACCAGCCCTAGGAGCGCCGGACCGAGGGCAAAGTAGAAGCCGCCTTGCTTCAGGGAGGTCATTAATGGTTGCTGTCCGATGAGCGGGGCCGCGATGGCGTACAGCGGCGTGAAGAAGCCCATTTGCAGGTAGGTGGCGGTGGCGAGCATGGTAAACAACGCCATCAGGATCCCACCGACCATGCCGACGGTGGCTCCCAGCAGGAGCAAGTGGATCGATTGACCAGTGTCTCTTTGTGTTGGCATAGTATGCCTCCTTTGTGGTTCACCCGGTCACCTGTTGTTGGGGTGCCCCGAGTGCTCTCACGAGCAGGAAGACTTGGAGTGAACTCCTCCGACCAGACTAATGTCAGAGCAGAGATTAGCTAAGCTACAGGCCTCTGCAAACACTCAGTAGGCGGCAGTGAGCCCAGACTGGCATGGAAACGTTTGGTGTTAGACACCTCCTAAATACATTGTCTAGTAAATGTACAGAAGGGACATTCTGTCCACTGATTCGCTCTCCCCCTAGTATATGTCAAGCAGGAATAAAGCACAAGCTCTGCTGAAGCGTATCCGCAAGCGGAGAAGGAGGATGCTACGAGCCGGAGTACAAGATGATCGGCACTTGACAACAAAGAGCTAATACATCGCTTTTCAGACCTGTCTAAAACTTGACTCTCATCCGCCTGCGAACACTCCTTACCCGCAGCGCCAGGGTAACAACGGCAATGACAAAAATGCCAATACACACGAGCACACCTAAAATGGAACTTACCAGTCCGATCACGCCTCCCGCCAGGATCGCTTGCTGCCCATCCACGTATTCCAGGACGATCGACGACCCGACAATCCCTGCAACCGCGAGAAAAAAGCCGATCGAAGAAAGGATAATGGCGAAAATACCAAAAGTTGTACCGTTCAGCCATCGCTCCTCTTGCGGATAAATCTTCTGCTGCTGCTCCGACTCAAATCCCCCTGCATATTGAGCATTCTCCGCATAGCCAGCACGATACTCGCTTTCCTCCTGGCTTGCCTTCCATTCCTGCCCGGATTGCTGCCACTGCTCCGGCTCCTGCATCTGCATAGCCTTCCTCCTTCTTCTGGCGCTCCTCAGCGCTTCTCTTTTTGCTGCTTTTCCTCTTATCACCTACGTTTCTTTGTTACATACGTTCCTGCATCCACTCTTGTTGTATCCGGCACAGCTTGATGGCTTTCACAATAGTTCCCTTTCAAAAATGTGCTCAAATTTTCCTCAATCTCGCCAGCCGCTCTTTCACCTGCCTTAACACATCATCGCCTTTGCAGAAGGCGAAACGCACATAACCGCGCCCGATATGTGCGTGCTCCCGGCCGTACAATGTCTCTGGCGGGACACATGCAACGCCAATTTCTTTGATCAGGTAGCGTGTAAATTCCATCGGCGTACCGTCAAACACATCCGAGTAATCGGCCATAATAAAGTAGGTTCCCTCCGGAGCCTGGTACTTCAACCCGCTGCCATCGAGAGCGGACATCATCAACCGGCGCTTTGTTTCATACATCGAGCGAAAACCTTCGTAGTACGCATCTGGAAGATTAAGCGCGTACGCGACCGCCTCTTGCGTGGGATGATGGACCGCAAAGGTCACGAATTGATGGGCGCGCCCCACCCCTGCTACCAGGTCGGGGTGTCCATAGACCCACCCGACCTTCCAGCCGGTGGCGCTGAATAATTTTCCCGCGCTGCTCACCGTGACCGTGCGTTCGAACATATCCGGCAGCGTCGCAATTGGGATATGCCGCGCATCCCCAAAGGTCAGGTGCTCGTACACCTCGTCGGCGATAACCGTCGCATCGTATGCGCTACAGAGCTTAGCGATCAACATCAATTCCTTGTGCGTAAACACGCGGCCAGTCGGGTTCTGCGGCGTATTCAAGATCAGCGCGCGCGTTTTTTCGCTAAAGGCCGCGCGCAGCTCATCGGGATCAAATGTCCAGTCGGGGGGATGCAGTGGCACATAGACCGGCACAGCGCCCGCCATCAAGATATTGGGCACGTACGAATCGTAGAACGGCTCGATGACAATCACCTCGTCGCCCGGGTCAACCAGCCCCAGTATGGCGGATAAAATACCCTCGGTCGCGCCAGCAGTGACGACCACGCCGTTCGCAGCGTCGATCTCCAGGTTGTAGAAACGTGACGTGTGATCGGCGATCGCCTCGCGCAAAGATGAGGTGCCAGGCCCAGGAGCGTACTGGTTATACTGGCCGGACCGCAATGCCTGCACTAGCTGCTCAACAATATCCGGCGGTGTGTCAAAATCAGGCTTTCCCTGCCCCAGGTTCAGCGCGCCGTACTGCTGCGCCAGCGTATTGATCTCGGTAAAAATCGTCGTACCAAATGTTGCTACACGAAAAGCAGGAATGGGCATATAGATATACTCCAATATAGTGAAGTACCCCAGCGCTAGAAGCCAGGGGGACGAAAGGCGCGGAAAGGCTAATCATCCATGTTGACGTTGTTCAAGTCTACCATACCCGCAACGTTTTTCCAAGCCAGCACTGATATGAGGATGTATGAAAAAGTTGTAGGTAAACTGTAGGGGCCGATTTATCGCGCCCACAGCCGATTGATCGGCCTGCTGGCATGGCCGATAATGCACATTAACTATTAAATGCGGACACGAATTCGCTCAAAATGGCCGGATTAATTTGTTAAGGCATGGTTCAAAGGAACTTGACAGTTCCTCACCACCTGAAAGATCCAGCCCTGTCATCCCTTCGCTTCGCTCTAGGGCAGGCTCTGAGCGCAGCGAAGGATCAGCGCAGCGAAGCATCTCTCTGCCTCTCGAGCCAGACCCAAAGCTCGCGCGGAGGCGT
>WNFW01003992.1_pt1 | contig 10319 bp, 9 predicted proteins | sample 5400131 | NCBI WGS metagenome assembly WNFW01 (sample SAMN13153362, study PRJNA577476) | soil metagenome | isolation source: 20 cm soil or saprolite under grassland replicate 1 | place: USA:California | collected 2016-06-15
TTCCCAACATCGTCAACAGGTCTGTTTCCCGACATCGTGACCATTTGAATCGGTTGGCCGTTTGTTGACGTCGTTGCCTTCTTTGAAGGTGACACGATGTTGGGAAGTCGCTTTGTTGACGATGTTGGGAAGTCATACATGTATTATCTCCAAATGTCTAAGTTCTATCAAGCAAGCAAGATTGCATTGTTCACATGGTATATTGTATCATTGGCTCTATGATTCATGTGTCGCATTTAGGGACAAGGATAAAAAGCCCGGGGATGCAACGACAGTCGAGGAGTTGATTGAAATGTCTGAAAGTCAAGGAGGCGAGAGAAAAAAATGAATGAGGTCTTACCGCCCACGTATAAAGGCCCACCTCCCGGGTCGCCTGAACAGGTAACAGCCATTATCGCAGAACTGCGGCGCCTGTATCCTGATGCGAAGACTTCGCTCAACTTCTCCAACCCACTTGAATTGCTGGTGGCCACGCTGCTTTCGGCACAAAGTACCGACGTCCGCGTGAATATAGTCACAGCTGATCTGTTCAAAAAGTATCGCCGCGTGGAGGATTACGCGACGGTAAGCCAGGAAGAACTGGAAAAGGACATTCAATCAACTGGCTTTTACCACAACAAGGCGAAGAACCTTCGCGCCACCGCCCAGCGTATCATTACCAACTACGGCGGCGAAGTGCCACGGACGATGGAGGATCTGGTAACGCTGCCCGGAGTGGCGCGCAAAACTGCCAACGTGGTGCTGGGCAACGCTTTTGGCATTGTCGAGGGGATCGTCGTCGATACACACGTGGGTCGCCTGGCGCGGCGATTCGGCTGGACGACCAGTGAAGACCCGGTAAAAGTTGAACAGGATTTGATGCGCATCATACCCCGTAAGGACTGGCTCGACCTCTCACACATGATGATCTATCATGGACGAGCGATTTGCATAGCTCGTAAGCCACTCTGCGCGCAATGCCCGCTGGTACCCCTGTGTCCTTCGGCTTTCCTCGTGTCATGATAAAGCACGGAGTTAGGTAAACGGGAATCTTGACAGTATATGGCTTGGTTCTGTATACTGTATGCATGAGCAAATCGCGTACAAATCGAACCGAAATATCTACTACTCGTGTAAGTATCACGTAGTATTTTATCCGAAATATCGAGGGAAGGTCCTCATAGAAGGCAGAGCAGAGCGCTTCAAGCAAATCATTGTGGAAGTCTGTCAGGAGCATCAAGCAGAAGTGTTAAAGTTGGAAGTCATGTCTGACCACTTGCATTTGTTGGTGGAGTGCAATCCGCAGTTTGGTATTCATCGGCTGGTGCGACTCATGAAAGGTCGCTCATCTCGGTTCTTACGACAGGAGTTTCCGGTACTCAAGCGCAAGCTTCCCACGCTCTGAGACGAACTCGTATTTTGTTTCAACGGCAGGGGGAGCACCGCTTTCAGTCATAAAGCACTATATCGAGAACCAAAAACATGTCTAACCTGAAAGCATACAAGTACAGATTGTACCCGAACAAGCAACAAACAGAAAAGCTCCAATGGACGCTAGACCGGGCAAGAGAGCTGTACAATGCCGCTTTACAAGAGCGACGCGATGCCTACCGTATGTGCCGGGTGAGCATCAGCTATAACCAGCAGGCGGCGCAATTGCCAGAGGTCAAGGAAATCAGGCCAGAATACAACGACATCCACTCTCAGGTGCTTCAAGATGTCCTGCGGCGGGTTAAAAAAGCCTACGACAACTTTTTCCGGCGTGTGAAAGAGGGGAAAACGCCAGGATACCCGCGTTTTCAGGGCTATGGGCGCTATGACTCCGTCACCTATCCCCAGTCGGGTTTTTCTTTGACCGAAGACGACCGGGTATGTCTCTCGAAAATCGGCACGATCAAGGTAAAAATGCCCAAAGGCAAGAAAGCCAATCCACCTGTCGGCGAGATGAAAACCTGTACGGTCAAACGAGAGGGACAGCACTGGTTCATCGTGTTCACCTGTGAGGTAGAACAAGAGGTCGTCTATCATCCATCGGAAGAAGCCGTGGGTATTGACCTGGGACTCTTGCACTTTGCTGCGCTCTCAGATGGAAGTACCATCGAGAATCCACGCCATTTACGCAGCAGCGAGCAAAAGCTCAAGAAATTGCAAGAGGCTCTTTCTCGCAAAAAGCGTGGTTCAAAGCGCCGGAGAAAGGCCGCGCAACGAGTGGGCAAGGTTCACCGGCATATCCGTAATCAGAGGAAAGATTTTCACCACAAACAGGCTCGCAAGCTGGTCACGCAGTACCAAACCATTGTATTTGAAAAGCTTGCTCCCTCCAATATGAGCAAACGGCCTAAGCTCAAGCAGGATGAGACAACTGGGCGATACTTACCCAATGGAGCCAGTGCGAAAGCTGGCCTGAACAAATCCATTTTAGACGCTGGTTGGGGCATGTTCCAACAGCTCTGCAAGAACAAGGCAGAATGTGCCGGTTCACGTGTGCTGTTCGTCTCCCCAAAGTACACCAGCCAGGTGTGTAGCGGCTGTGGCGCGATTGTCCAGAAAGAATTAGAGGAGCGATGGCATGAATGCTCATGCGGCTGCTCTCTGGACAGGGACCACAACGCCGCGAAAAACATCCTCCGGCTTGGACTGCAAGCCCTCGAAAAAGAGTTCCGCGCTCGGACGGAGCGTTCAGAGGACGCGCCTCTGAGAAGCCCTGCCATTCATAGCTAGGGAGTCGTCACGATCACATCAACGACTTCTGGGAGGAGCAGACTGAAGCCGAGGCAAAACAGCGCGACGCTGGCGAATGATAGTCCTATTTGCACTAAACGCATATCAAGTAGGACTGGCACTTGGGTGCTTTCTTTCGCTCAGCACCACAATCAGCAGTAGACCTGCAAAGATGAGTGAGAGTATCCCATACGCAATTTTCGAATCTTTGCCGGTAGCCGAAGAAAGCGCCTGCTCGCTAGAGGAAGAAGGGGCCTGACGAGCTTTGGAGGGTTCTTCGTACGGGTGCTTCAACAGAACAGCCACGACGAATACGCCTAGCAAAACAAAGAACAATAGCACAAGTCCATACACAAAGAAAGTCTCCATAAACCCTCCTCCCTCAAGGCCTTTCCCTCTCAAGGATTCCCATGCTATTTTTCAGCTTAAAGATGTAAAAAAGGAGCCTTTCGAACTTACATTTTTTCCTTCCATTCAACGGCATTATAGTAGTGTGTCGCTCGTGGATCATCGGCCGAAACGCGCCCGGCGGCGATCCAGACATACCGCAGAATCAATCCTCCAATGAGTACCAGCAGCGACGCGCCTATATTCAAGGTCCGGGGTGTACGCTTCCTCGTCAATCTCCAACCCAGCCGCACGATCAGCGGGAGTAGCAGCCCGCCACCAATCGTGCCATTCTTGAAGAGCGCTCCTATCTTTCCCTTGAAGAGTGGGTTGGCCAGTGGCCCCAGCACAGCAGGGATCGCTGAGATGAGGCCCAACTCGGTGCTCATAGCCACCAGTTCAGCGCGCTCTAATCGCTCCAGCGGTTCCTCGTTGCGGCGTCCCAGCGAGAGGATGAGCGAAAGGCTGGCAAAGCCTGAAGAAAGACCTGAAGTTAGGAACAACGGCCCCAAGATATGCCGCGCGCGCGCCCACACGGGAACGGCGGTCGACGCCAGCAGCACTCCCGTGTATGAGGCAACAAAAAGGCCAAAGAAACTGCCTATACTCTCGATGATTTTCACTGGCAACGCCTTGAAAAGTCGCGGAAAGACCGGTAGCCAGTTCAAAAATCCATCTTTTGCCATCTGGTGGGCCGCCGTCAGACCACAGAACATGCCAAATAGCGAAAGTCCCCATGTTCCCAGCGACATGGGTGAGCGAAATTTCAAAACACGCAGCATATGCAGAAACCGTTCGGGCCGTCCCAGGTCTTTAATTAGCAGGATAGGGCTGATGATGATGCAGGCAAACGAGAGGTAGCGACCGGCGCGCACCAGAGGGGCATCCCTCCTGGGGGAACCAAGCAGGTCTGCCAGGCTGGCAGCCAGGTAAGAGCCTCCGGCTAACCCGCCGAGGAAGAAGTAGAGGACTACCTCCCATTTCCAGTGGGCCTTCTTGATCACCGGCTGGTTATAGTAAGTCTTCTGTCCGCTGATCAACTGTTCACCCCAGCTGGTCAGCGCCCCACCCTCCTCGGGAGTAAGAAGATTGTCGTCGCTCTGAGTGCTCGGCCGCTGGCTTATGGTATCGGTGTTCATGGTTTTTCTCCCTATTGCATTTGCACTTGACCTGTTCGGTTTTTGGAGTGTAGACTTTCCCTCCGGGGGCGGCAGGAGCCATGTCCTTTTATGATCCGCTTGAGGGTACTGAAACTGTGAATGTTGACAACTTGTAAATAATCCTGGCCGGGGTGGGGCAAGCCCCGCCCGCCCTCTGTCATCCTGAGCGCAGCGAAGGATCTCTCGCTGGGCTGAACGCATATCCTTCGCTGCGCTCAGGATGACAGAGGGCAAGCCCTGGCTCCTACTTTTTTCGGCTCCAAAGAGAGAAGGCCGTGGCAAGCGTCAGAACCGCCGCAGTGGCCAGGCTCGCCATGAAGCCCGGAAGAACATTCTCCTGTGGCAACCTGGGTTTTTCTGGCAGGTTATAGACAGAAGGGCGGTCCATCAGCAGGAAAAAGGCGTTGAGGTTCCCAACCGTTGTATCTTCGTCAACGCCATAGAGATATGCCGCCTTCTCGCCGCGCTCGTGCAGCACGCCTACGCGCTTTTTGGCTTTTTCTCGCAGTTCATCTATGTCACCAAAGGTAATCGAGTCGGTCGGACAGGCTTTGGCGCAAGCAGGCTCGATGCCATCCTTCTGCCGGTCATAACACAAGGTGCACTTAAAGGCTCGCCCATCGTCGAGATTGAGATCCACCACGCCAAAGGGGCAGGAAGGCACGCAATAGCCGCAGCCATTGCAGACATCCGGTTGCAGGTACACGTCCCCAAACTCGTTGCGGATCAAGGCACCCGTCGGGCACGCCTCCATGCAGCCAGGATTAGCGCAGTGCTTACACACATCGCTCATCATCAACCAGTTCACTGACTTGCCCGTTCCATCTGCTTGCCGGGGCTGCTCAATGAAAGCGACATGCCGCCAGGTTGTGGCGGAGAGCATCGTGGTATTGTCGTAGCTATGTCCCGTAAACCTGAAACCATCGGCAGGCAACTGGTTCCATTGTTTGCACGCAACCTCGCAGGCTTTGCAGCCAATGCAGATCGTCGTATCGGTGAAAAATCCCATCTTGCCCATCAGCGTTTTCCTTTATACATTACGGCAGCTCACGTGCCACAATACTGCCATCCTGCCCCTGGTGTGATCGACGCCCTGGACGCATGTTGCAGGTAAATGCCTTGGCATCGTGCATGCTGACATTGCGGTCGGCAACCAGGAGGAGTAAATCGTTGGCAACATCGCCCTTCACCACGCCTTGATACCCCCAGTGGTACGGCAAGCCAATTTGATGAACGGTGTGACCCTCTATCTTCAGGGGTTTCATGCGTGGCGTAACCAGCGCCCTTGCTTCTACCTCACCACGTTTCGTCCAGAGGGTAATCCAGTCGCCATTTTTGACTCCCTTCTCCGCCGCCAGTTCCTCGCTAATCTCGGCAAACAGTTCCGGCTGTAGTTCGGAGAGCCAGGGTAACCAGCGTGACATGGCGCCACCCACGTGATGCTCGGTGAGCCGGTAAGTAGTAATCGCGTAAGGATAGTCTGGATTGGCAAGGCCATTTTCTGGATTATCAGGTCGGCGCCAGTGTTTCACCACCGGGTTGATCGGTGTTTTAGGGTAGAGCAGATTCGTGACAGGTGACTCTACTGGCTCGTAGAACGTGGGCATTGGACCATCGGTCAATCCGCTCGGAGCATAGAGCCGGCCTCGACCTTCAACGTTCATCGTGAACGGATCCGCGCCCGAATGTGCATCCAGTCCATAACCATTTGGATCAGCTTTGGCAGTAGGTGGCTTCGTCTCAGGGAAGTCTGGTACATCGTAGCCAACCCAGCGGCCCTTTGTGCCATTCCCATTGTCGTGCTCGGGGTCCCACCAGAGATATTTCTTGCGGTCCGACCACGGCTTGCCGTCCGGGTCAGCCGAGGCGCGGTTGTAGATTATATGGCGATTGGCAGGCCAGGTAAAGCCCCAGTCGAGGCTGACATACTCATCGCCATGGCGTCTCCGCGCCAGGTTCTTCCCCTCTTCAGGCATAATGCCGCTGAAAATCCAGACCCCACAGGCGGTACTGCCATCCGCTTTGAGCTGCGTAAAGCCTTTGACCACCTTGCCATCAGCGACGGTGTAACCGTTGATCTCTTTCACGATATCTTCGACGACGGGTTCCTGTAATGGTCCCTCGCGGCGATAATTCCAGGTCAGATTTTGAATGGGCTTGTCACGCTCCTTCGTACTGTTCTTGTAAAGTTCTTTCAGGCGGACATAGAGCTCCGTCAAGAACCAGTTCTCCGAACGGGCATCATCCGGTGAGTCCATAGCCTGGTCGCGGTACTGTATGAGGCGTTGGGTATTGGTGAAGCTTCCCTCTTTTTCCACGTGTGACGCGGCAGGGAGGAAGATGACCTCTGTGGGAATTTTGGTAGGGTCAATGCCTGGCCGTTTCCAGTATGCTGCCGTCTCAATTTCGTACAGGTCACGTACAACCATCCAGTCCAACTTCTCCATGGCGGCACGGTGGAAGCCAGCATTAACGCCTCCAGCGGCCGGATTCTGGCCCATTGAGAAGAATCCCTTCATTTTCCCATCCTTCATCGTGACAAACATGGCCAGGTCTGAATGGTCCTCGATGACTTTGGGCAGGTAGTTGTAGGCCCAGCCATTCTCCTCTGTGGCCGCGTCACCATACCATGCCTTCATGAGACTCACAAAATACTCGGGATAGTGCACCCACCAGCCAGCATCCTGGCTATTGTGCTCCATATACGTCTGAAAGTCGTACTCTTCGCGCAATGCACTGGGCATAACCAGGTAGCCCGGCAGCAGGTTGTACAACGTCGCGATATCAGTAGATCCCTGGATGTTGGCATGGCCACGCAGGGCCATGATGCCACCCCCAGGCCGGCCAATATTGCCCAGTAAGAGCTGTAAAATTCCTGCTGTACGGATCATCTGCACGCCGGTTGTGTGCTGCGTCCAGCCTACAGCGTATGAGATATTGGTGGTTCGTTCGCGCCCTGAGTTCTTTACCAGGGTGTCTGCAATCTTTAAGAAGTTCTCCTGAGGAATTCCACAGATCTGCTCGACCACCTCTGGAGTGTAGCGTGCGTAGTGACGTTTCAGGATCTGCATGACGCAGTGGGGATGTTGCATGGTTTCATCATGCTCGATCTGGCTAGGATGAGCATGGGGCAGCAATCCTTGTCCTTCCTGGCTTTCGGACATGATATGTTGCTCAGTATGATACCCGGCTGCTCCCTTTTTCGATGTAACTTTCTTGCTTGATGCTTCCTCTGTCGGCTCCCGCGACTCGCCCTTCACCGTCATTTTGTACTGCCAGCTACTCGTATCGTAAGCGCTATGATCTGGTTTCAAGCCGGAGAAAGCCCCTTCCAGCTCCTCCGCGTCCTTGAAATCATCGCGAATAATCGCTGTGGCGTTGGTGTACGCCTGTACGTACTCCTTGAAGTAGAGTCCGTTCTGCAAGACGTAATTGATAATGCCTCCCAGGAAGGCAATATCGGTGCCCACGCGGATAGGAGCATAGATATCAGCGTGTGCCGATGTACGCGAGAAATGTGGATCAACATGTATAATCGTTGCCCCGCGCTCTTTCGCGGCCATCACCCAGCGAAAACCTACGGGGTGACATTCGGCAAAATTGCTCCCCTGAATTAGGATGCAATCACTATTCTGCAAATCTTGCAGGAAGGTTGTGGCGGCACCGCGCCCTAAGCTTGCGCCGAGACCCGGCACTGAGGCGCTGTGTCATATACGGGCCTGGTTTTCGACACACACCATTCCCAGTGAGTGAAAAAGCTTGGTAATCAGGTAGTTCTCCTCGTTATCGAGGGTTGCGCCACCAAGTGAACCTATCGCCACCGTGTTGTTTATAGGGTTGCCTTCGTCGTCCGTCTCGCGGAAGGTGGCCTCGCGAGTCTCGTAGACCAGTTGCGTAATGCGGTCCATGGCCCAATCCAAAGGCCTGTCTTCCCATTCTGTACTGTAAGGAGCGCGATATTTTACGGTTGTCCATCGCCTGCTGTTAATGTCTAGCTGGTAGCTCGCCCCACCTTTGGGGCAGAGACACCCACCGCTGATCGGGCTATCATAGTCGCCTTCGATATCAATCACCTTGCCATCTTTGACATAGACGCGCTGCCCGCACCCCACAGCGCAGTATGGACAGACGCTCTTGAACATCTTTGCATCATGAATGCGTGGTTTCAGGTGTTGACTTCGTTTGCTTACAGGGTTAGGAACCGGTCCCACGTGCGTGTGAAGAGTTTCATTAATAGAGCCCGGGGTAAGCCGTTGGGCAAGCCTGCCAAATAAAGTTGCAAATACAGCCATGAAAACGCTCCTTGTCCGTTTTCGCCCATCTCATGATAAATACCTAAAGAACAGGTATCTATGGTAGTATTACGATAGATACTCCAGAAGAGAGACAGTATCTTCCCTTTTTGGTCCAACTACTTTTTTTAGGAACGGTTACACAATGAAACTCTTTCTTTTTACCAACCGTTAAGAATGAGGAAGGGGACACAACAAGCATGCCATTAGAATCACTTCAGGAAAAAAGCTGGCGCGAAGAACGCCAAAATTCCAAATGGAAGCGCAGGCGCGACATCCCCATCGCCATACTCGCCTGGATCGCCGTAGTAGCAATCATCCTCTGGGCCGCGGGGCACGTAATCCGTTCGCTACTCCTGCTAGCCATAGCCTCCCTACTTGCCTTCGCCCTTGCGCCCGCGGTAAAGCTCCTGCAGCGCGTAATGCCACGTTTCCTGGCGATCCTCATCGTCTATCTCGTTGTCCTCATCGTTTTCGGCTTCTTCATCTACCTTATCATTGATACATCGATCATACAGGTCGGCTTACTTGCCAAAGAAGTGCGCTACCTATTGACCCCGGCAAATAATGCCGAGCTAACGCCATTAGAGTCGCTATTGAGAACATTTGGCATCTCGCAAGAACAGATCGCCTCTGCTCGCCAGCAGATCGTCGCCCAACTAGGAGGATTCGCGGGCAGTGTACTGCCGCTTTTCACCCGTTTCCTGGACTTCCTGCTAGATATCGTTATTGTCGCGGTGGTGAGCATCTATCTCCTCATTGATGGGTCACGTGTGACGAATTGGCTGCGCAACAATATGCCCGTGCAGCAGCGTGGGCGCGTTCATTTCTTGCTGGAGACACTGGAGCGTATCGTCGGAGGCTACATTCGCGGACAACTGCTTCTCTCCACCATGGTTGGCCTCCTCGTAGGCATTGGTATGGCGCTCTTCCATGTGCCCTACGCGGTCTTGCTCGGTGTCCTGGCATTTATCCTGGAGTTCGTGCCCGTCCTCGGTACGATCGTCTCAGGCGCTATCTGCGTCCTCATCGCGCTCACCCAGGGATGGTTGATCGCGCTTGGCGTGCTCATTTATTTTGTGGGCGTTCACGTCCTTGAGGGAGATGTCATCGGACCACGCATCGTAGGGAAAGCTGTGGGGCTTCATCCAGTCATCTCGCTCGCGGCCCTCATCGCCGGAGCCGAACTATTCGGCATCCTGGGAGCCCTCTTTGCCTCGCTCGTTGCTGGCATCTTACAGGCCCTCATCGTTTCCATCTGGAAAGAATGGCGCGCAACCCATCCCGAGCAGTTTGAAGAAAACAAAGATACAGTTGGCGGCAAAATAGAGGAGAACGCAGCTGATAGACCCCAGGAAACGGGCAAGCCGGTCAGCCCGTAGAGCCCTCATTGCAAAGGGTGAGCCTCATAATTGCTGATGTAGGGGAGGCGGCGCAGGAATGCCGGAAGAAAGGCTGGGTCTCCAGGGCGCAGGGTAATCACGCCAAAGTAACACATATTCTCCTCGGGAAACGGATCATATTCCTCGCCCTCCTCTTCCGACTCGTTGCCTGACTGGCTCTCACGTACGACGAGATCGCGCCGCATAAGCGCCTTCAACGCCGCCACAGCTTGCGGGTCACCTTCATCCTGAATAGTGCCATCAGCACCAATCAGCGCCACCACCTGCCCCGTCTTCAGGTCATGAATCGCATAACCCTTTGCCTTTGTTTCCCTCATACTGGTCCTCCCCTTCCTAATATAGTTGCATGTATCCAAAGATAATTGCATATATCTTAC
>WNFW01003993.1_pt1 | contig 10318 bp, 8 predicted proteins | sample 5400131 | NCBI WGS metagenome assembly WNFW01 (sample SAMN13153362, study PRJNA577476) | soil metagenome | isolation source: 20 cm soil or saprolite under grassland replicate 1 | place: USA:California | collected 2016-06-15
CAGGCGTGGCGTAAATTGGCGTATGAGTCCCATACTACCGATTATGGTGCTGGAAAGTGAGGTTGCCTGTGCTATACTGCTCTTGTGCTTGGATGCAGTAATCTAAAGGTTATTTGCCAATGTAGCATTCATTCCAGGCCACTTTAAGCAGATCCAGGTAGCTCACACTTTCTCACAATAGAAGCATAGTGTATTGGCTTCATCAACCAGTCAAGAAATTATGGGTCAGTGTTACAGAGTCATCACAAACTTTAAGATGGCGGAGAACTGTGCTATTAACTATGATTATAGATATGCTTCTATATAGGGGTATATTACAATAGCCATTGATTCCAATATAATCGTTTACGAGCCTCACAAGAGTTGGCTTGAATAGAGAGTACTCGCTTGTCATCCTGAGCGCATTGGCATCATTGGTGCTATAGTTGAGGCCAACATGTTGGCTTGAATAGAGAGTACTCGCTTGTCATCCTGAGCGTCAGCGAAGGATCTCAATGGGAAGTCGAATCGTCTTTTCTTGTCTGATAAGCTGATGGAGCAATATGTTGTAATCAATGATTACATCATGGGCCTTTCAAGGTATTGTGGTATGTCAAAAGTTCTGTTCTTTAACATTCCAGCATATGGTCATACATATCCTACATTGCCTCTAGTGGCGGAACTTGTGCGTCGTGGCGAACAGATCGTCTATTACTCCTCTCCTGCGTTTCAACAGGCCATTGAGAAAGCGGGAGCGATATTTCGTAATTCCGTCACGCCTTTTCTGCATGACGAGACACAGATTGACGAAAATATGGTGAAGGTTGCATATATGTTGCTACAGGCTGCTCAATCATCGCTAGCTGTCCTCTTGCCACAGGTGAGAGAAGATGCACCCGACTATATTATTCATGATGGGTTATGTCCATGGGGTAAGTTTATTGCGCAGATTATGGGAGTACCGGCAATTTGCTCAATGACAACGTTCGCAATTCCTCCTATAACAGGGAAAAACTTCTTGCGTGTAATCAAGACCCCAGGGAATATGAGACTACTCTTCAGTACACCGATAGCACGCATGTTGTTCGAAGGAAGAGACCGGTTGATAGCTTTTCATACTCTCTCCAATCAGCTTCATAAGAAATATGGGATCGCGAAGCCGCAGGTATTCGATATGTTTACCAATCGTGCGATGATGAACATTGTGTACGCGAAGAAGCATTTCCAGCCGTTTGCAGAGGTGTTCGATGATACGTTTAAATTTGTTGGTCCCTCTATTGTCGCTCGTTCAGATTCTGCAACATTTTCTTTCGAAAGGCCAGTTGAGGCACCTGTAATTTACATTTCGTTGGGTACAGTATTCAATGATAAAGCTGACTTTTATCGTATGTGTTATGAGGCATTCGCTGATATAGGCTTCATTGTCGTGTTATCAGTAGGCAAAAGAACAAATATAGCTGCTTTAGGACCGATGCCTCACAATTTTATTGTACAGGAGTTTGTTCCCCAATTAGAGCTGTTACAACGTGCAGCGCTGTTTGTGACACATGGTGGAATGAATAGTGTAAGCGAGGCCCTGTACTATGGTGTCCCTTTAATAGTCATTCCACAATCAGCCGATCAGAACCTGGTTGGCCAACGCATTCAGCAACTTGGAGCTGGCAAATCGCTTCGAAGAGCCAGTCTTACCGCACAGAGACTACGCTCTACAGCGGAGCATATTCTTGCCAATCCTGCCTATCAACAAACGAGCGCGCGACTTGGCAAGTCATTCGGCCAGCCCGATGGTTATATACATGCAGCTAATGAAATTCAGACTTTTAAGCAAATTCACGGCATTTCATAGTGTTCGGAGATCCATGAATATTTAACGAAAGTTCACAACTCCTCGCTATCCATCCATATCGTAACCGGGCCGTTGTTAAGTAGTTCAACTTCCATATACGCCCCAAAAACGCCGTCTGCGACTGTCAATCCATACGCAGCTATGGCGGCTTTGAAACGCTCGACAAGGGGTTCCGCAAGTGACGGTGGTGCGGCATTGGTGAAGCTGGGACGGCGTCCCCTACGCACATCAGCATAGAGAGTGAATTGAGAAACGACCAGCACTTGCCCTCCAACTTCGAGTATCGAGCGATTCATCTTGCCTTCGTCATCCTCGAAGATACGCAAGTTTACTATTTTATCGACCACTATCTTGACCTGCGCCTCGCTGTCCCCCTGTCCCACTCCCAGCAGCACAAGCAACCCTCGACCTATTTCTCCAACAACCTTTTCGTCTACTATGACGCTGGCACGACTTACACGCTGTATCAATGCTCGCATTTTCTTGTCCTGTAGCTTTTTGTATTCCCTAGTGTAGCACTGGAAAAGGAGAAAGGGCAACGTGCTGAATCTTGCCGACCGGCAAGGAGTTTTCCGGCATACAGTATACTATGTATAGTATTGAAAATGTAAAAAGAAAAGATAAAAAGGTATTCTGAACAATGATGATACTTCTAAATAATATTTCCTGGATGGGGTGGAATGTCATTCTCGCCCTGATTCCACCCATTTTCGGCTGGCTGCTTTTCATAACGCGGCAAAAAGTTCTCAAAGTAGTATTTGCTCTTATCTGGTTTTTGTTTTTACCAAATACACTCTACCTCATTACCGACTTGCCTCATATTATCTGGCAATGGCACCAAATGCATCATGCAGGGCAAATAGTATTAGCTTTGCAATACATTACTCTCGTGCTTATTGGCCTGATCACTTTTCTCTTGGCTCTGTATCCGGTGGAAAAAGCGCTGTTACGTTCTTCATGGTTAAAGAAAAAATCTCTGGTTTCTCTTTTTATTATTATGACGAATTTTTTTCTTGGTCTGGGGATCGTGCTAGGAAGAGTTCAAAGAATAAATTCCTGGGATGTTATTGTTGATATCCCAAAGGTAATCGGTGCTTCTCTAAGCATTTTCAACTCACTTGAATTAATTCTCTTCGTTTTGTTCTTTGGTGTATTTGCAAATGTGTATTATTTCATATGGCGGAAATCGTTTCAGATGCCCTGACTCTTCCACATCTTATTGACAATGCCCTCTTTTACTCACTACGTGCCTGCTCCAGTGGAGGTGCCTTGCGAATAGAAGCATTGAGGGATGCTATAATAGCGAGCACAAGCAGACCACTCGCGAAGCCTATTGCTGATTGCATGAAATCAAGCTTTCACGTCAAATGCGAGGAGAATGTTGTTCTGAGTTAACTTCTGTCGGAGGGAATAGATGGAACACGAAGATACATACACACGACTGATTGCGTTTCTTGATGGCCATGAAGTGCCATATCGGTTGATCGACCATACTGCCGAGGGACGCACAGAACTGGTCAGCCCTATGCGTGGGAATGCGCTATCGCAGGCGGCGAAGTGCATTGTGCTAATGGTCAAGATGGGGAAGAAGATAACCAGGTATATTCTCGCGGTCATCCCTGGCGATACGATAGTGGATTTCCAGGCGGTCAAGGCGCTGCTGCGAAGCACCTATGTCGCATTTGCCTCACCAGATATTGCTGAACAGCTAGCTGGCAGCGTTGCAGGCACCATCTTGCCGTTTTCTTTCAACAAGGAGCTGGAACTGGTCGTCGATCCCTCACTACTTGAGAACGACGAAATGTACTTCAACGCTGCTCGCCTGGATCGCTCAATGGTGTTGAGCACGCATGACTACATTTCTGTGGCAAAGCCACGCCTGGGGCATATTGCCAAAGGTCGAAAGGAGGTGCCTGGTATACACAGCAATCGGGGGGAATAAAGAATATAAAAGTAGATTTTCAGCAGAAATGCGGATGCGTCCGTGAATGGAGTATGCTACCCTTGAGCTTATTGATATCGATTGCAGAGATAGAAATACTATGCTCTGACACGGTGAAAGGAGTAGCATCCATGGTTCCCACAAATACACACAACATGAAAGCCATTCGTTTCCACGAATACGGTGGTTTCGAAGTGCTGAAATACGAGGACGTACCGCGCCCCAAGCCTCAAGCAGGTGAGGTACTCATTCAAGTCCAGGCTGCCTCTGTCAATCCGTTCGACCTGGCATTGCGTGAGGGGTGGCTGGCAAGCATGATACCGCTTCAGTTGCCCGCTATTGCTGGCGTAGATGTGGCAGGGAAAGTCATGGCAGCGGGCGAGGGAGTGACAGACTTCAGCTTCGGCCAGGAAGTATATGGCTTCATGAGCAGGTACAGCGGAGCCTATGCGGAATATGCTGTGGTTACTCATGAGACGGTTGCTCCTCAACCTAAAACACTCGACTACGTACAGGCGGCGTCTGTCCCACTTGCAGCTACGGCTGCCTGGCAAGCTTTGTTTGAAGTTGGAGGATTGAAGGAAAGGCAAAGGGTGCTAATTCACGGAGGAGCTGGTGGCGTCGGAACTTTTGCTGTGCAGTTGGCGAAATTAAAAGGTGCCCATGTCCTTGCCACCACTGTTGGGCAGAATGTCGAGTATGTGCAAAGATTGGGTGCAGACGAAGTTATTGATTACACCATAACGCCATTTGAAACGGTCGCTCAGACTGTTGACCTGGTCCTCGACCTCATTGGTGGTGAGACTCAGCAGCGTTCCTGGGGCGTGCTCAAGGCGGGCGGAATACTGGTTTCGTTGCAAGAGCCACCTTCACAAGAGGATGCTGCCACATATGGCGTTCGTGCAGCATTCGTGGCAGCTCAGCCATCGTCGGGCCTCTTGAAGGATTTGGCTGACCTGTTGGACAGAGGACAGATCAAGTCTCATGTAAACAAGGTGTTTCCCTTGGAACAAGCTCGGCAAGCTCAAGAACTCAAAAGGGAAGGTCACATACAGGGCAAGATCGTCCTGAAGATTGCTAATTGATAAATGAACCGTCCCCCAAACTCATCTGCAGGCTCTAACCTATGCCAACTTATGAACTAGACGACAACGATGTTTGTATCGCCACGGCAATGGCAATCGAAAACTCTTGCAAATCGGCAATGCTGACATCGAAAGCGCTGATGCCGAGCAATTGAGCGCGATGTTTTGCGTTTCCATGTAGGGTGACAGTGGGGCGGCCGCTGCGTAACTGTACGACTTCCATTTCGCGCCAGGCGACGCCATGGATGCCGGTACCTAGCGCTTTGCTAATGGCTTCTTTAGCGGCAAAGCGTCCAGCCAGTCGAGTAGCCTTGCCACGGCATTGTCGTACCTCCATATCCGTATAGACGCGTTTGAGGAAACGTTCGCCATGACGCTCATAGACTTTGCGTACGCGCCCTACCTCGATGATGTCGATACCAACGGCCACATTCACGCCCTGTGGCAAGCTGAGAGGCGCGGGTAGACCTGCCACTCCTGCTGGCCCGAAAAGCCAATCGGGAATTGGCACTCCTGGTTGGCGTACCAGTGGTGTAAAAATTAATGGCAGGTTGTCGTCCATTGTCAGCTCTCTTTTCCGCTATGTATCGTCCTGGTAGGGCGACCACAAGGGTTGCCCCTACTATGCCTTCGAAGCGGCTTGCCAGGGCCGTCCATAGTAGGGGCGATGGCTTGTCCTCGCCCTGGAGTGGGGTGGTCGCCCATCGGTCTAGCTCTCTTTTCCGCTCAACAATGGTTGGGTGCTTGTGCTGTCTTCGGAGGGCAGTACCGAAGGAGCTGGTCCCGTACCGCGACCGATGCCACGATAGGTGAAGCCGAGACGTTTCATTTCGTTCGCTTCATAAATATTGCGACCATCGATAAGTATTGGATTGCGCATGGCTTTTTTGATCCGATGCATATCGAGCGATTTGAACTCGTTCCACTCGGTCACGATGACAAGCGCGTCCGTGCCTTCCGCTACTTCGTAGGCATTTTGACAAAAAACGACGGATTCCATGTGTACGCCCGCATGTTCTAGCGCTTCACGCCCGGTTTCTGTGGCGACGGGATCATACACACGAACTATTGATCCTTGGTTTATTATCCAACGGATGATATCGACGGAGGCAGCTTCGCGCATGTCATCAGTGTTGGGTTTGAAAGCCAACCCTAGAATGCCAATGGAAGAGCCACGCACTGTTCCCAGTATCGAGGTCAATTTGGTCACAACCAGTCGGCGCTGGTCATGATTAATCTCCATGACTGCGCGTAACAGTTGGGGGTGCAGACCGGCTTCATCTGCCATATATGCGAGCGCTCGCACGTCTTTTGGGAAACAATTATGGCTGATCAGTCCGGATGACGCAATCAGCGTCCCTGCGCTGGTCTCCATGCTATAGACTGTTGTTTCAACATCTTCATGCACAACCTCGCGGACAACAAGCGTCGAAAAAGCCCCGTACCTCTTATAACCGCGCGGCTGAATATGACGTTGATAGCCTGCAAGTATCCTCTCAATACGTGCACGATGCTTGTTGCCAAAGACGTTTTTAAGCGCGGTTATCTGTTCGTAACCGCTCACCCGTAAGATATATGCCTGCCTTGTCGATTTGTTCATCCAACGTGTGCGGATAGAGGGAATGACGCCAATCGTTTGCAACAGGAGCGCCATACCATCTGCCAGCACTTTGCTGACAGTCGCGTATTCCAGCATCAGATTCTGGCCAGCTATCACCGGTGTAACTGCTCCATCGCCGCTGAACGCACCGCGGATTAACTCCAGGCGTAACTCAGGTAACACATTAAATACCAGGCGTGGCAGGGCCTTATCTTCTGAACGAGTGCCGCAGCGCAAGATATCGCGTAGCAGCCAGGAGAAGATACGTGAAGAGACAATAGTCGTCAAGGAGCTGGTAGCATTTCGCTCAATGAACTTGAGGCCCCAACGGTGTAAAATGCGCTGTACATCTGCGATATATTCAGCCTCTTGCTCGTGGAAGCTGAAGCCTACGCGCTCACGTACCGCACCGGCACGTCCCGTATCCATGGCGAGGTAACCCTCGGCAAGATAATAGCCGCACAGTCGCAGCAGATCTACGTCGACCGGGATCAGGGCATTAATCATTGTTGCCGCGCCTTTTGCAGTATACAGCAGGAGCTTCTCCGCAGGTACGTTGAGCACATCTAAATCACTCAGGTAGCGGAACAGGCGCAGCGACATGCGATTATAACGCTTGATTTCGTGCGGATACTTGAGCATAGCCAGCGGGATCGCAGCGGCGAATTGCTCGTACTGCTCACTGAATGAGTTATCAATAGGCTTTACATAGACGTCAGCCTCCAGGTCGGTATCACTGAGCAAATCGATTAAGTTGAGGTTTGCGGCCTGCTCGACAGTTGGCAATTCGCACAAGGCCATCAGTTGGTCACCTGGTTCAACCGCCGCTGCCGGTAGGATCGTGAACTGTTGATTTTTGTGCATGATGACTGGGTGGTCGGCAGTAACACGCAGTGTGCGTCCCATGCTGGTGTTGATCTTCACCATTGTGCCTTTGTATGGTCGGCGGGTGATGGCTTTCACTTCGGCAAGGATGGGCTGCCCCAACTCTAGATCAAACGCAAGCACTCGCTGATCGGAGGGCCGCACAAGCTCCACTATATCTCCCTGAAATGGTGTGTCACTTTTTGCGAACAGGGTATCCAGGCGCTCAGCCGCCACAATGGGACTATTGAGCGTAAAAACTGTTTCATCAGCCTCAAAGCAACTCCCTCCGTATCCGAGTCCTGCATCTAGAAATGCTCTCCCGATTCGTTTATCGTAGCCCATTCCCGCCGCGACCTCTTTGACATCCGCTCCCAGCCGCTCGCAAATCTGGGCAATTTCATTGATAAAAGATATCTTGGTTGCTAGAAAGGCGTTGGAAGCATACTTGATCATCTCAGCTGTGTAGAGGTCAGTGATCACGATGGGTGCGCGCAACGGGAGGTAGAGCGTGGCCACCTTTCGAGCGGCTTCCGGATCGGATGAACCCAAAACGACGCGATCGGGATTCTGGAAATCCTGGACGGCTGAACCTTCGCGCAGGAATTCCGGGTTGGAGATGACTGCAAAGTGAACTTCAGGTCGCTTCAGATTTTTGCGTATGATGCGTGATACCACATCACCACTGCCCACTGGTACCGTACTTTTATTAATAATCACGGCCTCTTGGTCGAGTTCCTCAGCAATGCCGCGAGCGGCTCTCTCAACATAGCGCATGTCTGCTCCACCCTGGCTGGAGTCAGAGGGAGTGTTGACGGCGATGAAGATGAAATCGCAGGTATCCAGGCCTTCGCTGTAGCTGGTTGTGAAACGCAAGCGCCCTGCATGCATATTACGCGCGACCATTTCTTCCAGTCCAGGCTCATAAATAGGCAAAATGCCATGTTTGAGACGTTCAATTTTTTCTGCAATGATATCGACACAGGTTACCTGATTGCCCATATCTGCGAAACATGTGCCAGTAACAAGGCCCACGTATCCTGTACCGATGACACAAATTGTTGACACTACTCTACTCCTCTAAGGTCACAAATGGATTTTCGTATTTTTCTTCGCCGATGGTGGTTGGCTGACCATGTCCAGGCAGGACCACCAGGTCATCTTCAAGCGTATACAGCTTTTCACGGATAGATTTCTCGATTTGCTCGTAGCTTCCGCCCTCAAAGTCTGTTCTTCCTATCCCACGATTGAAAAGGGTATCACCACTGAAGACACAATAAGGGCGACTCAATAGGCAGATACCGCCGCGAGTGTGACCTGGGGTGTGCAGCACTTCTAGCGTGAGTGTGCCAAAGGAGATTGTGTCACCTTCTTTGAGCAAAATATCGGGCTTGCGCTTGACAAGCGGCGCAGAACGATTGAACATATGCGCGATATTCTCATCGGTATACATGAAGACGTCATCTGGGTGGATTGCTAACGGCACGGGATAGACGGCGCTGACGGCATCAATGGCACTGATGTGGTCAATATGCCCATGTGTGTTGATGATGTATTTGGGGATAAGCTGATATTCCTGGATATGCTCTATAATACGTTCCGCTTCATCGCCTGGGTCGATGATGACTGTTTCGAGCGTCTCGGGACAGGCGTACAGGTAACAGTTCTCTTGAAACATGCCGACGGTGATACATACTACCTTCGGCATGTGCTCTTGGTCCTCTTCGGGCATGCTACGTTTTTCCTTCTACTAACCCTGACTGTAAGATTGAGATATATTATAGCACAGAGGGCCTTGAGGACACGATAGGTACTGGTTTCTTCTATCTGCGTAACATTTATCAATGAATTGAAGCACTTTTACATGTGCTATACTTTAAGTATGATAAGAATAACATGATTGATTGAGAAGCAGCGGATCTTCTGAAAGGGTGAAATAGTGGACGAAAGCTGCGAGATAGTAAATTGTTCTATGCCTGGCACCATATGTCCGGCTTGCCTGCAGTGTTTATGCTGGCGGCACCGGCGCAGTTCCCCCTGTGAAACCTGCCAGAAGCTCTTATCTCAGGGATCCTTCGAGAAGCGACTTGGTAGACTCGTGAGCATCGGCCTCTGTATCCTGCTCTGTGGAATTCTCTTCCTCCTCGTACCTCATGACTCGTATGGGACGATCATTGAACTGGCCATCTTATTCCTGGTCGTTGGTTCATTACTTATGTGGCTCGGCGCACTCGCACATGAATAAAAAAACAGAACGAGGAGTCAAAAACATCCGACCCTCGTTCTGCATATTTTTTTGAGAACTACTCACTACTCCCCAGTTATGCGGGGTTATCATTTGAGATGCATCACAGTTGGATAGCATCGGTGAGTAGCTCCGGTGTTCCAATATGCCCGCCTTTACGGGCTCTACCTGTCAACTTGAAACACCATTTTCAGTAGGCGCACTGGTTTCTTCATAGGTTTCATGAGCCTCCTTTCGGCTTATTCTACCCACTTAGGACCTTCGCCCTACAGTGACAGGGATATCTGCATCCCTGTCATTCCATTATAGAATCTGATAAAATGTCATGTCAAGGTCGGGTATCTGACATCCACTCATAACGGGCGGGTCTGCAAATACTGGCAAACCGAAGGAAAAGGAGCCTGTTCACTCTTGCTGAGATCGACAAAGACTGACTCATTGTAATAAAATGAATGATATCAGTAAACACATATGAGGAGAAGCAGAATGAACAACGATCAGCACGATTTCGAGCAATTCATGAAGCAACGCGACGAGGTTGCGCGCTCCTACGTTAGCGGCGAGGCCGCCCCACTCGGCGAGATCGTCGCTCACCACTCCCCCGCCACCTTCTTCGGGCCACAGGGAGGCTATCGCCAGGGCGCTGAAGCGGTCGGGTCAAAATACGAACGTGACGCCACGATCTTCGAGAGCGGAGGCGAGAGTCAGCTTGAGATCCTGGACATGGCGGCGAGCGACAGCCTTGCCTACTGGGTCG
>WNFW01008650.1_pt1 | contig 10318 bp, 9 predicted proteins | sample 5400131 | NCBI WGS metagenome assembly WNFW01 (sample SAMN13153362, study PRJNA577476) | soil metagenome | isolation source: 20 cm soil or saprolite under grassland replicate 1 | place: USA:California | collected 2016-06-15
AACGTTCCTCTGACGTGACGACGCTCCAGAAGCGATCCTCCGCTTCAAGGCTCAGGACTTCCGTTCTCTGGAATTCCGCTCCTTGATCCGCCACCTGCCGTTGCAAGTTAGGGCAGAGTTCGTAACCAGCTATTCCCGCAGGGAATCCGGGAAAGTCTTCGATCTTCTCGATGCTGATCAGATGCCCACCGGGGATATTCGCTTCCAAAACCAATGTCGAAAGGCCATAGCGCGCGGCGAATAAACCTGCCGTCAGCCCTGCGAGCCCTGAACCAACGACTATGACGTCATGATCAGCCATTGACGCTTTTTAAAAAGTTACTGCACGGGCACGGGTCTTAAATTTTAACGTTCAAAACATTCAAACCCCCTCCTTCATCCTCCCCCGAAACGGGGGAGGAAAGAGGTAGGGGATTGAACGGAGCGGAGCGGTTGAACAGCTTGAACGTTTTGAACCTTCTTAGAAGAAGGCTTACCTCCAATCATCGACCGACACGGTTTTCTGGTAGTTGCAACCGATGATGCGCCAGTAGCCGTTGGTTTCGCCACCGACCACGACCACATGAATTTCTTCGGGTTTAAACATACGGATCATCTCATCGGGGGCAGCCTTGAGCTTCGAGGCATAGGGCTCTTCTCCGAACGTGGCTCGAGGATAAATGTAATTCTGGATAAGCTGGTAGTCCCAGTACTCGCCGGCCGGCATCAGGGCGTTTTCATAAATCCACTGGATGAATTTTTCCTTGGTGTCGAATCCTCCTCGGTCGATGAACTGCCGCGCCGCGATCGGGTCGAGCAGAAAAGTCGGCGCGCTGTGCGCGTCCATGCCGCGGAGCATGTTGCGCACGTGCTCGCGCCAATACTTCTCTCGCACTCCCAGAGTGAAGGCCGTGGAGCGGCAGCCGGTGAAAACGCTGACGGTGCTGTCGGTCGCTTTGAATCCGTGCTGCAGGTGGAACGGCTCCCAGGGACTGCGCTCTTCGTTTTCGGCAAAGGTGACACTGTTGTACATATAGTTGTTGCCCTGCGAGCCCATGTAACTGTCGCCCGGGAGCGAGCCCCCTTGGAGGTTTTGCGAGAGCAGGCCGTAGGCGCGCCCGATGGTTGCGTTGGCGTGGTTGAAAGGCGCCATGGCCCCGGTCCCCGAATTCATTTTGACCTTGTCGCGGATCGGTCCATTTACTACGACCATCGCAGCCATCGAGCTGGTCGTGCTGCCGCGCGCGCTGACACCGGTGGCTGCCAAAGCGAGGATCACCGGAAAATACTCTGGGCGAGCGCCTGCCATGACGGCGTTGACCGCTACCTTTTCGACCGTAAACTCCCAAAGCACGCGAAATTGGTTCGAGCGCATGTGCCCCACGACTTCGTCCGGCTTGCGACTCGTGTGGGCGAGCATTTCTGCCACCCGTTTCTCCGTTGGCAAAACGATCGGCAGCTTGTCCGTCCAATTGTTTTCCAAGAAAAGACGATGCAGGTTCTCTTCGCCGTCGCTGTCGACCAGTCTCGGCGTCGAGCGCTCGAACTTGATCTCCATGAGGCGATCTCCATTGGCGGGGCGGGTCAGTCCCTCGATGACCTCTTGCATAACCGGCCGGCCGCTCAGCGGATCCTTTCCATCAACGTAGGCTCGTAGCTGCTCCGCAGTTTTACCCATGACCGGCTGGGGCACGAAAGCATAGCGCGCCTCCGGCATCCCGTGAATTCGGGTAACCGTTTCCACCACCTTTTCGAAGACATGCGTGTGGAGCGCCACGGTCGGCACTCCATACTTGCTATCGATCGCAATTGCGTGCACGGCGACCGCCGGCGCACAAGTGCTTCAATGGCCGACACCGATGATGGCGCCATCTCCGTTGGATTTGATCGTCTCCCACGTTTTGGGATCGTCCTTCGTGTAGACACTCGACATCTCCACGAGCCTCGTCGTCACCGACGGCATATGCTCGGCAAACCAATCCCGTACCTGGCGAAGAAAAAGACCCGAGTCGTCGAAACGCGGGTCGACCAGATAGATCGTCTTGCCATCGAGACTTTCCAGCCGCGGTGCCATCGGCTTCGGCGTTATCTTCGGAGGATAGCCCACCGGATTCAGCACCGAAATTTTTTGACTGCCGTTCATTTGGTTTGCCATTTTTTGCAACCTCCTTCGCGGACCGGCGCGAACTGCTTCCGGAATAACATCCAGTGAGCTTTAGTGTCAATGCAGGATTTCAGCGCTTCGGACATGGTTAGTTCGAGCTGGTTTTTGCAATGGTTAAGAGTAACATAAAAAATGATGGCGACGAACGCTCTTTCGCAAGCGACTCTGATCGATCAAAAGGGCGATGCGGGTCGAATAATTCGCCTTCCGAACTAGGCAAGGCAAAATTCATATGAGTCATTTACGCGAACGGCTGGAAGCCGGAAAGTTTGTGATTACCACCGAGATGGAGCCTCCGAAGGGCACAGACCTGTCTCAGTTTCTATCCACTGCGGCGCTTTTGAAAGACAAAGTGCACGCTGTCAACGTGACGGATAATCAACGCGCGATCATGCGTCTGAGCTCGGTGGGAGGATCCGCCCTGCTCATCCGCGAGGGACTCGAGCCGATTTTGCAGGTGACCTGTCGGGACCGGAATCGTCTGGCGCTGCAATCCGATCTTCTCACCGCTTGGGTCTTAGGAGTCAGAAATGTTCTGGCGATGACCGGAGACCCGGTGGAAGCAGGAGATCACCCGATGGCCAAACCGGTCTTTGACGTGAGCTCCGCCGCTCTACTCCAGCTCATTGCCCAGCTGAATGTCGGCAAAGATGGCGGCGGCCATCCATTAGAGGGTCGCACGGATTTTTTCTGCGGGGCTACCGTTAATCCGTGTGTCGTGCCGTTGGAGCCGGAGTTAAAGCGCTTTCAGGAGAAGGTCGAAGCCGGCGCCCGTTTTTTTCAAACGCAAGCGATCTATGATCTCGAGGCGTTTGCCCGTTTTATGAAGATTGCGCGTAAGCTACCCGTTTATATTCTCGCGGGACTGATTCCCCTGCGGTCAGCCAGGATGGCTCAGTTTCTCAATGAAAAAGTCCCAGGTATCCATGTTCCTGCAGCAATGATTGAACGGCTGGACAAGACTTCTGACCCGGTCGAGAGCGGTTTGGCAATCGCCGTTGAGCTTGTGGAAGGTTTGAAAGAACTCTGCCAGGGCATCCACCTCATGGTAGTCGGCAAGGAGAAAGACTTTGAGATCCTGCGACGGATCTCTGTGCTGAAAGCTGGCGTTCACGAGCACCGGGATTCCCACCGATGAAAAAATCAAAGAACAGCTAGCCACGGACGCGCAAATCCTGAAGCTGCCCGAGCCGATGAATCCTTCGAAGATCTTTGACTTCACTCTCCAGCGAGAGGTGAACCGGCCGCTGGGCATCAAGGGATAAATCAATATTTTTGTTTTGATTGGTCCTTCAGGTTTTGCAGCGGGAGTTTCCGTCTGAAATAACTAAACTCCGTTCGCCCTTCGACATGCTCAGGACGAACGGGGTCCAAGAGGTGACAGAGAGACAGTACCCACGCTAAGTCGGAAGAACTATTTTTGATCGTGCCATTTTGTCAATACGACCGCCCTTGCTGTATTTGCCTGATTTCATACTCAATCCGTTGCCTCGCCGAATCAGATGAGTCCTTTGCAACATAAATGAGATAGTGCATCAACAAATCCGGCAATTGGACCGCAATCACATGGACCCCAGCAGCATCTCCGTAAATCCTGTGATAGGTCGTGAATCGGCGCGAGTACGCTCGTATATAGAAGAAGCTTTTGCGGTGCAGAATCCAGCCATAGAGAGCTGATGCAGCGATCTGATGAATGACGTTTGCTTGGAGGTCTCCTCCACGGAGCAGATGAATCGGATCTGTGCGAAAATCGATGGTCCAGTTCATCCTGTGCTGCGGGAATACGACTTCGATGCCGTACACGGCTTGACAGGCAAAATATTTTCCAGCGGCCTCGAGCCAGTTACGCGCATTTTCCGTGCAGTATCTGAAAAGCCCGTCTTCAATGAGTTTAGAGATGGTCTGTTCCATTTCGCGCAGTTCGTATCCCTCGGGGTTCGGATCCGTCAGGGGTGGTATGGAACTGGTCGGATTAAAAGAAATACTACTAGTGTCATCCTCCAGGGTTTTTGAGAATGGCGATGCCTGGCGTCGGATCTTTACCTCCCCGTTACTGATTTCCGCCACGTCACCGAGGTTCATAATCGCCGTCGCAAGCGTCGCATCAAGGGTCTTTAGGTCATCAAGAAAAAGTTCTCGCGAAATCGGGAAGAGAAAGCGGTTTATCCACTCATGGTCGCCAAAAAATCTAAACCCGGCAGATCCGGGCACTGTTAATCTTGGGCGAACTGTAAGGACGTTCTGCAAGTTCTGGCGATGGGTTTCATACGGAAACGATTTATCTAGACTTTCAAAGAATTCAAAGTTCTGACTCGCATACATGGCGAACAATAAATCCACCGTGGAGCAATGCTTGAGCACGGCCTTGATAGTAGTCGGGGAGATTTCGGTATCGACCTGGTTCCAGAAACACCCCGTTTCGTCCCGAAATAGTATGCCACATTCTCGAACGGCCTGATTCTCAGAACGAGTGGGAAGGATCTCGATCTTCTCTAATCTCAACGGCTTTCCGGGCTCCAGGAAGTTAACGTGGTGGAAACCCAGCAGCTTCAGTGCGTGTGAGATCAGCGGGTCCGCCGGGCAGCACACCTGACAACTCCTCGAAAGGCTGTCCAGGGAGGGCAAGTCAAAGTGGTCCGGATGCCGATGTGAAATAATTATAACGTCGATGGGCGGGAGCTGTTCGGTATCGATTTCTCTCTTGGGACAAGAGACTACCATGCCGTCTTCGAACGGGTCCTGGAGAATCGGGTCCATGAGAATATGCATGGGCCCCATTTCTACCAACACGGTGGCATGGCCCAGTAGCGTAACACGCATTTTACCAACCCCTCATCTTATTATTTTGTGTTGCGTACCCTGTCAATCAATAATGGCTTTCCGGAGGCAAGGAATGTTGTTCCGCCTTGATACCTTTGCCCTTGCCTTACGGCGCACTTCTCTCGCCTCGCAAATTTCCATTGACCCCTCCATTTTCGCGAGTAGAATAAGCGGCTAATTGGCTCGGTTATAAGGCTTTGGCGTGATTTGCGGTTGAGGCTTTACGCGATCACGCACGCGCATGCCCCAAATATGACTCCCAATACGGCCTTGTGTGGACGCGGTGAAAATCTACGATAGGGGGAGGAGGAACTGCGATGAATAAGGGATTTCTCGTTATCGACGCCGACCGACACGTCATGGAGCCGTCAGATCTGTGGGACCGCTCTGTCTTCGGTGACTCCGTTACCCGCGGCTTTGATCCTGTCTCGAAGCTGCGGGACATGGACCGGGAGGGCGTCGACGTCGCAGTCTTGTTTCCTAGGAGATTCTGGACAGTGTCAGAGCCACCCAGCGTCAACAAGCGGGCTGAGCTCGACGGCTGAACTAGTCAACGGTCATGGCGCCGCTCATAGTAACGGTCTTCCTGTTTTTGCTTTTGGCGGGATCTGGAATTGCTCAGGAGCAAAAGCACCAGAGGCTTAACGTCGTCTGGTCGACGATCGGCGGGACCACATCGTCTTTGTGGGTTACCAAGGACGCGGGAATCTTTGCCAAGCATGGTCTCGATGTCCAACTAATTCTGATCCTGGCTTCTACTAGAGCTGCCGCTTCGATCGTCGCCGGCGACGTGGACATTGGGCTGATCGGCAGCACGGCCCCGGTCTTGGCCCGCCTTGCGGGCAGCGATCTCGTAGTCATCGGCAACAGCACGACGCACGCCATCTTTTCGCTGATGACCGATCCAAGCATCACGGAAATTTCCCAGCTCAGAGGGAAAACCCTTGGAGTCGTCAGGTTTGGCTCGGTCAGCGACATCGGGTTGCAGCATGCCTTGAGAAACAACAACATCGACCCGAACCGAGACGTCAAGCTATTGCAGATCGGTGGCATTGGCGAAATGTTGGGCGCCATGAAAGCCGGCGGTATCCAAGGCGGCCTATTTCCGCCTCCGCTCTCCGGCGATGCCAAACGACTGGGCTTCCGAGAGCTGTTGGACCCGGAAAGAGTGAATCTCAAGTTCGCTCAATCTCATCTTTCCGTGCGCCAGGCGTATCTCAAAGAAAATTCCGAGACGGTGCGCCGCTTCATGAAGGCGTGGATCGAGGGCATTCATTACATGAAAACCCATAAGGACTTCACTCTCGATGTTTTAAGAAAACACACCAAGTCCGAAGACCCGGCGGCACTGGAAGAAGCCTATAGAATCTTCGCCTTGAAATACCTTCCCCCCGCGCCTTACCCAACAGAGGAAAGCGTGAAGACAATCCTCGATCTCATCGCTAGCTCGCAACCTAAGGCAAAAACAGCCCAGCCGAAGGATTTCATTGACCCAACCTGGGTAAGAGAATTGGAGGAGAGCGGCTTTATCAAGACGCTCTACCGCTAATTGTGAACATCGCGCCGAGGCGCCCAATTTATTCCTAATTTCAAAATTCGAATTGCGAAATCCGAAACAATCCAAAAATCCGAAACGCTAAACTCCAAAGTCTCAAAATCCAAGCCAAATTTGTTTGGAACTTGTATTTTTGTCCCGGGCTCGCGGAGTGGATCGATATGAAGCCGATCATTAACCTGGTCAACGAAGCGTTAAAGGCGGCGGGCAAAGCATGACGCTGGGATCGATGGTCCTCCGCACCTCGGAGCATTTGCATTTGTTACGCTCCGGGACGATTTTGTTTGGTGTCGGTTTTTTCTCATGAGTAAGCAACCGGGCTCGCAAATCTCGCCGGTCATGTCCCAGCTGAGCGCCTATATCGCATCGGCGTTGCGCAGGTCGCTTCCTCCCGCGGTGATCGAAAAGACCAAACACCACATCCTCGACACGCTCGCCGCCATGATTTCTGGCTCGCGCCTCGCGCCCGGAATGAGAGCGATCGGCTACGTCAAAACGCTCGGCGGCGTCAAAGAAGCCTGCGTGATTGGGAGCAATATCATTACTACCGCCGTGAATGCCGCGTTGGCCAACGGCATGCTCGCTCACGCCGATGAAACCGACGACTCGCATGCGCCGTCGCTGACTCATCCAGGCTGCGGCATCGTGCCCGCGGCCCTCGCCATGGCCGAGAGGGAGCGGCGCAATGGGGCAGCGCTTCTCCGCGCAGGCCGCCGCTGCGGCCGGGGCGCTGGCGGACCTACGGGAGCGCCAGGTCCGTCATTTGCTCTCATTCACCGCCCAACAAGCGTCGGGCATCTCGTGCTGGATGCGTGACGGAGAGCACGTTGAAAAGGCATTCGACTTCGGCGGCATGCCGGCACGCAACGGCGTCGCGGCGGCCACGATGGTCGCCCATGGTTTCACGGGTGTCGATGACGTGTTCGCGGGTGAGCGCAGCTTCTTCGTGGCCTACGGCCGCAAGCCGGCTCCCGCGGTGCTGGCTCGCGGACTCGGCGACAATTACGAGATCATGAATACGAACATCAAGCGCTGGTCGGTGGGCTCGCCGGTCCAGGCGCCCCTCGATTCGTTGCGCGATCTCATCCTCGAGCACCAAATCAAAGCGACAGACGTCGAGAAAGTCGTGGTGCGGGTGGCGCCCCAGGGCGCGAACACCGTCGACAACCGCGACATGCCCGACATCTGCATGCAGCACATGTGCGCGGTCATGTTGATCGACGGCAACGTCACCTTCGCATCGTCGCACGACGAAAAGCGCATGCGCGACCGCGAAGTATTGGCGCTGCGCAACCGTATCGAGCTTCGCGGCGATGACGCGCTGTCCGCGGCCATGCTGAGCCGCCAAGGAATCGTCGAGGTCAGCCTGCGCGACGGGCGCGAGCTCAGGCGCCAAACCACCGCTGTCCGCGGGACCGCCGAGAACCCGATGACGCGAGGCGAAGTCGACGAAAAGAGCTACGATCTGATGGCTCCGGTGATCGGCAGGGCTCGCGCGCGCAAGCTGTGCGACGCGGTGTGGAAACTGGAGAAGGTCCGCGATGCTCGCGGCTTGCGTCCGCTGCTCCGCGCCTGATGCCGGAACTACTTGAACGGCGTGAACGAGTCGCAGTCGTTAACCGCATGGAACAAGAGCGTGATTCCGAAACCCGATGCTCTCATTCATGATGCTGGAAGAACGACAGTGAACGTGCTTCCGTGGCCAACTTCGCTCTCGGCGGTAATTGAGCCTTTCTGTTCTTCGAGGATTTTTTTGGTCAGCGCGAGACCCAGCCCCGTTCCTGGTTGAACTTTCGCGGCGCCAATATCGAGTTGGACAAAATCGTGAAAGATTCGCGGCAAATTCTCTTCTTTAATGCCGATGCCTGTATCCTTCACTTGTAACCGAATCTGGTTTTGCTCGTCCACCGAGACGGCAACTGTGACATGACCATTGTCATAGTTATACTTGATCGCATTGGATAAGAGGTTATAGAGAACCTGCTTAAACCTGAGTGGATCTAAGGTAACGATATCGTTTTCGATACGCGCATCAACGTTTATAGCAATCTTCTTCTCGTCCGCCATCGGTTTGACAATGCTGCATGTTTCGACAATTGCTTCCTTGAGAGAGAAACTTTGAGGCTTTAATTCCAACTTTCCGCTTGCAACTCTGGCCAAGTCAAGCACGTCACTAATAAGCGTGAGCAAGTGCCGGCCGCTCTTCAAAATATCGCCTAGAAATTCCTTTTGGTCCGGATTCACAGGACCAGCTTTCTCATCCACGAGCATTTCAGAGAAACCGATGATCGCGTTTAAGGGGGTACGGAGCTCGTGCGACATGTTAGCGAGGAAATCGGACTTGGCACGATCGGACGACTCCGCGAGTTCTTTGGCCTCCCGAAGCTCCGCAAAGAGTCTAGCGTTTTCCGAGGCCACGCCGATTTGCTGAGCGATGGACTCAAGCAGCTGTAGTTCGTCTGAGGCAAAATGACGCTTTGTAAGATTAGTCACATGCAGCGTTCCAATGATTTTATCCTTGGTCCGAATCGGAAACGCGGCAGTCGCCTTGAAACCAAGGGACGCAACCGTACCCGCCCGAGTCAGGTCGCGATAACGCTCATCATGTTGCAAGTCCTCGAAAACTAGTCGCGTGCCCGTTTTTAGGACCGGCGCACTGATCCCTTTGTCTATGCTGCGCTGTGCCATACTTTTAGCCATCTCGTCATTCAGTCCATGATAGGCAATCATGCGCAACATTCCCGTCCGGGGCTCGAGTTCATAAACCCAGACCGCGTCAAAGGCAAGCGTCTCTGCGATCTTATCGACCGCCTGTTTAACGATAACGCTTAAATCGAGAGATTGGCTGACCGTGGCGCCAATCGTGTTGAGCACGGCGAGATGCTGCGATCTCTTGGTGGCATCTTTAAGCGCCAGGGTCAGGTCCTGCTCAGTGGCCGCTAATCGTGCCGTGTTCTCCGCCAGGCGTAGCCGCTCGCTCGTCTCGGCACGAACACGAGATCGATGCAGCGCCTCGTTAAGTAAACTGATGAGCACACCCGCGATAACCAAGGTTAGCCAGCGTACGAAATCGAATGAAATTACGGACGAGGGGATGTCCGCCGGTCTCAAAAAAAAGTATGTGCTCACGGCCGCAAGTAAAGTCGAGACCAGTCCAGGACCGCCGCCACCAACGTACGCACTCAATATGATCGGAATCACAAACAGGATCAACGTCGGCCGGTTGAGCGCCCCGGAATCGAGAACGAGAGCTAAGATGATGGTCGCCACTGTACTGACAACGGCCAGCACGTACGCCAACCATAACGGCTGTCGAACGGCTTGACCGGAATTCATCTTCAGCTGAGGCGGTCGGGATTGGGCCTCTTCATTGCTGGCGATGCTAGCGTTCATTCCTCGCCTATTTTAAGGCGAGCATTTTGTCCTGACAAGCGACATGATAGTCGGGTCGGCCACGAACGAAGCAAGGTAAATGATGCGGCCTGAGTACACCGACCGGTGAGCGATGGTCGCGCCCAATGCGACGGTAGACCTCTCAGCGACCCGGCTGCATCCCGCGCTTCTTGTAGACCGCCGCAGCCTCGGGCGAGGACAGGTAGCGCACGAGCGCCTTCGCGGCCTCGGGCTCCTTCGAGTGCGCGGACACGAAGCCCACCAGAACCGTCGGAGTCGAAATGTCCCGCGGCAGCGGGCCGACGACCTCGACGCCGGGCTCGGTGATGATTTCGCTGATGAACGTCAAGCCGATGTCGACCTCGCCTTTGGCGAGCAGTTCCATTGCGCCTCTGCCACCCTGGGCG
>WNFW01003996.1_pt1 | contig 10313 bp, 10 predicted proteins | sample 5400131 | NCBI WGS metagenome assembly WNFW01 (sample SAMN13153362, study PRJNA577476) | soil metagenome | isolation source: 20 cm soil or saprolite under grassland replicate 1 | place: USA:California | collected 2016-06-15
TCCCCGCATGAAAAAGCCGATCGGCCGAATCATTTCTGATTGGTTAGGCTGCGGTGCCGCTTGCCCTAAGCCTGCTAACGGTTTACTCGCCGGGGCGAGCGAAGACTCCTGCTCGCTAAGAATTTCGGAGTTCGGAGTTTAGACGCGACCGGTTATCTTCGTTCGACAAATCCGACATCGGACATCTGACATCTGACTTCTCGAATGTTATCGAAGTATCATGAGCATTGCACGCTACCAAGGCGTTGATCGATACGTCGGCAACACACCGTTGATTCGATTGCGTCGTCTATCCGAACTGACAGGCTGTGAGATTCTCGGAAAAGCGGAATTCATGAATCCCGGCGGCTCGGTAAAGGATCGTGCGGCCTACGGGATCATCACCGATGCCGAGCAACGAGGTTTGCTCAAGCCAGGCGCAACGATTGTCGAGGGCACCGCCGGTAACACGGGGATCGGTCTTACCGTGATTGGCCACGCCAGAGGTTACCAGATAGCCATCATCATTCCCGAAACTCAGTCGCCCGAAAAATTGAGTCTGCTCCGCACGCTCGGCGCGGAGGTCATCGCCGTGCCTGAGAAGCCTTACAGGGATCCGGAGAACTACAATCACATCGCGCGACGGCTGGCGGATGAGCGTGGCTGGTTTTGGGCGAACCAGTTCGACAACACTGCTAATCGTGAAGCCCATTACCGCAGCACTGGCCCGGAAATCTGGAAACAAACCAGCGGTCAGGTGAGCGGCTTTGTTGCCTCAGTCGGCACCGGCGGCACACTGGCGGGCGCTTCAGTTTACCTGAAGGAACAAAATCCCAACGTTGCCACGGTGTGCGCTGATCCCTATGGCGCTGCCATGTGGTCCTGGTTCACCAATGGCAACCCGGATACCAATGACGGCGACTCGATTGCAGAAGGCATCGGGCAAGGACGTGTAACGAAAAACATTGAAGGGATCACGGTTGATAAAGCTTACCGGATCGATGACCAGACTGCGTTAACGATCGTCTACCAGCTGCTGCGCGAAGAAGGTCTGTTCCTCGGACTTTCTAGCGGGATCAACGTCGCCGGTGCTGTCCGTTTCGCGAAAGAGCGTGGCCGAGGCCAGACACTCGTCACCCTTCTCTGCGATTCAGGGCACAAGTACCAGTCGACCCTTTATAACCGGGAGTGGCTGGCTAAAAAAAACCTCGATCCTGGCCTGCCGCTGGAATCCGTCTTCGGCTAAGGCGCGAGGCGAGCGGCCTTCTGCTTCCGTGGCGGGGAAGCTGCGTAGATCAACGCTCAACTGGGCTGGTCGCTGATCCAAGTTCGAACGTTAAACGTTTAGACGCGACCCGTTTTCTTCCCCCGTCGTCTCTTTCGTACGATTTCCTATCATGAAAGTAATGGTATTCTAGCCAATGATTTCCCACGTTATTTGGCTCGATAACGTGATTCACCAGTTCATTCAAAATGCACGTCGACTTGCGATAGTTTTCTGGGCAGAGCGGATTCGATTATAGGTATATCGCCCGGGTAAAGCTCGAGCACCGGAAGCTTGTATTGAGCGTACAGCTTGCTCTTGTGAAGTCGACGCTCTTCATATTCAGCGTCTCCACTCAACCCCCAATATTCAATGTAAATCGGGTCGTCTTTTCGGTTGTAAACTACAAAATCTGGAATCAAACGACCTGGAATTGGAACGATCTGCTCATATCCGTGGCGTACTGAATGCCGGTATAACCAGTCATCGATAATCTTCTCTCCTTGCGAGCGAACCCTGTGACCATCCTCGCAGAAGTACGTCGCGGGGAAGCGATTCCGATAGTCGCCTTCGGTCTCACGAAGACGACCACCGTCGACTACTTCATAGTGGTAGACTGACGAGAAGTGCTGGAGAAGTTCCTGCGCGTAATTCCCATCAATAATGCATCCAATATGCTCACTGGCTCCCAATAACGATTGAATCTGGTGACGTGGGACGCTCATGAGCCGCTCGCTTACCTGCGATACCCGCACCTGATGCGGGTATCGCCCGTGCCATGCTAGTGCATTGTAGGTCCCCCCATCGGTTGTCGCGTTCCAGACCCCATAGACGCGATTATCGCCGTAGTTATAGAGAAAGCATAAATCGCCTCTGCGAACATGTCGGCCATACGGCTCGTTAGTGCCGAATAAACCGAGACTGTAACACTCGGTCATCGTTTCATTACTGCATAGAAAGATTGCGGCTCGCATACGCTCTATCTGGGACCTAACGAAAATGGAATGTTAAACGTTTTAGACGAGACCCCATTTTCCGTTTCCAGTTACGCTACGAACTTCGCTTTGAGGCCTCCGCGCGGGAACTGTATCTCGCCAAGGTCTTCGTCAAGAATGCACTTAATAAAGGGACCGCAGTCCTCTTCCTTGCGATGGAGGGATGCAATCTTCGAAAGGATACCATATGTCACACGAACTTCCCTGCTGAACGAACCGTCAGTCTCCACAATTCCGCCGCCATAATCGGATTCGATGATAAGGTGCTGGGGCTCGAAGCGCAGGGTTACTTTTCGCATTGAGCTGCCTTTCGCAGCCGCACTCAATGCGCGGCAGGTTGCAACGAACTCGTGTCTTTTGATTTCCAAGGCAATCTTGCTCATGGCTGCACGGGCGCAGTCAACCTCTTGAGACAATCGCGTCAATCATCCGTCTGTAGCAGTCCTTGAATAACGTCGCGTCGTCTGACCGCTTGAACTTATACAGATATAGATTGCCTGTCGGCTGATCAAAATGGAATGCATCCGAACCACGAAGCGCGATCAGATTTAAATGCAATCCTGATTGAGGAACATTAAGTGTGAGCGATTTCATAGGTCACTTACCTCCAAACATTGGGTTTCGATATGATGCTAATCCCAAGGCAAATTAACTTCTTGGAGAAACCGGCCACAAGAACCATTAAACCAACGCCTCGCTGCAAATAATCTGCGGCACTGGCCGATCTTCGGGTTCAACGCGCTGACGCTCGATTCCTTCTCGCAGGTTGTGTTGCAAGTAAATTCTCCCTAACTCTTTGACCAGGTTTGCCCCAGTCATTGCGTTTCTTCGGCACAAATTTATCTCGCGCTTGACTGCATGGGATAGGCGTGTCGAGCGAAATGCTTTCTCGAGAATATAATCTGCGCTTTTTGTTCTTCATCCTCAGCAGTACGAAAAAGCACGCCTAGTTCACGGAGCACGTAACGTTGTCCGTGCGTAAGTGAAACCGTATGCTCCAATTCAGCGCGTCTGTGCTTCGCATCTTCCGTGAATTGGCTTTTTATCTTCATAAGCGTGGCATTGTAATCTTGCGGCAACTGCGACGTTCTCTCATCGGCACCACACTTGATTGCGCCTACCACTCGCGGTACGTCCTTGGAGATCACGGTTCCTTGTGAATCAACGAGGAACAATTGCTGGAACCGTCCCATCTGACAGAACACAAACATCCCTTTTTGCGTGAAATTCCTGGCGCTTCGTATTCCGTCGCGCAGCTGCGTGATCCGCTCGTATTCCGCGGGATTCTCACTTCGCAACTGTCGCAGAATTTCTTCAGCCTCGTTCAGATCTAGCAGTTCCTCTTTCTCGTCCTCGAACAAACTGAGCTGCGCGCTCTTCGAATCATAGATAGCGTACATCGCTTCCTCATTGAGCTCCTCAGTCTGATCAAGAATTTTGGCGTCTTCGCCGATCGTCTCGTGAATTTCCTGGATTCGATTATGGAGCTTTTCTTTGAGTCCAAGGTTTTTGTCTAAGCCGGTTTCTGGCAGGAAATTGAAACCGTAAACCTTTTCATGCTCACTGCCGATGCGATCGATACGCCCGAATCTCTGAATCAACCGAACGGGATTCCAATGCAGATCGTAATTAATCATCTTGTCGCAATCCTGAAGATTTAAGCCCTCTGAGAGAACGTCTGTTGCGACAACGGTCGACAGCTCGGATTCGCCGCCAACGAATTTGTATTCAGGATTTGCTTTAGGCGCGAATCGGCCCACAACGCGCTCGACACTCTTATCTCCGCTAAAAATGACCTCGATGTCGTCGCGCTTGGCGTCTGGATTCAAGTTTTCGAACAAGTAACGCGCGGTGTCCGCGTACTGGGAAAAGATTAAGCGCTTTCCTTTCTTCAACGGTGAAGCGTTAAGTCGTTCTTTCAGTTTTTGAAGCTTTGCGTCCTGTTCCGGGGAAATCGGCTCAACCAGTTTTTGAATTTTCCTGAGTAACCGAATGTCATGCTCGATCGCCGTGCGAAGCTTTTCCGATTCGAAATCATCTGCATTGTAGCGCTGCGACACTCCCCGTAATGCATCCAGCAGATCGCTTTGATCGTCATAGTCAGATTCGTAGAGGATCTTTTGTGCGTCCTGCCCCGCCGGGACAATGCCCTGGTCTAGCGCGGCAAGAAACGAATCATGCACCTTCAAGAGCCGGCGAATCGTTTCCTTAAATGCGTAAACACTCGACTCGAAACGCTTGAAAAGCAGGACACGCATCAAGCCGTGTAAGTTAGCGCCGGCACGGTGCAAGCTAACGTAAGGCTCTTGCTTTTTTTTCTCATCGCGCACGTAATTCCAAAGGCCGTAACGCGCATACGTCAGCTCTTCCGCGCCTAGTTTTCGCTTTTTGCGCGGTTGACCGAGATAACCGCGCAGTTGTTGATAAAGACCCTGATAAGTGTCTTCAATGCTGTAATCGATCGTATCCAGTTCACGCTTCGGAAAAAATTGATGTTTTCCAGCGACGATCACGTATGCACGCCTGCGTCCGTCGAGATATGCTTTGAATTCTGAAGCGTCGATGGGTTGGTGCGTCTCCGAGTCAAATCCGTACCAGCGCAGAATGTGATTTCGCGTCCGCCGAACAAGGATGTTTACAGGTCTTCTGAAGAAAAAACCAAGTACAGGGTGAATTCAAAATGCCCGCCAGAAAAGGCGTCGCGCCGGCAGCGAAATACAACGCATCGTTATGAAAGAAACCTTTGCTGTCGAAGGCATAAGTCGGCTTGTCCATAAATCTTCCCATGATGACCTTAGGGGTTTTGAACTCTTCCCAATAGGCGATGTTGTCTTGAATCTCGAACCACTTATATGGGCCAGGTTTTCGTCCGCCAGGCGCACCAGGATTGAGGCGTTTTCTGAATTGCTGCAAATGCTGTTGGATCGCAGGGTATTTGCGTATGTCGCAGCCACGCCGCGTAAAAATCAGCCACAAATCTGGGTCATTTACGATCCATCGCTTAACATCGCGGCCTCTTGCATAAGGCCTAAGGAGCTCGGCGGACGCGCTATCATCTGCGACAAGTCTCTCCCGGGTTGATCGATCTACGACGAAGGCCTCATTCAATCCTGTGGTGATCCCCCGATAAAACCGACCATTTACGTATTGACCTAGCGGTGTACCAACTTTGCGAAGCTTATCAAGAAGGCGGAGACTGGCAGGACTCTCGAGTCGCCAACCTTCGGGTGTCAGGTCGCGGTGTGCTAGCTTCTCACTCTCAGCTTCAAAGATTTCTGGGAAGTCTGGGAACTCTCGTCCGACCTGCCAAGCATGTACTCGAATATTGCGATCTGGATCATCGAGCAATTGCTTCACGCGTTGCGGTATTAAGAATTGTTTCGCGTCGGGAAGTTTCCCTTTGTCAACCTGTCGGACCTTTTGCGTGATAAAAATGCAAGGATAAGCCACGGAGGTGAATAAATCTGCGTCTCCGAAATCCAATATCACGCGTGGATGGGTCGCATAGAAAAGGTACGTTCTGAGTCGTTCTCCGTACGCAGCACGCATGTACTTGTTGCTGGTAATGAAACTGAGAACGCCACCCTTGCGCAAAAGTTGGAGTGATCGTTCAAAGAAATAAACGTACAAATCTGCGGTTCCTGTATAACATTCGTACCGCTCTTTGAGTGCCTCCTTGAGAGCCTGCGGTTTGCCATCGCTTCCGGTTACGACGACGTCTTTAAGTACTTCCTGGCGTACATAAGGCGGGTTTCCTAAAGCGATATCGAAGACGCCTACGTCATCTTGGCTTGGAATTGGCAGGCCAAACATCCACGCTGGATCAAAGAATGGCGCATCTTTGTTTGTGTCGTATGGATTCCATTCTGCCAGTCGGTTTGCATCGGAGGCAGAACATTCACCGCTCTCGGTAAGAGCTTTCGCAAGTTGAGCACACAGCTCTTTATCGCGGCTTCTTAATATCTTTTTGTCTTTGTATCGGCGCGCAGTGAAGTAATCATGCCGAATCTGCTGAAGTTCTTTTTCCAGGCGACGAACTTTATCCGATCCGGGCAGAAGCTGGCCGCGCTGAAGGCCGAGCAATGTGTTCGCAGCAACGACCTTGGTTTCTAAGTTCGGCAGGGGAAGAATTCCATAATTCGGTTCGGCAGGGTCGATCGCTTGATCGACAATCAACGAGATGAAGAATCGCAGCTTGGCGATTTGGCAGGCTATCGGCTGGATGTCTACGCCATAAAGGCAATTCTCAATGAGATAAAGTTTTCGCCCGTAATCATCATTGTCACGAGCGAATGCACGCTTAATTGCTTCACGAGCTTCTTCTCGCGCCGGCGCTCTCTCGAATGTAGCTAAAGCGTCTTCTTGCCGACGACGCCATCGCTTATTTTCAGGATCAACTTTTCGCAGCACGTGAACGAGCTTTTGAAGTAGGCCCATCGGAAACGCCCCCGAACCACAAGCCGGGTCCAGCGCCTTCAAATGATCAATGGCGTCAATAAGCGTATCGATTTCTTTTGCGTTGAAATCGTGCTCCGATTCTTCCCACGACAACAAGATTTGGAGACGCGTTTCGGTTTTCTTGGTAGGTTCAGACTTGGTCGTGCGACCAAGCTTCTGGCCTAAGTAAGCCAACAATGCTTGATCGACCATCCAATCTACAACAACGCGCGGCGTGTAGAATGAACCAGTAGCGTTACGTGCGACGGTTCCCGTTTCGGGGTTATACGCTGCAAGAAGATTCTCGAAAACGTGTCCCAACAATTCCGGATCGAGCGCTACTTCCTGGTCGAGAGGCGTATTCTCGCTGAGGGTGAAGCGATAACGGCGAAGGATATCTATTAGGGGAGCGACGCGTTCTCTACGTCTTGAGGAATCGCCATACGCATCGGAAAGATCGACCGCTTGTGGCGGCCCGTAGAAAAGAAAATTCGGTACCTTTGGCTGTTTCTTCGGATCGCTCGAAAACCCATCAATTCGCACTTCGATTGTGAACGCAGAATTCCCTTTTTGAACGCGATCATCGAGACATTCGAACAGGCCAGCGTTAAGAAAAGGAACGTCACGCAACAATTCTTCCAGTTCACTAGGATCCCGTAGTTGCTCTTTATGTCGCCACAATTGATGAACCATGTGTTCATCACTCCGCTGGCCATCCCCCTCATCGAGAAACCTACGTGTGCGTCGCTGACCAGCCTTGTCCATGTCTGTATTCAACGTTGCGAAGAAGAGATTCTGCAGGATTGCCGTATAGTAAGTGAACGAGCCCGGCTCCGGATTCTTCAGCAATTTTGCGATGCTCTGGGGTTCAAAAAGATCGTCCGGAATCAGGCCCGCTCTCGTTTCGGGGTTTCGCTTTTCGCGCAAGAACCAGCAAAAAATTAAGCGTGTAAGTAAACGAATAACTGCGAGTGACGGCTTTCCATCGGAATCCAGAGGGGCGTCCTTCGGGAAGGTTGCGTGCTCTCGAGCCCAAAAGTACCAGTTCGCAATTTCATTGTAGAAATCCTTGGTTACTTTCTCGACATCGAACGCTTCATCATGGCGTTCTTGAATAGCCATTGGTGATAACCCGAACAGCTCGGTTCCAACGCTTGCGAGGTCGAGCATCGCGATTCGCTCTGAAGCCGTGCGTAAGCGGTCGCCAGGCGAGACTGAAATTCGTCGAAACAGTTGCCGCCGCCGCTCCTCCTTGTCGTACTTGACGTTTACGAAGTGCCAACGATCTCGCTCGCGATTGGAGAACACGAATAGCGCATAAGGAAAATCGCGCATCATCCGGTTGATAACCGGTCGCTGCATTCCAAGAGGCGTTCGATCAGAGTCCAGTCGTCCGAGAATTATTTTGAAATCGTTATTCTCACCGCCGCCGGCAAAGACAAGCGGATCATCCGCTAAAGCTTTCGATGCCGTTTCGTTCCAAGCTTTTCGTGAGATCGATTGATTGACACGGTCATAGTTCAACTGATTCCAAAAAAGCTCCTTCAGCGGGTCGAGACCGTTAAGATTCTCGAGTAAATCTAAAACTGATTGCTAATTCGCAGGCCGTGGCATTTATCGGGCGCAAACCTAGCCGAAACTTTTTCCGTTGGAAAGCGGGCTTACCGGCTGCGCGGCTAATTTTCAATCGCCGCCGTCGGACGGACTCGTCCGGTGGGGAAAGCGCGGAAAATAGCAGACAACCAAGGATGAAGGAAGAATTAGAGGCCGCAGACGCGGCGATGTCAGAGGGCAGAGGTCTGCTACCGCGAATTGATGATGAGTGGGTGTGATTCCTTGTGCAGCGTCACTTCCTTCTCCGAACTCGGTATCCTCGCGTAGCCTCTTCGTGAACATGGAAACCGATTCTGCGCCGGCGCGGTTGTGGCTCGGGCGGCGGATTCAGGATTTGCATGACCTCGCGCAGGACCTGCACGATTGCCGCCTCATGCACGTCCAATCGCGCGGTGAGCTTTTTCTCAAGCGCAGCAAGTTTCCGCGCGAGCTCAGCCGTGCCGCGAAGTGCCTCGCGCATTTTCGCAAAGGCTCGGACAACAAAAATGCTCATCTGAACAGCCCGCGCGCTGTTTAGGATATTGGCAGCCATCAACGCACCGTATTCGGTGAAGGCATATGGCAGATATTTGACGTTCTGGCCCCGTTTCAAGGTCACAAATTGTGACCTTGAAGCCTGAAGTGCCTTGGCTTCTTCCAGGGTCAGCCGAAACATAAAATCCTCGGGAAACCGCTGTCGATTTCGTTTTACAGCCTGGTTGAATGCCTTAGTTGGAGCACCATAAATTTTTGCCAGGTCGCGATCCAGCATCACACGAGTGCCGCGGATCGTGCGAATCATTCCATCAATCTGCTCGATCGGAATGGGCGATTTGGGTTTCTTCGGTATTGGCGAGAAAGATTATTCAGAAACTCTCTCGGTGAGAAGCTGCTTCTCGAATGGTCAGATGTTCGCCACGGCGAATGGAGCCGCAGGGATGCGAGCGACATAGATGGGGTTAAGCCGGGAGGCCGAAAGGAGCGGGAGCGAGTAAGTCAATCCGTCGTTTGGCGGCTTTAGAGGTCAGATGTCAGCTGCCTGACGTCGGATGTCAAGAGTTTAGGACGGGTGAAAACCGATTCTGCGCCGCGACTGCTCGGGCGGAGTAATGAGTTGCTTGATCGCTTCGAACACCACCGCGAATTGCTCATCGTATTTCTTCTCAAGCGCTTCGATCTTGCGAGCGAGATCGCGATTTGTGTCCATGAGCCGGCGGAGCTGCACGAACGTGCGCATGATCGCGATGTTGACTCGCGTTCTCCCGATCGCTCGCCCGTTTCCCAAACGGACAATGCAGTCCATCCAACGGCGTCCCCGCACGCCGTATTGCTCGTCGTATTTCTTCTCAAGCGCTTCGATCTTGCGAGCGAGATCGCGATTCGTGTCCATGAGCCGGCGGAGCTGCACGAACGTGCGCATGATCGCGATGTTCACCTCCACTGCGCGGGCGCTGCGTAGCACACTTGAGAGCATCGCGACGCCCTGCTCGGTAAAAGCGTATGGAAGATAGCGGCGGCCGCCGCGGCCTTTCTTTGAGATCACAATTTGTGATCTCAAAGCTGAAGCGCCCCGGGCATCATCTTTGTCTGAGATCACGATCTGTGATGTCAAAGCGTCGTACTCCCTGGCCGAAAGGTGAAACATGAAGTCCGCCGGGAAACGTTTGCGGTTTCGCGCCACCGCCTGATTCAGGACGCGCGGCTCAACGCCATAAAGCATCGCGAGATCAGCATCGAGAAGGACCTTTTCTCCACGAATGAAGAAGACGAGCTGAGCGACGTTTTCCGGCTTCAGGACAATGGTCATTCTCAGTTCAGTTCCATCCAGCCTATGGACAGCTCGCCACCGTGGCGAGGATCGCTCAATGCGACGCGTGCCTGTGCATTAGCTGAGGTCTCCTTAGCGGGAGCTGGAGCTGCAACTGCATTTAATTCCGTCGGCGGCGGCATGAAAGCGCGGAAGGTAGCAGAGATTTAGCGACGGGAGGAGCGGAAAAAAGCGAAGCGATCAACTCCGCACCTCCGTCTGCCTACAGCTGCGGCGT
>WNFW01003997.1_pt1 | contig 10310 bp, 7 predicted proteins | sample 5400131 | NCBI WGS metagenome assembly WNFW01 (sample SAMN13153362, study PRJNA577476) | soil metagenome | isolation source: 20 cm soil or saprolite under grassland replicate 1 | place: USA:California | collected 2016-06-15
ATCACCGCGCCGTGACCACCTCTTCGGCGGCCGCACAGCAGTACTTCGACCAGGGCATGCGGCTCTTGTGGGCGTTCAACCACGACGAGTCGACCCGCTCTTTCGCGAAGGCAGCCCAGCTCGATCCGTCCTGCGCCGCGTGCTTCTGGGGCGTGGCGCTCACCGTCGGGCCGAACTACAACTACAGCGCGACGCCGGAGCTGCGCGCGCAGGTCGCGTGGGAGGCGCTGCACGAGGCGCAGCAGAACGCGGCCCGGGCTTCCGCCGTCGAGCAGGCGCTGATCGGCGCTCTCGCAAAGCGCTATCCCTCACCGGGGCCCGCGGCCTCCGCGGATGCCCCAGCCATCCTCGGCGCCTACGCCGCCGCCATGTGCGAGGTCGCCGCGCGCTTTCCGGCCGATCTCGACGTGCAGACGCTGTGCGCGGAGGCCGAGATGACCGTGAACGCCTGGAAGCTCTGGACCGCGGACGGCCGGCCGGCGCCGGGGACGCTCGAGATCGAGGCGCGGCTCGAGTCGGTGCTGCAGCGCGACCCGGGCCACCCCGGCGCCAATCACTACTACGTCCACGTCATGGAGGCTTCCCCGGAGCCGGGCAAGGCGGTCCCGTCCGCCGAGCGGCTGCGGGGCCTCATGCCCGCCTCGGGCCACCTCGAGCACATGCCCGCTCACATCTTCCAGCGCGTCGGCCGCTACGAGGATGCGGCGGAGGCCAACCGGCGGGGCGTCGCCGCCGATCGCGCCTACTTCGCCGCCACTCACGCGCCCGATTACTACGCGATGTACTTCGCCCACAACTACTCGTTCCTCGCCTTCTCGGCGGCCATGGAGGGACGCAAGGCCGAGACGCTCGCGGCGGTGCAGAGCGTGGCGCAGACCGTTCCCGTCGACATGCTGCTCGCCATGGGCGATTCGGGCTGGAACCTGACACAACAATACGCGGCGCTGGTGAGATTCGGGCTGTGGGACGAGATGATCGCGCTGCTGCCGCCCGATCCGCGCGCGCAGGGGCTCACCGCGGGGTATCTCTTCGGGCGCGGCGTGGCGCTCGCGGCTCGCGGGCGGATCGAGGAGGCGAGGGGAGCATCGGGCGAGCTCGAGCGGCTTGCGGCCGCGGCTCCCGCCGATGCCGCCGCCGGATTCAACACGCTCCACGCCGTCCTCGACGTCGCGCGGCCGGTCGTGGCGGCGCGCATCGCCGCCTCCGAGGGGCGGGGCGCGGATGCGGTCCGGCTGCTCGAGGATGCGGTGGCGGCCGAGGATCGGCTCGCCTACAACGAGCCGTCCGACTGGTTCTTCCCGGCGCGTCATCTGCTCGGCGCGCAGCTGCTCCGGAGCGGCCACGCGGCGCGCGCGGAGCAGGTCTACCGGGACGATCTGCGGAGGAATCCCGGCAACGGCTGGGCGCTCGAGGGCTTGAGCACGGCGCTCAGGGCGCAGCGCAGAGCGCCCGAGGCGGCGCGCGCGGCGCGCGAGCTCGAGGTGGCGTGGCGGCACGCGGACGTGCGGCTGCCGGGATCCGCGTTCTGGCTCGCGGGCGCCGACCGGAGCGCGTGCGCCTGCGAGCAGCGGGCCTCAGCCGAGCGGCAGCCGCGTCGTGAACTTCTTGGTGCGCAGCACGAAGCTCGTGTTCACTGAGCGCACCGCCCGAAGCTGCAGCAGCTGCGTCGAGAGGAAGTGCTCGTAAGCCTCCATGCTCGCGGCCACGATGCGCAAGAGGTAATCATTGGCGCCGCTCATCGAGTGGCATTCGAGCACCTCGGGACGCTCCTTGATCAGCTGATCGAACTGGCGCACCGATTCGGGGTGATGGTTCTCGAGCGAGACGAGCGCGTAGGCGAGGATGGGCAACCCGATCGCCGCAGCCTTGAGCAGCGTCGCGTAGCCGGCGATGTATTCGGCTTCCTCGAGCCGGCGCAGCCGCCGCCAGCACGGGGCGGGCGAGAGCCCGACGCGCTTCGCGAGCTCCTGGTTCGAGATGCGCGCATCGGCCTGCAGCTCCTCGAGGATCCGCCGGTCGAGGCGATCGAGCACCCTGGACATGGCAAGAATATTGCCAGAATCATGCTTTGGGAGGCAATCGAAGCAAGGAAATTGCAGGCCTTAGGGCATAAGCTGCCCGCATCCCAGCGCCGCACGAAGCCTAAGCCATGGCCGCACACCCAGCCACGATTACGAGCGCCGAGCGCACGAGGACGGCGGCCGCAGACGCCGTGCCCGGCCACATCGACTGGCGCCGCGTCGCCTCGCTCCTCCATGCCTCGCGAGCGCTCGATGACATCGAGGAGAGCCGCCTCCTGCCCGAGCGCAAGGTGCTCTATCAGTTCTCGGCGCGCGGCCACGACTTCGCGCAGATCCTGCTCGGGCTCGAGCTCACCGACGCGCACGACGGCGTGACGGTGTACTACCGCTCGCGCCCGCTGATGCTCGCGCTCGGCGTGAGTCTCGAAGACGCGGCGGCAGGTCCCCTCGCCCGCAGCGGCTCCTTCAGCGGCGGCCGCGACATCGGCGTGGTGTTCAATCTCCCGAGTCGCACCGGGGCGACCGTGCTTCCCGCCTGCGGGGGCGTCGGCGCGCAGTACACTCCCGCCGCCGGCTGGGCGCAGGCGATCCGCTACCGGCACGAGACGCTCGGGGATCAGTCCTACGCGCGCAGCATCGCCGTGGTGCTGGGCGGCGATGCCTCCTGCGCGACCAACGGCTTCTGGTCGGCCCTCAACATCGCGACGACGCTCAAGCTCCCGCTGCTCTTCTACATCGAGGACAACGGCTTCGGGATCTCCGTGTCCTCGCATCTGCAGACCCCGGGGGGCAACATTGCCGCGAACCTGCGCTCGTTCTCGGGCCTCACGATCCTCGAGGGCGACGGCTCCGATCCCGGAGCGGCCGCCGAGCTCACCCGCCGCGCGGTGCAATGGGTGCGCGAAGGGCGCGCGCCACTCATGCTGCGCCTCACGGTGCCGCGCCTCTCCGGACACTCCGGGCAGGACACCCAGGCCTACAAGTCCGCCGAGATCCTGACCGAGGAGCGCGCACGCGATCCACTGCCGCACCTGCACGAGTTCCTGGTGCCGGAGGCGATGGCCGAGTCCGAATGGACGGGCCTCGCGGCCGAGGCGCGCGCGGGGGTCGAGCGGGCGGTCGAGGGGGCGCTGGCTCGCCCGCCGCCGGATCCCGGCTCGCTCACGCAGCATGTCTTCTTCGAAAATCCCGACGGCACGCGGGCGCTCCAGGAGCAGGGCGGGCTCGCGCCCGAAGGCCACGTCGCGGCGCCCGCGAGCCGCACGGCGCGGCCGTCGGGCCCCCGCATCAACATGCTGACCGCGATCCGGCGCACCCTCGATGTGGAGCTCGCGCTCAATCCGCGCATGCTGGTCTTCGGCGAGGATGTCGGCCCCAAGGGCGGCGTGCATGGGGCGACTCTCGGGCTGCAGGACAAGTACGGCGCGCCGCGGGTATTCGATACCAGCCTCTCCGAGGAAGGCATCGTCGGCCGCGCGGTGGGGATGGCGCTCGCGGGATTGCTGCCGGTGGCGGAAATCCAGTTCCGTAAGTACGCGGACTGCGCGGCCGAGCAGCTGAACGACTGCGGGACGCTGCGCTGGCGCACCCGCAATCGCTTCGCCGCGCCCGTGGTGGTGCGCATGCCGGGGGGGTTCTTCAAATGCGGCGACCCCTGGCACAGCCAGACGAACGAGGTCGCCTGGGTGCACGGCGTCGGCTGGCAGGTCGCGGTACCCTCGAACGCCGAGGACGCGGTGGGGCTCATGCGCTCCGCGCTGCGCGGCAACGATCCGGTGATCTTCTTCGAGCACCGCGCCATGCTCGACGGCGCCTGGGCGCGGCGACCCTACCCGGGCGACGAGTTCGTGGTGAGCTTCGGCGAGGCGCGGCGGGTGCGCGCCGGGGCCGAGGTGACGGTGGTCAGCTGGGGCGCGATGGTCGAGCGCTGCGAGCTCGCCGCCGCCGCCTCGCACGTCGACGTGGAGCTGCTCGACCTGCGGACGCTGTCGCCCTGGGACCGGCGCGCCGTGTGCGCCTCGGTCGAGAAGACCCATCGCTGCCTCGTCGTCCACGAGGACAATCTCACCGCGGGCTTCGGGGCGGAAATCGCGGCAACGCTCGCCGCACAGAGCTTCTTCAGCCTCGAGGCGCCGATCGAGCGGCTCGCCATGCCGGATATCCCGAGCCCCCACAGCCCGGTGCTGCTCGAGGCGGCGCTGCCCGACGTCGCGCGCATCACTCAGGCCATCCAGCGGCTCGCGAGCCTGTGAGGTGCGGCCATGACTCGCGCGGTCGAAATCCGGGCGCCCTCCGGCGAGACCGAGGGCACGCGCTCGCAGATCCTGCGCTGGCTGAAGCGCCTCGGCGAGAGCGTCGCGGAGAACGAGCCCCTCATCGAGATCGAAACCGACAAGGTGACGGTCGAACTGGCCTCGCCCGGCAGCGGCGTGCTGCGCGAGATCCTCAAGCAGGAGCAGGAGGAAATCGCGCCCGGCGAGTTGCTCGGGCGTATCGAGTCGGGCGCAGCCGCCGGGGCGGCCGCCGCCGCCGCGCCGGCGATCGCAGCGGCCGCCGTGGTCGCATCCGCTGCGGCCGGGACCGCCGGGGCTCCCGCCCGGCGCGAGCGGCGCGCGGGAGCCGCCGCGGGCGAGTTGAGTCCGGCCGTGAGCCGCCTGCTCCGCGAGCGCGGGCTCGACGCCGCGGCGATTCGCGGCACGGGGCCGGGCGGTCGCGTCACCGTGGAGGACGTGCTGCGGGGGGGCACGGCCGAGCCGCGGGAGCCCGTGCCGCGGGAAGCCGGCGCCGGTGCGGATGCGGCCGGGGAGATCCGTCGCGTACCGCACACCGCGGTCCGCAAGCGCATCGCCGAGCACATGGTGCAGAGCCTGCTGCGCACCGCGCCGCACGTCACGAGCGTGTTCGAGGCGGACCTCGCCGCGGTGCTCGCGGATCGCTCCCGCCGGCGCGAGGAGTTCGCGCGCCGCGGAGTGCCGCTCACCCTGACCGCGTACTTCGTGCAGGCGGCGGTCGCGGCCATCCGCGCCGTGCCCGAAGCCAACAGCCGCTGGACCGATACGGCGCTCGAGATCCACGAGCCGATTCACATCGGCGTGGCGACGGCGGTCGAGGGCACGGGGCTGCTCGTGCCGGTGCTGCGCGCTGCCGGGTCGCGCGACCTGTTCGACACCGCGCTCGGCCTGAACGACCTCGTGACGCGCGCCCGCGCGGGCGAGCTCTCGCCCGCGGACCTGCGGGGCGGCACCTTCACCATTTCCAACCACGGCGTCAGCGGCAGCCTCCTCGCCGCGCCGATCATCATCAATCAGCCGCAGTCGGCGATCCTCGGGGTCGGCAAGCTCGAGAAGCGGCCGGTGGTGGTGGACGAGGGCGACGAGGAGAAGATCGTGGTGCGGCCGCGCTGCTACGTCACGCTCACGCTGGATCACCGGGTGATGGACGGCCATCGGGCCAACCGCTTCCTCGAGGTGCTCGTGCAGACGCTCGGCGCGTGGCCTGCCTAGACTCAGCCCGGGCTGAGTCACCGGGGGGTTTCACCCCATTACCGCAACCCCCGGGCGCGGCGCATGCTCGATCACCGCGAAACCGACACAACCGCGTTCGCGCCGTGACCAACTCCTTGCAACGGAAGCCCTTGTCGGGTTCGGGCGACAGCTTCGCGCCGCGCGCGAGCTATGCGCTAATTGCATCCGGAGTCTGCCTCTCGTCGAGGACAAGAAACAGCAGGCGGCGGGGATGTGTATCGCGGGGAGCGATCTCGCGGGGAGTCCTTAGGATATGAACACGCGTCAGGCCAGGGGCCGCCGCTCGAGCGGTGCGGCCCCTCTCATTTTCCGACTACTCGCCGTGGCGGGCATCGCCGGCGCCGCGGGTGTGAGCGGCTGCGGCGGCGGCTCGGGGAGCCCGATGAGCTCCATGGCGCCCGCGAGCGGCGTGGCGATGGTGACCCTGACCGATGCGCCGGGAGATTTCCTCAGCTACCGGCTCGCCGTCGTGTCGTTGAAGCTGACACGCGCCGACGGCACGGCCGTCGAGACGCTGCTGGCCCCGAGCAAAGTCGAGTTCGCGCAGCTCGCGAACCTCTCGGAGGTCATCAGCGCGCGGCAGGTGTCGGCGGGCACCTATACCGGGCTGTCGATGACGCTCGACTACAGCGGCGCGACTATCGTGGTCGACAACGGCGCGGGCGGTCTCACCGTGCCCGCTGCCAACATCATGAACGGCGCCACCAACGGCGCGCTGGTCTCGCCGAACAATCAGCTCACGCTGACTCTGAAGCTTTCGTCGAACGCGCCCCTGGTAATCAGCGACCATGCGATCTCGAGCGTCGCGCTCGACTTCAATCTGAGCGCGTCCAACACGATCGCTCCTGCATCCCTCACCTCCTCGACCCTGGCGAGCGCGGTGACGGTGACCGTTCAGCCGATGCTGTCGGCAGGCCTCGCGCCGGATGCGAGCAAGCCCGTCCGGGTGCGCGGAAAGCTCCTGAGCGTCGACACGTCCGCCAGCTCGTACACGGTCAACGTGCGGCCCTTCAACGACGCGATGGACGATGACCACGGGCAGGTGGTCGTCGGCACGACCGCCACGACGAGCTATACCCTGAACGGCACCGCCTATACGGGCAGCGCCGGCCTCACCGCGCTCGCGGCGCTCGGCGCGGGGACGGTTACCGCCGCGACCGGAAGCTTCGACACGAAGAGCGAGACCTTTACCGCCACGGCGGTGTTCGCGGGTAGCAGTGTTCCGGGCGCGGGCCTCGACAGCGTCGAGGGCACGGTGATTGCACGCAGCGGCAACGTGCTCAGCGTCGGACATGCATGGACCGACCCGCGCGACAGCGACGATGAGCAGTTCAGCCGGTCGATCGCGGTCACGGTGGCCGGCACCACGGCCGTCACGGAGGATGGCCAGAGCGGCACCTTCAGTGCCCAGGACATCTCGGTCGGCCAGCGTCTGCAGCTCTTCGGGACCTTCGGCACCGACTCGAGCGGCAACCGCACGCTCGATGCGAGCTCGGGCAGTGCTCGACTCATGCTGACGCCGCTCTGGGGTCAGTTCATCTCGAGTGCGAGCGGCGTGGTGACGGTGAAGCTGCAGCGCCTCGCCGGGATTGACCCGTCGATGTTCAATTTCGCCGGTACGGGCAGCAGCGCCGCCAACGATGCCAACGCGAGTGCCTATCAGGTCCAGGTGCCCGCTGCGCTTCAGCTGCCCCCGCTGAATGCGGGCTCTCCGCTCCCATTCATCGGCTTCGTGACCCCGTTCGGCTCGGCGCCGCCGGATTTCAAGGCCCTCATCCCGGCCGAGCTTTTGCCGCCCAATGCCTTGGCTCTGCTCGCGTGGGCGTCGCCCGGGGTGACCGCACCGTTCGATGCGCCGTTGAGCGCGACCCACGTCCTGATCACGCAGTCGACGCTCCAGAGCGCGCAGCTGCACCTGATCCAGATCGGGCCCGAGCGGCTCGACCCGGCGGCCGTGTCCGCCGGACTCAGCTTCGTGCCGGCCACCACGGGGCCGATGACCTTTGCGATCGCGCGTGTCGCGCGTGACAGGAGCCACACCTTCGACTCGTTCACCTCCTTCGGCGACTTCGTCACGGCGCTCGCTGGCGATCTCACCGGCATGACGGCGGTGCGCGCGATCGCGGCGGAGGGCACGTACGACAAGACGAGCGGCGTGCTGACGGTGAATCGAATGCTGGTCGCGCTCACCGGCGGCTGAGCTTAGCCGGCGCGCTCAACGCAGGCGCAGCGGTGGGGCCGCTGCGCCCAGCGTCGAACGGGTGGAGCGGGGCTCGGTGCGCACCAATCCCCCGAAGCGGGCATACGCGGCGGAGTTTGCCGAGGGGAGCGGGCGGTGCAGCCGCCGCGCGGTGGCCGACAGGTAGCCTTCCGCGGGCGCGAACACGCGCGCGTAGAGGCGGCGGCAGAGCTCGTACGCCGCGCTTCCCACCCAGCCCCGCGGCAGCAGGGGCGGCGGCAGCAGCGGATCCTGCAGGTGGATCTTGCGGTACTCGTGGATGAGGAGCGTACGGACCACGAACGCCGTGCCGGCCGGAAGTGCCGCTCCCGCGCGTAGCGCGGACTCGACCGGTGCGAAGGCGGCGACGAAGTGCCGGTAACGCCGCCCGAGATCCTCGAGGTCCCAGCCGTAGCTCACCAGCCGGCGGTCGGCGGCGAGATCCGCGCTCCTGCCTTCGAGCAGCAGTCCGTCGGCGGCACCGGGCAGGTTGCGCAGCCACCGGCGGGCCTCGCCCGGCGTGCACCCGGGATGCGCGTAGAGCGACGGATCCAGTCGCCCGAACCCGAGCCACCTCAGGTCCTCGCTCGAGTGCCCCCGGCGGGATGCGCTCCGGGGAGGCATCACCAGGAGCGTCCATCTGCCGTCCCACGCCTCGGGGCTCTGGCCATAGATGCGCCGCGTCGCCTCGGCGAAGCGCTCGGCGCCGCCGCGCGTCAGGCGGTACTCGCTGCGCCGGCCGGAGCGGCGCGCCGCGAGCCACCCGTGCCGCGCCAGCCGCGCGACCGAGGTACGCACCAGGCGCTCGGTGAGGCCGAAGGGGGCGGCGAGGCGGATCAAGCTGCCGAGCGTGACCGCCGCGCCGCGCGGGGCGATGGCGTCGCCGAAGATCGTGATGAGGAGCGACCCGGCGCGCAGCGGGCGCTGCGCGCGCCAGCGCCGCAACAGGGCCCGCACGGCGGCGGGGACCGGGGCGCTCGGTGCTCGCTTCATGGGCGGCCGAATTGTGACACAGAAAACATCCCGGTCGTGCTAGTCTTGTGTCATATCTTCACGCTGCGCGGCAGCACGGCAGCCCCATGTATACCCAGGCGCTCGATACCCACGGCAAGGAACCGGCGCCGGCCGGGGCCGGCTCATCCGCTGCGCTCGCGCAGCGCTTCCAGGAGCGGATCGACGCCGAGGAAAAGATCGAGCCCAAGGATTGGATGCCCGACGCCTATCGGCAGACTCTCATCCGCCAGATCTCGCAGCACGCTCATTCGGAGATCGTCGGCATGCTGCCGGAAGGCAACTGGATCACGCGCGCCCCCACGCTGCGGCGCAAGGCGGTGCTGATCGCCAAGGTGCAGGACGAGGGCGGCCACGGCATGTACCTCTACAGCGCGGCCGAGACGCTCGGCATCTCGCGGGCGGAGATGATCGAGCAGCTGCTCTCGGGCGCCGCGAAGTATTCCAGCATCTTCAACTACCCGACGCTCACCTGGGCGGATGTGGGGGCGATCGGCTGGCTGGTCGACGGCGCGGCCATCATGAACCAGATTCCCATCTGCCGCTGCTCCTACGGTCCGTACGCGCGCGCCATGGTGCGCATCTGCAAGGAAGAGAGCTTCCATCAGCGCCAGGGCTTCGAGATCATGCTGACGCTCGCGCAGGGGAGCGAGGCGCAGCGGGCCATGGCGCAGGATGCGCTGAAGCGCTGGTGGTGGCCGTCGATCATGATGTTCGGACCGAGCGATGCCGACTCGAAGCACACCGCCCAGTCGATGCGCTGGAAGATCAAGCGCTTCAGCAACGACGAGCTGCGCCAGAAGTTCATCGACATCACGGTCCCGCAGGCGCAGTTCCTCGGGCTCACGATTCCCGATCCGGCGCTGCGCTGGGACGAGGCCGCGCAGCATTACCTCATCGGTCCGATCGACTGGAACGAGTTTCACGCCGTGCTCGCAGGGCACGGTCCCTGCAACCGCGAGCGGCTCGAGGCGCGCCGCGCCGCCCACGAGGCGGGCCGCTGGGTACGCGAGGCGGCGGCCGCGCATGCCGCGAAGGAACGTTCGCGGCAGCCGGAAGCCGCCTAGGAATGGAGACGCACATGAGCAGCGACTGGCCGCTCTTCGAGGTATTCATCCGCTCGCGCTCGGGGCTCGAGCACAAGCATGTCGGAAGCGTGCATGCGGCGGACGCGCGCATGGCCATCGAGCACGCGCGCGACGTCTACACGCGCCGCCAGGAAGGCGTCAGCCTCTGGGTGGTGCGCTCGGCGGACATCGTGGCGTCGGACCCCGAGGAGGCGGATGCGCTGTTCGAGCCGGCGCGCGACAAGGTCTACCGGCACCCGACCTTCTATGCCATTCCGGAAGAGGTCAAGAACCTGTGAGCGCGGCCGGGGCAGCGCCGCAGCAGCCCGAGGCGAGCTCGCGCGCCGCGCACTTTCGCTACGTGCTGCGCCTCGGCGACACGAGCCTCGTGCTCGGGCAGCGCCTCGGTGAGTGGGTGGGTCACGCGCCGGCCCTCGAGGAGGACCTCGGGCTCGCCAACCTCGCGCTC
>WNFW01005497.1_pt1 | contig 10308 bp, 10 predicted proteins | sample 5400131 | NCBI WGS metagenome assembly WNFW01 (sample SAMN13153362, study PRJNA577476) | soil metagenome | isolation source: 20 cm soil or saprolite under grassland replicate 1 | place: USA:California | collected 2016-06-15
GCCGAGACCGCCGCACGCAGGTCCATGTGCACGTTCGTCGGCACCCGCGACTGGCGCAGGAACATCTCCTCGAGGTCCCTGCGCACCTCACCACGACTGACCAGCTTGAACGGCGGGAACGCCGGCGGGTCGGTGAAGATGTCCGTCGCGTCGACGCAGAAGCTGCCCATCACCGAGCCGCCGACGTCCGCGTGGTGCATGACGTTGGCCACCCAGCAGAACAGCTCGTCGCCGACGAACACGGGGGCGGCCACGATCGTGTCCGGCTGGTGCGGGGTGCCGACGTAGGGGTCGTTGGACACGAACATGTCGCCCGGCTCGATGCCGGGGTTCTCGGACCGGTTCTCCAGGATCCACTTGATGGTCAGGGCCTGGGCGTTGGAGAAGTACTGCAGGTACGGGCCGAGGAACACCAGGTCGCCGGACTCGGTGATGATCGAGGGCTGGAAGTCCCGGGTGACCATCGTGACCGGGGAGACCGCCAGCCGTTGGATGGTCTGGCCGTGCTCGAGGTTGATGTTCATCAACGAGTAGCGGATGACCTCGAAGGTCACCGGGTCCACGTCGGCGGTGTCGGTGTGCAGCCTCAGCGACTCGTGAATGCACAGGGTCGCCGGGGGGATGTAGCCGCGCTGTATGCCGTCCCAGACAGTCATCAGACCTCCTTCAGGTTCAGGCGTAGCTCGCCGAGCGGGCCGGTGGTCAGCATCGCCCCGTGCGGGACGGCAACGGTGGTGTGCGCCAGTTCGACCAGGGCGGGGCCGGTGACGGTCCCGCCGGGCGTGCCGCGGTACACGTCGGTCTTGGTCCAGCCGTCCCCGGGCCAGTAGACGTCGGCCAGCTCGGGCTCGGCCGATGCGCTCAGCTCCGGGCGAGGGATCGGAATGCCGGCCGCGACCGACACCCTGGCCCGGAGCGCGAACACCTCGACGGCCTCGAAGAGCGAGGTCCCGCCGTCGCCGTAGCGGCGCACGTACTCCTTGTCGAAGTCGGCGAGCAGCGTGGCGCCGTCGGCCGGCGGCGGTACCGGGATCTCCAGGCTGTGCATCAGCTGCTCGCGGTAGCGCATCAAGGCGTCGATCTCCACGTGCGCATCACCGGCGACGCCCATAGCCGCGAGGTCGGCCAGCGCCGCGTCCCGCAGTTCGGCCATCGCGGCCTCGAGCGCCGGCCCGTCGAACGGCGCCAGCAGGGAGCGCTCGAGCTCGCGGTGGAGCACCACGCCGCCGGACGCGATGCCGTACGCCGAGAGCGTCGACGCGCCGTTGCCCAATGGGATCACGACCTCACGGACCCCGGACTCGGCGGCGTACCCGAAGGCGTGCACCGGGCCGGCGCCGCCGAACGCGTAGAGCGCGAAGTCGCGCGGGTCGTGCCCGCGCTCCAGCGTCTGCTGGCGGATCACCGTGGCCGCACGCATGTTGTTGATCCGCAGGATGCCGGCTGCCGTCTCCTCCAAGGTCAGGCCGAGCCGGGTGGCGAGCCTCCCCACCGCGGCGACGGCCGCCTCGCGGTCCAGTGGCATGCGGCCGTCCAGGAACGCCTCGGGGCGGAGCAGGCCGAGCACCGGCGCTGGCCGGGCCGACCCGCAGCCCGCCCGTCGCCTCGTCGATCCAGGCAATCGAGCCACCGCCGCAGGCGACCGAGCGCACATCCAGGTGCGGCAGCCGGTAGGTGTACTGGTCGATCACCTTTTCCTCCGCCACCACCGGCTGACCGTCGACCACCAGCCCGACGTCGAACGAGGTGCCGCCCATGTCGGTGGCCACCACGCGGTCGTGGCCGTAGGCGCCGGCGAGGGTCCCGACGCCGATCAGCCCGCCGGCCGGGCCGGAGTCGATGGTGCCCAGCGGGGTGGCGGCCGATGCGGGTAGCACGCCGCCGTTCGACTGCATGACCAGCAGCGGGGTCTTGAGCCGGCCTTCCAGGTCGCTGAGGTACCGCGAGCAGGCCGGGCCGACGTAGCTGTTGAGCACGGTGGCGACGGTGCGCTCGTACTCGCCGAGCCGGGGTGACACCTCCGCCGAGCTCGACACGAACACCTCGGGGATGGCCTGCGCCAGGGACTGCTCGTGCGCCGGGTTTGCGAACGACCACAGCAGCGCGATGGCGACGGCGTCGAGCTCGTATTCGGCAATCATCCTGCCGATCAGGTCAGCCGCGGCGTCGATATCCAGCTCGACGACGACCTTTCCGCTCGAGTCGACCCGTTCGTGCACCTCGACCACGGCGCCGGGCACGATCAGCGGCGCCGGCAGCCGGCTGCCGTGCACCGAGAACACGCCCTCGATCGGGCGGCCGGCGACCCTGCCGGCGCCGCGCATCATGGCGAGCGCGTCACCGTGCCCGGCCGTGGCGACGAGCCCGAGCCGCGCGCCGCTCCGCTCGAGCACGGCGTTGGTGCCGATCGTGGTCCCGTGTCCGGTCCGCTCGGTCCGCTCTAGCAGCGTCGTCAGGTCGACGTCCACGGTCTCGGCCAGCCGCTCCAGCCCGGCCAGCACTCCGCGCACCGGGTCGTCCTTTGTAGATAGCGTCTTGGCCGTGCGGTGGTTGCCCTCGGGGTCCACGAGCACGCAGTCGGTGAACGTGCCACCGATGTCCACGCCGATGTAGTACATGGCTCAACTCCTTCCACGAAGATCAACCAGACCGCCGCCTTCCCTCGGTTCGTCGATCACCGGGGCTTCGCACGCTCGGCTACCGTGACTATCGCGGCGGACGGGCCTGATGTCGTCACGGCTGGCGGCCAATCCCACCCCCCGCTAGCGGGAATCTGGCCTCGCGAGAGCAACGGGACAAGGGGCGGTTCGCTCTGGCTCGAGCGCCCAATAATCTCCCGATTTGCGGCCGACGGTGCGATATCCGGCTCGGGACTCGCAAAGAACGGGGCGGGGCGGAGAAGACGTCGCCTGCTCTGATGCGGCGCAGCCGCCCACCTTACCGGCGTAAAGATCTCGTAAACGTCCTGCCCCTGCGGGTCATCGGCGTTTCCGGCGGCGTCAGATCCTGTCGATGGTCAGGATCGCGGCGCCTGGCCCCAACGTGGTGAGCCCTGAAGGTGTCAGGCACTGCAACGTGTTCGGGGTCACGAACGCCACCTGTTCGATTGCCGTGTCACGTGCGAACTTGCCGCCCACGATCGTCCCCGCGAAGGTCACCGTCGTTTGACCGCCCACATCGTTGATCGCGCGATTGTAAGAGAACGAACTCGACTCGCCATTGCTCCAGTTGAAGATTCTGGTGGCGGCAAGCCCGCCGAGCAGGGTGGCGCAGGACAGCGTCGTCGTGAAGTGCTGGAGGTAGGTCCCGGACGTGATATCCGGGTCGGACGAGGCGCAGGGGGCGAGGATGCCGCTCACGGTCACGTCGACCGTCCGTGGGGTGAGCACGAGGCCCGGCTGGTACGTGACCGTCTCGGTTCCCACGCACAACGCGTCCACGGACACCGCGTGGGCGGCTGGTGCGGCGAACACGACACCGCTCATCGCGAGCGCAGCCGCAGTAAGAACGATACAAAGCCGCATCGGTGAGCCTCCCTATCTCTCAGAACCAGATCCGCGGGAACATGGATCTCTATTGCGAGGCCATTTTCAGGTCCCGTGGCGGTCTTGCCAAGAGCTCGAGTCTGAGCGGTATCATCCGGCATGGCTACTGACGCCGACTTTGCCTAATTCCAAGGCGTTGATGCGTCCCCGGGTTCGCAGGAGATCCCTCGGAGCCGAGGCGCTCTCGCACGGGAATGCTGCGCTCGGCCGGCCGGCGCGAACCTCCGGCGTCGAGAGCTCGGATTCACGCGCTGCGAGGCTTCCTCGGTTGTCGGGGACCTGTGCGACGGCGAGATGTATCACAGGGCCCGAATTGGTCTCTGAGGCTCGAGAGGGTCGTTTCGCCCTCGCCGGGATTCGGCCCGGGTGCTGCACAACACCCGGGCGCAGAGCGCGCTGATGAGGCCGGGCGAGGATGTGGCGGCGCTGCGAGAGATCTTGAGCGAGCTGCTGGCCCTGCCGGAGGCGAACCTGCGGACTCCGGAGGGGCCGACCCGGGCTGCCGAGCTGATGCGGTCCGCCGGGGGCTCCTGCTTGATTTCAGCGACGGCCAGAGGCTCTCGGGCACGGCCGGCGCTGGGAGGACCGGGTGAGCCACGTTCCTGTGAGCAGTTCCGAACTGGCTGGGATTCAGGTGTGCTCGTCCGTGTCAATGGGCCACCCGGACGGATACATCTGCTGGGTCGGAGCCGAGCCGGGCGCCCATGGGGTCCCTCTTCCGGTCGAAAGTGGTGAGCATCAGGCTTCAGCGCTATGGCGCGGGAGTGCTTCCTCACCCTCCGTGGTGGGCAGAGCGCAAGCTCGAGGACGCTCAGGCCCGACGAACGGGAGGTTGGGAAGTTTGGTGTTGCTATGACAGCACAGAACTTCCTCACCTCTCTAGACCCCGAGTGCGCAAGAGGTCGCCGGTGCCCTTGCGGGGCCCTCCACCTCCGGTTGACCACCGAGCGTGGTGGTGATTGGTACACTCGCCCCCACGACACCAGGGGCAGGCCAATGGAGATGGACCCGGCACCGAATTCGCAACCTGCGGCAGGCCTGCTCACCATACGCGATGCTCAGGCGAGCGAGCACGATCAGGTCGCCGAGCTCGTGATGAGCGCATACGAAGAGTACCGGCCCTTCGTGTCACCCGAATTGGTAGCGGAATTCCGGCGCGATACAGGGGAAGTTTTCGCCGAGGACCACACCGAGCTCATCGTCGCCGAGAGTGAAGGGCGCCTCGTCGGCACCATCACCTTCTATCCGGACGGCACGAAGTACGGGCCCGGCCTCCCTCCCGGTTGGACAAGTCTACGCATTCTCGCCATAGCTCCGGACTGGCGGCGTCGCGGCGTCGGAAGCGCATTGATGACCGAGTGCCTCGACCGGGCTCGGAGCCTTGGAGCGACCCGTATGCTTCTCCACACTCTGCCATTCATGCCGAACGCAATCGCCCTGCACGAAAGCCTTGGGTTCCGGCGAGCTCCGGAGCTTGACGTGCCCTATACGCCCGAGGTGACGGTCATCGCCTATATCCTCGACCTCTGAGGCGCTCCGGGGACGGCATCGCCATTCGCTAGGGCCTCGGGGGTTCAGCGGGAGGGATCATGGACCTGTCATGGCCGCTCGTGGGCCGAGCGGCTGAGCTCGAGCAGGTCTCCACGCTCCTGCGCTCCCGCCGGGGAGCTGCAGTCCTGGCCGGGCCTGAACGTGCCGGTGCTGGTGGCCTTCGGCCAGCAGGACGCGGCCTGGCTTCCCGCGTGCCAGACGGCACAGGCCGCCCTCTACCTGTCGAACCCTTTCGGTCACCACCTTCATCCTCCCCGGGGCGGGAAACGCCTTGATGCTGCATCGCAACGCTGCAGCGTTCGAGTCCGACCTCCTCGGATGGCTCAAGGAGCACTAATGCATTTCTAGAAGTCTGATAACTTTTTATCGCATAGCGAAGGTTTTTTACCAGACTTCCTAAAATCACGATAGCGGGGAGTGCTACGATCATGAGGAATGGCTAAAGGTTCACCGGCCCCGGTGATCATCGGTCTGTCCGCAGTGGCCGTCCTGGTCGGCGTGGGGGTGGTCGTCCATCTCGCGAGCCGGCCCGACAAACACGTCCAAGCCAACCAGTCTCAGCCCAACCAGTCTCAGCACTCCCCTGCCTCGAGCCTCCCCGCCTGCTCTTCTGCTACCGCCACCGGCTGTGACAAGAGCAGGCTGCCGTCTGGCACGCGTGGCTCCTCTGGCTGCCGAGGCAAGGGGCCGAGCACCATCACCGCTTCCCCGATCGCCGTCAGCGACCTCGCCTACATTCAGCCGATGGGCCTGATGATCGGCGGTCACGTCACGCCGATCGACCACGGCTACTTCTACATCAAGGGGGCGGTCGCTCATCCGCCGGAGCAGGCGGCTGTCTACGCGCCGCTCACCGGCAACGTCTCCGTCGTCACCCGCACCGTCCGCCGGGGTAACCCAGCCGCCGAGCAGGCCACCTACGACGACTACGCCATCACCATCGAGGCCACGTGCACCTTCCGGGTACGGTTCAGCAATATGGTGCGGTTCGCTGGCGCACTGGGAGACAACGTCGGCCAGCTGGGGGAAAACGAGAGCAAGACACCCAACTTCGCCGTCAAGGCTGGCGAGCTGATTGGCTACACCGGCTTACCGACCGCCTATGGCATCGACGTCTGGGTGGAGAACGACGACATCACGCTCACCGGCTTCGTTGATCCCGCCCAGTACACGGCGGCCGAGGCGTGGAAGACGCACATGGCCGACCTGTTCGACTCCACCGAGGAACCACTCAGGAGCCAGTTGCTTGCGCTGGACGAGCGCGATGCCACGCCGCGCTGGGGCAAGATCGACTACGACATCGATGGCAAGTTGGTGGGCAACTGGTTCCGAGTCGGTACGGGCGGCTACGGGGGCAATCAATTCGGCAAAGGCGGCAACTACTGGACGGGTCACCTGTCGGTCGTGTACGACGGCAACGACCCTCGCCAGATCGATGTCTCTTTCGGGGACTACCAAGGTCAGGCCCAGCAGTTTGCAGTCGTTGGCAACACTCCGGATCCGGCCACTGTCGATCAGTCCTCGGGCTTGATCAAGTTTGAGTTGGGCCAAATACGGCAGTCGTCGCGGGACACCGGGAAGCCCTGGGACGGTCGGGAGTATGTGCCGCATGTCACGACCAGGGCCGGTCCCGCGGTTGGAACGGTCCTGATGCAGTTGGCTGGCCAGCGACAGTTGAAGGTGGAGATTTTCGCAGGCAAGCGAGCATCGCAAGTGGTCGGCTTTGACGCCGGCGCAGAGCTCTTTGAAAGATAGATCCTGGCTGGTCTCCTGAGACGATTTGCTCAACGATCGACCCAGGTGAGGTAAAAATGCCGCGCATACGCGTGATTTTTACCTCACCTCGGCGCACCTGACCGGGGCTCTGAAGGGGTGGCGACCCCTTGACACAGTGAACCGCTCGCGCAATACGCCAAGAACACGACCTGCCTGCTGGTCTCCGGCGTCTGGCTGCTCGTCATCGCCTGGCGCATGCCGGAGCGAAGCCAGGCCACCCTCGGACACCCGGTTTTGGGATCTGGATAGAAAGGCGAGCCTCGTCGGAGATGACGGCTCAGCCCTCGCTGGTTTGCGCCACGCGCGCCCAGATGCGTGCCAGGCACCGGCGGTCCGCGGCGCTCATGTGCGTGAGGAGGAGGGACCGCAGCACACGATTGTGGATGGGGCGGGCCTGTCGCAGCCGTGCGTCGCCAGCGTCGGTGAGCACCGCAAAGAACTTACGTCCGTCGGCCTCGTCCACCACGCGGTCGACGAGGCCGTGGCGCTCCAGCCGTGTGACGAGATGCGTGAGGCCACTCGGACTCAACATCGCGGACTGGGCCAGTGAGGTCATGCCGAGGCGTCGGTCCTCGGCGTTGAAGAGCGTGATGAGCACGTCGAACTCGGTGACGGACAGCCCCGCCGACGACTGAAGCTCTACGTCGAGGGCATGCAGGGTTGCCTGACTCAGCGAGAGGAGGGCGTTCCAGGTCTCGTACTCCTCCGGGTCCAGGAACTCATGCTCCTCGGCACTTGCATCCACGGCAGCCTCCTGATATATTTTCTTTCGGTAGGAAAATAATATCACAGGGGGGGAGGCAGGAGAGATGACGACGCTGGTGATCACCCATGCCGTTGCCGAGTACGACGCCTGGAAGCAGGTCTTCGACGAGCACGCTGCAAGCCGGCGGGAGCACGGCTGCTTGAGTGAGGAATCTGTTCCGGTCGCCGGACGCGGCCGGCACGATCATGAACGTCATGCGCTTTCCAAACCGGCGGATCACTGCGGGCCGCCATGAGCCGTGCGGGCGTCGTGGGCGATCCTCGCATCGAGTTGTGGGACACCGTCCAGACCGCCACGTTCTAACACCCGAGCCGAGAGAGAATCCGGAGGACGAGGCCATGTTCGCAGTGGTGACAATGTTCGAAGGTGAGTCGCCCCAAGACTTGCAGGCCGGCATGTCCCACGTGGAGGAGGAGGTGCTCCCCGCCCTCAGGGATGCCACAGGGTTGACGGGGTGCTGGCTGGTCGATCGGGAGCAGGGCCGGCGGCTCAGCCTCATGGTGTGGGACAGCCAGGAAGAGTACGAGGCTGCCATAGCGGCCATCGGAGCCGTGAGAGCCCGAGATCCTGACCGTCACCGCCCAGCCCCCACCTCGTTTTCCCGATGGGAAGTCTACGGGCGCATAGGGTAAGCGGCTGCCTCTACGGGGTCAAGGGAATGCCTGGGCAGCCCACCGCCACCGTGGGCTCGCCCTGGGCCAGGTGAAGACCGACACCCCGCTCGTCCGGGCTGGTGCGCGAGCAGTCGTGCGTCAGCTCGGAGGGTGGCGGCATCGTGGCACAAAACTAGCTTGACTTGGCACCACTGTGATGCCATAGTGGTGCCATGGACCTACACCTCTACGTCGAGAGCATTCACCGCCAGCTCGCGGTTGCTGCCGAGGCCGGCGGCGACGAGGCTCGTGCGCTGGCCGAGCGCCTCGTCGCCCCGCTGGACGCAGCGATCCGTCTCACCTTGCAGGACGTGCTGGTGGCGGCGGCGGAGGAGATCACCTGCGAGCTCGCTCCCGGCTCCGTTGAGCTGCGCCTGCGCGGACGTGACCCTGAGTTCGTGGTGACGCCACCGCCGGTCGATCTGCCGGTTGACGACCTGGAGGACGACCAGGACAGGGAGCCGAGTGGCAGGCCGGCAACGGCGACGGGTGTCGCGACGCCCGAGACCGACGACGGCGGGATGTCGCGGATCAACCTCCGCATGCCCGATCAGCTCAAGGGCCGGATCGAACAGGCGGCCGGCGCTGAAGGAATTTCGGTCAACAGCTGGCTCGTGCGAGCAGCGACCGCAGCATTGGAACGAACCGATCCAGGCCGCCGACGCGAACCACGTGCCCCGCTGGGCGGTCAGCGTTACACGGGCTGGGTGCGATAACCGATCAGAAGCTAACCGAGCGGAAGGAGACTGCGATGCCCACCTTCGACACTCCCGAACCGATCTCCGTGACCGTGGAGCTCGGCGTCGGTGACATCCGACTTGTGGCAAGTGACCGCACCGACACCGTCGTCGAGGTGCGTCCGAGCGACGATACAAAGGAGGCCGAGGTGACCGCCGCCCAGCAAACCCGCGTCGAGTACGCGAACGGCAGGTTGCTGATCAAGGCCCCCAAGGGGTGGAGGCAGTACAGCTTCCGCGGTGGCGGCGAGTCGATCGATGTGCAGATCGACCTGCCAGCGGGCTCGCACGTCCGGGGCGCGGCAGGAGTCGCGGCGTTCCACTGCAGCGGCCGCCTCGGCGAATGCCACCTCACGACGGGCGTCGGCGAAATCCACGTCGACCAGGCCGGCGGTCCGGTAGAACTCAAGACCGGCGTCGGTGACATCACCGTCGATCGGGCGGCCGGCAACGCCGAGCTCACCACGGGTTCCGGGGTCGTGCAGATCGGCGGCGTCGACGGGACTGCGGTGATCAAGAACGCCAACGGCGACACCGGGATCGGCGAGGTCACTGGCGACCTTCGGGTGAACGCCGCCAACGGCACGATCACGGTCGACCGGGCACAGGCGGCAGTGGCGGCCAAGACTGCCAACGGCAACATCCGCCTCGGCGAGGTGGCACGGGGGACCATCCTCGCCCAGACCGGATTCGGCAGCGTCGAGATCGGAGTCCTCGACGGTGTCGCCGCCTGGCTGGACGTCACCACGCGCTACGGCAACGTGCACAACGACCTGGACGCCGCCGGGCGCCCCGAATCGGGCGAGGACGCGGTCGAGGTACGCGCCCGCAGCTCCTTCGGCGACATCACGATCCGCCGTGCTATTTCGGCGCGAGCGACCCGGTAAGGAGGAAGCATGACCACCCCCACAGCCCGGCCGGTGCTGAAGGCCACTGGCCTGCGCAAGTCGTTCGGCGGGAAGACCGTCCTCGACGGCATCGACCTGGACATCGCCGAAGGGACGACCTTCTCGTTGCTCGGCCCCAACGGCGCCGGGAAGACCACCACCGTCCAGATCCTCTCGACGCTCCTCAGCCCTGACGCCGGCGAGGTTCAGGTCGCCGGCTTCGATCTCGCCCGCGAACCCGACGCGGTCCGGGCCGCGATCGGTCTCACCGGCCAGTTCTCGGCGGTGGACAACCTGCTCACCGGCGAGGAGAACCTGATGTTGATGGCGGATCTCCACCACCTCGAGCGCCGTGTTGGTCGCCGGCGTGCCGGCGAGCTGCTCGACCGGTTC
>WNFW01003999.1_pt1 | contig 10307 bp, 9 predicted proteins | sample 5400131 | NCBI WGS metagenome assembly WNFW01 (sample SAMN13153362, study PRJNA577476) | soil metagenome | isolation source: 20 cm soil or saprolite under grassland replicate 1 | place: USA:California | collected 2016-06-15
CCCACGAGCGCCTCGCGGAACTGCTGGAGACGATGTCTCAATAACCTCTGTGTAGAAGAGCATCCACATAGATTGGAGAACACCATGGGAAAAGTCCTGTTTGGCCTTTCGGTATCACTCGATGGCTTTATCGCTGACAAAAATGATGGCGTCTCGGAGGTCTTCGCCTGGATGGGAAGTGCCATGGAACATTTCTTTGAAGTCGCGGGCGAGCAGCTGAATGAGACCGGCGCGGTGATCATGGGACACAGAAGCTTCGATCAGATTTACAGTGAGCAGGGATGGGTCATGCCTGATGGCACGCCTATCCCCGGCCCAGTGATTGTCTTGCAATCGCAAGCCCGAGAATCCGTGAAAAAGGGCAAGACGCACTTTCACTTTGTTACCGATGGTATTGAAAGCGCGATTGCGAAAGCAAAAGAGCTCGCAGGCGAGAAAAATGTGGCATTGCATGGTGCAAGCTCGGTCCAACAAGCCTTGAAGGCGGGGCTGCTCGACGAATTGCATATGAGCATTGCCCATGTGCTCCTGGGTGAGGGCGTTCGCCTCTTCGATCACCTGGGCCCATCTCCTATCCACCTGGAACACATCCGGACGCTTGAGACACCGGGAGCAACCCATCTCTCGTTCCGAGTAATGAAATAAGACCAGCGCGCGTCACGTCCAAGGCCATGGTCGCCATGGGGATGGTGAATCCCTACGGGGCAACTCGTTGGCTATGCTCGCGCATGCCGCACCTATTCTGCATGGAGGTGTTGTGTGTAGCGGGGTTTGAAAGCCTGCCACACAACACCTCCATCCTTTGTGAACCCTGCAGGCGCGAGGAATGGGTAAGCAGGGTCTCGCGGTAAATAAGAAATGTCTGCGCTTCTGGAAAGCAAGGGGAGATGATGGTATACTGAGAAAAAGCCCCTGAGGGGGTTTCCGCAGCAACAGGACAGTTTCCAACGTCAAGAGAAAACCTCTTCTGTCTAGTAAAGGTAGTAGCTGCCAAAAGGAATACCTTCGCAAGAACCTCGAGTGAGGTGACTCCCTGATTGTGTGATGACCAGATATTTGTGCCAAATTTTGGTGATGATAGACCAATTATTTATGAAAACCTACAAGCACCTACAAAACTGGTGATTGTCACACATATTTAGCAGAAGCTCAGCAGTGTTGAGCGTAAGGTGACACTTATCGCCACAAATATTTAGCAGCTTTTTTCACAGATATTTGGCCAAACCCTGCTTATCGTCACAAATATTTGGCGAAACTTGTTGAGTCGAGAGTCCCGGCGACAGGCTAATACAATGAGTGTGTCTCTCCTACCTTCAAACATTTCGTTGTAGACCAACGTGCAAGCAAAGCGTGACTCAAAGTGGCCTGTAATACGGTAGTCAGCACTCATATCAAGCGGACAGAAGAGAAAGCTCGCTTTCAAACGACTTTAGAGCTATCTATCTCGGCTACACTCAGGCTGGTGATGAAGACGCATCAAAGTCACTGTATTCATCGCATCAGGAACAATTGGGGTCGATCAAATAACTGCTTCCCAGGTTTCCTTACATTGCGTATCCATTGGGGTCAGGCACCGACTATGATCATAGGTAAATAGTACCCTCTCAGCCACGTTGCTTCACCTCGAACACTCTTGCAGCGTATATTGCACTTATCTATTTTTGAGGTATCTTTGATCAGTCATGTGAGTGAAGAGAGCTAAAGCGACCTATGCGTAATGAGATTACGTCTGAAATTGTAGTCGCCTACTCACAATGCCCTCGGAGGGCCTTCCTTCTTCTATGCGCTGAAGAGCAGGGAATGCCACACGAGTATATACGTATGCTTGAACAGCAAAAGACACGCAATCACCTCAACTACCTCTATGTGCTTAACCAAACATCTGCCGAAGCGAAATCACGCATTGTAACTGATCTCGCTCATGAAGGCCATCTCATCAGCGAAGCAACGCTTAGGACTGAAGGGTTAGAGGCCTATTGCGACGTGTTAACCCAGGTTGAAAGCCGTTCCTCCTCACATGGCGCTAGCTATGAGCCAACTCTTGTGGTCGGAACGCACTGCATCAGCAAAGAACAGGAACTCGAACTCGTTTTTATGGGATTCGTGCTGGGACAAATGCAGAAGAAGCTTCCCGTGGCTGGAAGTATCGTGAGAATGGGAGGTCAGGTTGACGCGTTGAAGCTGGACTCACGCTATAAGATGTTGAATCGATTCCTCGATCCATTGCGGGAATGGCAAGGAGCAACACTTGCTGCTCCGCCTCCTGTCATTTTAAACAAACATTGCCCATCCTGCCAATTTCGGGCATTGTGTCGGGAGAAGGCGGAAAAGGAGGATGATCTGAGCCTGTTGGATCATGTGACACCAAAGGTCTTGCAGCGCTACCATAAAAAGGGGATTTTTACGGTCAAGCAGCTTTCTTATGCATTTAAGCCGAGACGTAGCAGAAAGCGACCGAAGAAGACCGGTATGCCCCACAAACTGGAATTGCAGGCGTTAGCAATAAGGACGAACAAAGTTTATATTCAAGAACTTCCGGCCCTGTCCAGGCGCTCCGTTGAACTATTTTTGGATATTGAGGGGATACCGGATCAACATCTGTACTACCTCTTTGGCCTGCTGGTCTGTGAGAATGGCGAGTGCTCCTATTCTCCCTTCTGGGCAGATACTGCTCAGGATGAAGAACGCATCTGGCGCCAGTTTCTTGCAAAGATCAACGAGTATCCCGAAGCACCGATCTACCATTACGGGTCATATGAACGCGGGGCTATTGAGAAACTAACGACACGCTACCAGATCGATTGTGAGCATGTCAAGCAGCGTATGGTCAATGTGCTTGCCATCATTTCTGGGAAGGTATACTTTCCAGTGCGATCGAATAGTTTGAAGGACATTGGCAGATTCGTCGGTGCATCCTGGACCTCACCCGATGCGTCAGGCCTACACACGCTGGTGTGGCGTCATCAGTGGGAGGAGACCCGGCATACGGGGTATGAGCAACTCTTGATGACCTATAATCAAGAGGACTGCCTGGCACTATCGATGCTGACTGATGAGCTGACTCGGATAGGGTCTACAGCTGATGCGCAGTCCGACGTTGATTTTGCTGATCACCCGAAACAGCTTGCAACATCTACTGGAGAACAGATACACAGTCGGTTCGAGGCGATCCTCAAATTCGCGCACGCAGATTACGAGGGAAAAAAGATAAGCATCCAGCATGACGATACAGAGGAGGTTACTAACCGTAAAAGCCGTGGTGGGTCAATAGGTCATCAGGGGTATATGCGACTCATTCCGAAAGCAACGAAAATCGTTCGCGTACCACAAAGAGAAACGTGTCCCAAATGTGTGGACGCACCTTTGCAAGCATCAGCGAGGATGGCTGAAAGAACGATTATTGATCTTGCGTTCTTCAAAAATGGATGCAGAAAAACTATTACAAAATATATGGGGACCGAGGGGTATTGTCAACAATGTTGTCGTTATTATAGTCCAGAGGAAATCAGTAAGTTTGCTACCGCCCGATTATTCGGACATGGCTTCCAATCATGGATAGTGTACCAAAGGTTGGTGCTTCGTCTGCCGTACCGGATCATTACTCAAGTGATGGAAGATCAGTTTAATGAGCAACTCAGTGAAGCCAGCATTGTAAACTTCCTCAATTACTTTGCTCGTTACTACGCTGATACAGAGCGCCTGCTTATTGAACATCTTTTAGCAAGTCCTTTTATTCACGTTGATGAAACGACAATAAATATCCAGGGTGTTGACCACTATGTATGGGTATTCACGGACGGAACTCACGTGGTCTTCAGGATGACAGAAACACGGGAGGCAACGATTGTGCATGATTTTTTGTCCGGCTATCAAGGCATCCTGATCTCTGATTTCTACCCTGGCTATGATTCTGTAAAGTGTCGGCAGCAAAAGTGCCTTGTTCACCTGATTCGTGATCTGAACGAGGATCTCTGGAAGTCCCCTTTCGACAGTGAATTTGAATCTTTCATCTTGGAAGTCAAGAACCTGCTGGTCCCCATGCTAGCGGCCGTTCAAAAGTACGGGTTAAAGAAAAGACATCTCCAGAAATTCGGCAAGCAGATAGATCGTTTCTATGAAAAGGTGATTACGGACAGAATCTACCGTTCCGACTTGACTGTAAAATACCAAAGTCGTTTTAAGCGGTATCGACAAAGCCTCTTTACGTTTACTGAACACGACGGAATCCCCTGGAATAATAACATGGCAGAAAGAGCGATCCGGCATCTCGCTGTGCAAAGGAAGATATCAAAATTTTTCTTCAAATCCGTTGCTCCCCAGTACTTGTTAATGCTTGGGATTTCACAAACGTGCAGGTTCCAGGAGAAATCGTTGCTAAAATTTCTTTTGTCTGGCGAGAAAGATATCGATCTGTTTAAGGCATGCAAACCGCTCAAAAGATCAGTCCCGGTTAACCCATTGAATAGTCCGAAGGAATAGGAGGATAACGCTAGCGCCCACATGTTGAGACCAGCTGTTAAACTCGTGCATACAGTCTCTCGATTTGCGACATAACTCTTACCTCTGCTGCTTTCAAATTGATCGCGTACTCACCTGCCGCATCTTACACAGGCGCACAGGCAGCGCAAGGTGCAAAAATGGCCATAGGACACATCGGGACTATCTCCCGCCCTTTTTGGAGTAGTTGCCCTGGAGTGTTTTCAAGGGTTAGAATGTGAGAGACAGATGGGAACATGTCGCACGTTCTGTAGAGAATGGAAGTAGAGCGGGACGATTACCGATTTTCACCCGTTACAGGAGGATATATGGATCGCCAAGCCAAAGATGAAGCACGTGAACAACGCATCAACTGGGAAATCGTTGTGGATGCGAATGGCCCTGAAGAGCAAGTGATGGGGTGGTATTACTATCTCGACGACACCATGCATTTCCCGTTTTCTGCCCAATGTGTCGCTCGCCGCCCGACCTCGCCGTTGGACCTGGGAGATAAGGTCGAGGTCGTGGGAATGGCTCCCGCAGAGGAATGTGAGCATGAAATGTTTGTGTTGATCCAACGGAAAAAGCGCCAGCTCGGCGTTCCCTTAATGCAACTGGAGGGCATCCAGGTGGATGAGGAGACCCAGCAGGCCATTGAGGATTGGCACTATTGGGTGAACCGGGGATATGAATTGTAACACTGGAGTTCGATCCAGGAGAAAATTGCTGTTCTTTCTTAGGATTTGCGTCGGCGTTTCCTTGCTGAGGCTTTATGTACCGGCTTCTCCAGATGTCGGAAAGGTTCTTGCTGTATTTGCGGAATACCCAGATTGAGCGGGCGTACAAGCTCTAGCAATACCTCCATACGGGCATCACTGAGCGCAGTGATCAACAAGGTGTGGTTCTCCTGCAACTCGAAATCCCCGAAGCAAAGCGTTCCATAGGGGACATCCAATGCCGGCTCTCCCCAATAGACCCAAAAAGCGTGATCTGGGGTATCCTCGACACAATAGAGTCGCTCATCGTTTTGCAAGAAAGTGTAGACAGCATCTGCGAGGATATTCGTGAAGCGAGCTGATTGCGAGCGCATCAGGCTATATCCTTGCATGCCTGGATTTGGGCAGACTGGTCGCCAATATGGCAGCGGTTGGCAACAGGCGCCAAACTTTTTGCCGCTGCCACAAGGACAAAGAGCCTCAGCATCTGTTGGGAGATAGCTCATCATGAAGAGCTTCTCCCCTGGCTGCTCGGGATTCGGATCACCTGGTCGTGGTCGCCAACAGGTCAGATGAGCCAAAACTCCCCCATTCGGATCCAGGCGACCGATATCATAGACGAGAGGGATATCATCTCTCGCCCTACCACTCTGCTGCATATATCCTCCTTAAAACCATCTCACTTTTTTGCAGAAAGCTTCGTCTCATCTCTCACCCAACCTCCTGTCAGCTTAAATGTGACGACTTCCTTGAAATCATGCAGTTCCTCTAGCATCTCTTGCAAGAATAACTGTTGTTGCGTCCCCCGCTTCCATGCTGGCCTGTCCAGCGTCCCAAGCACCAGGTAATCGTTGCCAACGACTTCTGGTTTCTGCTCGGTGAAGTAGGAGGCAAGAAAGTGTTCCACGTCGTCTTGATGTGCAATGAGCAGATCACAAAAGGGGCAGTAGCAACATGTCTTGTTGAGCGAGAGTATCTGCATTGGATCGACATGGATCACCAGTGGCAGCTTCCGCTGGTGCATCTTGTTGTCGCACTGTGGGCACTTCGTAAACCGCATATCCTCATAGGGATTGAGAAAGAAGCGATAACGCGGGGGCTGTTTGCCCAACTGTGTGGTGTTTTTCTTTTTCCGATTGGCCATTCTTCTATTGTTACTCCTTGATAAAAGTGATAGATTGCTTGAGCTTGCTGTGCTTAAAAGGCTCGTTCAGCACGACCATAGCTGGCGGACCAGTTCGCCGGAATTCGGGCAGCGCTGCCAGGTTATTTTTGGCGAGGGTGTACTGGGGGTCGATCTCAAGCGCGTGTTTCAAAGCCGCCTCAGCCTGGTCGTAGCGTGCCTGCATCATCAAGCATATCCCCAGGTTACCCCAGGGCTGCGGCAAGCAATCACTCATGGCAATAGATGCCTGAAAAGCCTGTCCAGCTTCTTCCCACCTCTCAGCCTCCATCAATGTCAGGCCTTGCTGAAAGAGATTTTCCTGCTCGACCAGTTGATCCAGCGTGAAATGGGGCCCGCGCAGTTTTCTCGACTCTTCCGCAATCTTCCGAGCGAACTGCAATTCCTTCTCGAACTTCTCAGCCAGCTCACTTCTCGTATTCAGTTCGATCGCACGCTCAATATCCTGTAGAGCTTGACCAAAGCGCGAAACGAAGCGGCTCGCCATACTCCGATTGGACCAGAGCTCGGCATTCTTCGGCTCTAAAGCAAGTGCTTCGGTAAAAGCTTCATAGCTTTGCGGGAAATTCTGGAGCATACCTTGTGCAGTTCCCAGTTGAGCCAGCACATCAACGCGCTGCGGAGCGTGCCGTGGAAGGTAGTTCAACAAGCGTTCGCAGTTGATAACTGCCTCAGTATAATTCCCTTGAAAGATCTGATGCCCAATAAGGTCGAACAGTTTGTCGCAAGCCGACAAACCGCGGGCTATCTTCATTTTGTGTTTGGATTGTTTTGATTTTCTTGACATAGTTCTCCTCACTTTACATTTCTCTGCCATCTGAGAAAAGCCGTTGCACTTTCACCCGTCGTGTATCCTGGCCGTTCTCACAGAGTTTTCACCATGCACGTGTTTTCACTCCTGTGCGAGGATGTCGATCAAATAATACATCCAGGTACAATGATCTGACAACATCTGTACAGGTTTGAGGGGATCGTCATCAGGCCAGTTTGCAACCGACCTCTTTGGGGAGATCGCATCCATCCGCACATCATCTTATGCCGTATCGCACGAGCCAGGGGCCGCTCCTATAGATGGCTCTATCTATATATTTGAAAACACCAGCGCCTCAGATTTCATTCCATCGCGGATACACTCTTCCTGCAGATGACGGTATCTATCAGACACGGGATGAGAAAAAAAGTCATGTTCCTCCTCACCTGAAAGCGGCGATCCTGGAGGTAGTCGAGAACCAGTTTCGTAACGGCGATCCTCCCGAAACACGGCAGACGCTCGAGCGACTCCTGGCGGCAGGATACTCGCGCAAGCAGTCCATAGAGATGATTAGATCGGCGCTCGTCGAAGAAATTTGGGCCATACTTCATGATCACAAGCTGTTTGATCAGGCACGTTTCGCCGCGTTACTCGAGCATTTGGGCTAAAGCATTGACAGGAATACAGTTCGCTCAAAGCCCGACACCGTCCGAATACCGTCAGACAATGCGTCCGTAGCGCAGCTTGGCCATGTTGAAATGCTCGCCCACACCTATGCCTATAGCCGTAATGATATTCTTCACTTCCTCGTTGGCAAGCATCTTGACGAGACGGGCACGTTCAACGTTCAAGGATTTCGCATCGGAGCGGTAGGCTGGCCTGGAAGTGGCGATCTCACCTACAATGTAAATCCCAACATTGAAGGGCCAGATGTCAATTGTTTTTCAATCCTTGACCTGAGGAGGGTATGCATAAACATTTGACCTTACGCGCTCCGGCCTGGTTAGAAGTAGGTTCATGTCATCCGTGAAGCTATCCGTGTAGATCATTACCAGGTCAATAAGCACCCAGATGCCAAAGCCTCCGAAGGTGAGAAGTTGCAAGATGCCGGTAATGAAATGCCCGGTGTAGTAGCGATGCACACCAAGCCAGCCCAGAAACAGGCATAAAAACGCTGCTGTAACCCAGCTTCTATTTCCTCCCATTACAGGTTTTTGATCGAGTGGGCGGTTATAGCTATCTTTGAAATCACCAGTGATGATCATAATCAGGTCAACAAACACCCATATGCCAAAGCCCCCGAAGGTAAGAAGTTGAAGGATGCCAGAGATGAAACGCCCCGTGTAGAAGCGATGCACACCAAGAGTGCCTAGAAATTGGCACAGCAGCACGGTTGCAATCCAGCTTTTCTGAGGCTCTATAGCCATCACCGGTACCTGTCCTGGATATGGAGCATATTGTGGCGGCATAGGATATGGTGGGGCTTGCCATTGATTCGGTTGAGGAGCTTGCCATTGGGCTTGCTGCTGCTCTCGTGGGTGGTAATATTGTGGAGCTTGCCATTGAGCCTGCTGCTGCTGAGGCTCTCGTGGGTCGTTAGGTGGAAATTTGTCCATAATTCTTGATCCTCTTCCCTTTTCTTATCACTAGGATTTACAATGAGATTTCAGGGTATGTTACAAAAATCCGAGGAGAACGCGGGGAACATCCCCACCTTTTGTAAGTGATGCCATTTGAACGGTTGGGAGGCATCCGTGAATACTGTTACTCCCAGTTCTTGGAACAATGTTGAGTTTACAGCATTCTTGCCATTTACGCAACACAGCCCACTGAAGCTGTAGGATGTCGTACTTCTTGAGACTAGAGAGGTCGAAAACAGGCCTTTTTTGCGAATATGTTGAGATTGTGTACTGTAATTCTTGAGACCACCCTACCTGTGGAATGTATATGTTGAGACTGCTCTACTTGCTATTTTTTGACGTTTTCCGTACATCTTGAGGCTACCCTACTAAAAGAGAAGAGCGAGGGAACAGATATATAGGCTTGTAAAATAACTTACAACAGTGACTATTATCTGGCTTAGTTCTTCAAATCTGTTTCATTTTTAAGAACGGATGTGTGAAGTAGCCATTACTGGTGTTCACTTATGAAGGTATTGATACTGTCCAATTGCTCATGCTCGGACGAGAGATCACTGGAAAGCGGGCTTTCTCCTCTACTTAAAGTATTCAAAAGATATCCTCGCACTCTCAAGTGAAGGAATTTGAGGATAATCGTGCTCTACAATCCCCCATAAGCCACGGTCTTGCGCAAATGCACATATTTGCTGCATGTTCAGAATGCCCTTGCCAACTTCAGTCATCGAGCGATCAGCAGCCATATCTTTGAGGTGAACCAGGACGACACGGTCTGCTAGTACTTGAAGATATGAACCAGGGTCGATACCTGCGTGGGCAGCCCAATAGACATCTAGCTCGATCTTTACGAGAGAGGGATTAGTAGTCTGAAGCAAGTAATCAAGGAGATAGATCGCTCCGACTCTCGTGAATTCAAAATCATGGTTATGATAGGCAAAAGTAATGCCATGCTCCTGGCATAGCCGCCCTATAGCATCCAGGCGGGGAGCTAGAACTCTTATCCCCTCCTGGGTGCGATATTCCTTTGGTAAAGAAGGCAGCACAATGAACGAGCAGCCGATATCCTTGCAGTAACGAATCGATGCACCCAGTTGAGGACTTCCTAACCCATCTAATCCAAGATGAGTACTAACCGCCTTGAGCCTTGTCTCGGCGAGCAATGCTGACATTTCTGTCGAATTCAGATTCCCATAACCCGCGAACTCCACACCGGCATAGCCGATGTGTGACACCCGTTGCAGTGTACCAGCGAAATCTTGTTTCGTCTCATCTCGTACGGTATACAACTCGAGAGCTATCTGTAGATCGTTCATCGTGTTCTCTCCATTTCAAGCGCCGCATTGATATTCCTTCACCATGCACTATATCACATGCACCGATCCGACCGCTTGTTGTGCCATAATATGTATATCATAGTAGCGCATGAAACTGATTGCGTGATCCGCATAGAAGGAAGCTTGTGACACGCTTATGAACAACAAAACCACCATCGGCATCATCGGTTGTGGCAACATCAGCTCAATTTATCTTCAAGCCCCTCGTCT
>WNFW01004001.1_pt1 | contig 10307 bp, 10 predicted proteins | sample 5400131 | NCBI WGS metagenome assembly WNFW01 (sample SAMN13153362, study PRJNA577476) | soil metagenome | isolation source: 20 cm soil or saprolite under grassland replicate 1 | place: USA:California | collected 2016-06-15
CAGCAGACCGAAGTGAAGGTGCGCACCACGTTCTTCGTGAACAACGTCGGCGCGTTCCTCACGGTCGGGGCCGTGCTCTTCCTCGCCGGCTGGTGGGCCCACGACATCCGCCGGCGCCGGCGGCGGCGCGCCGCCACTCCGGCCCACCCGGCGTTGTCGTCGCCACCGGCGACGCCCGGCGCCGGTCAGAGCTCCGGTAGCTCCACCCCGTGAGCGACGCGGCTGGAGCTGCGGGCCAGCAATCGACCCGTTTGCTGCGGTCGAGTGCCATCGTCGGGCTCGGCACGGCGCTCTCGAGGATCACCGGCTTCCTTCGTGTCGCGGCGATCGCCTACGCGATCGGTGCCGGCGCCCTCGCGGGAACGTACAGCTACGCCAACGAGACCCCGAACATGTTGTACGAGCTGCTGCTCGGCGGGGTGCTCACCGCGACGCTCGTCCCCCAGTTCGTCCGCCACGTCGAGCGCGAGGACGACGAAGCCATCAGCGCCATCATGACCGTCGCGATCGCGGTGCTCGTCGCGGTCTCGGTCGCCGGCGTGCTCCTCGCGCCCTACATCGTCCAGGTGTTCACGCTGCGGGCCGAAGGCGCGAGCCGAGCCGCGCAACAAGAGGTCGCGACGACCCTGGTGCGGCTGTTCATGCCCCAGATCGTCTTCTACGGGTTCACGGCTCTCGCGACCGCGCTGCTGAACGCGCACCGCCGGTTCGCGGCGGCCGCGTTCGCCCCCATGCTCAACAACATCGTCGTCATCGCGATCTTCGTGTCACTGCCTCGTTTGCTCGAAGGGCCGATCACGCTCGACCGCGTCCGCGACGACACTGCGCTCCTCATCACGTTGGGTGTGGGCACGACTGCGGGCATCGCGGCGGTTGCACTCGCGCTCGGCGCGGTCCTGCGGTGGGCCCGGATCCGGCTCCGGTTCGTGTTCGCGTGGCGGCATCGCGCCGTCGTCGCGATGGCTCGCCTCTCCTCGTGGACCCTCGGCTACGTGATGGCGAACCAGATCGCGCTTTGGCTCGTGCTCGTCCTGGCCAACGGCCGCGACGGCGGGCCGTTCATCTATCTGAGCGCGTACGCGTTCTTCCAGCTTCCACACGGGCTGCTCGCCGTCTCGCTCATGACGACGCTCGCGCCGGAGATGGCGAGCGCCGCCGGTCGCGGCGACATCGGCGAGCTGCGAGACCGGCTGTCGTTCGGGCTTCGGTTGACGACCTTCGTCATCGTGCCGTGCTCGGCGATCTTCATCGCGTTGGCCCGGCCCATGGTCGTCGCCCTCCTCGAGCGGGGTGCGTTCTCCAGCGGTGACGCCACCGTGGTCGCGCACACCGTGGCGGGATTCTCGCTGGGCCTGGTGCCGTTCTCGATCTACCTGTTCTCGTTGCGCGCGTTCTACTCGCTGCAGGACACACGTACACCGTTCTTCCTGAACTGCTTCGAGAACGCGCTCAACATCGCGCTGGCGTTCCCGCTGTACAAGGCGTTCGGAGTCCCCGGTCTCGCGGTCGCGTTCGCCGGCGCGTACGGCGGCGCGTCGGTGCTCACGATCGTCGTGCTGCGCCGGCGCCTCGGTTACATCGACGGACGCCGGTTGATCGACACGCTGTCGCGCTCACTCGCCGCCGGTGGGCTCGTCGCCCTCGTCACGTGGATGATCGCGCGCGGCCTCGGATGGTCGAACACCTGGGTCGCGGTCGGGACCACCCTCGCCGGGGCGACCGTCGGCTTCGCGGAGTACTTCGCCGTCACGGCCGCGCTGCGCATGCGGGAGCTCGACGATCTCTGGTCATTGTTCGCGCCTCGCATCCGCCGAGGACGCGGGCTCCAGCCGCCGGTGTCGCCCGAGGCCGCCCTGCGCGGGCCGTCCGACAGGGAGGGCCGAACGGTGTAACGATGCTGTCGCGCCGCCGGTCGGAGAGCGGCGAAGCGGCCAGGGGGTGCCATGGGGGTTCGAGTCGTCACCGACAGCGCTTGCGACCTGCCGGACGACCTGATCGAGCGGGATGGCATCGAAGTGGTGCCGCTCACCATCCGCTTCGGCAAGGAAGAGCTCGTCGACCGCAAGGAGCTCAGCACCGACGAGTTCTGGCGTCGCCTCGCCGACTCGGATGTCCTTCCCGAGACGTCGGCACCGTCGGCGGGCGCCTTCGAGGCCGCGTTCCGGCGCCTGATCGCGGACGGCGCGACCGGCATCATCTGCATCAACCTGTCGTCCAAGCTTTCGGCCACGATGCAGTCCGCGCAGGTCGCCGCGCAGGCGGTCCAGCCCGACTGCCCGGTCGTCGTCGTCGACTCGCTCATGGTCTCGATGGGCCTCGGGAGCCTGTGCCTCACCGCCGCCCGGCGAGCTTCGGACGGAGACTCGCTGGAATCGGTCGTCGCCAACGTCACCGACCGCCGGAATCGCTCGAAGCTGTACGGGACGCTCGACACGCTCGAGTTCCTCAAGAAGGGCGGACGGGTCGGCAACGCCCGGGCGCTCCTCGGTTCGATGCTGGCCATCAAGCCGGTCCTCGAGGTCCGAGACGGCGAGGTGGAGGAAGCGGGCAAGGTCCGCACCCGTTCGAAGGCGCTGCGGCTGCTGGTCGACCGCGTGAAGGAAGGCCCCTTCGAGAACCTGGCCGTGCTCCACGGCAACGCGCCGGATCTGGACGAGCTGCTCGACCTCCTCGAGCCGCTGACGCCCCGGGACGAGATCGTCATCGGGCAGATCGGCCCCGTCATCGGCACGCACGCCGGTCCCCGCGTCATCGGGGTCACGTTCCAGGCCGGCAGCTGACACCGTTCGTCCCCGCCAGGTGAGGCAAGCGCAGGGAGGCCAGCCACTAGCGTCGGGGGACGTGCCGGAGTCTGCCACCGCCGGACGTGTCCTCGGAGGGCGCTACCGCCTCGACCGCGAGCTTGCGCGCGGCGGCATGGCCACGGTGTGGATCGCCGAGGACCCGTTGCTGTCGCGCCGCGTGGCCGTCAAACTCCTTCTTCCGCAGCTCGCCGTCGACGAAGCGTTACGCCTCCGCTTCCGCAACGAAGCCATCGCCGCCGCGAAGCTCACGCACCCCGGGATCGTCGCGACGTACGACACCGGTGACGACGACGGCACCGCTTACATCGTCATGGAGCTCGTCGAAGGAGCAACGCTCCGGCGTGTGATCGACGAGCGCGGCCGGTTACCAGTGCCCGAGGCCGCCGACATCGCGTCGCAAGTGGCGGACGCGCTCGAGCACGCGCACCGCCAAGGACTCGTCCACCGGGACATCAAGCCGGCCAACGTGCTGGTGCAGCCGGACGGGCGAGTGAAGGTCACCGACTTCGGGATCGCCAAGGCGGCGGGCGGCGACGACCTGACCCGTACCGGCACCGTGGTCGGAACCGCTCGTTACCTCGCGCCCGAGCAGGTGAACGGCCATTCGGTCGACGGTCGCGCCGATGTCTACGCGCTCGGCCTCATCCTCTACGAGATGTTGGCAGGCCGCGCGCCGTTCAGCGGCGATTCCGACATGGCGACCGCCGTCGCGCGCCTCACGAATGCTCCCGAGCCGGTCCGGACAGCGCGACCGGAGGTGTCACGTCACCTCGAGGACGTCGTGGCGCGCAGCCTCGCTCGCGATCCCGAGTACCGGTACCAGTCGGCGCAGGCGTTCAAGGAGGCGCTGGCGCCGGGACACGACACTGCGCCGACCGGACCGCTCGCGCCGCCGCCGGCGCCGCGCCCGCCCGCGGCACCCGCCGCGCGCGCCGGCGGTCGCGGGGAGTCGACCGCAGTGGGTGCGCCCCCGCCGGCACGGCCGGCTCCGGTGGCCACGCCCCGGCGCGGGCGCCGCTGGCCGTGGCTGGTGCTGATCCTGGTCCTCCTCGGCGCCGGCGCCGCCGTCGCGTACGCCCTCACGAACCTGGGCGGCGGCTCCGACTCCCCCGGCACTGCGGCGGCCGCCACTCAGGCGCTGCCCATCGCGGAGGCCAAGGACTTCGACCCGCCCCCCGGAGACGGGAGCGAGCACCCTGAATCAGCGCACTTCGCCATCGATGGTGATCCGGGAACGAGCTGGCAGACGGAGGGCTACGCCAACCGCAATTTCGGCAACAGCAAGCCGGGCGTCGGCTTGTGGGTCCGTCTGGACGCCGCGCACGACATCACTTCCGTCACGGTCACCACGGTCGAGGACGGCTGGAGCGGACAGATCTACGTGGCGGATCAGCCCGGCAGCTCGCTCGAGGCGTGGGGCCCGGCCCGGGCGTCGGGCGACAACCTGCCGGCGGTCAACCGCTTCGACCTGAACGCGCGCGGCCAGTACGTGCTGATCTGGTGCACGCAGCTGCCTCAGTCCGACAAGCTCCAGATCGGTGACGTCAAGGTCGAGGGCCGCTGACAAGGGCGGCCGCGGCCACCAGTGACCGCCACCCTCGTGCTGCTCGACACGGGGACGTGCCGGGCGGTCTCGGTCTTCGACCTGCCCTGAGGCGCCGGAGACGGGACGGGGCCAGGTACGCTCGCCGGGTTCTCGGACGGGACGGGGTGCCATGAGCGACTGGACGACCGACGCGGTCGACAACATCGAGCGGGTCGTCACGACCGTTCGCGACAAGACGGTCACACCCGCCCAGAACGTGACCCGGGCGATCGTCTTCGGGCTGCTCACGGCGTTCTTCGTCGCTACCGCCCTGACCATCGTGTCGATCGGGCTGTTCCGGCTGGTCGACGTCTACTTGCCCGGGGGTGTCTGGGCGGCGTACCTCGTCTTCGGCGGAATCTTCGTCGTCGCCGGCATGTTCTGCTGGGCGCGGAGGACAAAGGTGTCCCCGCCCGAATGACCCGGGGAACCGCCCCATGAACGAAGTACGCGAGCTCGTCATCGTCGGTTCCGGCCCTGCCGGACTGACGGCCGCCCTCTACGCCGCCCGTGCCGATCTCAGGCCCGTCGTCATCGAAGGTGCCGAGGCGGGCGGGCAGCTCATGCTGACCACCGACGTCGAGAACTATCCCGGCTTCCCCGACGGCATCCTCGGCCCCGAGCTGATGATGAAGTTCCGGGAGCAGGCGGAGCGCTTCGGCGCCGAGTTCGTGACCGCCGACGTCGACCGCGTCGACCTGTCCGCATCGCCATTCGGCACGTGGGTCGGCAGCACGGAGTACCGCTCCGAGGCCCTGATCATCTCGACTGGGGCGTCGGCCCGGATGCTCGGCCTCCCGTCCGAAGCGCGCCTCCTCGGCCACGGGGTCTCCACGTGCGCGACGTGTGACGGGTTCTTCTTCCGCGAGAAGGACATCGCCGTCGTCGGTGGCGGCGACAGCGCCATCGAGGAAGCGCTCTTCCTCACGAAGTTCGCTTCCCAGGTGACCGTGATCCACCGCCGCGAGGAGCTGCGGGCGTCGAAGATCATGCAGGACCGCGCGTTCGCAAATCCGAAGATCGACTTCAAGTGGAACTCCGTCGTAACCGACGTGGGCGGCGACGGGACCGTCGACGTCGTCCACCTGCGCGACACGCGCACGGACGATGCGTCGGAGCTCGACATCGGCGGGCTGTTCGTCGCCATCGGCCACGACCCCAACACGAAGCTGTTCGAGGGCCAGGTCGACCTGGACGAGAACGGCTACGTGGTGCTCCCCCACGCCGGCTCGACGCTCACGTCGGTCGAGGGAGTGTTCGCGGCGGGCGATGTCGCCGACCACGTGTTCCGCCAGGCCGTGACCGCGGCCGGGACCGGTTGCATGGCCGCGATCGAGGCCGAGCGCTGGATCGAGGCCCGTCGCCACGCCGCCGCCCAGAGATGACCGATCCGGAATGGGCGGCGACACGGCGTGGTTTCACGTCGTAGATACACTCGACCGACCCTGGCCGAAAGGACCCCAGTGGGCGCCGACATCACGTACCTCTCCGACAACACCTTCGACGAGACGGTCGGGGGCGCAGACACGCCCGTGCTCGTCGACTTCTGGGCCGAGTGGTGTGGTCCCTGCAAGATGATCGCTCCGACGCTCGAGGAGATCGCTTCCGAGCACAAGGGCAAGCTGCGTATCGCCAAGCTCAACGTCGACGACAACCCGCAGACGGCCATGCGCTACAACGTGATGAGCATCCCGACACTGATGGTGTTCAACGAGGGCGAGCCTGTGAAGCGACTCGTCGGGGCCAAGGGCAAGGGTCAGCTCCTCCAGGATCTCGCCGAATTCATCTCGTGACGGCCCGACTTGTCGCCGTCGCAAGCTCCGGCTCAACCACTCTGGGTCACGGTCGCAGGCTCCCGCTCCTGCAACGGCAGTCGGCCGAGCCACTGCCGTTGCGGACGACGGTCGGCTGAGCCGCCGTCGCCGCGCAGAGGCCGCGGGACATGACCGCGGCGGCGCTCCAGCGGGGTGAGACGGGCGAGGCGGTCCGAGACCTTCAGCGGCGGCTCGCCGCGCTCGGCCTCGACTCGACGTCCGACGAACCGGGCGAGTTCGGTCCAGGCACCGAAGCCGCCGTGCGCGCGTTCCAGCAGCAGCGCGGCCTCGTCGTGGACGGGCTCTGTGGCCCGCAGACGTGGGCCACGCTCGTCGAGAGCGGCTTTTCGCTGGGCGATCGGACCCTGTACTTCCGCCAGCCGATGCTGCGCGGCGACGACGTCACCGAGCTCCAGCGTCAGCTGAACTCGCTCGGGTTCGACGCCGGCCGCGAGGACGGCATCCTCGGCGAGCAGACTGCCGGCGCGGTCGCCGAGTTCCAGCGCAACGTCGGTCTCGCGCCCGATGGCTTCTGCGGTTGGACCACCGTCGCGGCGCTGCGCCGAGTGGGCACGCTCGCGGCGGGTTCCGTCGCCAGCGTTCGCGAGCGGGAGATGCTGCGCCGCGGGCCCCACGGGCTCGGCGGCAAGCGCGTCTTCATCACCGCCGCGCCCGGCTTCGAAGCCTTGGGCGACGCGGTCTGCCGCGGCCTCGCCGAGGCCGGCGCCGGCGCCCTGTTGGACTCGGCCGGATCCGACGACAGCACCACGGCCGCCGCCGCCAATCAGTTCGGCGCCGCGATCTTCCTCGCGCTGCGTGCCGGCACGGGCGACGAAGGCTGCCTGTGCACGTACTTCTCGTCGGGGACGTTTCGCTCGGAGGCCGGCTTCCGCGTGGCCACCGCCGTCCAGGACGAGCTGCGTGGCGTTCTGCCGACCGCCCTGGACCCGTGCGGCAAGGCGTACGGCATCCTTCGCGAGACGCGCATGGCGGCGGTCGTGTGCGAGCTCGTCGATCAGGGCGACGTGACCGCGATGCGCAATGTCGTCGCGCGCGCCGGCGACGTCAGCCGCGCGATCGTGCGCGGCGTCGGCCGCGGCGTCGACGAGCCTCCCGACAGCTAGGGAGCGTTGCTCTCGTCGGAGCCGGTGAGCGCGCGAACGACTTCGGCCCGGGCCCGGTCGGCATCAACGCCGTGCTCCCGGAGCACGCGCCCGCCGATGCCATCCTGCTCGGCCACGACCGCCAGGAGGAGATGCTCGGTCCCGATGTAGTTGTGACCGAGCCGGAGCGCTTCACCCCGCGTGAGGTCCAGCACCCGCCGCGCCCGCGGCGTGAAGGGCAGGTCGGCCGGAACCGCGGCGTCCGGCGGTCGCGGCACCGCGGCTTCGATCACGGCTTGGCGCAACTGATCGGCCGGGATGCCCATCTCGGCGAGCACACGAACGGAGATGGCGGCGGGATCGGCCAGCACGCCGAGGAGCAGGTGCTCCGTGCCGACATAGTTGTGACCCATCTCGAGCGCCTCTTCGCGGGCGCGTGCCACGCTGGCGCGGGCTCGGCCCGTGTATCGCAGGAGGAGCTGATCGTCGGTGGGCGTGGTCGCGGCATCGCGGTCCACGAATCGTTGCTGCGCGCCCTGCTTCGTCACGCCGAGCGCGGCGCCGATCTCGGCCCAGGACCGGCCCGCGTGACGCGCCGCGTCGACGAAGTGCCCGAGCAACAAGTCCGCCTTGCTGGTGATCTCGCCCGACACCTCGGCGGCGGCCGCGACGCGCGTGAGCGCGTCCTGGTCGGCGCTGCGGTCGTTCACGGTCTGGATGAGCTCGGTCAGCGACGGGGCGGGTGCCATCGGTCAACTCTAAGTTGACGCCGCTGCAGGTTCAAGCATCGCCGGACGGCGCGTGCAAACCGCCGGTCAGCCGGTCTCGGCCCGTCGCTGGCGGTCGCCGGTCACGACCCGGTACAGCCGTTCGAGGTCCGCCAGGTCGGCGAAATCCACGGTGATCCTGCCCTGCTTGCCGCCGACCGTGATCTTCACGCGGGTCTCGAGGTAGTCGCCGAGCAGCTCCTCGAGCTCGAGCAGCCCCGGCGGGCGGAGCTGCCCCGGCGCCGCGCTCGGTGCGCGCTTCGCGTCGCCGACGTGCGCCCGGACGGCATCCTCCACCGCGCGTACCGACAGGCCTTCGTTGACGACGCGTCGCGCCAGCTGCTCCTGAAACGCGCGGTCGGGCGTCCCGAGCAGCGCGCGCGCGTGACCGCCCTTCAGCGTGTCGTCCTGGATCATCTTCTGGATCGCGGGCGGCAGCTGGAGGAGCCGCAGCGTGTTCGTGATCGCGACGCGGCTGCGTCCGACGCGCGCCGCCACCTGCTCGTGCGTGAGACGGAAGTCCTCGATGAGCTGCTGGTACGCGGCAGCTTCCTCGAGCGCGTTCAGGTCGGCGCGGTGCACGTTCTCGACGAGCGCGTGCTCGAGCGCCGACGCGTCGTCGGTGGTCTTGATCAGGGCCGGGATCGCCTGGAGGCCGGCGCGCCGGGCGGCGCGCCAGCGGCGTTCACCCGCGATCAGCTCGTAGCCGTCGTCGGCGGGGCGCACGAGCACGGGCTGGAGCACGCCGACCTCGCGAATGGAATCCGCGAGCGCGCTGAGCTGCTCCTCGCCGAAGTGCTCGCGCGGCTGGTACCGGTTGGGCCGAATGGTCGAAACTGGGAGTTCCTGGTAGCCGCCGGCGCCGAGGCCTTCGGCCGCGCCCGGCGGGATCAGGGCTCCGAGCCCCTTACCCAGACCGCCTTTTCGCGCCACGGCACACCTCTTTCGCCAGTTCCCGGTACGCCTTCGCGCCCCGGGAGGTGGAATCGAACACGATGATGGGTTGCCCGAACGACGGCGCCTCGGAGAGGCGGACGGTCCGGGGGACGACGGTCTCGTACACGCGCCGCCCGAAATGGGCGCGCACTTCATCGACCACCTGGTCGGCGAGCTTGGTGCGCCCGTCGTACATGGTCATGATGATCCCGCGCACGTCGAGGTTCGGATTCAGGTTGGCGCGCACGAGGCCGACGTTCCGGAGTAGCTGCCCGAGCCCCTCGAGCGCGTAGTACTCGCATTGGATCGGCACGATGACGCCGTCGGCGGCCGCCAGCCCGTTCACGGTGAGGAGGCCGAGGGAAGGGGGGCAGTCGATCAGGGCGATGTCGTAGTTGTCGCGGACCTCGTCGAGCGCTCGGCGCAGCTTGAGCTCCCGACTCATGGCCGGCACGAGCTCGATCTCGGCGCCGGCGAGGTCGATCGTCGCCGGCGCCACAAAGAGATTCTTGAGGCTCGTCGGCTCGATGCAGTCTTCGATGGCTGCGTTGTTCATGACCACGTCGTAGACCGACGAACTCAGGTCGCGGGCACTCAGGCCGAGCCCTGTCGTGGCGTTGCTCTGCGGATCGAGATCGACAACCAGGACGCGGAGACCCTCCTCCGCCAGCGCGGCGCCGAGATTGACGGCGGTCGTCGTCTTGCCGACGCCACCCTTCTGGTTGGCGATGGCAAGAACCGACGGCAGGAGCAGGGGGGTCGGATCCTCGGCGGCCCGGGCGAGCAGCTGGCGGGTCGGGGCGTCAGCGGATTCCAGCGGCGGGGGCTCGAATGCAGGCAGATCGACGCGGCGTTCGCCCTCGTTGGTGACCGCGGTCTCGACCTCCGCTTCGGCGTGCCGGCCACCGGTGCTCGCAGCAGCGGTGCCCTGGCGTAGCGACGCGAGCGCCTGCCGGCCGCGACGCTTCACTTCGTCGTCCACCCGGCCCATTACACCGGTCCCCTACTCGTTTACCCGTGCGCGCGTAGCGCCATGTTGGCCGAGGCCCCCGGCCCGGTCAAGGGTCGGGCTGGAATCCCTTTCGTTTCACGGGGAACACGCCGCGAATCGGACCATCGCCCGGCTGCGCGACCCCCGCCTCCCGTCCCGGGTGTTTCACGGGAAACCACCCCCGTTCGGATCTCGGTGCGGGGCTCATCACCACAGCGGCCGGTGTCCTGGAACTCCCACCGGCCGAGGCCAACGCGCCCCCGGTGGTCCCGCCGACGTCAGGACGGCGACTCTCCCTCCCTCGCTG
>WNFW01004003.1_pt1 | contig 10306 bp, 11 predicted proteins | sample 5400131 | NCBI WGS metagenome assembly WNFW01 (sample SAMN13153362, study PRJNA577476) | soil metagenome | isolation source: 20 cm soil or saprolite under grassland replicate 1 | place: USA:California | collected 2016-06-15
AGTTGCGTCCGCCGTTTTCACTGCAGTGATCTGCGAAGTCACGGTGCTTGCATCAAGCGGCGGCAGGCCAATTTGTCCCCGCCAGCGATTGACATTGTCGGGATCGCTTCCGCCTTCGCCAGCGAAAGTAACGACGGAAATGTCGATCTTATCGCCGTTTTCGGTCGATGCGCTGAAGCTGGCGTAACGCATCGAAGACGGCGGAACTTCTGTCCAACCTTCAGGTGTCTCCCATTTGATCTGCGGCGCACCAGCCTCCGATTGAGGCATCGCGGGGATTTGGACTGATCCGGTCTCGCTCTGGGCATTGCAAACCACCGCCACCCATTTTGTGAAGTCGTCCTTCTGCGCCTCCGTCAGATCAGCATTGCCACGCATTTTGAAAAACAGCGTCGAATCAGCGGTAGTCAGCATTGCAGCAACGATTCTACCATCTCTTGCTGGGTCGGCATTTTGCGGAAGTCCTGCAAGGTCAACAATAATGACGTCGCCCAAGGAAGTCTGCAGTCGTTGTGCAATCTGGCCGAGCTTCTGTTCAGTGATCGGTGGTTGACCAAGCTGATCAAGCCAGCGGTTCACGTTATCGAGAACATTTCCGGCGCCGGCGCCAAGACTTACAAATGAAATATCTGCGACCGCACCGTTATCGCCTTTGACAAGAAAACTCGCCTGTCGCATTTGCGAGAGCGGTTGTGGTTCCCAATTCGGCGGCGTTACTATCGCCGTCTCGGCGGCCGGCGCGAGACCGCCGGGCATCCGAGGCGCCGCCGTGTTCGTCGGCATGGCGTCTTGCTGCCGAGACGCCGATTCTTCCAGCGGCGCCTTGGAGACGCGATACACCTTGATCTCCGAGTTCTTTTCGCAACCCGTGAGCACAACCGCTAATAAAGCAGGACAAATTACGAGCAGGCTGCAAAATCGCGCCGACTCGAAAAATCCCCTCACGTTCATTCTCTCCCCTTTGAGAAAAGGGAGAGGCGAATTAACCGCGCCAGTCTTCATAACAAAAATTATTTCTGAGGTCCGCCGGTATGTCACTCTGTGTTGTTATCTCTCACCTCATGCCGCGGCGCACCAAAAAAAGTTCGCTTCACTCTTCGCTCAGAGATAATTTTGGCACGAGTGCCCATGCCCATACGATCGCCGCCACAATCCAGATCAGGCCGGCGTAACCAAGATGACTGTTCCGCTCCGGCAGAACGAAATCGGCGGCGACCCGAGTGACCATGGCGGTCACCAGCAGTGCGAGAGCAGCAATGAGAAAACGAAGTTTTTTCCGAAACAATCGCGATGGCAAGATCGAGGGAATTTGGCGGGGAAACGCCTGGACGCCAGCGGAAGTGATCGAGGAGATCAAGCGGCATAATGACTAGCGCTCACGTTTTCACGCTCGGCATCGAGGAGGAATTGCAGATTATTGACCCGGAAACGCGCGAGCTGCGGTCGCACATCCAACAAATTCTCGCCGACGGTAAGATCATTTTGAAGGAGGGGGTCAAGCCCGAGTTGCATCAATCAATGGTTGAACTGGGCACCGATATTTGCAGTGACGCGCGTGACGCCCGGCAACAGGTTCTCAATCTTCGTAGTGAACTGGCGAAACTGGCTGCGCAGCACGGGTTGAAAATCGCTTCCGCGGGAACCCACCCGTTTTCACATTGGATGGACCAGCTCATTACCGTGCACGAGCGCTACGCAACGATTGTCCAAGACATGCAGCAGGTTGCACGTGCGAGTCTCATCTTTGGCTTGCACGTGCACGTAACAATTCCCGATCGTGAGAAGGGGATCGACATTATGAACCAGGCGCGCTATTTCCTCCCGCACCTCTACGCGCTTTCGGTTAACTCGCCATTCTGGCTGGGTGAAAACACCGGCCTGAAAGCATATCGCCACATGATCTTCGAGCGCTTTCCGCGCACCGGCATTCCCGAGACGTTCGAAAGCCTCAGCGAGTATCAAGATTTCTTGAACCTGCTCATCTCAACCAAGTGCATCGATAACGCGAAGAAGATTTGGTGGGACGTCCGGTTGCATCCGTTTTTCAATACGATCGAGTTTCGCATTTGCGACGCTCAGACACGTGTGGACGATACTATTGCGCTGGCAGCGCTGATGCAGGCAATCGTCGCCAAGCTGCAAAAACTGCGCCGCGATAATGTGACTTTTCGCAGCTATCCAAGACGTTTGCTTGATGAAAATCGCTGGCGCGCGTCGCGCTATGGATTAGACGGTAAATTGATCGATTTCGGCCGACGCTGTGAAGTGAACGAGCGCGATCTCCTCCACGAAATGCTTGAGTTTGTTTCTACTGAAATCGATGAGCTCGGCAATCACGCAGAGATTGCGCATATCGAGCGGATCATGCTTGAAGGCACCGGTGCAGATCGGCAACTGATGGTGTGGGAACGCACGCAGGACATGAAGGCCGTGGTCGATCAAATCGTGGCGGAAACGTACGAAGGCCTGCCGCTCTGAAATCAGCAGCGAGATAGCTCAGCGCCGCATCGGAAACAACGAAGTGTAACTGGAAAGGCCGCGAACGTATTGCGCCCTCTCAAATGCGGTGGGGTCCGGACAATTCTGCTGACTCATGACACCCCTGAGCTCGCGCAGTGAGTTGTGCTGATGCTGCTCCAGCCAAACGTTCAGATCCATTTCGATTCGCTGGATGTGTGTGATGCCATGACGCATCAGCGCACTGCACAACATGGTGACATCGGCACCCGCCATCACCAGCTTGACCACATCATGCGCCTGATAAATACCAGTGGTCGCTGCGAGATTGGCCCGGATTTTTCCATGAAGAATTCCAATCCAATGCAACGCCAAGCGCATATCAGCGGGTACGCTAAGTGTGAAATTCGGTGTAACCTCCATTTTCTCCAAATCGATGTCGGGCTGATAGAATCGATTAAACAACACGAGGCCATCCACATCGAGCGTGTCCAAACTGGCCGCCATGTTTGCGAAACTGCTGAAGTACGGACTGAGTTTGACCGCGAGCGGGATCTTGGTCGCAGCTCGAACACTGCGGACGGTGTCGATATAAATGTCTTCGATCGTACTGCCGGTGACTTCGGATCGCGTGGGTATCTTGTAGATATTTAGTTCCAGCGCATCGGCGCCGGCTTCGGTGATTCGTCGCGCGTAGCTGATCCAACTTCCGAGCGTTGTGCAATTGAGGCTCGCTATGACCGGGATACCGACGTTGCGCTTGGCTTGTGCGATGTGCTCGAGATACATCGCGGGGTCGACGCGGAACTCCGGTGTGACGGCTTCGATTTGCTCTTCGAACAGCGAATGAAAAACCACTGCGGCAGCGCCCGCTTGTTCCATCGCACGGACATTGTCGATCTTCTCCGAGAGCGGCGAAGCGGATGGCACCAGAGGAGAACGGAGCGAGAGTCCGAGATAATTGGTCGTCAGATCCATCGGTCGTTCTTGTTGGTTACGAAGGAGATTACTGCGCACTGTCCCCTAATTCCAAGTCGCCGGCGCGGACTACGCATTTTTACGGAAAATATTTTCGAGTGAATTGCCATGCGTCTTTATTTTTGATAGCGACTGGTCGTTCCAATGAGTGAGACCGCCCAAGCATTTGCAAGTTCGCGAGAGAAAGACTCCGTGACGCGGCGCTCTTTTCTCGGCGTGCTGCTTGGCTTTGGGACGGTAGTGATGGGCGCGGCTCTTTCAGTGCCGCTCATTCGTTTCGCTCTGCACCCCCTGCTTGCGAAGACGACTGAAATCCGTTGGTCGGACGTGGGGAAAATCGACGAATTCGCGTCCCTTACTGTCCCGGCCAAACGGTTGATCAAAGTCGAGCAGCGCGATGCGTGGAGAAAAATTATTTCTGAGAAAGCAATTTACGTGCTGCCGCCGAAGAATGGGACTGTGCGGATTCTGTCACCGATTTGCCCACATCTTGGATGTTCGATTCCGTGGAACGAAGCAAAGCAGGAGTTCATCTGTCCGTGTCATGTGGCAGTCTTTGCAATGGACGGCGCCAAAATCTCTGGCCCCGCGCCGCGCTCAATGGATGATCTCGACAGCAAAGTCGAGGACGGAATGCTGAAGGTTCGTTACCAGTATTTCCGTCAGCTGATCCCGACCAAAGAAGCGCTCTCGTAACATCGACAATGCCAAACGGGACCGAGCCGGAACGCACTGAGCAGCCGCAGCGCGCCACCTTTCGACATCAATTGTATAAGTGGTTGGACGTTCGCGTCGGCATCGGCTCAATTCTGCACGAGGCGTTGGACGAACCAATTCCCGGCGGCGCGCGCTGGGCTTACGTGTTCGGCTCGGTTTTGTTGTTCCTTTTCATTTCCCAAACCATCACCGGGGTTGTCCTTGCGTTGTATTACGTGCCATCGGCCGCCAGCGCGCACACGACTGTTGCCTACATCGTGAAAGAAGTAACGGGCGGCTCGTTTCTGCGGAGCCTTCATGCCTACGGTTCGAGTGCGGTCGTCATCGTGGTGCTCCTTCATCTCACACAAACTTATGTTTATGGCGCGTACAAAGGTCGCCGAGAACTCCTCTGGATTTCCGGATGCATCCTGCTCGGCTTGATGCTGGCGATGGCGTTTACGGGATATCTGTTGCCGTGGGACCAAAAGGCTTACTTCGCTACGACTGTTGGGACGAACATGGCGTCGGACGTTCCTTTCATAGGGACATGGTTGAAACGCTTCATGCGCGGTGGCGACGAGATGGGCACGCTGACCGTGTCGCGATTTTTTGTCGCGCATGTCTTCATCCTTCCCGCGGTGCTGATCGCGTTTATTGCGACGCATGTTTATCTTTTTCGAAAAGCTGGCGCGGCGGGACCAACGACGGCAGACCCGATCAATCCAAAACTGCCGACTCAGCGGTTTTACCCTCGCCAGGTCGTAATGGACACGGTCGTGGCGCTGGTGATGATCTTGATTCTCGGATCACTCGCGCATTTTGCGCCAACCGAACTAGGGCCGAGAGCTAACCCGGCAGACACACAATACATCCCGCGGCCGGAGTGGTATTACTTGCCTATTTTTCAGTGGCTCAAGTACTGGCGCGGACCTTACACCATTATCGGGATCGTTGTCATTCCGGCAATCACCGCGGCGTTACTGGTTCTTGTTCCGTTCATTGATCGCCGCCTGGAGCGGCGACCGTGGCGCCGGCCAATCGCGGTAGGCGTTTTTGTTCTCATTCTCGGCGCGTTCGTCGTCATGGGGTTCATGAGCGTTCGCGATGATCGCCGCGACCCAAGTATTGCTACGCAGGTCGCGAAACAGCGCGACGAGGTTGAACAATTTATGCGCCAACCATTCGAACCAGAAGGGGCGGCCACCTCGCTATCTGCGCCTGTTGCCACAGTCGTCGACCCGCTCGTGGCGGCGGGAAAAAAAGTTTACGACAGCGAATCGTGCGACGCATGCCACGGCGAAAACGGCGTTGGCACCGCGGCCGGACCAAAACTCGCCGGCGCAATTGCACAGAAATCACCCGAGGAATTATCGAATCTTCTGCGACATCCGACGGCAAAGATGATCGAAGGGGAGATGAAACCAGTAGATATCAGCGACGAAGACCTGAAGGCGCTCGTCGCCTACATCAGAAGCTTAAATAAAGCGGCCGATTAACGGCGAATTTCATTTGCAGAGGTCAATTTGCCACGTGCCCTCTGCAAGGAACCGAACCATCACGTCACTGGTACGCGTGAACAGCTCGAATCGGATTATTTTTTCAGCGTGCGCACGTAGGCGACGAGTGCTTTGATCTCGTCGTCGGTAAGTTTACCAGCGAAGGCCTTCATTGTCGTTTTGCCGTTCTGCTTAACACCGTTTTTGATTGCATCGGTGGCTTTTGCGTCAGTGAAGGACGCTTGCTTTTTCGGATCCGTTAAGTCCATCGCACCTACCATTTTCCCCATTTTGGTATCCCCCTTGCCGGTAGGGCCGTGACATTGCACGCAGTTATTAGCCCAGTTTGCTTTTGCGTCCGCCGCGCGCACCGACAGCGGCACGGCGATCAGAACGCTGATAATAAGTATGATGGTCGTCTTCATGTTTGCCTTTCTGTACTACTGACAAGATTAGAATCGAACTTGGAGACCAGAATAAAGCGAATGCGCTATGTAATTGTTGTGACCGCCCGAGGTCACGTCACGGTAATTGTAATAGCCGTATCTCAGCAGCAGCCGCATCTGCTTGGTTAGCTGGCGTGTGAGAGTCGCTGAGGCAGTGTGCTCTGTTGCACCCAAGCCATAGATCATCGCAACGGCAGCATTCTTAAAGTGATCATTTGCGCAATAGAACGAGTAATCAGCGAGAAATTCAGTTTTGTCATCGATGATATAGCCAAACCCGCTGGTAACCGTCCAGTAATCGTTCCTAAAATTCACAACAGTCGCGCCGTGATCAGGAACCAATTCGATGTTGTTCGCGGGCGTGTCCGTTTGATTGAGAACGTAGGAAAAGTTTGCCTGCAGAAAAAAGCGGGCCAGCGGGTTCCACGTCAGCGATTCGCTGATCACATGCTTTTTGATTTCACCCGTCTGCTCTTCGTTCAGTAACTCGCCATCTGAAAATACTTCCCACTGCCCGTCAATGTCCGTGTGCACAAAGTCGTACCTCGTTACCAGAGCAAGCGTGCCCATACAGGTTGGGAGCTTCGGGCGGAATGTGATTCGAAAATTGAAGTCATCGATGTTCCAATCCTGGTTGATCAACCTTGGGAACTGCGCGGTTATGATATCTTCGTCGTACGACGCAATTCTGTGAAAGTACCGCCCCGACAGATTCAGTCTCATCGTCGGATACCAGTTGAAACCGATGGTGTATTTTTGCCCGAGTGAATTGGTATTTTTATCCAAGGGTTCTTCTGCCTCGTCTATCGTCTGAAACTCATTGACGTGGCCATACTCCTCTTCCCACTCGCCTTCGGCATAGAAAAGCCAATCCTTGATACCGGTGAAACGCAACTCCAGTCTCTGAGCGAAGAGGTCGTAATCTGCCGTCCTTGCGCCATTCGCCGGGATTGGAGGGCCGAAATGGAATCCGTTCCGCGGATTGGTCGGCGTAAACGGCGGGACATTTCGCACCGGTTCTTCGGCGAGAAAACTCGAATCGGCATCAAAGTTCTCGTGCGTATATCGGAACCCTGTCAAAATAACCAAGCTATCCAGCGGCATCCAAAACAGGTTGGCGTTAACGAGGTGTTCCTTGATCTGGGAAGTTCCGGCCAGATCGATGAAAGCATGGTCACGTTGACCAAGCGTCGGCACTGGCTCTCCGAATGCGGCGTCCCAATGCGTACCGAAAATCCGCGTGCCGGAGAGATCGTTTTGTAACGTCGTGTAAGAGTAGCCAGCCGTGAACCAGAGATTCTCGGTGATTCGAGTTTCAGTGATGGCATGGCCGCTGAACAGATCCACGTCGTCATTTTGCGTCTGAGTGACCTTCCGCTGCTGGCCCGGAGGCGCTACGACTGGCGGAAGCTGGCCGGCGTTACGTTCCATGTTCAACGAGTAATCGTTGTCATTGTGCTCGTAACGCATGCCGAGCAGGACGTCCGTATTGCCGAAGGTCTTCGAGATATCAAAAGAGAATATGTCGCGCGTTTCGTCGATGTCGCGGAATGACGGGATAATTTTGCGCGTTGAATTAAATGGAGGTAGCAGGCCGGTCAGGTTTGTATCGCCCCAAATAGTCGAATCTTTCTGGCCAAAGCGGAACTCATGCGAATAGCGGATCGTTATTTCCGGCCAATTTGGTACACGCAGACCAAGTTCAACCCACGCGTCGCCTCGATCGATATGCATCTCGGGAAACGGCGGCGAAAACCATGTCCCCGTATGTGGATCGGAAAGCGGCCCGGTGTGCGGGAAGAAGCCGCCGTTCCCATCGTACCAACTGCGAAATTCGGTGAAGCCGCCTTTGATGTAACCGAGCTTCGGCTTCGATAATTGCACTGTAATGTCGTAATCGTTGAAATCCCACAGGGCATGACCGTCGATTGAAAACAGGGCGTCCTTGTCAAAAGTCTGCTCGAAGTGAAGATCTTGGATACCGCCGTACGGTTGGTCGCCCGGCAACCTGTGTTCTTGTTCGAATTGGGCGCGATCACCGCTCGTTATTACCCCACCGATGCCCAGCTCGATCCAATTTTTGTACTCTTCGGTTTGTTCTTCGGTCGTCGTAACGGCCTTGCCATCGCTCTCACCGGCGCGCAGCCCAGTGGCGGCAAAAGTTCCCGCGCAAACCAGCACAAGGAATTTGCGAGGTGTACTTATCATAAAATCGATGTCAGTATCTAAGCAGCGGAGTCACATTAGAGCCGTGCGGTTCCTCGTGGCAGCCAGCCGACCAGCAGGTCCCCTGCTGCAGGAAACTGGAGTGGTCGATGTCTCCAATGAAGATATGCCCCGGCGTTCTTTGCTCCTGGAAATGACATTTCAGGCAAAGCGTCTGGTTTCGCTCGTTTAGCAGTCGCTGGTTAACGGAGCCGTGCGGCGAATGGCAGACCACACAGCCTTGACGCAATGCCTCATGCTCGTAAACAAACGGGCCGCGTTGCTGGGTGTGGCATTCAAAGCAGGTTTCGTTTCGGCTTAAGAAGGCAAGGCCGCCGGCTTTCAGTGTCTGCTGAATATTCGTGCCACCGCCTTTAATTGCGATTCCCTTATGCGGGTTGTGACAATCGGCACAGCTCATTTTGCCTTCGAGCACCGGATGGTGGTGAGGCAACTGGAACGCAGCGCGAACTTCCAAGTGACATTGGAAACAAGTCTCCGGCGACTTGCGTGGATTGACGATCGTGTGCGCCGCGCCGCCGCTCTTCACATGCAGACTCCCTGGTCCATGGCACGTCTCGCAACCAATGTTCTTCGCGTTTTCTCCCTTCGCCATTAACCGTGCATGCGTTGCAGTGCGAAAGTTGCGCGTGATATCTTCGTGGCAGGTCTTGCATTCTTCCGAGCCGACGAATTCCGCGCCCGGAATGCTTGGCGGCGCAAGAATTGTTCGGTTCGTCGTGCTGCAAGAAAGAAGAATGACGGCCAGCGCGGCTACTCCCCCGGCGCCCCACAGAATTTTCTCGCGCTTACCGTGGATCCATCGAGTTAGCCTCAAATGCCACACGGAAACGGAGTGTGGCCAAAAAGTCGACATGCCGACTACGCATTTTTACGGAAAAAATCCTAGGACTTCTTTCTCATTGGATGGGTCAGCTCTATATCGACTTGGCGATTTGCCCGCTAGTTTTTTGAACACACGATTAAATTGCGACAGCGATTGGAACCCAACGGCGAAAGCGATTTCGCTGATGCGCTGATTTGGGTTTCGCAGGAGCTCACACGCGTTTTTGAAGCGTATGCGCGCAATGTACTCCACGAAATTTACGCCCGTAACCTCCTTAAATTTTTCGCTCAGATGATTCGCGCTGATGTTGACTGCCTTCGCCACCTGCTTGAGCGAAAGTTCCTCGCCTGAATATTCTTCGATAAACTTTCGCGCTTTCCAGATCTCCACCGGTTCGGCTCGATGATTCGGAGTCGTTTCTTCTGGGACATACGTGAGCAGCATCTTAATCATTCCCAGAACCACTTAGTCGTCACCGGGCGCGCAGCGCTCTCCCTCCCTTGGCAATTCGTCATCTAATTTTGGCGCAATGGGTAAGTCAGATGTTTTTGCTTTGAGCAATTTCTGCAAAGCAAAAGCCAAGCGACGTGGAGCGTGTTGGCGGCGGCGACTCAAATTGAGCCAGCGAAAGGAACAGTTATGAAAACAACGATGAGTGAATGCCTGGCCAACTGGTACATTGGCGCGATCGGCGTGAAGCCGCCAGCCGACGATGCGCGTCACATCCCGATAACAGCCGAAGATGATCTTGATGGTAAGAAGGCGTACGGTTGCCGGTGCGACCGCTGGGGCCATCCGTGCCCAGATTGCGTTCAAGACTGCCTTGAAAAGCGGCAGCTCTGCGCACCGGCCGACGAGCTTGTTCTGTAAAACAAATGAGGTGAAAAAATGGAATACGTAATCGCATTCGGCGTAGTCGCGATGATGGCGCTCTATGTGCTGATCATTGCGGGATGCTTGAGAGAACCCGAGTGGCAGTAACTTTCGACAGCGAGTCGCGAATGGATATGATTGCCATTCGTGAAGCTTGGTAACAGGCAACTGGTCGAAAAACTTACCAGGTCGGCGATTTATCGCGATTACGTCCGTGCCTTTTCGGCGGCGACGGGATTGCCCATCGCGTTGCGCGGGATCGAACATTGGCAACCGGCGTTGCGCGGCGCAGCCAACGAGAATCC
>WNFW01004004.1_pt1 | contig 10306 bp, 6 predicted proteins | sample 5400131 | NCBI WGS metagenome assembly WNFW01 (sample SAMN13153362, study PRJNA577476) | soil metagenome | isolation source: 20 cm soil or saprolite under grassland replicate 1 | place: USA:California | collected 2016-06-15
CCAGTTTACGACATTCCACCACGCTTTAATGTAATCGGGCCGGCGGTTTTGATAATTCAAGTAATAGGCATGTTCCCAAACGTCTAGCCCGAGAAGCGGTGTATTTCCGTCCATGAGCGGACTGTCCTGGTTCGGGGTAGATATGATCTCAAGTTTTCCATTTTTGTTCTTAATCAACCACGCCCAACCGCTGCCGAAGCGACCCGTTCCAGCTGCAGCGAACTTCTCCTTAAATGCGTCGAAACTCCCGAACGCGGACTTGATATCATCGGCGAGTTTGCCTTTAGGTTCGCCGCCGGCATTGTGGCCCATGATCTTCCAAAAGAAGGAATGATTGGCGTGTCCGCCGCCATTATTTCGCACCGCTGTGCGAATATCTTCCGGGACAGCACTCAGGTCGCTGATCAAATCTTCGACCGATTTCTTTTCCAGATCGGCTTTGCCTTTGATCGCGTTATTGACGTTGGTAATGTAAGTCTGGTGATGCTTGGTGTGATGGATCTCCATCGTGCGCGCGTCGATGTGCGGCTCCAGAGCATCATAAGCATAGGGTAGTTTTGGTAATTCGTAAGCCATAATTTTGTACTGTTAGATCGGATCAAACCGAAGAACAGGATTTATTTTTTCCACGTCGCCGGTTGGAAGCCGCAGCGGGCGCGTTCAAGCTTCCGCGTGAGTTCATCCGATCTTGTGGCGGCGATTACCGCGAGGTATTCCTTGCCACGAGAGCGTCGTTAGGCTTATTCTCGTGAATAGTGTGAAAACAACGCGGATTCCGCTGTCTGGCGAAGCGGAAAGTCGCGATGAATTATTCGCTTCGACCCGTTGGACCATGGTGTTAGAAGCGGGCGATTCGGCGACGACTTCCGCTCACGCACTCGGTGCGCTGTCGGAATTGTGCCAAATCTATTGGCGCCCCTTGTACGCTTTCCTACGCAGACAAGCATATGGATCGGAGGATGCGCAAGATTTGACGCAAGGTTTTTTCGCCGACTTGATCGAGACTCGTGCCTACGCGCGCGCCGACCGCGAGAAGGGGCGGTTTCGTTCTTTTCTTCTCGGTGCACTGAAACATTTCATCGCGGACGCTCGTGATCGCGGACGGGCATTGAAACGCGGCGGCGCAATGATCCTGGTGAAGTTGGACGACAGGGCAATCGCCGAGACGGAGGCGCAAATTGCACGAGCAGCGAAATGGCAAGCCGACGACGTTTATGACCGCGAGTGGGCGGCGTCCCTTTTGCGGCAAGCACTGGATCGTCTTGCGCAAGAGTCCGCGCTGGCTGGCAAACCGGAGCTTTTTGGCTACCTAAAGCCGTATCTTTCGGTAGCGGAAGAGTCGACAATCCCATACGAAGAGATGGCGCGGCGAGCACATCGACCGGTCACGACCTTGCGGAGCGATGTAGCGCGATTGCGTAGGCGATATCGGGTAATTCTACGTGAAGAAGTGCGCGGCACGGTCCTCGAACCCACGGAGGTGGACGAGGAACTGCGGTACTTGTGTCACGTATTGGCCGCAGCTTAGCCAAACAATGCAAAGCCCTGCCCAGGAAATTTCGACCTGTCCGACCTGCGGCCGCGCGCTCGAGGAAACATCCGGTGGCGGACTCGGCTGCATGGTTTGTTTATTACGGGTTGGGATCGGTGGCGAAGACGATTTGGAGCAGTCTGCCTTAGGCAAATCAACCCCGAAGGCTTTCGGGGGCGATGAGCGCTTCGGAGGTTATGAGATCGAACGCCTTCCGGACGGAAGTCTTTACGAGCTTGGGCGCGGGGCGATGGCCGTGACCTATCGTGCCATTGACGCGGCGCTCCAGCGCAAGGTTGCGTTGAAGATTATTAAGATCGGCATTGCCCGGCGAAGCGCCGAGGCCCGCGAGCGTTTTATGCGCGAAGCCCGCGCGGCCGCCGGGCTGCGACACGAAAACATCGCGACCGTGTTCCAATTCGGAATTCGCGAGGATACGGGGCAATGCTTTTACGCGATGGAACTGGTCGAGGGCGAAACGCTCCAGGAACGTGTTCACCGCACGGGGCCGCTCAATGTCCGCAGCACCATCGACATCGCGGAGCAGGTCACGGCCGCATTAGCCGCCGCAGCAAAGCACGGATTAGTCCATCGCGATTTAAAGCCGGCAAATTTGATGCTCGTGACCGCGGACGAGCCGGAGGCGGTAGGGCGCGACCGCCGGGCGCTCCGTGAACGGACGGCGCAGCGCGCTGTCCCTACCGTAAAAATAATCGACTTCGGGCTGGCCAAGGCCCTGAATGCGCCGGTTGATCCGATGTCGCTGACCCGAGGCGGCTTCGTCGGTACACCGGCATTCGCCAGCCCGGAACAATTTGAGCATTCCGCGCTCGACGTGCGCTCCGACATTTACTCGCTGGGCGTGACGCTATGGTTCGCGCTCACTGGAAAAACGCTGTTTGGCGGCCATAGCGTGGAGGAAATTCGCCGCGCTCAACAATCAGTCGTGCTTCCCATAGAACAACTTAAAGCAGCGCGCGTTCCGCTTCGCCTAAGATCACTGCTTCAATCGATGCTCGCACGCGAACCGGCGGCCCGACCCGGCACACGTGAATTGGCCGCGCGCCTGCAACGTTGCTCTGCACAGGTAACCGATGCGCGCCGCACCCGCGTCGCTCTCGCAGCCGCGGTCCTCGCGATTCTCGGCATCTCTGCATTTTTCGTGTTTCCTTCGCTGCGCACCCATCCCGCTGTTGCCGGGTCAGTCTCGAATCCGACGGTCGCAGAGAAAAGCATCGCAGTGCTTCCCTTTGAAAACTTGAGTCGCGATCCGGACAACGCCTATTTTGCTGATGGGGTGCAGGATGAAATTCTGACCGACCTCGCCCGCATCGCCGACCTTAAGGTGATCGGCCGCACTTCGGTGATGCAATACAAGAGCAGGGTGGCGCGCAATCTGCGCAAGATCAGCCAGCAACTCGGCGTGGCGCACGTGGTGGAAGGAAGTGTTCAGCGCTCCGGCAATCGCGTGCGCGTCAACGCACAATTGGTCGATGCGCGCACCGACCGTCGTTTATGGGGGCAGATATATGACCGTGAGCTAGCGGACGTATTCGTGATTCAAAGTGACATCGCAAAGTCGATTGCCGGCGAGCTTGATGCGAAACTTTCGCCGAATGAAAAGAGCGCCATCGAACGTCCTCCGACGAGCGACATTAATGCCTACGATCTTTACAGTCGCGCCAAACTCATTCTTCTGACAAACTTTAGGAATGACGAGAGAGCGAAACTGCTCGAGGCAGCCGATCTGCTGAACCAGGCCGTCGCCCACGATCCATCATTTTTCGAAGTCTATTGCCAGCTCGCCCAAGCTCACGATCTGCTTTACTTCGATGGCCACGACCATACACCTGCACGTCTGGCATTAGCTGAAGCGGCCATCCGGGAAGCGTTTCGCCTCCGTCCGGACGCGGGTGAAGCGCATCTTGCGCGCGCGCTAAATCTTTATCGGGGATACCTCGATTATGACAGCGCTCTGGCTGAGCTAGAAGTTGCTGGCAAGACCCTGCCCAATAATCCGGAGGTATTTGCGTTGAAGGGTTACATCAAACGCCGCCAAGGCAAACAAGATGAGGCATTGCGGAACATGGAGCGCGCGATTGACCTCGACCCGCGCAACTTTCATACGCTACAGCAGATCGCGAGTAGTTACGAAGGTCTCCGGCGCTACGCTGAAGAAACATCCGTGCTGGAGCGCGCATTGGCCATCGAGCCGAACGATGTGAATACGAAAGTAGGCTTTGCGTCCGTTCAATTCCATTGGAAAGCCGATATCGGACCAATGCATCAAACAATCGATTCCATTCGAGCGACAAGTCCTGACGTCCTGCCGAACTACGCCTATGATTGGATGACCTGTGAACTGGCCGAGCGCGACTTCGCTGCGGCAAAGAATGCACTGAACACAATCGGCGATACGCCGCTAAGCGACTACTTGGTTCACCTAAATCGTCTGATAATGGAAGGCGTTATCGCTCGCATGACGAAAGACGATGCCAAGGCCCGCGCAGTATTCACCGCTGCGCGTACGGAGCAGGAGAAAACAGTTCAAGCTCAACCAAATCACGGCCCGTCGCTATGCGTCCTTGGTCTGATCGACGCCGCTCTTGGACGGAAAGAAGAAGCACTCCGCGAAGGCCGCCGCGCTGTCGAGCTTCTTCCCGCGGAAAAGGATGCAATCACTAGTCCTCTCATGATCAAATATCTGGCGATGATCGCTGCGTGGATTGGCGATAAGGACCTCGCCTGCGAACAATTGGCCATTGCAGTCCGTCCGCCGAGCAAAGTTAGCTACGGTGAATTGAAACTGCTGCCTTACTGGGATCCGCTGCGCGGCGACCCCCGCTTCGAAAAAATCGTCGCCTCCCTCGCGCCGAATGAAACAGAATAAACAGAAGGCAACGAAGATAACGAAGGTTTCTCTAGGATTGTAGGGCGTCTGGGTCAGACGCCAATTCTTTGGAGAAACGGAATCTTTGTTTCCTTCGCCTGCTGAGTTTGCCCGCGCGGCCGACGAAAGCCTTCCCCTCCCCAATCCGTGCCATCCGCGTAATCCGCGGTCAGTCCTTCGTCTTCCGACTGCTGACCTCTGACCTCCTTGGCCCCCGAAGACTCATCGAAGGCGGCTCGAAAAGTTTTCCGAACTTTTTTGCCACGCCGGGCAAAATTTCCCGAAGGAATGAGTAAACGGCCAGAAATGAAATCAAAGAAAGGCCAAAAGAATGAAAGGAAAAATTAGTCTATGAAAAATCGAAACCCAGTAATGAAGATCCGACGCTCGCTCCTCATGAGAACGACGAGCGCGATCGCAACGCTCATCGCGGCGGCGCTCGCCGGCGCGGTAACGCTAGAGGCGTCGGATGCCGCCGCAGGCGCGCAGGAGACGATTCAGGTCGCCGGCAGCGGGGTCGATCTCGCGAGCGAGGCAATCATCCACTCGGAGGAGCCCACCCCAACCGGCCTGATCAAGCGACTCACCGAAATGGTTGGACTCGAGGGGGACTTGAGCGGCTACGTTTTGTATCAGGCGACGCAGCAGTTTGACTTTGTCACCAACATGCTGGTCGTCACGGGGACGAACTTCTTCTCGGGAACGATCGTCGGATCCGATCCGGTCATCCTTCGCAGCGACGAATCGCGCTTCGAAGTCAACCTCGCGACCGGCGAAGAGACTGGAGAGGTGCACCTGACCCGCAGCAAGGATTCTCCCGACAGGGGCGCGTGGTACGACTGCGACCTCGCGGTGGCCGGAACCGGCGTGACGGCCGAGGGGAATCCCACGTTCGACTACAGCGGCGAGTGCACGCCGCGCGGCCATTAGCTGCGAACCCACGAATGTCTCCCGAAGGGCGCGCCGCAAGGGATCTTTTCTCACAAAAGGAAACGAAGGTAACAAAGCGTATTGCCAGCTCGTGGGATAGAATCTTCGTTTCGTTTGCCTCATCAGCTTTTCCGCCGCGGCGGGCGACAGCCTTCGGAGTTATCTTCTGTTCAGGACCTCCGCGCTCCGATGCGTGCTATCCGTGTAATCCGTGGTCAGTGCTCCGATCTCCGATCTCTGACTGCTGACGTCTCGAAAAGTTTTCTAATTTTTTCTGCCACACCGGGCAAAATTTTCCGAAGGAATGAGTAAACGGCCAGAAATGAATTCTCATGGTGAGAAATCAGAGAAGGCCAAAAGGAAATTAGGTTTATGATCCAGGATAACTGGCGATGGTGTAAGAAGTGCCAGGTGCTCGCGTTCGCTGGTAGCGCAACTTTGGGTCCCTGTCCCGCCGGCGGGGAGCACAACCACAGTGGCAGCGGGGATTATGCATTGGTCCTTAACGACCCCGCGGTGCCCGGCCAGGACAATTGGCGATGGTGTAGCAAATGTCAGGCGCTTTCGTTTGCTGGCAATCCGTCCCTGGGTAAATGCAAAGCCGGTGGGGTGCATAACCACACGGGCAGTGGCAACTATGTTCTATGGCGGGAACCAGACGGCACCGTTGGGCAGGACAACTGGCGATGGTGTAACAAGTGCCAGGTATTGGCCTTTACAGGTAGCTCCAATAGCGGCGCCTGTGGCGCGGGCGGAATGCATGACCACTCTGGCAGCGGCGACTACGTGCTAGCACACGTGACAGACTGCAACCCACTGCTTCAACAGATCAACTCTCTAAAACAGCACGCCACATCCCTGCAAAAACAGATCACGGATATTCAGTCGGAGCCCGGTTACACCCAGGGCCCGCATGACCCCCATCCGGGCAAGCCTGACCCCGAGTCGCTTGCAGAGGTGAAGGAACTGGAATCGCAGTTGGGGACGGTGAACAAGCAGGTGGCGATGAAGACAAGCGAATACGACGCGTGCCAAAGTGCCCACACTAAGGCAGTTCTGGACGTTGTGTGCGATAACACGCAATGCGTGTCGATCAGTGATGTTTACGCCAACATCGCGGCTAGGCTAAATGGCAAGGTGGTCGGCTATGCCTGCTCGGTCGGTCGCTCATTGACTTACAAAGCTCATGGCTATGCGCGCACTAGCGCCAACGCCCCTGCGCAAAATTTCCTATCGTCTACGAAAATGCCCGTGGCCAGCGTCAGCAAGGTAGTCACCGCGCTCGCCGCTATACGCGTTCTAGCCAAGCACGGGATCAGTCTTGATTCGCCTATCAGCGGGCACTTTCCCAGTGACTGGACGCTCGATCCGAGTGTGGCCGCTATCACGTTTCGTGAGCTGCTGTCGCACAGGAGCGGAATCAAGGCTTACGGCAACGTCCCGCAGGATTACGAGTCGGTTAAGGAATTCTTCACGCAAAAGGTCGATTTGACTAAGAATACCCAGTGCACCGGTCCGGAAGGCCCCAACCAACCCGCTCCCGCGGATCCGATCAATCCGAACCTAATGGATCCGAGTAACCCGAAGCTCAAAAAAAATTGCTACAGCAATTGGAACTTTGCCGTCTTCCGTATCCTTCTTCCGATGATCGACGGGTTCGTAGACGACTCCGCGAATCGTGCGGCGAAGCTGGCTGCAGCCTACGTGAAGCTCGTGCAGACCAATGTTTTCGAGCCGGTGGGCGCAATTGGCGTCGATTGCAAGCCGCCGACCAGCGGTCCCCAGAGCAGCGCCTACGCCTTCTCATATAAGTTCCCGGGCAGCAGCAGCGGACATGATTGGGGGGACGACACATTGATTGCGGGCGCAGCCGGCTGGTATCTATCAGTCGAAGACATCGCTGAGGTGCTGGCCAGCCTAAACAAAAATGACGGCCGGATACTAACGTCTGCGCAGCTTCAAGATATGCAGACGATGCCGCTCGGCTGGGATACACTGACCGATGCTACCGGTTACCGCTGGGTGCAGAAAAATGGCGGTTGGAGCGCAGCTGGTACCACGATCGGTAGCTCGATTGCCTTGTTCGGACCGGGCGTGCTAGGAGTGTTGTTCATCAACTCGGATAGGTCGGGACCCGGTCTTCAGAACAACTGGCAGTTGTGTACAAAATGCCAGGCGCTCGTCTTCGCGGGAAACCCGAGCTTTGGAAATTGTCCTGCGGGAGGGCTGCACACGGGAACCGGCAACTATCTCGTCCCTACAAACGCAAGTGGCATCATCGGCCAAGATAACTGGCGTTGGTGCAACAAATGCCAGGTACTCTCCTTCGCTGGCAGCCCATCGCTTGGTCCTTGTCCGGGAGGCGGGCAACATGACCACTCCGGTAGCGCTGACTACGTCCTACCCAAAAAGACTGCTGCTCTCCCTGAGTATAGCCAAGACAAGTGGAAGTGGTGCAAGAAGTGCCAAGTGCTCGCCTTTGCAGGTAGCTCTTCAGCAAGCGTATGCCGGGCCGGCGGGGCGCACGACTACACAGCTAGTGGTGACTATGTCCTAGAGTACGCAGTTGGCGCGGACACGATACTTCATGATGCCTACATGAAGGCATTGAAGCCGCACCCGTAAGTTCATAACTCGATTTGATGTAGTGGTAAGCCCAATGCGTTGGTATATCCGAAGACAACGAGACGTGGACATGCGGCCTCGACGACGCAAAGAGTTCCACTCATTGGTGCTACTCGCAGCCCAAAGCACGCCATCCGCGCCATCTGCGGTCAAAATCTCAGTTTCTAAAGTTCTTCGCCACGCCGGGCAGAATTTTCCGAAGGTACCCAACAAAGGGCCAGACTTGGCTTCTCAATAACGAGGAGCCGGAGAAGGCCAAAACAATGAAAGGAAAAATTAGAATATGAAACATCGAAACATCATGGTCCTCGTCGCCGCTTTCCTGGCCCTGGCTGCTACCCGCGCTGAAGCCTTCATCATAGTGAACTACGGACAGTCGATCGGCATCACCTTCGGCCAGACCGCCCGTCTCAATTTCGCTAACATCGGCGAAGTAAACGGAATAATCATTAACTACCGCATCATCGATGCGGACGGCGTTACACTCGCCCAATCCGAGCGGCCGCTTACCATTCCGCTCGGCAGGATCGTTTCGGTTGATCTTGACCGGGACACGCTCCCCAGGACTGATCCGAGGATCCAGATCCGGGCCGAATTTGAGGTGCCGACACGTGGCGATCTCTCCAACCTTCGCACCAGTTTGGAGGTATTCGACAATGCGACGGGTAAAACGACCGTGGGTTTTATAGAGCCACCCGACCCGGACTGATTGCCGAGCTAAAACAAAAAAGGAAAATTAAATTATGAAAAATCGAAAGACCAAATCCACAATAATACTCCTGGGCCTTGGCTTCTTTGCGCTTTGCTCCCCTGCATTGTCGCCAGGCGCCCAGGCGAAACAACCCTCAGAAGACCGCGGCAATGGCAACAGCGCAGCCGAGAACGTCGATGCGCTTAATTTAGGCACCAGCGGGTCGGACAACACGGCGCACGGCTGGTTTTCACTCTTTACCAATACCAGCGGTTCAACTAACACCGCTGACGGTTTCCAGGCGCTGTTTGGCAATACTACCGGCAACTTCAACAACGCCTTCGGTTCCGGTGCAACTGCGGTCGAACATCACCGGCGGCGCCAACATCAGCGGCTTCAACAACACCGCTTTGGGGGTAGGTGCAGGCCAGGGTATCACGACCGCGAACAACGTGATTGCTATTGGCTCTTCCGGTGCGAACGTGAGCAACACGGCTTGGGTCGCCAATATCTATGGCGTGACTACGCAAAGCGGCGCAACCGCGCCAGTCATTGTGTCCGACACCGGCCAGCTCGGCACGATCGCCTCTTCCGAGCGGTTCAAGAAGGACATTGCTCGCATGGAGAAGGCCAGTGAGGCAATCCTGTCACTCAGGCCGGTCACGTTCCAATATAAAAGCGACACCAAAGGGATTGCGCAATTTGGTTTGATTGCCGAAGAAGTGGCCGAGGTGAACCCCAACCTGGTCGTGCTCGATGAGAAAGGCGAAATCTACACCGTGCGCTACGAAGCGGTGAACGCAATGTTGCTCAATGAGTTCCTCAAAGAGCACCGCAAAATGCAGGAACAGGAAGCGACCATCGCCAAGCAGCAGAAGCAAATTGAAGCTCTCACGGCGGGTCTCCAGAAGGTGAGCGACCAGCTGGAGATGAGCAAACCGGTAGCGGGAGTAGTCGTCAATAATCCGTAAAAGCACCCAAGCCCCGCGATCACAGGATCAACGTAGCGGGGAAAAAGAAAGGAGGAACCATATGAGCCCACTGATTCTGGCTCGTGCGAAGTGATACTTCTACACGCGGCAGATCGGCAATAAGACCGTCTACGCGGACAAAGTCTTGTCTCTCAAATAATGGGCCGGACGGCGGGCTTACTATCGCTACTGACAACGTGGGGGGCCCACCGATACCGCGCACCGATCCTACACATTGCTGCGATAAAAGCTGGGCTGATGGCCCAGGCCGCCGCGATAATTCACATATGTCGCCAGAGCGAGCAGCGGAAAATTCTGTCGATACATGTCGTATTTCAAATAGAACACACCGGGAAATCCAGTACCGGTGGTTTGCGGCTCCTTCCATGATCCGTCGAATTGTTGCGAGCTCAGCAAGTAACGCAGGCCGCGCTGAATGCTTGGTCGATCAAGGTCGCCGCACGCGCAAATCCCCATTACCGCCCATGCTGTTTGGGACGCTGTACTCTCCCCGATGCCTTTAGTCGCGGGATTTTCGTACGTCGCGCAAGTTTCACCCCAGCCACCGTCATCGTTCTGGCAGCTCTCCAACCAATCGCGACCACGCAATATCCAGTCCTGCGTCATGTCCTGGCCGATCGCGCGCAGACCGCGCAGAACCTGCCATG
>WNFW01006753.1_pt1 | contig 10306 bp, 10 predicted proteins | sample 5400131 | NCBI WGS metagenome assembly WNFW01 (sample SAMN13153362, study PRJNA577476) | soil metagenome | isolation source: 20 cm soil or saprolite under grassland replicate 1 | place: USA:California | collected 2016-06-15
GCGCCACATTGCCCTCGGCCTCGCGCAGCAGCCGCTCGCGGATCATGCGGCTCGTCACCTTGTCGCCTTCGGTGCCGGCAAGCGGCGAATCGTTGACGCGGAACGCCATGGCGAGGGTGGGCGGATCGATCGGCTGCGCCGGCAGCGGATAGACCACTTCCGGCGCGCACAAGGTGTGCGATACGGTGGCCTTGGGCAGGCCGGCGACGGCGACGATGTCGCCGGCGGACGCCTCCTCGACGCCGGTGCGCTCGAGCCCGCGGAACGCCAGCACTTTGGAGACGCGGCCCTCCTCGACCAGGCTGCCGGCGCGATCCAGCACCTTGACGATCTGGTTGGGCCTGATCGAGCCCGAGCGAATGCGTCCGGTGACGATGCGGCCGAGATACGGGTTGGCTTCGAGGATCGTGCCGAGCATGCGCAGCGGCCCCTCCTCGATCGCCGGCGGTGCCACATGGCGCAGCACGAGATCGAACAGGGGCTGCATGTCCTGCCGGGGGCCGGCCGGATGCGCCGCCATCCAGCCTTGCTTGGCGGAGCCGTAGAGAATCGGAAAGTCGAGCTGCTCCTCGCTGGCATCGAGCGCGGCAAACAGGTCGAACACGTCGTTGACCACCGCGGTTGGCCGCGCGTCGTGCCGATCCACCTTGTTGATGGCCACGATCGGCTCAAGCCCGACTTTCAGGGCCTTCGACACCACGAACTTGGTCTGCGGCATCGGGCCTTCGGCGGCATCGACCAGGACGATCACGCCGTCGACCATGTTGAGAACGCGCTCGACCTCGCCGCCGAAATCGGCGTGTCCCGGCGTGTCGACGATATTGATGCGCGTGCCGTGCCAGAGGATCGAGGTCACCTTGGCCAGGATGGTGATGCCGCGCTCGCGCTCGAGCTCGTTGGAATCCATCGCGCGCTCGGCCACGCGCTGGTTCTCCCGGAACGCGCCGGATTGGTGCAGCAGCCGGTCGACCAGCGTGGTCTTGCCGTGATCGACGTGGGCGATGATGGCGACGTTGCGCAGCGACATGAAGGCTCCAAAAAAACCGGCCGCGGGTCCGTCTGGGACCCGCGGCGCTGTTGTTTACCTCCCCGCAAGGGGAGGTCGATCGCACGAAGTGCGATCGGGTGGGGTTCGATCGGTGTCACCCCACCCCGGCGCCTGTCGAACTCGGGTGTTCCCGAGTTCGACCAATCACAAAATTGGTCCAAGTCGGAAACATCCGACTTGGACGGCGCCGACCCTCCCCTTCGGGGAGGGATAGCTCACGCCGCGCGGCGGCCCCATGGGCCCAAGCGATAGCCTTTCGGCATCGCCTCGCCCACCAGCAGCATCTCGCCCAACGTCTCGGAGGTGATCAGCCCGACCAGCCTGCCGGCTGCGTCGATCACGCCCACGGCCGGCGCTGACTTGGTCTGGAGGATGCGGAAGGCCTCGTCGAGCGTTTGCCGGTAGCCGATGGTAGGAACCTGGGTGGTCATCGCTTCCGCGACGCGGGCGTCGGGCCCGAGCTGCTTGAGCGCGCGGATCATGTCGCCGCGGCCCAGCAGCCCGACCAGCCGGCCGCCGGAATCGACCACGGGGAATTCGCTCTGGTTGGTTCGCAGCAGGGTTTCGACCGCCTCGTCGATATGCGCCTCGGGAGCGAGCGTTACGAACTGCGTCACCATCGCCGAGCTGACCGGGACCCCGCGCGACATGGCGCGCAACGAGACGAGCCGCGCCTCGGATGCCGCGGCCAGATACACGAAGATCGCGATGAAGATCAGCATGGGATTGTACAGCAGCCCGAGAAAGCCCAGCCCGAACGCCACCCATTGGCCGATGGTGGCCGCAACTTCGGTGGCGCGCACAAAGCCGAGCCGAATCGCGAGCAGCGCGCGCAGCACCCGGCCGCCGTCCATCGGGAAGGCCGGGATCATGTTGAACGCGGCAAGGAACAGGTTCACCGCCGCCAGGCGATCGACCATGGAGATCCTGGCGCTCTCGACCGCCGCGAGGTGCCGGGCATCGAGGTTCGCCCCCGCGAACGCGACGAGACCGAACGCGATCGCGACGTTGATCAGCGGGCCGGCGATCGCGATCAAAAATTCTTCCTGGGGTTTTTCCGGGATCCGCTCGAGCCGCGCCACGCCGCCGATCGGCAGTAACGTGACGTCCGGCGTCGCGACGCCGAACACTCGGGCGGTAAAGATATGGCCGAACTCGTGCGCCAGCACGCAGGCGAACAGCAGCACCATGAACGCGGTGCTGTTCCATGCGGCCTGAGGCCCGCCCGACATGTAGCTCGCGACGAAGATCCAGACCAGGAACAGCAGGAACGTGACGTGGATGCGCACCGCCGTTCCGGCGATCGTGCCGATGTTCACCGACCAGCCCATGGGAAACCCTCGCGCTTCCGAGGTAACCGCCCCAAGGTATGTGCGGCCGAGCGGGTTCGCCACCTATCCCTCGCCCCGCGAAGCGGGGAGAGGGTGGCGAGGACCACAGGTCCGAGCCGGGTGAGGGGCATGTGGACGCGCGAGACTCGCCCCTCACCCGGCCTTCGCTTCGCTCAGGCCACCCTCTCCCCGTGAAGAACGGGGAGAGGGTTTTCAGCGCCCCAGCTTGCGCCGGCGCTGCGCCAGCGTGCGCAAGCGCAGCGCGTTGAGTCGGATGAACCCCTCCGCATCATGCTGGTCGTAGGCGGCACCGCCGTCCTCGAATGTCACCAGCTCCTGATCGTAGAGCGAATAGGGGCTCTCGCGGCCGACCACCGAGGCTTGGCCCTTGTAGAGCTTGAGCCGCACGCGGCCGGCCACGAACTCTTGGCTGAGATCGATCGCGGCCTGCAGCATTTCGCGCTCGGGCGCGAACCAGAAGCCGTCGTAAATCAGCTCGGCATAGCGCGGCATCAGCTCGTCCTTGAGGTGCGCCGCACCGCGATCGAGCGTGATCTGCTCGATGCCGCGATGGGCCGCGAGCAGGATGGCGCCGCCCGGCGTCTCGTACAGGCCGCGCGACTTCATGCCGACGTAGCGGTTCTCCACGAGATCGAGCCGGCCGATGCCGTGCTCGCGCCCGAGCTCGTTGAGATGCGCCAGCAGATTAGCCGGCGAGAGTTTCTCGTCGTCGACCGCGGTCGCATCGCCGCGCTCGAACGCGATCGTCACATAGGCGGGCCGGTCCGGCGCCTGCTCCGGATCCCGGGTCCGCGAATAGACGTAGTCCGGCGCCTCGGCCGAAGGGTCCTCCAGCACCTTGCCCTCCGAGGAGGTGTGCAACAGATTGGCGTCGACCGAGAACGGCGCCTCGCCGCGCCTGTCCTTGGGTATGGGGATCTGATGCTGCTCGGCGAACTCGATCAGCTTGGTCCGCGAAGTCAGGTCCCATTCGCGCCACGGCGCGATCACCTTGACGTCGGGGTTGAGCGCGTAATAGCCGAGCTCGAACCGGACCTGGTCGTTGCCCTTGCCGGTGGCGCCGTGCGCCACCGCGTCGGCGCCGATTTTTTCCGCGATCTCGATCTGTTTCTTGGCGATGAGCGGCCGCGCGATCGAGGTGCCGAGCAGGTATTGGCCCTCATAGAGGGCGTTGGCGCGGAACATCGGGAACACGTAGTCGCGCACGAATTCCTCGCGCAGGTCCTCGATGAAGATGTTGTGCGGCTTGATGCCGAGCAGCAGCGCCTTCTGCCGCGCCGGCTCGAGCTCCTCGCCCTGGCCGAGGTCGGCCGTGAACGTCACGACCTCGCAGCCGTAGGCGGTCTGCAGCCACTTGAGAATGATGGACGTGTCGAGCCCGCCCGAATAGGCGAGCACCACCTTGTTGACGCTGCCGCGCTTCATGACGAGGTCCGTGACGAAAAAACTTGGCTTGAGCCGCGCGGACTATAGGCGCAACGCCTTGCCGCGCAAGTTGGGTATCAGGTGTCGCCGGGACGCGGGCCGGCGCGCCGCGCGCGGGTGGAAACCCGCGTTACGAACCGCAGCAGCGCCGCGTGGGGCGGCATGAAGACGCGCTCGATCGCGCGCTCGAACGCGGCGTCGGAGATCGCCGTTCTTCGCCAGCGATACAGCGCGCCATGAACGATCCAGACGATCAGGAACGTGAACACGCCCGCGAACACCACGTCGGTGAAGAAATGCGCCCCGAACGCCATGCGCAGGACGCCGACGGCGGTCCCGAAGGCGATCGCCGCCGCATAGGCGAAGATCCGCACGGGCGGCGGCGCCAGCGCCGCCGGGGCGAGCGTCCAGAACGCGCCCGATGCCTCGCCGGCGATGAAGGAGCAATTGTGCCGGCACTCGCCGCGCGGATCCCACCACGGCACGAAACGGTCGGGGCCGTTGAACTCGCGCACGGCGATCGGCCGCGGGCGATTCCAATGCTCCTTCAGGGCGACATTGACCAGCAGTCCGGGGGCAAGCGCGAGGCTTGCGAGCAGCAACACGATGGCACGGCCACCCATCCGCAGGCGCGCGGTCGGCAGCACGCATTTGGCCGCGAGCGCCATGCCGGCCGGTACCGCCAGCGCCGCAACGATCCACATGCTCGCGTCGCGCAGATGCGCCGGCCAAGACAACTGGCCGAGCAGGACCTGATACAGGAGCGTGAATTGCCGAGTCTGAGGATCGAACAACAGTCCCGAAATTTTCAGATCGAGCCGCGGAAAAAATCCGAACACGAGGCCGGTCATTGCGCCGACAACGAGCGCGATCACGAGGCCGGTGCGGTTCATGCAGGTTTCCCTAGCGGAGGCGGTGCGGGATGGAAAGGGCCGTAGCCCGCATGGGGCCAAGCGTAATGCGGCGCCGGCCCTCCCGGATTGCGCTGCGCTCCATCCGGGCTACGGGCTATCGCACCAGCGCCTTGGAATGCGCCCGGTCCGCGCGCCAAGCCCCGGCCTTGCGGCCGGCCAGCGCCCAATAGACCAACCCGGCCGCGATGCCGGCGGCGGCGAAAACCTCCTGCTCGCGCCCGACCAACGGGTAGGCCGGCGAGCCGTCCACGGAGAAGTTCCATCCGTGAGCGGCCAACAAAGCCATCGCCGCCCCGAACCCCGCATAGAAGAGGAACGAGCGCAGCCGAAACCCCTCGGCAATGGCGATGAACAGCATGGCAGGGATCAGCGCATAGCCGGAGATCAGCACGGCGGAAAACGCCACCGCGAGGTCGAACCCGGCATGCGCGCCGGGCATCGGCGCCAGCTCATCGAATTCCGGCGGCAGCAGGCCGAGCGTGAGCACGAGCCCCGCGACGATGCTCGCGGCAAAGAACGCGAACAGGACCACGAACATGCGTGCAATCAGCGCCACGTCAGTCCGTCATCGCCATGGCGCGAAGCGCGAGCCGCTCGCGCGCCGAAAGCTTCTCGGTCGCGGTCTTGAGCTGCCCGCAGGCCGCCAGGATGTCGCGCCCGCGCGGCGTGCGCACCGGAGAAGCGTAGCCGGCATTGAACACGACCTCGGAGAAGCGCTCGATGCGATCCCAGTCGGAGCATTCGTAGCGGCTGCCGGGCCACGGGTTGAACGGGATCAGGTTGATCTTCGCCGGGATTCCGGCCAGCAGCCGGACCAGCGCCTTGGCATCGGCAAGCGAATCGTTCACGTCCTCGAGCATGACGTATTCGAACGTGATGCGCCTGGCGTTCGACAGGCCCGGATAGGCGCGGCAGGCGGCGAGCAGATCCCGGATCGGATATTTGCGATTGAGCGGCACCAGCACGTCGCGCAGCTCGTCGCGCACCGCATGCAGCGAGACCGCGAGCATCACGCCGATCTCGGTGCCGCATCGCGCGATGTTCGGCACCACGCCGGAGGTCGACAGCGTGATCCTGCGCTTGGAGATCGAGATCCCGTCGCCGTCGGCGACGATCAGCAGCGCGTCGCGCACCGCCTCGAAATTGTACAGCGGCTCGCCCATTCCCATCATCACCACATTGGAAACGAGCCGGCCGCCGTCGCTCGGCACCGACGCGCCTTCGGAAATCTTGGCGCCGGGCCAATCGCCGAGCCGGTCGCGCGCCAGCAGCACCTGGCCGACGATCTCGCCCGCGGTGAGATTGCGCACGAGGCGTTGCGTTCCGGTGTGGCAGAACGAGCAATTCAGCGTGCAGCCGACCTGGGTCGATAGGCACAAGGTGCCGCGGTCCGCCTCCGGGATGTAGACGCACTCGACCTCGTGGGGATTTTCGCCCGCGTGCTCGCCGGGAAGCCGCAACAGCCACTTGCGCGTACCGTCGACCGAGATCTGCTCGGCGGCGATCTGCGGCCGCGCCAGCGTGAAATTCGCAGCGAGGATCGCGCGCAGGTCCTTCGAGACGCTGGACATCGCCTCGAAATGCTGCGCGCCGCGGACGTAGAGCCAATGCCAGATCTGGGAGACTCGCATGTCGAGCTGGCGCTCCGGCACCCCGATCGAGCCGAGCGCTTGCGCGAGCGCCGGACGCGAGAGCCCGACCAGCGACGGCTTGGCGGGCGGCACATAACGCTCGAGCGGCGTCTTCTCCAAGAGAACGTCCGCCGCCGCTCGGCGCGCGGCAGGATCGGGTGCAAGCCGGGTAAGTGTCATCGCATGAATCTGGGTGCGCACGGGCGTTGGCGCGCGTCTTAGCACAAATGGCGCGCCCAGGCGCGCGAAGCAACATCCTTGCCTCCTCGTCCCGGGGCCCGAGCAACGCGAGGGAACCCGGAACGACGGCGAGGCGTGCCCTACCTGCACTCCTGCGCGGTGCGGTCGAGGGCCTGGGACAATCCCTTGAGCGAATAGCGGTCGACCGATTCCGTGCCGCGGCTGGAGGCGCCGCTCACGACGAGGTCGGTGCCCTTGCGCATGGTATCGACCAGCCGCGCCTCCTCGGCCGCATTCTTGATCCAGGCGCCGTCGCTCTGGGTGTACAGGGCGAACTTGGCGGGGCCGATCTCGACGGTCGCGTCGGTCGCGGGCTTGAACGCATAGCCGATGATGACCGAGACCTCGTTCCTGACGTTCTCGGCGGGCCGGGATGCGACGAAGAAAAACACCGGATCGCGCGGCTTGTTGGGCGGCTTGGTCTGCGCGCTGGCGGGCTTGGCGAGCGCGAAGCAAACCTTGCTGTTGCCGCTCTGGGCCGCATAGGCTCCCCATTGGCCGTATTGACCGAGCAGGGCCGGCTGCGCGCCCGCAACGGCGGCAGCCTCCGGCGCTCCTTTGGGCGTGGCGTGCCTGGCGGCAGGCTTCGCGGGCTTGGGCTTGGCAGGGGCAGCGGCCGGGTTCGGGGCGGCCGTCTGCTGGGCGCCGGCCACCGAGCTCAGTGCCAGCATGGCGGCGAGCGGCAGCGCGATCCGGTTCGGAGCCAAGGTGATCATCAGCCCTCGCAGTTCCCAAGAGGAATAGATGAGGTCCGCGCCGTCCGAACATCCTGCGAAACTTGGCCGAATCACGGCGGCACCCCGGCAAATGGGACGCATTCTTGCATTTCCGCGTCAACACGCTCGCGCGCGCCGCCTTCGCGCCGCGAGGGGCGCACCCTGGATCGCCGGCCGAGATGCTGCGATAAATCGCGCCGCAATCCTGCAGGCCAATAAGGCGCGCACCCGATGAAAGCCATCCTGTGTACCCGCTTCGGCGGCCCCGACGACCTCGAGCTCAAGGATTTACCCGATCCGGTCGCCGGTCCCGGCGAGGTTTTGGTCGCGGTCAAGGCCGCGGCGCTCAATTTCTTCGATACGCTGATCATCGCCGGCAAATACCAGCACAAGCCGCCGTTCCCGTTCTCGCCGGCGGCGGAATTCGCCGGCGTCGTCGAGAGCGTCGGGCCGGGCGTGACCGCGCTCAGCCGCGGGGATCGCGTGCTCGGCCACATCGGCGCGGGCGCGGCGCGCGAGCGGGTCGTCGCCAATCCCGAGCGGCTGATCAGGCTGCCGGACGGCCTCGATTTCGACCATGCCGCCGGACTGACCGTGACCTACGGCACGACGCTCCATGCGCTGAAAGATCGCGCGCAGCTCAAGCCCGGCGAAACCCTTGCCGTGCTCGGCGCCGCGGGCGGCACCGGGCTTGCCACCATCGAGCTTGGCAAGCTGATGGGCGCCCGGGTCATCGCCTGCGCGTCCTCGGCCGAAAAGCTCGCCTTCGCGCGCGAGCGGTCGGCGGGCCCTATGCGGAGCCGGCGGTTCGTGCGCTCGCCTGGAGCGGGCGGTTCCTGGTCATCGGTTTCGCGGCCGGCGAGATCCCGAAGATCCCGACCAATCTCGTGCTGCTGCGGAGCTCGGCGATCGTCGGGGTGTTCTGGGGCGCCTGGGCCGAAAGAAATCCGCAAGCCCACCGCGCCAACATGGCCGACATCGCCCGCTGGTGCGCCGAGGGCAAGCTCTCCGCGCATATCCATGCGGTCTATCCGCTGGAGAAGACCGCGGAGGCCATCAAGGCGCTGTCCGACCGCAAGGTGATGGGCAAGCTGCTGCTGCGGCCGTGAGACGATCTTAGGCCGCGAGCGGATAGGCGGCCTCGACCACGTAGGGGCCGCCGCCGACCGAGTTTTTCGACGAGAACAGCACGAACCGCGACACCGGGAACGGCGAGACCGGAACCGGTCCGCGCGCCGAGAGATAATCCGCCACCTGGTGACTCGAGGAATCGCGCAGCCGCGCCAAGGTGACGTGCGGCGTGAACTTGCGGCCTTCCGGCTCGAGCCCCATGCGTTGCATCAGCCGCTCGAGCTCGGCCTGGAGCTCGACCAAGGGCGCGACCGGCGCCGCGGCGGCGATCACCGCGCGCGGCCGGCGGCCGCCGAACGAAGCCAGGCGGTCGAAGCGCAGCTCGAACGCCGGCCGATCGACCTGATCGAGCAGCGAAGCGATCTCGTGGGCGAGCACGTCATCGACGTCGCCGATGAAGCGCAGCGTCAGGTGGTAGTTCTCCGGGTCGATCCAGCGCGCGCCCGGCAAGCCGCCCCGCAGCATGGAGAGCGAGAACGCGATCTCGCGGGGAATCTCCAGTGCGGTGAAAAGGCGGGGCATGTTCTCCTCCGAACCCAGGAGCTGGGTCGGGCGACCGGGGGCGGCGCAATGTGCAAAGATTTGCGGACGCGAGGCAAGGCTTCAAGAGCCGCGCGCCGTGCGTACCCGGGCGACCAGCTCCTCGACCTTGGGCAGCATCCTGGCGACGATCACGTCGACCCCGGCCGCGGTCGGATGCAGCCCGTCGGGCTGATTGAGCCCGCGCTCCGTCGCCACGCCGTCGAGGAAGAACGGATAAAAGACGACGCCGTATGTTGCAGCAAGCTCGGGAAATCCGGCGTCGAACGCCTCCACATAGACCGTGCCCAGGTTGCGGGGCGCGCGCATGCCGGCAAGCAGCACGGCGATGTGGCGTTCGTTGAGCCGCCGCAGGATTTTTTCGAGCGCGGCGCGCGTGAGCTTCGGATCGATGCCGCGCAGCGCGTCATTGGCGCCGAGCTCGAGGATCACCGCATCGGTGCCGTCCGGTACCGACCAGTCCAGCCGGGACGCGCCATCGGACGCCGTATCGCCGGACACGCCGGCATTGACCATTTCCACGGCAATGCCCTTTTGCCGTAAGGCTTGCGCGAGCTTGGCCGGAAACGTCTGTTCGGGTGCAAGGCCGAGGCCGGCGGTGAGCGAGTCGCCCAAGGCGACGATCTTGACCGGGCGCTCGGAGGCGCCGAGCGGCAGCGCGGCGATGAACGCTGCGCCGAGAATGGCCGCGGCCCAAGCGATCGTGAAGAGGGATGCCCCAGCAAATGTCTGGACCGCCCCGGGCCGTTTCCCATATGTGCGGGATCGGACGGGTTCTTCGAGCCGCTCAACTCGCGCACGGAAAGACCACATGGACGACACCTCGACGAGGGCGATGCCGGCGATCGCGCTTGCCGGCGTCAACCTCTCGCTCGGCCGGGGCGCGGCGCGCGTTCATATCCTCAAAGACCTCGACCTGGATATAGCAACGGGCGAAGCGGTCGGCCTCGTCGGCCCTTCGGGGTCGGGCAAATCGACGCTGCTCATGGTCATGGCCGGGCTGGAGCGACCGGATACGGGGCGTATTCTCGTCAACGGCCGCGATCTCGGCACGCTTGGCGAGGACGCGCTCGCGCGATACCGCGGCCGTCACATCGGCATCGTGTTCCAGTCCTTTCACCTGATTCCGACCATGACGGCGGTCGAGAACGTCGCGGTGGCGCTGGAACTCGCCGGCGTCGCGGACGCGTTCGATATCGCGGCACGCGAGCTCGACGCCGTCGGCCTGCGGGATCGCGCCTCCCATTACCCGGCCGAGCTTTCCGGGGGCGAGCAGCAGCGCGTTGCGCTCGCCCGCGCGCTGGCGCCC
>WNFW01004007.1_pt1 | contig 10304 bp, 9 predicted proteins | sample 5400131 | NCBI WGS metagenome assembly WNFW01 (sample SAMN13153362, study PRJNA577476) | soil metagenome | isolation source: 20 cm soil or saprolite under grassland replicate 1 | place: USA:California | collected 2016-06-15
TGCGCAGCGGCGTGACACGGAAAGCGAAACGATAGAACTCCTGGTTGAAGAGCGCGCCGCGACCGAAGTCGAGCGGCGCGCCGCTCCCCGTCCCGGGGCCGAGCTGCGGCACGCCGGCATTGGCGAACCCGTTCCCGCCGAGCAAGGGCCCCGAATGACAGCTGCCGCAGCGCGCTTTGTCGCTGAAGAAGAGCAGCGCCCCGCGCTTCTGCTCCGCGGTCAGGGCGGCGTCGTCGTGGGCCAGGTAGCGGTCGAACGGCGAGTCGAGCTTGGTGAGCGACTGGGTCTGGAACGCCGCGATGGCGGTGGCGGCGTGCTGGAAGCCCAGCGCGCTGGTCGGGGTGCCCGGAAATGCGGCGTTGAACAGTGACACGTACTCCGGGATGGCGAGCAGGCGGCGCATGATCGCCTGCCACACGCCGACGAAGGCCGTGTCGTCGAAGTCCGCCAGCTCGTTCGGATTCCCGAAGCGGTCGCGGTCCCCGCGGTTGCCGCGCATCTCCTCGCGGCTCATCACGGGGAACATCGCCTGCGCGGCGAGCGCGCTCGGCAGGCCGGGCGGGAGGGCGGCGCCGGCAGGTGTGTTGAAGAAGCCCGCTCCCACGCCGGACACGCGACCGTCCAGGAACAGGTAGAACGCGCCCAGCCCGGTGTTGAGTAGCGTCGGTGCGTTGCGCGGAACGAACTGCCGTCCGGGCCCGAGGGTCCGCGACGCTCCTGTTCCGGTCCCGCCTGTCCCGATCGAAATCGTGATGCCGTCGGTCGCGTGCGCCGCCATGGTGTGACACGTGGCGCAGGCAATGTCGCGGTTGCCGCTCAGGACCTTGTCGAACATGAGGGCCTGCCCGAGGGTGACGAGCGCGGGCGGCTGCGTGGGAGGCGCGGCGATCGGCACCACGCCATACTGTCCCCCGAGGCGCTGCCGCAATTCGGCGTCGAGAGACGGCGGCGGATCGCCAGGCGTCTTCCACCCCTCGCAGCCCGACGCGAGCACGAGCAATCCGAGATAGGTCGTTCGTACGAGTCGTGTCATGATCGTGCGCCTCCCGTGACGCGGCTCACTTCAGCGGGACGGATATGGAGACTTGATGGGTGACCACGTGAACGCCTTCGAGCGCCATCTGGGTCGCCGGGCCCGGGAACGCGAAGATGCCGTTCGGTCGTTGGTCGAGCGCCACGAAGCTCCCCGGGGCCTGCGGGATCATGCGATCCGTCCCGTGTGTCGCTAGCCCGCGGTAGCGCAGCTCGAGATCCGCGAAGCGGAAGCTCACGCCCCACGTCGGAGTCCATTCGAGCCACGATTCTTCGAGACGCTGCGACGTAGCGGCGACCAGGTCCTGCTGCGAGAGATTGTAATGAACTGCGCGAACCATCAGTCCGAGCTGGAGTGCGAGCGTCTTCTCGAGCCGGACGGGCAGCACGTCATGGCTCACCCCCATGCGGAAGACGGCGTTCGAGAAGCGGAAGTCGTTTTCGAATGCCGTGTCCGACGTCGTGCTCCAGGCCGGCTGATAGACGAGGTCCATCCCGAACAGCGACGAACCGTATGTGCGCGACACGCCGGCGCCGAGCTCGTAAGCATTGACGTGTCCCGGGTTGCGCGGAATGCTCAGCACGTCGTCGTTGGGAACGTTCGGTTGCGACACGCGATTCGCGGTCGCCAGCCAACCGATGCGCCAACCCCCCGCCAGCGGGTGCCCGTACTTGAGCTGCACGCCCCAGCGGTCGGTGACGTCGCGGTTGCGCTCGACCCGCGGAGTCTGAAGCAGCCGCTGGCTGCCCGGATCCCAGAACGTGTCCAGGAAGGTCACGTCGTGCGTCATGCGGAACCGGTTATGAACGACGATGGCGTCGAGCGACTGGCCGTTCAGCCATTCCTTCAGGAGCCCGAACCTCAGCTCGCTCGTTTCGCCGAACTGCTCGACCCGCGTGCTACCGGGGTAGAGCATGTCGACCCCGTCGATGGCCCGCAGCTTGGCCCAGCGGATGCTGGCGCCCAACGATAGCCCGGACCCCGGCAGCGTCGTCCCCAGCGTGGCGAACGCGAGCGCGTTGCCGTGGGTCTGCGCTTCGGGGCGCAGATCGGCCGCGCTCGGGGCGAGCTGGCCGCTTGTCTCAGCTAAGGGTTGCACGCCACCGTCGAACTTCGGGGTACGCCGTCCCGCATCGAGCTGCTGGACCGCCAGCGCCAGGCCGCCAAACCACGTCCGGGCGGCCGTGAACAGCGCGAGCGGCAATGTGCGGCCCGCGCCCGCGTCGTCCGAGACGCCGTAGAACGTCGGAGATCCGAGGAGATGGGCGGTGCGGAGTCTGGCGCCCGTCGCCGGGTTGACGAAGGGATCGTGCAACGTGTCCGCGAGGGCGATCGACACGCCGCCCATGGCGAGGCCGAGCGATGGGAAGATGTCGAACTGGTCTGCCGGAACGAGGGGAACGGTCTGAATCGGGATGACTTGCGCCGCGGCAATTTCGGCGGCGGTGAACATCGCAACGGAGAGAGAGACGACGCGGCTCGACATGCCACACCTCGCTCGGTCGGAGGGCCCTTGTACTCCCGATACCTCTCGAACCGAGCGCCGCGTCACAGGCCGCCGCGCGCGCCGCTGTGGCGCCCGCGCGACGGGCGTCTCAGCTGTGTGCCGTATTCACTCCCAGCAACGCATTGATCGGGCACACCCGCGTCCGGGCCGTCTGGAAGGCGCCGAGCGCCTGGAAGAAGAGAGCCACCTCCGCTAGATGGGCTTTCTATTATATGGTCGCTTCCTCACCCTTCCCCGGCATCATCTCCGTCACGCCGCAGGAAACGGTGCTGCGTGCCGCACAGTTGATGAACGAGCGCGGCATCGAGGGCCTCGTGGTGATCGCGGGCGGGCGTCTCGCGGGCATCTTCACCGAGCGGGACATTCTGCGGCGCGTGGTCGCGCAGCAACGCGATGCGGACGCGACCAAAGTCGCGGAGGTCATGACCGCCCCGGTGACCGCGTGCGCGCCGGAAACGTCCGTCGATGAGTGCGCCGCGATGATGACCGCCAAGCGCATTCGCCACAGCGCCCTCGGCTGGTAACGCACTATCCGGCAACGCTTTACTCGCAACGTAACAGCCATCGTTGTACGCCGTCCCCTCCGTTTCACATATTGGTGCCCCTCAAATGGCGACCAAGGTTTGGCTGTTTCGGATCGTGCATCAGGACACGGGCAAGCCCGCGCAGGGCGTGCCCGTGACCGTGCTCGATAAGGCCAGCAACGCCGAAGGCCATTGGGTGAGCGACGCGGACGGCGTCGTCGCGATCCCGCGGCGCGACACGCCGACGCTGCGGCTGCGGGTGGGCCTGCGGAGCGAGGATCCCATCGAGCTGACGACGACGACGTTGGGCGAGGAGCCGACGCCGCTGGCCGCGCCAAGCCAATTGCCGCCCACCGTCGGTCCTGCGGGGGAACGACCGCCCCGCGAGCTCCCGCGCGCCGCGACGCCGCCTCCCGGTGGAGCAGAGCAGCCCGAGGTGCCGGGCCATGTCTTGTACTTCCAGCGGCTCGTCGCGTTCGCTCCTGCCGCCGGCGCGCCGGTAGCGGACGTTTTGGGCGCGGCCAGCGACGGTCCCGGCGCCATGAGCTACGGGGCGCTGATCGAAGTGGAAGAGTACTGGCAGTCGCTGGGGGTGCTGTGGGGCGAGTTGCTGTACAGCGTGACCCTCACGCCCGGGGACGAGGCGAAGCTCGCGGTGCTGGACGATCGCTGGCGGCGCGAGGCGGACGGGCGCGAGCGTCCGCTGCAGATCCTCGCCCGGATGGTGGGCACGTCGATGCTCGGGGATCTGATCACCACGATCCGGCCGGAACTGCAGCTCGATCCCCGGACGCTCGCCGAGCCGGAGCTCGAGGCCGTGGCGGCCGAGACGGTCCAGATGATGCGTGACCGCACAGAGCGCATGAGTCACGCGCTGCGCCGCCGCCCGCTCGGCGTGGTGGATGCGCCGGCCGATGCGCCCGCGACGGGCGCGGTGCGCCACGTGCGCAATACCACGCGCGACCGCCTGGTGACCTTCCACTTCTTCGAGCCGCTCGAACGCTTCAAGGTGGTGGTGCGGAGCCCGCGCGCACGCCCCGTGCTCCTCGTCCCGTTCCGCCTGCCGAATGTCGCGACGCCCGACGTGGTGCGACGCTTCGGCTACCTGTTCCGCCGCACCCTGCTCGACCGCAGCCTGGTGCCCGACCTGGAGCGCATGCTCGCCGGTGACGAGGCGGGCTCTCCCTCCTCGGGCCCGCGTAGCCGGCTGCTCGAGCACCTCGAGGCAAACCTGCTGTACTACTCGACCGCGATCATCGCGGCGGGTGATTCCGCCGCGCGATACGTCGCGCTCTCCAAGCTGCGCGAGCCGGGCGGCCGACCCCTCACCGACGTCGTGGAGAACAGCGTGGTGGGCCGGGTCGGGAGCGCGATTGCCCTGCCGCTGCGCGACGCCCGCGAGCTGCCCGTCAAATGGCGCGACGCCTTCGTCGCGTATCAGGCGCATCCCCTGCGGGTGACGGATGGCTTCATCGTGACCATCCCGCATCCCGGCGTCTGGGTAAGCGCCCAGCCGCATGAGCCGATGCAGCAGCAGGCCGACACGCACGAGGCGGCCGGATGAGCGCGCGATGCAGGTTGCTGCTGGCGGGGGTTGCAGTGGCACTCGTGGCCGGCGCGTGCAAGACGACTCCTGTGACGCCCCAGACCGCCCGCGATAGCGCCGGTGGAGGTGGCGGCGGATCACGGGCCGCGGCCCGTGACAGTGCGCTCGAGCAGCGAGTCGCGCGGCTCGAGCTGCGGCTGGTGGAACGGGATGCGCAGCTGGAAGATCTCCAGGCCCGGCTCGACGAGGCGCGTCAGGAGGTCGTGCGCACCATGGCGAAGCTTCAGACGATCGCGAGTCGCGCGGAGGCTGCGTCCGCGATGGCCGAAGCGGAGATCGCCATACAGAGTCTGCGCGCCGCGCCGGGCGCGGAGGCCGAGGGCGGCGTGGACCTCGCGCAGGCGAGCGCACTACTCCAGCAGGCCAGTGCCGTATTCGGGAAACAGAACTACGGCGGCGCGCTGTACCTCGCGAACCAGGCCAAGAGCGTGGCGGGCATCGGTCGGAACCGGAGTGGGATCGCGGATCGAGCTCCACTCCGCCCCGGGGAAGTGGCCTTCGCCGTTCCGGTGAAACTGCAGGCCTCTAGCCGCGGCAACGTGCGCGACGGTCCCGGCGCGGGATTCAAGATCCTCTTCACGGTCGACCAGGGTGCCGATCTGCTCGGCTATTCGTACGTGGAGCAGTGGGTGCGGATTACCGCCGTCAGCGGCAGGGGCGGCTGGATGTTTCTCGGTCTCCTCGGGCGGCGTGAGCGGCGGGAGCGGGAGGCCAGCGACCGCTAGGGGGCAGGCGGGGCGCGCAGCACGCGGTCCCGGCCCTCGCGCTTCGCACGATACAGCGCCGCGTCCGCGCGGGCGAGCAGGGCCTCGGGCGTGTCGCCGTCCTCGGGAAACTGGGCTACGCCGAAGCTGACGCTGAGCTTCCCCTTCGTCTTGTCCTCGCGGGCAAGGTGGGAGCGGATACGGTGCGCCGTTTCGATCGCCCCGGCCGCCTCCGTCTCGGCCAGCAACACCACGAACTCCTCGCCCCCGTATCGCGCGGCAGTGTCCACGTCCCGGGTCGCTTCCCGGAAGATCGCCGCGACGCGCGCCAGCGCCTCATCGCCGGCCAGATGGCCGTAGGCGTCGTTGTACTCCTTGAAGTGATCGACGTCGCCCATCAGCACTGCGCAGGGGTGCGCGAGGCGACGCGAGCGGCGCACCTCGTTGGCGAGGGCTTCCATGAGATAACGCCGGTTATACAGACCCGTGAGATCGTCCGTGATCGACAGGCGCTCGAGCTCGCGCCGGCTCTCCTGCAGCCGCGCCACCATGTCGTTGAACACTTCGGTGACGTAGCGGAGCTCTCCCCCGCCTGCGACGGGCAACTGCACCTCGAGGTCTCCTCCGGCCACCCTGGCAGCGCCCCGCGTTAGGCGATCGAGCGGCCGCGTGATCAGTAGCGCCAGGAGGTAGGCGAGGAGGCCGACCACCACGAGCAGCGCCGCCAGGACCAGCGCGGTCACGTCCCGCAGGCGGGTCACCTGGCGATACGCGTCGGCCGCGGGCGTTTCCGCCAACACGGCCCAGTCGAGCTGCGGCACGCGCTTGAGGACGGCCACGACCTGGGTGCCGTCGACGCCACGCCCGGCCGCGGCGGCGCCTTCCCGCTCGAGCAGGCGGCGCACGATGGGGGCGTCGCCGGCAAGGCGCAGCAGATCCGTCGAGCCGGCAGGGGAGCCCACAATCTGCCGGCCCGCGGTCGTGACGAGATACACCTGACTCGCCTCGCCCCCGGCGAAGCGTCGCAACAGCCGATGCACCGCGCCCATGTCGAGCTTCACGGTCAGGGCGCCCAGGAATCGCCCACCGGTCTGGTAGATCGGCACGGCGAAGACGATCGCGCCCTTGACGAGGGCCGAGTCCCAGTACGCTTCACCCACGACGGCGTTGTCGCGGCGAATCGCGTTCGCCCAGCCGGCGGGCAGATGTACAGTGGTCGGTTGCGGCGCGGTGCTCGCCAGCTCCTGTCCACCCGGGCTCACCACGAGGAGCTCCTGATAGTCGGTGAAGCGCTCCTGCACCGCGCGGAGATAGTCGGTGAGCCGGCGGTGCGCGCGCTCGCCGCCCGCGCGGGGAAGTCGGTCGACATTCTCCGACACCTCGTACGAGCTCGCGAACACGCGCAGCTCGTACAGCCGCTCCTTGATCCACAGGTCCAGCTCGCGCGCGGTCTGCGCGCTCACACTCTGCAGCTCCCCCGTGATCTTGGCCGTGAGCGAGCGCCGGTTCTGTAGATAGGAGATCCAGCTCGTCGTGAAGGAGGGGATGAGCGTGGCGAGCAGCGCGAACACCAGCAGCTTGCCGCGAATCGTGTCGAGTCGCAGCGCCGGAAGGAACCGCGCGAAACCCCTAGAAGTTGGGCTCGTCTGCGGTGGGACCATAGACCGCGGGCACCGCGGCGTCGTTGAGGCGCAGATATACGGTGAGCTGGCCGCGATGGTGCGCCAGGTGATTGATCACGGTGCGCCGGTACACGGTGTACTTGGGGCTCGTGTCCACCGTCCGGCCGCCGACCTTGAACGCCCACGGCTGCTTGAACGTCGCATCGCTGGTCTTGGCGAGGGCGGCGCGCGCCGCCTTCACGTTGCGATCGAACAGTTCGAGAATCGGCTTCGCGCTGCCGAGCGCTTCGAATTTGGGCGGGGGCCCACCCGGCGGCATGATGTCGAGCTCGTCCGTGGTCAGCGCGTTCACGGCCCAGCCCGGGAGCTCGGCGAGCAGTGTCGCGAGCCGGCCGAGCGTCATGGACTTGGGGTGCGGCTTCCAGCCGGTCTTACCGTCAGGGACGCGCTCGAGCACGCGGCGCGTGGCCGCCATCTCGGCATCGAACTCGGGGATCAACCACTCGGCGAGCGACATGCGCTGCCTCCGTCAGAGGCGGTCGAAGGGCCTCCCGCAAGTCGCGAAGGTACTAGCCCGACGGAGGATCAGGCAAGACGCCGCTCACGCCAGGCGCGTATCGCCCGCGTGTGCTTCGGGTAATGACCGTAGGTGTCGAGCCGCAGCCGGCGGCGAAAGCGCGTTTGGCCGGCGAGCGCGGGCTCGGGCGCGGTTTCGAGGAGGGCGACGAGACGGCCGTGAACAAGGTCCCGCTGCCGCAGAACCTCGCCGAGCGAAAGATCCTTTCTCAGCTCCGTCATTCTCGCGTTGAAGGCGTCGATCCCGCCGTACGTGACCGAGTATCGCGGGGGCCGGCCGCCGGCCAGGATCACCGGCAGATGGGTCAACGCCTCCTCCTCCCACCAGGTGACGTGCGCGATGATGTCCTTGACCGACCAGGTGCCCGTGACGCCGGCCTTCAGAAGGTCCGGGTCCGACAGACCGGCATACGACTCGTGGAAGGCCTCCCACGCGCGGTGGAGTCGCTTCAGCAACGCTTCACGCGGCGTCATGAAAGATGACGCCTACGGTATGGCGTCGCCCGGACTGCAGGCGGCTCACGCCGTGCCGCAGCTTCACGCGATAGACACCTCGCGCGCCACGTACCGGGCGGTGATGCACTGCGAAGATCACTCCGTCCCCGCGGCGCAGGGGCACCACGTCGACCCGCGACTGCATCCGCGGACGCTGCTCGGTGAGCACGAACTCGCCGCCCGTAAAGTCGACGCCCGGCTCTGCCAGGAGGAAGGCGACCTGTAACGGGAAGACGTGCTCGCCATAGAGATCTTGATGCAGGCAGTTGTAGTCGCCCGTCGAATACCGGAGGAGCAGCGGCGTGGGTCGTGTCTGGCCGGCCCGGTGGCAGCGCTCGATGAACGCGGCATGTTCCTCGGGATACCGGACCGCGATCCCCATCGCCTCGTTCCACTTGTTCGCCTGCGGAGCGAGGCGCGCGTACAACGCGGTGCGCAGCTCGGCGAGGATGTCGGGTAACGGGTATCGGAAGTACTTGTATTCGCCGCGCCCGAACCCATGCCGCGCCATGACCACGTGACTGCGGAACCGGCTGTCGTCGTCGTACAGATCGGCGATCGCGCGGGACTCGTCCGCCGTGAGAACGCTCTCGATGCGCGCCGAGCCGCGATCGTCGAGCTCTGCGAACACGTCCGTCCAGGGAACCGTCTTCAGGTCCATGGTCTCAACATGTGAGGTTCACGCCGTGGCCGCTATCCGGTTTTGACGCGACATCGGCGGCGCGGTAGCGTTGTCGCTGACTCTCTCGGAGCGTGTCGCGTGAGCGGAAAACGGGCACCAACGTGGTATCGCTGGGATGAGGTCCCGCGCGAGGAGCTACACGAGCGGCTGTCGCGCCGCGTGATCACCGGCGACCAGGTGATGCTGGCGCATGTCTATCTCAAGAAGGGCTGCGTCGTCCCCAAGCATTCCCATCAGAATGAGCAGTTCACCTACATCCTGGAAGGCGCGTTGCGGTTCTTGGTCGGGGACGACGGCGCCGAGGAGATCGTCGTGCGCGCGGGCGAGGTGCTGCACCTGCCGGGCAACGTGCCGCACGAGGCCCATGCGCTGGAGGACACCCTCGATGTGGACATCTTCTACCCGCCGCGCGCGGACTGGCTCAACAAGACCGACGCCTACCTGAGGAAGAAGTAGCGTGTTTGCCCTCGCCGTCCTGCTCGCGACGCAGGCTCCAGTCGTCCTCACGCACGCCAACGTGATCGACGGCCGCTCGCCGAAGCCGATCGCAGATGTGACCCTGGTGCTGTCCGGGGGAAAGATCGCACGCATCACGCGGGGGCCGGTGACGCCTCCGGCGGACGCCATGGTCATCGACCTGCAAGGCCGGTTCGTGCTGCCGGGCCTGATCGATGCCCATACCCACATGAGCGACCGCGCCGCGGCGCGCCGCGCCCTCGAGTCGGGAGTCACGACGGTTCGGAGTGCGAGCACCGACTTTTTCCAGGACGTGGGCATGCGCGAGCTGGTGCGGGGTGGCGTCCTTCCGGGCCCGGAAGTCCTGGCGGCCGGCCTGTTCGTCACGCCCGACCTGGGTGACGACGTCCTCGCCGACCCGCGACTCGCGGAGCTGGCGGGCGGCGTCAATACACCCGACGCGCTCCGCCTGCTGGTGCGCGTGAACCTCGACCACGGCGTGGACGTGATCAAGACGCGCGCGACGGAGCGCGCCGGTGAGCCCGATCAGGACCCCCGCAAGCAGGTGTACACGGAGGCGCAGCTGCGGGTCATCGTGGAGGCCGCGGCGGCGAAGGGTATACCGGTGATGTGCCATGCCCACGGCGATGAAGGCGCCCGCGCGGCAGTACGCGCCGGCGTGCGGAGCATCGAGCACGGCACGTACCTTTCGGATTCGACGCTCGCCCTCATGAAACAGCGCGGCACGTACTTCGTCCCCACCTACTCGACCGTGGTGGACCTCGCGGAGCCGGGCGGCGACTACGACAACCCGACGCTCCGGATCCGCGGCCGGGCGATGCTGCCTTACATCCGCCGCGCGGTCCAGCACGCCCACCAGATGGGCGTCAAAATCGTCGCCGGCGGCGACACCCAATACGGGCCGGCGAGCGTAGTCCGCATCTCCCACGAAATCGCGCGGCTCGTCGAACTCGGGCTGACGCCGCTCGAGGCGATCCAGTCGGCCACGACTGTCGCGGCCGAGCTCCTCGGCATCGAGCGGCGTACCGGGTCGCTGCAGGAGGGCCTCGAGGCCGACCTGATCGTGATCGGCGGGAAC
>WNFW01004888.1_pt1 | contig 10302 bp, 8 predicted proteins | sample 5400131 | NCBI WGS metagenome assembly WNFW01 (sample SAMN13153362, study PRJNA577476) | soil metagenome | isolation source: 20 cm soil or saprolite under grassland replicate 1 | place: USA:California | collected 2016-06-15
CGGCCGTGGCCGGCCCCGACCCTGCACCGCTGGCGCTGGCGGCGGCCCAGCCGGAGACGGCCGCCGGGCCGGACGAGCCGCCGACCCCGGCGCTCGGCGCGGCCAGCCTGCTGCGCCAGGCCCCGCAACTGACCATCGGGATGGCCACCTACGACGACTTCGACGGTGTGTACTTCACCTTGCAGGCCCTGCGCCTGTACCACGACCTGACGGACACCGACCTGCTGGTGGTCGACAACTACGGCTGCGCGCACACCGCCGACCTGGTACGCGACTGGGCGGGCGGCCGCTACGTGCTCGCCACCGACGTCGTCGGTACCGCGGCGGCCAAGGACTTGGTCTTCCGCCACGCCGACGGGAATGCGGTCCTTTGCTGCGACTCGCACGTGCTGTTCGTCCCCGGCGCGATCGCCCGGCTCAGGCGGTTCCACCGCGAGCACCCAGACTGCGCCGACCTGCTGCAGGGCCCCCTGCTCTACGACGACGGCCGGCTCGTCTCGACGCACTTCGACCCCGTGTGGCGAGGGCAGATGTGGGGCACCTGGGCCACCGACCCGCGCGGCGTCGCCGGTGAGGGTGAGCCGTTCGAGATCCCCATGCAGGGCTTGGGCGCCTTCAGTTGCCGCACGGACGCGTGGCTGGGCTTCCACGCCGGTTTCCGCGGCTTCGGCGGCGAGGAGGGGTACCTGCACGAGAAGTACCGCCAGGCCGGCCGGCGCTGCCTGTGCCTGCCGTGGCTGCGCTGGATGCACCGCTTCGGCCGGCCGCGTGGACCGGCCTACCCGCTGACCGTCGAGGACAAGCTGCGCAACTACGTGCTCGGCCACGCCGAGCTGGGCCTGGACCTCGCCCCCGTGCTGGCGCACTTCCGGGAGTTCCTGCCCGCCGAGCGGGTAAGCGGCGTAGCGCGGGCTGCCCTGGCCGAGGCGGGTGCGCGGTGAGGGCCAGCGCGGTGCTGCCGACGTACAACCGGCCCCCGGACCAGCAATGGCTGGTGGACCCGGCGTCACCGTCGTCAACCTGCCCACCCGGTTCCGGTCCCTGGGCGAGAAGCGCAACGCGGCGCTCGGCCTGACCACCGGTCATGTCCTGTTCTGCTGGGACGACGACGACATCAGCCTGCCATCGCGCATGAGCGACTCGATCCGGGCGCTAGCCGACGCCGACTACTACTGCCCCAGCGTGTACTGGGTCGCCGACGCCACCGGGCTGCGCCAAGACGGCTGCGCCAGCCTGGCCCACGCGTCCAGCGCGTACACCCGTCGGGCCTTCGACGCCGTCGGCGGGTACCCGCACTTCAGCTTCGGCGAGGACACCACCTTCGACGAGGCGCTGCGCGCCGCACCTGGGATCGGCGTGGCCGACGACGCCGTGCCTCCGACCGAGCGCTGGTTCTACGTGTACCGCTGGGGTGTCAGCCCCACCCACCTGTCCAGCCGGGGACCGGATCAGGGCTGGTACCACCAGATTGGACGCCAGCCGGTGCAACCCGGCACGTTCGTGCTGCGGCCGCACTGGCGCGAGGACTACGTACGCCGTACCCGTACGGCACTGGACACCGGCCGCGCGGCGGCGAGACGAGGTGGGTCATGAGCATCATCGGAGCGATCGTCGGATTCGTCGTCGGCATCGTGCTGTACGTGGTCACCGCCGCTTTCCTGGGAATCTCGGTGGTGCTGTTCGGCGGCCTGTCGACCCTGTTGATGTCGGGGCTGATCACGCCGCTGCTGGGTGTGATGACGGTCGCCTCGTGGCTGGTCGCGGCGCTGTTCAGCCTGTTCATCCTGTACGCGATCGCCTACATCATCGCCACGTTGGGCCTGATGCCCGGGCTGGCCGGACTGCCCGCCGTGCCGCCCACACCGACCGCGCCCATCCCGCTGCCGGCGTCGCTAGTCGAGCTGTTCATGCGCGGCTTCGCGATCGGGCTGACCGCCGCAGTCAACTTCGGGATCTGGGCCCTGCTGCCGGTGGTCGGCTGGGTACTCGGGCTGCTGCTGGCCATCATCGGGCTGCTCGCCTCGATCCTGCCTGTCGCGCGCAACGTGGTGTACCAAGGGGTGCTGGGCTGGTCGAGCTGGCTGCGACCGATGTCCTGGTTCGCCACGGCGGTCGGGCTGCTCCTGTTCCTGATCAACCTGCCATTCGCGCTGGCCACGTTCGGACCACCGGCCGTCCGGTTCGACGTGCTGACCGCGACCGTCGAGACCACCGGGGGGGCGCCCATCGGAATCACCGGCTTCGGCGGCGGGTTCAACCTGGGCAACTTCACGTTCATCACGCCTGGGCCGCCAGCCGCCTTTCCGTTCGGGCCGCCCCCGGCTGGTGGCAGCCTGTCCTCGCACGAGACCGGCCACACCCTCAACGTGGCCGCGTTCGGCGGCCTGTACCAGTGGGTCAATGCCCTGGACGAGAACCCACCGGTAGCTCGTTTCTCCTTCGCGTACGGGGAACTGGCCGCCGAGAGCCACTTCCCGCGTGCCGGCCTCGCGCCCGGGCCCGGCGGGACGACGGTGGCTCTCGCGCACGTGCGGGTCTGGAGCTGAACCGCGTCACCGGCGGGTAGCCTTCACCCGAGCCGCGCCGGCGACGGCGGACTATCGCACGCCTGGTGCCGCCGAGGATCGCAGACCCGGAGGCGCAACGTCGACGAGTCGATCGGCCGACGGCCCGGATCGCTGATCCATTGCACCACTGGGCACAGGGTGGGCATGTTCCGCGCCCGCTATGCGAGCCCTGGTAAATACTCCCCTCCGTAGCGCCGAGTCGGCAATCGGTGTGTCGCTCCAGCTTCGCAGCAGAACTCTCCCAGAGCGCAGGCGCTACGGATCGCCACACAAGCTGGGAACCACCAGCGCCGGGAGGAGGGATCGCCACGCGCGCCAGTGGCCGCGCCTTGTCGCGCTGCGTTGATGCCCCTATGTCAAGCCGACGACAGAAGCGGTGCGGAGAGCGTCGATGATCAGGGGGTATAGCTCGCGGGCGAGGTAGCGCTGGAGCATGCGCATGATCTCCCGGCGGCTGTTGCCAGTGGCGGTGCGTTTGGCGACGAAGGCACGGGTGCGCGGGTCGGAGATGGTGCGGACGTGAGCGATGACCCACAGCGCGTTGTTGGCCGCGCGGTCGCCGCCGCGGTTGAGCCGGTGTCGGCTGGTCTTGCCGGACGAAGCCTCGACCGGGCTGGCGCCGCACAAGGCGCCCAGTGTCGCGTTTCCGCGCAGCCGGTCGGGGTTGGCCCCGGCGGTGACCAGGAGCTGGGCGGTGGTCACCGCGCCGACGCCGTGGCGGGCGAGCAGCTGGGGGCATGCATGGTGATCAGGGCTGCGATCTGGGCTTCGAGCTCGCGGGCTTCGGTGTCCAGGGCCAGCCACCGGCGGCCCAAGGCAGCCAGGGCGCGGCGCAAGCCATCGGCAGGTTCCAAAGTGGCGCATGCCCGCCCGAACCGCCTCTTGCGGCCATGCAGGCAGGCCCGCAGCTGGTCGTCGGCGTCGATGAGGAAGGCCTTGATCTGGTTGGAGGCTGGGTCCGGGCCTTGACCGCGCTGCGCCGGGTCAGCATCAGCAGCCGCAGGTCGCCGACGAAGCCACGGCGGTGCTTGGGGACCGCGGTCACCTCACCCGCCAGCAGGTTGAGGGCGGAGTTCTCGGCATCGACCGGGTCGCTCTTGCCCTTGCAGCGCCGCCGGGACCGGTCCGGGCAGTTGATCTCCCAGACCTGCAGCCCATCATCGGCCAGGAGCCTAGCCAGCCGGTATCCGTAGCTGCCGGTGCCTTCTACCCCCGCATCGGTGACCGGGCCGAGCCCGGCCAGCCATCCCGTCAGCTGGGCGTTCCCAGCGTCGGTGGTGGGGAACGCCCGCACCGCCAGCCGCCGCCCGAGCTGGTCTAGCACCACCGCGACGTGCACATCCTTGTGCGTATCGACCCCTACCACCAGGCCATCGGCCACCAGCGTCACAGACCCTCCCGGTCAGCCGTTGAAAGGAAACCACAGCAGCCTGGACAGGACACTCACGACGCGCGAGCAGGCAACGCCCCTATCGGGTCACTCGGCCATGCGGAGGCAGGTGCCGGTACGGGCCGACAGATCAACGCGAAGGCACTTGGCCAACCGAATTACGATTCAGGCCCTGACCGCCAGGCCACTCCTCAGCCCGCGGCCACTGGCACCTACCGCCACCAATACTGGCCTGAGTGCCTAATAAAGCCGTATCTAGAACAAGACGCGTCGACGCTGCGCGCCGCCGCAGGCCGGCACCAGCGCCGGCCTCTGGCCTTGGGAGGTCCGGCCGACGCGCGCCTGCCCCAGCCAGTAGCCCGCGCAAGATCAATCAGGCTCATCCGGCCACCCAACGCGGGCGCTGGGCAGTGCCGTCTTCCTCGGCGACTCGATTGTCCCCGCTCCCGGCCGCCGCGTCGAGGTCGCTCCCTGCAGTCGCGTCGCAGGCGATCGGCTTCGCCGAACCTCGACCCGCCGCCCACTCGCACGGGGTTCGGCGTCTATCCTGACTTGTGACAAGTTAGTGCGCACCTGATCGGGCTCGTGGATGCGGTCGAGGGCCTGGTGCAGGTCGTTGGGGAGCGGGTCGGGCGGCTAGATCGCATCCCATCGGCATTGGTCCATTGCAGCCGCGATGATGTCGATGAAGGCCTTGTCCTGGGGAATCATCAGCTCGTCGACCCGGCTGACGGGCGCCCAGCCGTGCGAGTTGGACAAGATCATTCCCTGGTAGCTGGCAAGGTCGTGCACGCAGACTGGCGCCTCGGCTTGCGGGATGCCGGCGGCGGTGAGCTGGCGCCGCAGGAGGAGCATCGTGATGCCCTGCAGCTTCGGTGCGTCGGGCCACATCACCGTGCCATCCCGCCAGAACCCCACGTTGGTAATGGTGCCCTCCGAGATCCTGCCCTGCTCGTCCACCAGCAGACCCTCGTCAAAGCCTTCGGCCAGCGCGGCCTCGCGGAACCGGCCCTGGCCCCAGCTGCCGACGTGCTTGAGGCGGGCGAGCGGCCGCTGAAAATGCAGGGATTTCATCGTGTGCGGACGCCGCGGCATGTCCTGCGGCTCGCGAACGGTGACGATCAGCCCGGCCCAGTAGCCGTAGACGCGGACGCTGGCGTCTGGCTGGCCGCCCAGAGCATGCCGGATGCGGGCGCGGACCTCCTCGCCGCCGAGCGCCCGCCCGTACACTTCACGGTGCGCCGCCTCCAGCCGGGCCAGGTGCAAGTCCAGACCGCGCGTCCGGCCACCGCGCACCTGCATCGCCGTGAAATGGCCCCACCCTTCATGTTCCAGAAGGGACACGGCCGCCTCGTCGGCTTCATGGCCGTTGACCTCGATCCTGACGTAATCGCTGAGCATGCGGCCCCTCCCTTCCGCCGGTTGCGCCCTCGCGCCGGAGGCAGTCTTCACTGCCCGCGGTAGGGAGGCACCCCGCCACTCTACGGCCCCAGGCTTAGTGCGCACTTTCACTCCACGCAAGCGACGAAACCGCAGGTCAGCGAGCCGCCGCCACCCCGGGCGCCTACGAGTGTCACAAGTCAGGATTGTCCCCGCTCCCGGCCGCCGCGTCGAGGTCGCTCCCTGCAGTCGCGTCGCAGGCGATCGGCTTCGCCGAACCTCGACCCGCCGCCCACTCGCACGGGGTTCGGCGTCTATCGAGGAAGGCGGGGCAGACCAGGACCCGCAACGCACCGGCCTCCGTGATTTTCACGTTATGTGAGCCAGAGCCAGTTCGGTGATACGCCGGTGATGAGCAGGTAAGAGCGCGGGCACGGCCCTCGCGGTCAGTTGGTCTTCAGTAGTCTCCAGAGTGCAACCGTGATGGGAGCCGACGCTGTCGGCACATCACAGGCGAGTCCTTCGCTGTGGTATCCAACCACGCGAATCGCGTTGTCGCGCTCTTCGAGCGACGCGGTGTAGAAATGGTCGCCCTTGCCGTTCAACAGGCGATAGAACGGCGCACGACCCGCAGCCGACGGCTCCCAGACGTAACACTGAATGCCTTCGAATGCGTATCCAACTCCTGTGGCGTAGTCGCGTTCCGGTCCCGAAGTCGTATAGAAGTGATCGTGAGTCGTGGCATTAAAGAGCCGGAACAAGGGAACTGTATCGCCGGTCTGATCGCGACGCACGTAGCCGGTAATGCCTTCGTCGACATATCCAATCGTGGTAATGGCGTTTTGTCGCTCGCCAGCGTCGGTCGTGTAGAAGTGATCGCCCGAGGGATGCGCGAGGCGATAAAGAGGCACGGTGTTCGGGCTCGGAAACCGCGCGGCGGCCGCCGCCGTTTCGACCAGGCAAGCGATTCCTTCGGCCTGATAGCCGATGTTAGAAATTGCGAGATCCCGTTCGGCGAGGTCGGTCGTGTAGAAGTGATCACCACTGCCGCTGAAGTACTGCCTGTAAAGCGGCACGAGGTCGCTCGACGCCGGTGGATAGACATAGCAGGCAATGCCTTGATCACTGTACCCGAAATTCGCGATCGCATTGTCACGCTCCGGTTCGCTCACGGTGTAGAAGTGATCGCCGCTGGCGTTCAGTAGATGAAACAGCGGTACGCTGAAAGAATGCTGGGAATCTGGAAATACCCGCGCCGCGATGCCTTCGTTGCGATATCCGTTGCGCGCGACGGCGTCGGCCTGTTCGGCGTAATACGTCGTGTACATATGATCGCCGATCCCTACGGACGACACGGACGGCCATTCGAGTGGAGCGACATTGGGCGTCCATGGATGCCGCTCCCATTCCGCCCACCACCGCAATGGGTCGCTCCATTCGCGCTCGCGTGGCGGCATCGAAGCACCGGTATTGAGGCGTTCGTCGATCAATATCTTTACTCGCATTTTGAGCCGCCGGATCTCGTCTATGAGTCCAGCCGGCGGCGCCGTGCTGTGAACCTGCAGATCGGGTGGAATGTTTCGGTGGTGATACCATGCTTCGAGGCGTGAAATTCCATAGCGCAACGCGGTGATCTCGTCCGCGATCTGCTTCGCGCGCCAAGTATCGGGCCGGGGTTGAAGCGAGTCTTCCGCGCACATGTATCCATATGCCATGCGAATGCGCACGAATGCAGGATAGATCGTGTACGCCTCGTGAATATCGATGCGAGGTTGTACAACCTTCACTTCGGCAGGCGCCCAATCTCCGAAACGAAACGCGTCGCTGTATCCGATTTCGTTGACGGCGATTTCCATGAGCGAGCGCATAGCGATGTCAAGCATTCCGCCGCCGCGCACATCCGGTCTTGGATCGAGATCGCGTTTCGATGCGTGTACCGCGTAGATGGTTCGCGCACCAAGCTGAGCGGCGACCTCGATCGGAAGTACCTCTCGTATCCCGCCATCGACATACAGGTCATCTTTTATCGTGATGGCGCGAAAGAATACGGGAATCGCTGCGGACGCTAGCATGGCCTGGAGCAGGCTGACATTCGCGATTTCGAATCCGGTCTCCTGATCGTAGCACGGCGTGAACCCGTCGCGCTCGACCATACGTCCAGTCTCCGTGACATAGCGCAGTTCGCCGTTGCCGAGGCCCACCATAGCCATGCGGAGGCGGTTTCCTACCGCGGCCCAGGCGTCGACACGGGCGGGTACGAGACTGGCGCGGGCCTTCTCGAGAATTGGCTCAAGGTTATAGATGGATTGGTGATGCAGAAACGCTGCAGCCTTGTCCGCATCGATGCCGATGCCAATCAGCGAGATGGGTCCGAGCAGGCCGATAGTCGTGGCGAGTGCTGATACCGTTGGCGGGAGGGAAAGATAGATGCCAAAGCTGCCTCCTTCGATGGGTCCGAGAGGCACCATATGCGAGATGAGAGCCTGGTAGTGAACGCTGTCTGCAAGCGCAGGAAAAGTGCGCTTGGGCGTTTCCGCGAACGACTGGAGCACGGGATAGAGGAGTTCGTCCGCGAGTTCCTCCATGGTCCACGCCTCGCGCCGATACATGTCTTCGTTGCGCATGAGACCGAGCCAGACTTTCTCAAGGCCCTCGAGACCCTGATCGGCCGCGCCTTCACCTTCGGCGAGCTTGAGTCCGTTCACCGAGCCGACCGAGGTCGTCGAAAGGATATCCGGGCGCACGCCAATGTCGTAGAGAAATCGGAGCACGCCGACCTCGAAATCACCGTTCGCTCCTCCGCCCGACAATGCGATCGCGGTAGTCATCGTCTCGCTCCTTATGGTGAATCGCCATCCCGATCCGCTGCGCCGTTGCCACGGCTGCCCCCAACGCGCCCGTTACGGCGTGGCGCGAGGGTCCACCAGTTCGGATGATTCCCCGGATTGCACTGCGCGACTACATCGAACGTGAAGACCTGCGGGTCATAAGGCTGTGCCCATCGCGTGCGACCCGGCGATCAGTCGGGAATCGTTATTGTCGCACCGGCACCTTCTCACAGCTCTCTCACAGGCTGGCCAGACAGCACCGGACGCAGGCACACAGCGTGGACGTCCGGCGGATCCTGACCTGCTGTTCCGGACTGTGACGTACTGGCCGGACGGATGGCATTGATCTACGGATCTGGGAGTGTCGTTCCCGGCGGTTGTGGTGGACTGCCGCCAGGATCGGATCGGCGGGCTGGGTGACTCGCTACGGATCTGGCCGCCGTGGGCGTGCCCTTCATCTGACCTGTCCCCAGGTCGTCGGCCCGGCCTTGGCCTACCGCGTTGACCTGATCAGAAGCCTGTCCGCCGATGGCGTGACCCATCACAGATATGCCGCCCGGTGACTCCACACAGGCCGGTCCGACGTCGGCCCCACCCTGGAAGGAGACAGGCCGCATGACCATGCTGGCAGAGATAACAGACGCCGTCATCGGGACCGGCACCCACCGCGACAGCCATGAGGTGGAGATCGCCGATCCGGCCGGCAAGCCGATCGCGACGCTGCGGATCGGCAACGACAACGCCTGGTTCGGGTAGCTGCTAGAGGCCATTGCGACGGTGGCGCCCGGGCCGCGCGTAGCGGTCTTGCTGGAGGCAGCCGCAGCTATGGGATCGGGCTGGCGCGGGCGCTGACCGCCGCTGGGCTGCTGGTGATCGAGTGCGAGCAGCCCCCAGGAGCGCACCTTGTTCTCGATCACCCCGGAAAACCCACGCTCAGGTCACCCACAGCGCCTCGACAACGACATCGACGGCGGCAACATCGGCTCCTGGGCGCACCGCGTGACCTGGCAGCCAGATACACCCTGGGGTGGCGCCCGCTGCCACTAGCCAGAACCGAGCAGCCGATAGCATACAGAGCGCCCGATCTGGAGCACCGCTCGAGATCGACGGCCATACGTCGTAACAAGCGCCGAACGGCGGGAATGCGCGGCGCGAGCAGGGTGGCTGGCTACGGTTTGCACCCGCAGGTAGCTCATGCGAGGTGGTGGGCCGGCACCTCACTGGCCGGCGTTGGATGCCAGGCTCTCGGTCAGAGGGATCACGTCGGTCACCTGCTCCATCGTCTCGTCTGCCATTTCGTCCCATTTCTTGTATGGATCGTGGCCGGCATGATCGTCAAAGGCCGCCTGGTCCTTGTAGGCCTCGTAGAGATACACCACGCCGGGTTCCCGCTCGGTCTCCCATACGTCGAATCTCCACGTTCCGGGCTCACTGGCCTTGGCCACCTCGGCGTCCCAGCGCAGATACTCCAGCAACTCCGTTCGCTTCCCGGGCTTGACCACGATCCTCGTGAGCATTCCGTACACAAGACACCTCCCGGCTCCACCGGCCGCGGCCCGTTATCCCAGCATTGCCGCGCCGGGCCAGGTGAGCTGCTGGCCGGCCATCGCGCGGGACCATCGTCTCATCGTGGCTTCGCATTCCGGTCAGGTGAGGGCGGGGAGCACCGCCGTGGTGAGCTTGGCTTGTGAGCGCGCATACCCGGGCGGGAAAAGCATGCGGGCAAGGCCGTCGGGGTCACCGTGGCCGTGCCCGAGGGCTTGCCGCCACCGGGTGTTGCCTCAGCCCGTGATCCTGCGGGCTTCAATGCGATCGTGCGTCCAGTTCGGTATGGGCCCGTCAGGCATCACACCACTGTCACCTCGCTCCCGCCGGCCTGCCGGGGCTGACCCGGCCCAGGTCAACCTCACGGTCGGCAGCCGTTAGGCCCATCGATACGTGTGAAATCCCCGTACGGGCAATCACAGAAAGTGACATTGAGCCTGGACAGGCCACACGGCCAGATCGATGCTCCTATGCCTTGTCAAGGGCGTTGACGACATTTCGGTGGTTTCTCTCTGGGATGGCGGAGGAATCGGTTTAGTGGGGCTTGCTGGAATGCGGACAAGACAGGGAAGGGCCGCTCACGGTGGAGGGC